>SAMEA3663235__coassemble_226_pt1 | contig 18902 bp, 17 predicted proteins | sample SAMEA3663235__metabat2_low_PE_005 | metagenome-assembled genome bin SAMEA3663235 (sample SAMEA3663235) | pig gut metagenome | biome: pig gut; feature: pig-associated habitat; material: faeces | place: China | collected 2013
TCAAAAAGAAAATAAAAATCGGCATGGTAATCCACACCGATTATTATTGTGTTCAGAATTTAGGAATAAACCGCACGGCGCAGCTTGAATCATTGTGTTTTACGAGGCAAACGGCATTTTCATGCACCTTTTGCCCGAGCGTATTGACCGGCTCGGTTTCGTCAATGCGTTCGGTAACACGCTGCCATACCGATTCAAAGCCCTCAAGGCTCAAATTTTCGTCCATAGCATTCACCCGAAACATTATATGCCCGTGCTTGCATTTGAGTGATTAATATGCGATAATAAGCAAACCCAGTATTAAAAGAGGTATAGATATGCCGAGATTTTTTGTAAACGATACCGAAAGCTTCGGAAAAACCGCGATAATAAGCGGGCGGGATGCCGAACATATCCGCGTGCTGCGTCTCAGGCCCGGTGAGGCGTTAACGATCTGCGACGGCAGGGGAACGGATTACAGGTGCAGCTTACTGCACTCGGACAGAGACGAAGCAGAGGTCGAAATACACGAGATCGTACCGTGTCCCGGCGAACCGAGCATAAAGGTGCGCGTATGCTGCGGTCTGCCCAAGGGAGACAAGACCGATTATATAATACAGAAATCGGTGGAAACCGGTGCATCGGAGATAGTCTTTTTTGACTCGGAGCGTGTCATCCAGCGCACCGACGGTGTTTTAAAAAAGCTCGAACGCTGGAACAGAATATCCGAGGAAGCGGCAAAGCAGTCCGGAAGGGGAATAATACCCACCGTTTCGTGGATGCCCGATTATAACAGGGCACTGAGCTATGCCGCTGAGTGCGACAGCGTGCTGTTTATGTATGAAACAGGAGAGCGCGAGGCTTTGTCCGAGGCTGTGAAAAATTCAAAAGCACTTACTTCCGCAGCAATAATAACCGGCCCCGAGGGAGGCTTTGAGGTAGCCGAGGCAGAGTCGGCACGGATGGCGGGAGCGCATATTTGCTCAATGGGAGCGAGAATTCTGAGATGCGAAACTGCGCCCGTTGTCGCGTTGACGGCACTGATGTTTGCAAGCGGAAATCTGGAGTGAAAATGTCACGGAGAAGTAAAAATCTATGTAAATATGTTATCCCGACGGTGTTGAGCTGTGTGAGCTATTTTCTGTTCACGATAATCGACGGCATCTTCGTCGGCCACGGCGTCGGCACGAATGCCCTCGGCGCGGTTAATATAGCGTTTCCCTTTGTCATGGTCGTGGGTGCAATTTTCATGCTGACCACGATAGGCGGTGTTACCGTTGTCGCCATTCGCCTCGGCAGAGGAGACATCAAAGGCGCAAATCAGGCGTTTATGCACGCAATTTCGGCAACCGTCTGTGCTGCTGTCTTTTTGTGCCTTGTCGGAACGGTGTTTGCCGATAAGCTTTGCGTGCTGCTCGGCGCAAATGAGACATTTTTCGGCTATGTATATGACTATGTATTCTGGTACTCGGTGTTTATAATCCCCACGGGACTTTCTACCTCGATGCAGGGCTTTTGCCGCAACGACGGTTCGCCGGTGCTCGTATCGGCAGCGGTCATTATCGGCACGGTGTGCAACATTTTCGGCGACTGGCTGCTTATATTCCCATTTGAAATGGGACTGAAGGGCGCAGCCATCGCGACCGGTGCTTCACATACGATTACTCTGCTTGTCGTTCTTATCCACTTCGCAACAAAACGCGGCAGCCTGCGCATAAGCGGCTTTGAGCCGGACGCATCGCTGTACAAGAAGATAGCTGTCAGAGGTCTGCCTGAGTGCATTGCGCAGCTCGCAACGCCGACGGCGATAATCGCAACGAACTATGTTCTGCTGGCAAGGGTAGGCGATATCGGGGTAAACGCCTTTTCCATTATCGGCTATGTAGCATCGTTCTCGGTCGCCATCTTCTTCGGCACTGCCGAGGGACTTCAGCCCATGTTCGGACAGTGCTACGGCGCGAAGAACGAGCGCGACCTCAAGTATTATTTCAGAGCGGGACTTTTAATTAACTTCATCGGCAGCGTGCTTATCTACATATTGCTGTTTTATGTCGGCGGTCCGGTATGCAAGATGTTCGGAGCGGATAAGGCTACGCTCGACTACACGGTTTTGAGTATGCCCAAGTATGCGTGGGGTTTCTCAATAATGGCACTGAACACTATTATTTCTGCGTATCTGTACTCGACAAAGCGCAGCAAACAGGCAATAATAATGAATATTCTGCGCAGCTTTGTTTTCAACCTTGCGGTAATCATCCTGATGCCGATGGTGTTCGGCGCAGAGGCGGTGTGGCACACCTTCGGAATTTACGAGCTGCTGGTGCTGGCTGCGGCGGTCATGCTTCTCAAAAGCTCCGAGAAAAACGGGGTTATATTCAAATAATAAGCTGCAGTCCATGCTGACGTCACATTAAAATAAATAAAGAAAAAATCTTTATGGGGTTGCATTTGTGCGGCCCCATTTTTTTGAAGAACTATTTCAAAAAGGGTCTTCTCAAAATCGGTCAACGACTTTATAGTAGTATTGACCGAATCGGTTAACGGAGGTTGCGGTATGAATGAGAGGTTCTTTTCTTTGCCTGCAGAAAAACAACAGGCAATCATAAACGCAGGATACAAGGTGTTTTCGCAAAACTCCTATAAAAACAGCCCTATGAGTGAGATCGCAGAGGCGGCGGGCATCAGCAAATCCCTGCTTTTTCATTACTTTCACAACAAAAAAGAGCTGTATATGTTTCTGTGGGATAAATGTGCGGAGACAACCATTGAATATTTGACAAAGTACGGCTGCTACGAACAGAATAATCTCTTTGAGAGCATGGAGCGGGGGATGAGGGCAAAAATGGAAATTATCCGTCGCTACCCCGACATGGCGAACTTTACCATCAAGGCTTTTTACGAAAAGGAGGCGGAGATTTCCGCCGCCGTTCAGGAAAGCTACCATAGGTACTTTAACCTGAAAGCTGATAAGACGCGGAGGAATATGAATCCGGAGCAGTTTATTGAGGGGCTGGATATTCCGATGATGTACCGCGAAATGTATTGGGCGGCCGAGGGCTATCTCTGGGAGATGGTTCAGCGGGGCAATGTGGACAGGGAGGAGATGGAAAAAGGCTTTACGATGCTGATGAATTTTTGGAAGAGTATATATCTGCGGAAGGAGTGAGGGAATATGGATGTCATAAAAACGGCAAAGCTCACGAAATACTACGGTAAGGCAAGAGGTATTGTTGACCTTGACCTGACGGTGTCGCAGGGAGAGTTTTTCGGCTTCATCGGCCCGAACGGGGCCGGCAAATCCACGACGATCCGGACACTGCTCGGGCTGATCGCGCCTACCTCCGGCAGCGCCATGATATGCGGAAAGGATGTCACGAAAGAAAAGGAAGCCATTTTACGGCGGATAGGCTATCTTCCCTCGGAGGCATTGTTTTACCAAGGCATGAAGGTGAAGGACATCTTGCGGCTGTCCGCCGATCTGCGGAAAACGGATTGCTCGGCTGAAGCAGAACGGCTGTGTGAGCGGTTGCAGCTTGATACCTCCCGAAAGATAGAGGAGCTGTCCTTTGGCAACAGAAAGAAGGCGGCCATCGTCTGTGCTTTGCAGCATCGGCCGGAGCTGCTGGTGCTGGACGAGCCGACGGGCGGACTTGATCCGCTGATGCAAAAAGAGTTTTTTGACATTCTGCGGGAGAGAAACAAGGAAGGCACAACGATTTTCCTGTCCAGCCATGTTCTCTCGGAAATTCAGCGCAACTGTACCCGCGCGGCGATTATCCGTGACGGCAGAATGATTGCATGCGACAGTGTGGACACCCTGTCCAAAACAAAGGCAAAGCGCATAACGGTCCACGGAACGATAGACCTTGCGCAGCTAAGCGGTATTCGTGACAGAAAAGAAACAAAAGACGCGGTCAGCTTCCTTTACAGCGGGGATATGGGCAGCCTGCTGCGCGTACTGTCTTGCGGTCAGGTAAATGACCTTACGGTGACGGAGCCTGATCTGGAAGAAGTATTCCTGCATTTTTATGAAAAGGACGGTGACACGGTATGACGCTTGTAAAACACGAACTGCGGCAAGGCAAAACCTCGTTTTTGATATGGACAGCTTCTGTGGGCTTTCTGCTTGCCATCTGCATTTTCCTGTTTCCTGAAATGAAGGAACAGATGGACGGCGTGAACGATATCTTCGCCTCCATGGGTTCTTTTACCGAGGCGTTCGGCATAGACCGTTTGCACTTCGGAACGCTCATCGGGTTTTACGCGGTTGAGTGCGGCAATATTTTGGGGCTCGGCGGCGCGTTTTATGCGTCTCTTTGTGCAGTCGGTATTCTCAGCAAAGAAGAAAAGGACAAAACGGCGGAATTTTTGCTGACGCATCCTGTCAGCCGAAAAAGAGTGCTCACCGAAAAGCTGATCGCCGTGCTGATTCAGATAACAGCGATGAATATCATTATTTATGCGCTTGCTGTCGGCTCCATAGCTGCCGTCGGTGAAGCGATCCCCTGGAGAGAAATCAGCTTGCTGCATCTTGCCTATTATCTGCTCCAGCTGGAGCTTGCGGGCATTTGCTTCGGCATTTCGGCGTTCCTTCGCAAAGGCAGCGTAGGGGTTGGACTGGGCATGGCCGTTATGATGTACTTTTTGAACCTGATTGCCAACATTGCCGATGCTGCCGCGTTTCTCAAGTACATCACACCGTTCGGATATTGCGAGGCCGCCGATATTGTATCGAACGGAAGCTTAGACAGCACCCTGGTTATGATCGGTGCAGTCATGGGGATTTGCGGAATCATGATTGCCTATCTGAAATACACGAAGAAAGATATCCATTAAATCGTTGCGCATGATCGGCGGCAGGGAAAAACCCCTGCCGCCGTTGCTATTGCACCTTTTTGAAGCATATTAAACCGCTTTTGTAAGAAAGTTTTAACCCGTCAATGCTGTGGTATAACAAAAAAACGGTGTAACTCATTTTACTGAGTTACACCGTGCCCTACAAAAAAACCTGTCCGGCGATAGCCTATGCCAATGATTTATTATTTACCATTCGGTTTTGCCGCCGAGTCTCTTGCATTCGGTGATTATGTTGTGCGTGTCCAGAAGCTTCAGAGCCCTCATGAGGTTCCCCTTGAGCTTTATTTTGCCGGTGGTGAGTGCCTTTGCGGTACTGATCTCGCCGGTCATGGTCTTTACGAAGAGATCGTAGTCGGCATCAGAGGTGTAGTCTGCTGCCGGAGCGTTTGCACGACCTGTTCCGCGCACGACGCTTTCGATGACGCCGTCTTTCAGCGTGTACATGAACCATACCGTGTCGCCGCCGCAGTGGGGTACATTGTTGTAACACTCGCAAAGCGTGAGAGTGAGTTTTGAGGGCGTCTTACCGGGCGAGAATCTGTCCTTTGCAAAAGCGGTAAACTCATTGCCCCATTCTTCGGTTAAAAATTTCATTTTTATTCTCCGATCACCATTTATTTTCGACCTTCTCGGCAAAGCCGGGGAAGTCTTTGATTTCAATTACCTTGCCGTCGTCAAGAATTGCCTTGCCGGTGAAAAGTCCGAACACCTGATGCTGGTCGCTCTTTATAAGCAGAGCGTCGGTGCAGGAGGCGCGGTCAAGAACGGGCTTGAAGTCCATCTCAAAGCGACCGTCGTCGGAGGTGAAGGTCCAAGGCTCAAGGAACGCCTTCTCATCGCCGGGGATGTTGAACTTGACCCGGCTGAGCTTGTGCGCCTTGCCGGCGTAAAACAGCATATTTTCGCTTGCCGCCGAGGTGTCGCCGAAACCGTAGCCGATGTTCCAGCCGAAGGGAACGCCGTCAACAGCACCCGAGGCAGAACCCCAGTACCATGTGTTGTGATATGTCCAAACGCCTCTGCCCCAGTCGAGAACGGCGAAGCTGTCCTCGGGGTCAAACACATAGGTGCGGCCATCGTAAGTGACCTCTCCCTTTGCGCGCAGGCAGTTGATTTTCTGATTGTAGTAGAAATGACCGGGCTTGTCGAAGGGAGTGGCGATGACCATGCTCTCCTCGGGCTCGTCAAAAAGCTCGACCTTCGCATACAGCGAACCGGCAGGGCCGAATTTCTTCATTTGCGCAATAAGAGTGCGCTTACCGCTGCCGTCGTTTTTGAAGTAAATGCCGTAGTTCTTGCCCTCACCGACGGTATCGCCGACTGCGCTCGTTTCGGGCAGCTTGCGTTTGCCGAGAGGCATGAAGCACATGGGGCTTGTGGTTATCTCCCAGCCTTCCTCAAAGTTGAGCAGGCTGATGGAGTCCAGACCCATATAGCCGTTGTCGTCAACGGTCAGAGCCAGAGCAAAACGGCCGTTGTTTATCAGGTAGTAGTCCCACTCCTTGATGCGCAGGGGGCTTGCCTTGATGTCGGCGCGTCTGTACACGGGCAGAAGCTTTTTCGCAAAGCCGGGTTCTGTGAGATTGCCGTTTTTGTCAAGCAGGGGAATTTCGCTTAAAATTTCGTGCTGCATGGTCACATCTCCTTTTTAGTTAGGCGGATATCGCTGCCGAAGAAGGGGAGCTTGGTGAACTCGCCCTCAAGTCTGGAGCATATCTGCGGATTATACCGTTTTGAAAGCTCGGCGTCGGTGAGATTTGTGCTGATAACGGTTTTTCTTCCGTTGACGAGCCTTGTGTTTATGAGCGTGTAGAGAGCAGAAACCGACATGGGCGTGGGCATTTCCGTGCCGAGGTCATCGAGGATCATAAGCTCGCAGTCAAGCATACGCTCGACCTTGACGGCGGCATTTTCGGCGGTCTGCGCGTCACGGGAAAACTTCTTCGTTTCAAAGGCCTCGAGAGCGCTCGAAGCGGTGTCATAGCACACGGAGTGGCCGTTTCCGGCGACAACTCTCGCAATGCAGGCAGACAGAAATGTCTTGCCCAGTCCCGTGCCGCCCTGGAACATGAGATTCATCGAGCGCTCGGAAAAGCTGTTTGCGTACTCGCGGCAGGTGTTGTAAACGATCTCCATGCTCTCACGGGCATCACCGTAGAGGGACAGGTCAAACTTTTCAAAGCACTCGTCACTGTTTTTGAGCAGTGTACCCAATTCGCGCGTGACCTCAGCATTGTACATCGCCTTTAGGCAGGAACACATTTTTCCGCCGAAATAGCCTGTGTCGCGGCAGGTCTTGCAGGAAAAAATGTCGTCAAGATAATCCATCTCGTAGCCGCGTTCGACCAAAAGCTCCGCCTTTTTTTCCTGGAGTGCGAGGGATTCGTCCTCGAGAGCCTTGATCGCGGCGTTAAGCTCCGCACCGCCCCTGAGCGTTAATCCGACAAGCTCCGCCATCTGCGTGCGAAGTCGTGTGTCTATACGCTCTATCTCAGGTATACGCGAGTATATTTTCTCCTGACGCAGATAATGCTCGGCGACATTGTCGGCGTGGATATTTTCAAGGTTTTCTCTGGCTCTTGCCAGAAGCTTTCCGTCTAATGCCATGTTATTTACCGTTTTTAACCTTCTTGTAAATTGAGCGGAGCCGTTCCAGCTCGTCATTTGTCACCTTGTCGCTGTGCCTGTTTGCCGGCTTAACAGCGGAGGGGCGTGTGTCGTTCTGCTCAACATCCTCAATGCTGTGCAGACCCTTTTCATGCCAGCTCGTGACTATCTTGTTCATGTAGCCCCACTTGAGCGCGCCCGTATTCGTGACGGTGCGGTCGTAGGCCACGGCAAGAGTGCCGCAGTCAAAGCCCATGTCCAGCCATGAGTTTACATACTTTGCTTCCGTTGCGGTGAGCTGGCGGCCGGTGATACCGAGAGCGGACTTTACCTCGCCGAGCTTACTGCGTCTTTCGGCGGCATTTTTTATGTACTCCTCTGCCTGTTCGAGCGTCAATATCTCCTTGTTTGCCCAAGAATACGCCTCCTTTTCTATGCTGCGCATCGAGGGAAGCCTGCCGCTGCCGTATTTTGCTTTAAAGCTGTCGATACAATAGGTCAGCAGCATGAATATCACATCCGGAGGCAGGGCGAGAAAATCGTAAATGCCGAACAGTGTTTTTATATCCGATGTCGACAGTACCCTGCCGAGCTTGCGCTGCGCCTCATTAAGCACTGCCCTGAAGCCGGAGTCGGTTTCGCTGCGCCTGATTATATCCTCGGAGGTGTACTGCGGAAGCTCCTCGGCAGGCAGAGGGAGCGGCTCTCTGACTGCGGTTTTCCCCTCAAAAAGCTCCAGTCTGCAAAGCTTTTCGTATGCGCTGTTTACCTCGGAGAGGGTCAGACAAAGCTCACGGGCGGCACGCTCGGCATTGAAGCTTCCGCAGCGGCACATCCATATGTACAGCAGCGCAACATTACCGTCGTGCGCAGCGATGAGCTTGTCCGCAACGGACACGGGTATAAAGTTTTGCCTGATTTCCTGCATGGCAAATCTCCGAATCATTAAAAGTTTACACGCATTACACATTATAACATTAAAATTGACTTGTAGCAATAGCCATGTCTGTGGTATAATACTTTAATCTGATTAGAGTAAAATGGTAGAGGTATGAGTATGCTCGAATTGCTTTCACCCGCCGGCTCGCCTGAAGCGGTCATAGCGGCGGTTCAAAACGGCGCTGATGCGGTGTATATGGGCCTGGGCATCTTCAATGCGCGCAGGGGTGCTAAGAATTTTGACGAAGAGGAATTTGAAAAGGCGGTAAGATACTGCCGTGTAAGAGACTGCAAGGTTTATGTCACGATGAATACCCTTGTCGGCGACAGGGAGATGGAGAAGGCTGCCGGGCTTGCTCGCAGAGTCTCCGACCTCGGTGCATCCGCGATACTCGTGCAGGATCTCGGCCTGCTGTCCGTGCTCAGAAAGGCAGTTCCGGATATTCCGCTGCACGCCAGCACCCAGATGAGCATACACAATCTTGCAGGCGTTGAGGCTGCTGCCGAGATGGGGCTTACCCGCGCTGTGCTTGCCCGCGAGCTTTCGCTCGAGCAGATAAAGTTCATAAGCCGCAACGCACCAATCGAGACGGAGATCTTCGTTCACGGCGCGCTGTGCTTCTGCCACTCGGGACAGTGCTATATGTCCTCGCTCATCGGCCGGCGCAGCGGGAACCGCGGAATGTGCGCACAGCCCTGCCGCATGGAATACTCCATGCCCGGCAGAATGGCGGACGATCACCCGCTGTCACTCAAGGACAACTGCCTTGTCGAAAGACTCAAAGAGATAGAAGACGCGGGTGTTGCCTGTGTAAAAATAGAGGGTCGTATGAAGAGACCCGAGTATTCCGGCCTCGTGACGGGTATCTACTCGAAGATAATAAAAGAAAAGCGGGAGCCGACTCCCGACGAACTTACCATGCTCAAGGACGCTTTTTCACGCGATGGCTTCACGCAGGGATATTTTGACGGCGACAAAAAGGATATGTTCGGCGTCAAAAATGAAAACGACAAGGTGTCCGAGAAGCTTTTTGCCTCCGTGCGCAGGGAGTATATCGACCGCGAGGAGCGCAGAGTTCCCGTAAAGTTCTTCATGGTCGCCGAGATCGGCAAGCAAGTGCAGGCAGGTGTTGTTGACAGCGACGGTCACAGAGCTTCCGTCACCGGTAAAGCACCCGAAAAGGGTATAAGCCAGACCACGGACGAGGACACCGTCAACAAGCAGTTTTACAAGACCGGCGGCACACCGTATATCTGCGTCGATGCTCAGAGCAAGATTGAAAACGGAGCGTTCCTGCCCGTTTCGAGCATCAATGACCTGCGCAGAAGACTGCTTCAGGAGCTTAGCGAGCAGCGGGCGGTTCCGCCTAAACGCAGATCGCTGCCCGTTCCCGAAATGCCCAAGGGTGTCCCGACCATTGAAGACCCCGTGACAATTTTTCAGGTGCGCACGGCGCAGCAGCTTTCACCCGAGCTTGCCGCTTTGAAACCCGATTATATCTATGTTCCCCTTGAGGCCTTGTACGAGAGCCTTGAACCCGTAAATCCCTTTATCGAAAACGGCACGGTGCCTGTTGCCGTGCTTCCGAGGGTCATAACCGACGATCAGGTCATGAAGGTTTTCTCAATGCTTAAATCGCTCAGGGAGCGCGGCGTTGAGCAGGCGCTTGTGGGAAATATCGGCCATGTCAAGCTTGCGCGCAAGGCAGGCGTGAAGATAAGAGCCGATTTCGGCATGAATGTGTTTAACTCCTATACGCTGGACATGGTGCGGCAGATGGATTTCCTGTCGGCAACGGCGTCGTTTGAGCTGCGCATGGCGCAGGTGCGTGATATGGCAAAGAGCATCGACACCGAGCTTATTGTCTACGGCAGACTGCCGCTTATGGTCTCCGACCAGTGCATCATAAGCCGCAGCGAGGGCAGATGCAATTGCCAGAACCCCTCACAGCTTTCCGACCGTATGGGCTCCGTGTTCCCGGTAGTACGTGAGTTTGAACATCGCAATGTTATATACAATTCCAAGAAGCTCTATCTCGCCGATAAGCGCGATGATATCTACGGTGCGGGACTTTGGGGAATTCGTCTGATGTTCACGACGGAGGGAGCAAGGGAGTGCGTTGAGGTCGCCAAGAGCTTTAAAGGCGAGGGCGATTACAGACCGAACGATCTCACAAGAGGACTGTATTACAGAGGCGTTGACTGATATGAAAATAGTTTTGGCATCCGGCTCACCGAGACGCAGAGAGCTGCTCGGAGTCATCGGCATTGCGGATTTTGAGATTTGCCCTGCACAGGGCGAGGAAAAAACACCGGAGGGACTGCCTCCGGAGGAAACAGTAAAGAGCCTTTCCGCTGCAAAGGCACGGGAGGTCGCTGCAAAATACGGTGACGATGCCGTGGTAATCGCAGCCGACACAATAGTGTGGGCTGACGGCAGAGTTCTGGGAAAGCCTCACGATAAAGCCGAGGCGTTCTCGATGCTCAAGGCACTGTCCGGCAAGACCCACGAGGTTTATACCGGCATTACGCTCATAAGGGGCGATGAGCTGCTCAGTCAGGCGGAGCGGACAAGCGTCGAGTTCCGCGAGCTTGATGATGCGGAGATAAATGCCTATATCGCTACGGGTGAGCCCGTGGATAAGGCCGGTGCTTACGGAATACAGGGCAAGGCATCGCTTATGGTCAGCAAGATAAACGGTGACTATTTTAATGTTGTCGGGCTGCCGCTGTGCAGGCTCGGACAAATGCTTAAGACAATTGGAGTGCGTCTGTTGTGAATGTAAAACGCTATCTTAAGAAAAACGGAATAAAGCTCGGTGCGATAGTATTGGTCGTCGCACTCATAGCCGGAATAAGCTCCTATCTTTTAAAGGGAAATGCCGGTCTGGTGCAGAATCTGTCCGGAACGGTGAAGGCCCCCGTGCAGAGGATAGTAAGCTCGATGGCGGAATGGCTCGAGGGCCTGTACGGTTATGTATATGAGTACGACCAGCTCCAGGCAGAAAACGAGCGACTGCGCGAGGCACTGACCGAGGCACAGGAGAAAGCCCGTAACGGCGAGGCGGCTGTCGAGGAAAACGAGCGACTGCGCAAGCTGCTTGAGTTCAAGGAAAAGCGCAGCGATATGACGCTTGAGCCTGCGAAGGTCATTTCGTGGACAAGCTCCAACTGGGCAAGCTCTTTTACGATCAGCAAGGGCACAAGCAGCGATATCGCAGTCGGCGACAGCGTTATCACGGAGTACGGCGTTCTTGTCGGACAGGTCATCGAGGCCGGTACGACGTGGGCAACCGTGAGAACGATCATTGATATAAACACCAATATCGGCGCATTCGTGTCCGAAAACGGTTCGGCAGGTATGCTTGTGGGCGACTTTGCTCTGATGCAGGAAGGAAACGCGAAGATGACCTATCTTGCCGACGGTGCGCAGATATTCAGCGGCGATACGGTCATGACGAGCGGTGCCGGCGGCGCATTTCCGCAGGGCCTTGTAATCGGCACGATAAGCTCCGTTCAGGTAGAGGCAGGCGGTCAGGTCGAGTACGGCATAATCAAGCCCGGCTGCGACCTCAACGCACTCGTTCAAGTTTATGTTGTTAAAGAGTTTGAAGTGGTGGAATAATTGTTAAACAGACTGATAGATATGGGAAAAATGCGCGTATTCCTTGAATATGCGGTATATCTTCTGCTTGCAATGCTGCTGCAAAGCCTGCTGTTTTCGCGATTGAGCATTTTCGGTGTCAAGGGCTTTATCCTGCCTGCCGCTGCGGTGGCGGCCGGAATGTTCCTCGGCGGTGTGCGCGGCGCTGTGTTCGGAATATGCCTCGGTTTGTTCACTGATCTGAGCTTTACAGACAGCATTTTTATGTACACGCTTGTGTTCTCTATATTGGGCTTCGGAGCGGGCTTCGCCTCGGAGTTCTATATAAATAAAAGCTTCTTCGTGTTCACGGTAATGAGCATCGCGGCAGTGCTTCTGACCGGACTTGTTCAGCTTTTGAGCGCGGCGATTTTCAGCGGAGCCGAGCTTTTGCCGGGACTTTTGACGGTGCTTTTGCAGACGGCGCTTTCGATACCTCCCGTTATGCTTCTGTACCTGCCGTTTAAAAACCATTCCGACACCAAATAAAGACAAGACTTATGAATGTTATAAAAAAAGACAGATTAATAATACTCGCGGCACTGTTTGCAATACTGCTCACGGTGTATTTCGTGTTTCTGTATAAGCTCCAGATAATCGAGGGTGAGGCGTATTATAAGGAAAGCCGCAACCAGCAGGTAACGACCTCGACCGTAGTTGCGGCAAGAGGCAACATACTTGACCGCTACGGTCGTGTGATAGTGTCCAACAAATCCAGCTACGACCTGACGATAAACGAAAGTGAGCTGTTCCCGGCCGACGAAAGCGTCGATTCAAACGCGACGATATTAAAGCTCGTAAAGCTCATCCGTGAGTACGGCGAGGATTACATCGACGAGCTGCCGATAACGACAGAGCCGCCGTTTGAGTTTACCGAGATCAGCGATACGGACAAGGCACGCCTGCAGGCGTACATGAAGACTAACAAGGTCGATGAAAACGCAACGGCTGTCGAGCTGCTGTCGAGTATGCGTACCCGATATGAGATAGACAGCAACTATACCGCCGAGGAGGCCAGGATAATTGCCGGCGTGCGTTATGCGGTCAATGTCCGATATCTGATAAATACCTCCGACTATGTCCTGGTTCAGGACGCCGACATGAAGCTGATAAGCATCATACGCGAGAACAATATGGTCGGTGTCAATGTCAAGGAGTCGTTTATAAGAGGTTACAACACCACTTATGCCGCGCATATTCTGGGCTATGTCGGACTTATGAACGACGAAGAATATGAAAAATATTCCGAGCTGGGCTACTCGGGCGACGCCAAGGTAGGTAAATCCGGCGTTGAGTACGCGTTTGAGAAATATCTGCACGGCACGAACGGCAAGGTGCAGGTGACGAGTGCGGCAGACGGTACGATTATTTCCAAGTCCTATACCACAGAGCCGCAGCCGGGCAATAATGTGTATCTGACGATAGATATTGCGCTTCAGGAGGCAACGGAGCGGGCATTGGCAAGTACCGTTAATGCCCTGAGAGAGGAGCGCGGCTATGATATAAGCGAGGATCTTTTCGGCAATGACGATAAAAATGAGGAGAAAGAGCCCGAAACAGATGAAAAGCCCAAGCCTGAGGGCGAGGACAACGATGAGCCCGAGGTCGATGACGAGATAACCGGCGCGGGTGCGGTGGTCGTCAATGTCAAGACCGGAGAGCCGCTTGTGTTAGCAAGCTGGCCGACTTACAATGCCGCAACGATGATGGAAAATTACTCGAAGCTTCTGACGGCAAAGTATTCTCCCTTGTTTAACAGGGCACTACAGGGTACCTATGCCCCCGGCTCGACCTTCAAGCCCTGTACCGCCATCGCGGGACTGACGGAAAAGGTCATCAGCACGAGCAGCAGAATCACGTGTACGGGTGTGTATACCAAGTATGAAAAGCAGGGCTACACTCCGCAGTGCTGGATCTACGCTTCACACCTTACCCACGGCAGCGACAATGTCACCGAGGCTCTGCGTGATTCCTGCAACATCTTCTTTTACAGTGTCGGCAACAATCTGGGCATAGATAAGATGGAGAAGTATGCAAGGAACTTCGGTCTCGGCGAAAGCACCGGTATCGAGATTTATGAGGAAACCGGCAATATGTCTAACAAGGCAAACCACTATGACTACGCCGGACAGGAGTGGGTCGTCGGCGATACCCTGCAGACAGCTATCGGACAGGCAGACAGCATTTTCACACCGCTCCAGCTTGCCGAATACTGTGCAGCCGTTGCAAACAACGGCCAACGCCACTCCGCCTCCATTCTTAAGGAGGTGCGCAGCTACGATTACTCCGAGAAGATAATGCAGCGCACCGATGAGGTGCTCAGCTCCGTGGAAGCCCCGCAGTACAACTGGGACGCCGTGCATAAGGGTATGGAGCTCGTTGCAAAGCATCCGTACGGCTCGGCTTATGCGACATTTTATGACTACAACACTTCAACCGTTGCCTGTAAAACCGGCACGGCACAAAAGGGCGAGTATATAACCAACGACGGTATCTTCATCTGCTTTGCGCCCGTTGAGGATCCCGAGATAGCGATAGCCATTGTCATCGAGCGAGGCGGCTCGGGTGCAAATTGTGCGCCCGTTGCCAGAAGTATTCTGGAAACCTATTTCAGCATCAAGGGAGCGACCGATATAACGGAAACCGAAGGTTCTCTTTTAAAATAATTTTTATGCCGAAAGGCATTGAAACAGGATGAAAAATTGTTTATAATGTACCATTGACGGATAAATATTGCATGGAGGACGAGTATGAATATTGCACTGATGGCACATGACAGAAAGAAGGAGCTGATGGTTCAGTTCTGCATAGCCTACTGCGGTATTTTAGCCGAGCACTCCGTTTGTGCCACCAACACCACAGGCAAGCTTGTGTCGGAAGCAACGGGTCTGCCCGTTACACTGTATATGCATGCCGATCAGGGCGGCGCGCAGCAGATAGGCGCGAGAATCGCGTATAACGAGATAGATCTTGTTTTGTTCTTCTGCGACCCGTCAAATCCCGCCGGCTTTGACGATATCAATAAGATAGAGCGCCTTTGCGACCAGTACCAGATCCCCTTTGCAACCAATGCCGCAACGGCGGAGGTGCTTGTCCAGGGACTGCGCCGCGGTGATCTTGACTGGCGCAATATCGTCAATCCCAAAAGGAAGTAAATCTCTTGAAAAATACCATGCGAATGCTGTTACCCCGAAAACGGGATAACAGCATTTAGCCGTGTTGAAAGGAACATAAAAATGGCGAAAGTCGAACCCCGCACACTGTCGGGCTTTATGGAGCTGCTGCCCGCCCCGCAGGTCAAGCTTGAAAAAATGATGGAAACGCTGCGCCGCTGTTACAGCGTCTACGGCTTCACACCGCTGGACACCCCGGTGATAGAGTCGGCCGAGGTGCTGCTTGCCAAGGGTGGCGGCGAGACTGAAAAGCAGATTTACCGCTTCAACAAGGGCGATTCCGATCTTGCACTGCGCTTTGATTTGACCGTCCCTCTTGCAAAATATGTTGCCGCAAACTACGGCAGCTTAACCTTCCCGTTCCGCCGTTATCAGATAGGCAAGGTCTATCGCGGCGAGCGCGCGCAGAGAGGCCGCTTCAGAGAGTTTTATCAGGCAGATATCGATATAATCGGCGACGGTAAGCTTGATATCATAAACGAGGCGGAGATTCCGGCAATAATCTACCGCACCTTCACCGAGCTGGGACTTAAAAAGTTCAAGATAAAGGTCAATAACCGCAAGGTTTTAAACGGCTTTTACCGTTTGGCCGGCATGGAGGAGAAGGCCGGGGAAATAATGCGCACGGTCGATAAACTCGATAAGATAGGCCCCATCAAAGTTCGCCAGATGCTTATGGACGAGCTGCATATGTTCTCGCATAAGGCAGACGATGTCATGGATTTCATGGCGATGTCCGGCAGTATCGAACAGGTCATCTCCGGCCTTGAACGGTACAAGGGCATGGATGAAATGTTCGATCAGGGCCTTGAGGAGCTAAAAACCGTGACCAAGTACCTCGCCGATTTCGGAGTTCCCGAGGATAACTTCGCAATTGATCTCTCGATTGCCCGCGGTCTTGACTATTACACCGGCACTGTGTACGAAACCGAGATGACAGAGCACCCTGAGATAGGCTCCGTTTGCTCCGGCGGCAGATACGATAATCTTGCCGGGTACTATACGGACAAGCCGCTGCCCGGCGTCGGCATTTCGATAGGTCTTACAAGGCTTTTCTATGTTCTCAACGAGCAGGGACTTTTATCCGACGAGATAGTATCCGCGCCTGCCGATGCGCTGGTCATCCCCATGTCCGAGGAGCTGGGCTATTCGATAGCCACGGCGACGGCACTGCGTGACGCGGGCATACGCACGCAGCTATACTGTGAGAAGAAAAAGTTCAAAGCAAAGATGAGCTATGCCGACAAGCTCGGCATACCGTTTGTAGTGCTCATAGGCGAGGACGAGATGGCGGCAGGAGTTGTTGCCGTAAAGAATATGCTCAAGAGTGAGCAGGTAAAGCTTCCCGTGGCAGAGGCTGCGGCGCACATCAAGGCTGAAATTGAACGACGTGCACAGATGGCGGTCATCAAGGAGGGTTAATTATGACACAGTCCCGTACACATACCTGCAATGAGCTCCGTTTGGAGCATGTGGGTCAGAAGGTCAAAATAGTCGGCTGGATGGAGAATGTCCGCGAGGTCGGCCAAAACTTTGCGTTCGTAGTTGTCCGCGACTTCTATGGCACAACTCAGGTCGTAGTCGAGACCGAGGACACGATGAAGATAATAAAGGACATCAACAAGGAAAGCACCATTTCCGTTGAAGGCACCGTTCGCGAGCGCGCCAGCAAAAATCCCAAGCAGGCCACCGGCGATGTCGAGGTCGTTCCCGAAAAGATCGAGGTTCTCGGCCGCTGCCGCTACAACGAGCTGCCGTTTGAGATTAACCGCAGCAGAGAAGCGGACGAAACCGCGCGCCTAAAATACCGCTATCTCGACTTGAGAAATCCTGCCGTAAAGAAGAATATAATCCTGCGCTGCAATGTCATTGCGGCGCTGCGCAAGGCGATGATGGAGCATGGTTTCCTTGAGATAACCACACCTATACTTACCGCATCAAGTCCCGAGGGCGCAAGAGACTACCTCGTTCCCGCAAGAAAGCACCCCGGCAAGTTCTACGCTCTGCCGCAGGCACCCCAGCAGTTTAAGCAGCTTCTCATGACCTCCGGCTTTGACCGCTACTTCCAGATCGCGCCTTGCTTCCGCGATGAAGACGCTCGCGGCGACCGTTCACCCGGCGAATTTTATCAGCTCGATATGGAGATGTCCTTTGCCGACCAGAACGATGTTTTTGCGGTCATCGAGGATGTCCTGCCCCCGATATTTGCAAAATACGGTACTTATGATATAGCCTCCGAGGCACCGTTTAGGCGCATAGGCTTTAATGAATCCATGGAAAAGTACGGCTCGGATAAGCCCGACCTGCGTATTGACCTCGTCGTTGAGGATATCACTGAGCTGGTGCAGGGAACGGAGTTTCCGCCCTTTGCCGAGGGCAACACCGTTAAGGCTATCGTCGTCACCGATTGCGACATGACCCGCAAGAATATCGACAAGCTCTGCGCCGAGGTCGAGGTTCAGGCAGGTACCAAGCCCTACTGGTTCAAGGTAGATGAAAACGGCGAGCTTGCAGGCGGTGTAGCCAAGTTCCTTCAGGACAGAAAGCAGGCCGTTGTTGACGCTCTGGGTCTCAAGCCCGGCTGCCTTGTCGGCGTGACGGCAGGTAAAAAGCTTATCGCTCAGAAAACCGCAGGCGTCATGCGCAAGATGCTCGGTAATGCAGCTCCCGGTCACATGGACAAGGAGCGCTACGAGTTCTGCTGGATAGTCGATTTCCCGATGTACGAGATAGGCGAGGAGTCCGGCGAGCTGGAGTTCTGCCATAACCCGTTCTCGATGCCCAACGGCGGCCTTGAGGTGCTCGAAAAGGCTGAAAGCGGCGAAATTGATCCGCTGAGCATCACTGCATATCAGTACGACCTCGTGTGCAACGGTGTCGAGCTGTCCTCGGGTGCAGTGCGTAATCACGACCCCGAGATAATGATAAAGGCATTTGAGCTTGTGCGTCTTGGCGAGGACGATGTCAAGGCAAAGTTCCCGGCAATGTACAATGCCTTCTGCTACGGCGCACCTCCCCATGCCGGTATCGCCCCGGGCGTTGACCGCATGGTGATGCTGCTTGCAGGCGAGGACTCCATACGTGAGATAATCCCGTTCCCGATGAACAAGAACGCACAGGACATCATGATGGGCGCACCCTCCGTCGTAGAGCAGAAGCAGCTTGACGAGCTGCATATAGCACTTGTCGGCGAGACCGAAGAATAATAAAAAAATAAGGACCGCCTAACGCGGTCCTTTTTGAACAGGTGAGAGTATGTTAGCAACGGTACATTCCTTCGGAGTAAAGGGCATAGGCGGCTATGCCGTCACTGTCGAGAGCTTTGTTTCCAACGGACTGTTTAATTTTGATATTGTCGGACTGCCTGATGCTGCCGTCAAGGAGGCCCGTGAGCGGGTTCGAGCCGCGATAAAAAGCAACGGATTCAAATTCCCGGTCAGCCGGGTGACGGTCAATCTCGCACCGGCGGACACGAAAAAAGCAGGTACGGTTTACGACCTGCCGATAATGCTCGGTATTCTTGCCGCGACGGGCACGATAAAGCAGCCAAAGCCCGACTGCGCCTTCTTCGGCGAGCTTTCGCTCACCGGTGAGCTACGGCCGGTTTACGGCTCCCTGCCCATGGCGCTTGCCGCGGCGAGGGAGGGGATAAAGCACCTGTTCGTGCCTGCGGATAATGCCGAGGAGGCAGCGTACGCCGAGGG
>SAMEA3663235__coassemble_245_pt1 | contig 18417 bp, 16 predicted proteins | sample SAMEA3663235__metabat2_low_PE_005 | metagenome-assembled genome bin SAMEA3663235 (sample SAMEA3663235) | pig gut metagenome | biome: pig gut; feature: pig-associated habitat; material: faeces | place: China | collected 2013
CAAATCCGCTGTGCTTTATCTTTAGTTGCCTGCTTCAGGCAGGCAGTGCATATGTACCGTGCCAAGCACTCTGAAGCCTTCGGCACTTCCGCTTAAGCGGTGAAGCCCGAAGAGAGCCGAGCGCAGCTTTAGGTAGAGCTTTACCGCGCTGCCGCTGTCACCGCTAAACTGGCTTTGGTGGCATTTGAAAATCGCGTCAAGCTGTCTGTTGAGAAAACCGCTTGTTTTGACATATTTGTTCGGCTTTGCCGTCATGTAACAGCAAAGCGCGTTTACCGGCGCAGACTCCGCCCCGTATTCGCACATGATGCCGCCGTACGGAGCAAAATACGCTATGCGCCGTGCGGCATTACCGACATTCAGATGGTCGGCGTGGCACTCGTTAGTGACGCAGGGGTCGGGTGCAAACACGGTATCGGGCTTAAAATCACCGACTGTCTGCGCTATGCCCTTTATAAGCTCCGCATCGTCGTAAAAGCCGCCGTCCGATAAGTTCAGAAAGCGCACATCGGAAACCCCCAGCATTTTTGCCGAGGAAACTGCTTCCGCCTTGCGAATTTCGATAAGCTCCTCGGGCGGTATCGTTTCCGACCCGTAGCGGCCGTCAAGACAAATAAGAAAGCACACGCTCTTTCCGGCTGCCGCAAGCTTTGCCGCCGTTGCACCTGCGCCTATCTCGATATCGTCCGGATGCGGACCGATAAACAGAAAGCGCTCGTTTTTCTCGATATCCGGCAGCGGTGCCGCCGCCTTTAGTATCAGCCTGAGCAGACTCATGCGATTTCCTTGCGTGCCTCAAGCTCGGCGCAGATGCGGCTGTATTCGTCCTCGTCGAGCTTGTAGTGCTTTTTGTACAGCAGATAGGAAATGAGCATGAGAGCACAGGGAATGACCACCATACAGACAAGCAGCGCAAGAGTTTTGCCCGGCTCGATGCCGCCTATGACGCTGCCGATGGAGCTTATCTTGTCCTGCTCGGTGATGAGATTTCTTGCACACTGGTTTTCAAGGTCGGAGATCTTGTTGGTGTACTTGGTGACGCCGAAGACGATGTAGGAAACATTGGTGATGAGAACGATAAGTGCCGAGCTCATCTTTGTCAGGAACGGACGCAGGGAGGCGATTATTGCCTCGTCACGGTCGCCGGTCTTGTATTCGCTGTACTCAACGGTGTTGATGATGGAGATCATCATGACGAGGTAGAAGCCGTACTGACCGAAGTTGGAGAGCATATAGCCCACGGTGACGGCCCAGAACTTGAGCATGGTCGAGGGAAGGAGCAGTCCGGCAGCGAGCATGACGGCATAGCCGACCATGGAGATGCCAAGGAGAACGCCCATAAACTTTTTGCGTGACAGCTTGCGCGAAATTGCAGGGTAGAAGATCATGAGAAATGCCGTGACGGACATACCGACAATGGTAAACAGCGAGAACAGACCGCCGTCATAGCCGAAGTCAAAGTATATGTAGGTCGAGCCGATGCCGCCGACTATAAGACCGTTGCCTATCTGCTGGAGCAGGAAGATAAGACTTATCCACAAAAGCTGGTCGTTGCCGGTGATGGTGGTACAAATCTTCTTAAAGCTTATGGGGGGAGCATCGTTGTATTCGCGTCTTTCGCGCACACCGAAGATGGTGAAGCACAAAAACAGCGGTGCAAGAATACATACAACGAGGGAGATAACACCGTAGGCGGTGGTGGTGCTGCCGCCTACGGCATTCTGACCGATGGTGAACATCGGGATAAGCACGCTGGCTATCGTTCCGCCGATGCCTGCAAAAAGGGTTGCTCTGGAAGTAAACTGATTGCGTGCGTCAGCGTCGGAGGACAGTGCCGGAATCATGCCCCAGTAGGAGATGTCGTGCATGGTGTAGGTTATCGAATACATGAAGTAGATGATACCGAAGAACCATACGAAGCTCCAGCCCTGCAAATCGGTGTTAAACGCAAGGTACACGACCACGGAGGTGGAGATTATGCCGATGACGAGCCAGGGCTTGAACTTGCCCCAGCGTGTGCGTGTACGCTCGATGATGTTGCCCATGATGGGGTCGTTCAGCGCGTCGAAAATTCTTGCCGCGACAACGATTGCGGTTATCGCACCGAACTGTGCGTTGGTGAGGTCGCGGGTGAAGAGAACAAATGTCATAATGCAGCTCGTGAACAGGAAATACACCATGTCACGGCCGACTGTGCCGAGGGGGAACATGATCAGGTTTCTTTTCCTTGTTTTAAGGTCGTCCATATGAATGCTCCTATTTTTTTGATTTACCCAATAATAATATCAGCTTTGCGGTGCAAAGGCAAAGCTTTTGAGCGGGTTTGTAAGAGTTGAACAAATTAAGAGCACGAAATTATAAAAGATTGACAAAACTCGGTATTGCGAAATTCGGCATCATTCGCTAAAATGAAAGCATCTCGGATGGGAGTGATGAAAATGCAGGAGCTCATAGAGCGCATAAAAAAGGACGGAAAAATCAAACCCGGCAATGTTCTCAAGGTCGACAGCTTTTTGAATCATCAGATAGACCCCAAGCTTTGCTATGCCATGGCGCAGGAGATAAAAAGGCTTTATTCGGGCGAAATGGTAAACAAGGTGCTGACGATTGAGGCCTCCGGCATCGGTCTTGCGGTGTTGACAGGGTATCTGTTTGAATGTCCCGTGGTGTTCGCCAAAAAGAGCAAGTCGAGCAATGTTTCCGACGATCTTTACACCGCGCCCGTGCATTCCTACACCCACGGCACCGACCACACGGTCATTGTGTCCAAGGCTTATCTCAATCCGGAGGACAGGGTCCTCATCGTTGACGATTTTCTTGCAAACGGCGCAGCTCTTGAGGGACTCAGATCAATTGTGGGGCAGTCGGGTGCAAGCGTTGTCGGTGCAGCGATTGCCGTTGAAAAGGCGTTCCAGCCCGGCGGAGCAAGGCTCAGAGCCGAGGGTATGCGCATTGAATCCCTTGCGAAAATCGCCTCCATGAGCGATGACAGCATTGAATTCTGCGGAGAGTAATGGCAAGTTTCACAAAAATAAAGAAGAAAAAATATTAAACTTGTCTAAAACAGGGCTTGACTTCTCAAGCCGCTCTTGATATTCTTAAATCACAAGTTAACAATTTCGATATATAGCAAATGATATGGATTTGAAGTCTCTACCCGGACGCCGTAAATGACCGGACTATCGAAGTATTGATAAAAAGGAAGAAGCACTGTCTCCCTTTTCTTAGGTATTTTCGCCGGTCACACATATCTTTTGTGACCGGTTTATTTTTGTATCAAAATTTCCGGGAGGAAATTTGATAATAAATGATTTTATTGGAGGATAACCGAAGATGAAGAAGTTTACCGCAATGCTCCTCGCACTCGTCATGGTGCTTGCACTGTGCGCCTGCGGCGGCAACGACACCGAAAAGAAAGACGAAGGCGAGACCGCAAAGATCAAGGCCGGCCTCATCTGCCTGCATGACGAAAACTCCGGCTACGACGCAAACTTCATTAACGCTTTTAAGGCAGCTTGTGAGACTGCCGGCGTTGAGTACGAGATCAAGACCAACATCGCAGAGAGCCAGGCTGCTTACGACGCAGCTGCTGAGCTTGCCGATAACGACTGCGATGTCATCTTCTCAGACAGCTACGGCCATCAGCCTTACATTCTCCAGGCCGCAAAGGAATTCCCCGAGGTTCAGTTCACCTCCTGCACCGGCGATACCGCACTCAACGACAATGTTGCAAACTTCCACAACGCATTCGCAAGCATCTATGAAGGCCGTTACATTGCAGGTGTTGCAGCAGGCCTCAAGCTCAACGAGATGATCGCAAATGGCGATATCACCGCAGATAAGGCAGTCATCGGCTATGTCGGCGCAATGCCCTACGCAGAAGTCAAGTCCGGTTACACCTCCTTCTATCTCGGCGCAAAGTCCGTATGCCCCTCTGTCACCATGAAGGTCGTCTTCACCGGCTCCTGGTACGATGAGACCGCTGAAATGGAAAGCGCACAGTCCCTCATCAAGAGCGGCTGCGTCCTCATCAGCCAGCACGCCGACTCCATGGGCGCACCCAATGCTTGCGAGACCGCAGGCGTTCCCAATGTTTCCTACAACGGCTCAACTCAGGAAGCTTGCCCCAACACCTATATCATCTCCTCCCGCATCGACTGGACTCCTTACTTCACCTATGCAATCAAGGCTGTTCAGGCAGGCGAGAACTATGACACCGACTGGGTTGGCCACATCGGCGACGGCAGCGTTGCCCTGACCGAGCTCAACACCAAGGTTGCTGCAGAAGGCACCGCAGACAAGCTCGCAGAAGTCGAAGCCGGCATCAAGGACGGCAGCATCAAGGTTTTCGCAACCGATACCTGGACTGTCGGCGGCAAGACCCTCACCACCTACGAGAACGAGTTCTTCAAGGGCCACGAGTGCATCAAGGACGGCGTATTCACCGAGTCCGTTGACCGCTCCGCTCCCTACTTCGATATCGACATCGACGGCATCGAGATCCTCAAGTAATCCGATATAAATTTAATGAGAAAGCCCTGCATCTTACGCAGGGCTTTCTTCGCCTAATATCTGACGGGTACTCTTTCCACCCGGGCAGCGTTGAAACGGAAAAATTCAGCCTTGCCCGGATGAAAAGAAGCTCTGTCCAGCCTACTTGTGTAAAAAGGAGAAAGCACAGTGGAAAAAAGAACCCCAACCGTAAAAATGCGTGATATAACGAAGCGTTTCGGCTCCGTTCTGGCAAACGACAAAGTCTGGCTCGATATCTACCGCGGCGAGGTGCTTGCTCTGCTCGGTGAAAACGGCAGCGGCAAGACAACGCTTATGAATATGCTCTCGGGCATCTACTTTCCCGATGAGGGAGAGATTTTCGTTGACGAAAAGCCCGTTTCCATCCGTTCGCCGAAGGATGCCTTTGACCTCGGTATCGGCATGATCCATCAGCACTTCAAGCTCGTTGATGTGCTAACCGCCGCCGAGAACATCACTCTCGGTCTGAAAGAAAAGTTTGACCTCAAGGCGGTCGCCGAGCGCGTCAAAGCAATTTGCGACAGGTACGGCTTTGAGGTTGACCCCAATCAGAAGATATACGATATGTCCGTTTCGCAGAAGCAGACGGTTGAGATAGTCAAGGTTCTTTACCGCGGTGCGGATATCCTCATTCTTGACGAACCCACCGCAGTTCTCACTCCGCAGGAAACGGACAAGCTCTTTGCCGTTTTACGCAATATGCGCGACGACGGCAAGGCGATAGTTATAATCACCCACAAGATGCACGAGGTCGAGGCAATATCCGACCGAGTTGCGATACTACGCCACGGGCAGTTTGTCGGCGATATGCTGACAAAGGAAACCGATGCGCAGGAAATGACCAACATGATGGTCGGTCATGCGGTCACATTAAATATTGACCGCCCCGAGCCCGTCGATCCCAAGCCTCGTATCGAGGTCAAGGGTCTTACCGTGCGCAGCATGGACGGCATTCTGAAGCTTGACGATGTTTCCTTTACCGCCTATTCCGGCGAGATTCTCGGCATTGCGGGTATTTCCGGCTGCGGTCAGAAGGAGCTGCTCGAGGCGATAGCGGGCCTCCAGCCCACCGAGGCAGGCAGCATCTGTTATATCAACGACGACGGCGAAAAAGAGGAGCTTTTAGGCAAGGATCCTCTTGAGATTAACGAAATGGGCGTTGCGCTCTCCTTCGTTCCCGAGGACAGACTCGGCATGGGACTTGTCGGCAACATGGACCTGTCGCAGAACATGATGCTGCGCTCTTTCAGACGCGGCAAATCCATTTTCACCGACCGAAAAAGCCCCAAGGCACTGGCGGAAACCGTTGTTGAGGAGCTTGAGGTCAACACCCCGGGTGTATCCACCCCCATTCGCAGACTCTCCGGCGGCAATGTCCAGAAGGTGCTTGTCGGCCGCGAAATATCCTTTGCACCCACGGTACTGCTTACCGCTTATGCCGTACGGGGCCTTGACATTAACTCGTCTTACACGATTTACGATTTGATAAACCGTCAGAAGCAGAAGGGCGTTGCCGTTGTGTATGTCGGCGAGGATCTCGATGTTTTGCTTGAGCTGGCAGACCGCATTCTCGTTCTGTGCGGCGGCAAGGTCAGCGGCATTGTTCCCGGCAGAGGCGCAACAAAGCGCGGTGTAGGCATGATGATGACGAAGCTCGGAGGTGCAAGCGAATGATACAGATATCAAAGCGCGGCGCAGTAAGCCGCAAAAAAAGCCTTGCCATACGGCTTGCGGCGATCGTTATTGCGATAATAGTCTGCGCCGTCATTACAATGGCAACCACCGGCACCGATCCCTTTGCCGTATTTTCGGCGTTTATAAACGGCTCATTCGGTACTGAGCGCAAGCTGTGGATATTCCTCCAGAACACCGCGATTTTGCTCATCATATCCCTCGCCGTCACTCCGGCGTTCAAGATGCACTGCTGGAACCTCGGCGCAGAGGGTCAGGTGCTTGCCGGCGCAATGGCGGCGGCAGCCTGCATGGTGCTGCTCGGCGACAAGGTGTCAAGCAATGTTATCATCCTTTGCATGATAGTAAGTGCAATTGCTGCCGGCGCACTCTGGGCAGGAATACCCGCGTTCTTCAAGGCAAAGTTTAACACCAACGAAACGCTGTTCACCCTCATGATGAACTATGTTGCAACTCAGATAGTTGCATACTTCTGCGTCAAGTGGGAAAACCCGGTCGGCTCCTGCACGATAGGCGTTATCAATCAAAGCAGCATGGCAGGTTGGCTTCCCGAGCTTGGCAACAAGTACCTGCTCGTTATCCTCGTTGCCGTTTTTATGACGGCGGTTGTGTACTTCTATTTAAACTACACCAAGCACGGCTATGAGATCGCCGTCGTCGGCGAGAGCGAGCGCACCGCACGCTACATCGGCATCAAGGTGCCCCGCGTTATCATTCGCACAATGCTGTTTAGCGGTGCCATCTGCGGTCTGGCAGGACTGCTGCTCGTCGGCGGCATCCACCACACCGTTTCCACCTCGCTTGTCGGCGGTCAGGGCTTCACGGCGGTCATGGTATCGTGGCTTGCGGCGTTTAACCCCGTTGTCATGATTCTCACCAGTGCGCTGCTTATCTTCATGGGCTCGGGCGCAAATCAGCTTGCGTCGAGCTGCGGACTTAATCAGTCCTTCGGCGATATCCTCACCGGAGTTTTGATATTCTTCATCATCGGCAGCGAATTCTTTGTGCAGTACAAGATTTCCTTCCGCAAAAAGAACAGGGAGGTAAGCGAAAATGTTTGATATCGTATCCTTCATTCCCCGAGCCGTGATGCAGGGCATACCTCTCATGTTCGGCTGCGTAGGCGAAACGATAACCGAAAAAAGCGGTAATTTAAACCTCGGTACTGCCGGAGTTATGTATGTCGGCGGCATCTGCGGCGTAATCGGCGCGTTTTTGTACGAAAATTCCGGAGCGGAGATGAACACCTTCCTCACGATAGCAATACCCCTGTTGTGCTGCATATTAGGCTCGGCACTCATGGGACTTTTGTACTGCTTTCTCACGGTAACTCTGCGTGCAAATCAGAATGTCACCGGTCTTGCAATGACCACCTTCGGCATCGGCATCGGCAACTTCTTCGGCGGCTCGCTTATTAAACTCGTAAATATCGATGTCCCCTCCGTAGTTCTGACCAAGACAAGCAATGTTTTCAGCCGCACGCTGCCCTTCGCCGGGGATCTCGGCTGGTTCGGCAAGATTTTCTTAAATTACAGCTTCCTTGCGTATGCAGCGATAATCATGGCAATTCTTGCATCCTGCTTCCTCGATAAGACCCGCCCCGGACTTCAGCTCCGTGCAGTCGGCGAAAGCCCCGCAACCGCCGATGCGGCAGGTATAGATGTAATTAAGTACAAGTATGTTGCCACCATCGTAGGCTCTATTATTGCCGGTCTGGGCGGTCTGTACTATGTCATGGACTATGCCTGCGGCGTTTGGTCGAATAACGCCTTCGGCGACAGAGGCTGGCTTGCAATCGCACTTGTTATATTCACGATATGGCGTCCGAATATCAGCATCTTCGCTTCGATAATCTTCGGCGGCCTGTACATCCTGAATGTCTACATCCCCACCGGCACAGACCTTGCCATAAACGAGATATACAAGATGGCACCCTATGTCGTCACCATCATCGTGCTCGTCATAACAAGCGTCAGAAGCCGCAAGGAGGATCAGCCCCCGATGAGCCTCGGACTTCCGTACTTCCGAGAAGAAAGATAAGATACAAAAAAGCACCCATCAGGGTGCTTTTTTGTATCTTAAACTATTTTTAACTATTTTTTGCGACGCTTGGAAGGCTTTTTGCGCTTGATTTTTGACGGTATAGCAGGTAAATTGCCAAAAATCCGCCGACAAACAAAAGTATCAGACCGATTATAAGCATCAGATCTTCCGTGGTATTACCTCCTTGAACCGAGCATCAGAAGAGAAAGAAGAGGGTAAATTTCGAGCCTGCCTATGAGCATTGCGAAGGAAAGAACTATCTTTGAAAAGCCTGAATATACCGCGTAGCTGCCGGCAGGGCCTATCAGACCGAAGCCGGGCCCGATGTTGTTGACGCAGGATACCGCTGCGGTGAAGTCCTCCTCGATGCCTAAACCGCCAATGCTGACAATGAGAAATGTTCCGAGGATGATCAGTATATAAAGGGTGAGGTAACTCAAAACCCCTCGCTCCTGCTCGGTGGTGAGCACCGTGCCGTTGAGCTTTACGGAGTTTACCGCTCTGGGACTAATGCTGCGACGAAGTTCGTTTGCACAGATCTGCAGCAGCACCGTTATACGCGACATTTTAAGTCCGCCTGCCGTTGAGCCCATGCAGCCTCCGCAGAACATCAGAATAAACAGCACCGCCTTTGAAAGCTGCGGCCATGTGTTAAAATCCGCCGTGGCATAGCCTGTGGTCGTGATTATAGATGCCGTCTGGAATGCCGACAGGCGCAGAACATCGGAAAAGCTGTTGTAAATCGGGTAAATGTTAATGAAAACTATTACGCAGGCGGCAATGTAAATGCCGAGGTAGCATTTAAGCTCGTTTGAGGAGACTGCCTCGCGCCATCTGCGCATGAGCAAAAGGCAGTAGAGGTTAAAGCTGACGCCGAACAGTAGCATAAATACGGTTATGACCCATTGCAGATATGCGCTGTACGAGGTGATGCTGTCTGACTTTATGCCGAAGCCGCCGGTACCGGCTGTGCCGAGCGCGTGTACGACGCTATCGAATATCGGCATACCGCCTGCCGCGAGCAGGACGGTTTCAAGAAGCGTCAGAGCAATATAAATGCCGTAAAGCAGCTTTGCGTTGTTTTTTGCCTTCGGAGTGAACTTGTCCAGCGAGTGCCCGGGCATCTCTGCCTTGAGAATGTTCGTTGAGCCGTTGCCGCTGCCGTCGGCAATGGCCGTTATCAGCACAAGAATGCCCATGCCGCCCAGCCAATGGGTGAAGCTTCGCCAGAACAAAAGCCCGCGACTCATGCTCTCAACATCGGTGAGTATCGAGGCACCCGTCGTTGTAAAGCCGCTGACGGTCTCAAAAAATGCGTCGGGGAAATATGAAATCTCTCCGCTGGTCATAAACGGCATACAGCCGACGAGCGAGGCAAAAAGCCATGTCAGCGCGGCAACGGCGAGACTGTCGCGCACGGAAAGCGATTTTCTTCCGTTTTTGGTCGGAAAGTGCATCACAGCACCCAAAATTGCGGCGGCAGCGGCGCTCAGCACAAAATCCGAGGCACACTTTTCGCCGTATATGACGGAAACGCCGAATGCAAGAAGCAAGAGCACGGCTTCAAGCAAAAGCACTTTTCCTATTATGTTGAAAACTGATTTATAGTTCATAGCAATATATCAGACAGATCGCAGAGCTTTGCACCTGCGGCAATAACAATGACCCTGTCGTCCGGGAAAACAGCATCGCTGCCTTTCGGAATGATGGTTTTGCTTCCGCGGATAATGCCCGCAATAAGAATACCCGGTTTGGTGTTAAGGTGAAGGAGGTCTACGCCGAGCTTCGGAAAATCGGGAGAAACAACGAATTCCAGAGCCTCGACACTGCCGTCCATCAGACTGTACAGCGTTTCAACGCTGCTGCCGGCGGAATTGCTAAGCGACCTTGCGTACTGGGTCACGATATCTGCGGCAATGCGACTGGGTGACACCACGCAGTCAAGCCCAAGCCGACCGCTTATATCGGCAAAGCCTGCCTGATTGACCTTGGCTATCACCTTCGGCACATTTTTAGCCGAGGCATAAAACGAACTGAGGATGTTCTCTTCATCCATGCCGGTTAGCGACACGAAAGCGTCGGTATCGTCAATACCCTCTGCGTCAAGCAGCTCGTGACGGCTGCCGTTGCCATATATCACGCTTACCGAGCGAGGCAGCGTTCCGCTGACCTCGTGACAGCGGTCGTTGTCCTTTTCGATTATCTTGACCCTGTGACCGCTGTGGCTGAGCCTTTCGGCAAGGTCCTGCGCAATGCGGCTTGCACCGAGTATCATGACATTTTTAGTGCTTTTTTTGACTACACCGAAGCGATTGAGCAGCTTTTGCATATCATCAGAGGCTGCAAGCAGACCGATTCTGTCACCGGCATGGAGCACAAAGCTGCCGTCGGGAATGTAGGTTATCTTATCGCGAAGAATGCAGCATATGAGAAAATCCGCATCGACCTTCTCGCGCAGTCCTGCGAGCGAGACACCGTCAAGCACGCTGTCGGGCTTTACGCACAGCTCTACCATCTCAAACAAATGACGCGTAAAGCTCTCCACTCTGACGGCAGACGAAAGCTTCAGCGTGTTGAATATCGCCTGTGAGGTCAGGCGTTCGGGATCTATCACCATGGACACATCAAGACAGCGCTTAATAAAGTCGGCACTGTCAGAATGCTCAAAGCCGCTGAGCCGTGCAACAGTGTGCTGAGTACCGAGACTGTGTGCAAAAAAGCAGCTTAACATATTGATGTCGTCGTTGCCGGAGGCAGCGATGAAAAGCTCGGCAGACTGCACATCTACACGCCTGAGAGCTTCGATGTCCGTTCCCGAAGCGCAAATTGCCATGACATCGTAGTCATCGCTTATGCTGCGCACCACCTTGGGGTCGGAGTCAATCACGCAGACCGAGTGCCCCTCCTCGGTCAGGTTTTTAAGAATGCTTTTGCCTATCTTGCCGCATCCGACTATTACAATTCTCATTGCTTCGCCCTCTTTCAATTTAAAAATATAGCACCGGCGGCATATAAATGGGATTAGAACATCAAAAACGGCATTAAAATTGCATTAAGACGGCACAGCGGCGTTTTTATGCTTTGCGTTTGGGAGCTGATGTGTTAAAATAGCGCAAAGAGGTGAGGAGCATGGAGCAGATACTTGTGTGCCTGTCGGGAGCACCGTCAAACGCAAAGGTCATAAAAGCGGCGGCAAAAATGGCTGAGGCATACGGCGGCAAGCTGACGGCACTGTATGTCGAGCCACCCGATTTTGCCGAGCATGGGCAGGAGGCAAAGACCCGCCTTGAGGCAAACTTCCGCCTTGCCCACAGGCTCGGCGCAAAGGTCACAAGGCTTTACGGTGAGGATGCCGCAACGCAGATTGCCGAATATGCGAGGGTCAGCGGCTCAACAAAAATAGTGCTGGGAAAAAGTCCGACGCACCCCTCGCTGTTTAGAAAAAAGACCCTTATAGACAGGCTCAATGAACTTGCGCCCGATATCGACATTTTTATAATTCCCGATAAGACGACACCATCGGAGAAGGCGCGGAGGCTGAGCTTTTCGCAGGAACAATTCAGCCTTGCCGATGTGCTTAAGACCCTCGGACTGCTCACGGCGGCAACGCTCGGCGGACTGCTGTTCACCGAAATGGGCTTTTCCACGGCGAATGTCATTACCCTGTACATTCTTGCCGTTTTGTGTATAGCGATGTCGACCGCAGGACGCTTTTACAGTATTTCGGCGGCAATTATATCCGTGTTTGTTTTCAACTTCCTGTTTGTGCCCCTGTATTCTCTTTCTGCCGATCCCAGCGAAATGGCGACCTTTGTCATAATGTTTGTCGCGGCGATTTTTATATCCTCGCTCACTACGCAGTTAAAGCGGCAGGCGCGGCTCAAGGCGCAGCATTCCTACCGCACGGAGATACTTCTGGAGACCAGCCAGAGAATACAGAAGGCGGAGAGCGAGGAGCAGATACTATCCTTTGCGGCGACTCAGCTCGGCAAGCTGTCCGGTAAGAGTATCATGATATTTCCGGCTAAGGACGGTGTTCTGGGGCAGCCGATGATGTTTCCTAATGTTGACGGCGATGGCTTTGAATCATACCTTGCGCCTGTTGAACTGGCGGCGGCGCAGGAGGCTTTGCGCAGCGGCCACGGCACCGGCTGCGGCACGGGGAGATGTTCCGAGGCAAAGGGACTTTACATGGCGATACGCAGCTCGGATACCGTTTCGGCGGTCGTGTGCTTTGCCATGAACGGGCAGCCTGAGCGCGAAAGCTATTCAAAATCGCTCACGGTGGCTATTCTTGACGAGTGCGGCATTATGCTCGAAAATGAGAGATATAAGCTTGCCAAGCGTGAGATGGAGGAAAAAGCGAGGGCACAGGAGCTAAGGGCAAATCTGCTGCGCTCGATATCCCACGACCTGCGCACACCGCTTACCGGTATATCGGGCAGTGCGTCGCTTTTGATGGTCAGCGACATGAGCGAGGAAAAGCGCATGGAGCTGCTGCGCTCGATACGCGACGATTCCGAGTGGCTCATCAGGCTTGTTGAAAATCTGCTCAGCATAACGCGCATAGAGGGCAAGGACAAGCTCACCGGGCTTGAGCCCGAGCTTGTCGGCGAGGTGATAGACGATGCGCTGACGCACATTGACCGCAACAGCGCAAAGCACACGATAAAAACCTCGATAGATGACGATTATCTCATGGCGTACATGGATGCCAGACTAATCGCGCAGGTTATAATAAATCTTGTAAACAATGCGGTCAAATACACGCCCGAGGGCTCCGAGATTCGCGTCAGCGCAAAACGCGGCGAGGGCTGCGTTCTCATCTCGGTGGCGGACAACGGCCCGGGCATAGCCGATGAATCGAAAAGCAGGATTTTTGATATATTCTACACGGAAGCCAAGACAGGAGACAGCCGCCGCGGGCTCGGTCTCGGACTTGCCCTGTGCAAGAGTATAATCACGGCTCACGGCGGAAGCATTTCCGTCGGTGACGCGCAGCCGCACGGAGCGGTGTTTACTTTCAGCTTACCGGAGGTGATAAGCGATGAACAAAGCGCAGATATTGGTCGTTGAGGACGACAATGCGGTCGCAAAGCTCATGATGGCGACGATGGAGTCGCAGGGCTACCAGTACCGCATAGCAAAAACCGGCGCCGGCGCGATCATGGAAGCACTGTCGTATAAGCCGGAGGTCATGATACTCGACCTCGGTTTGCCGGATACCGACGGCATTGAGGTAATAAATAAGATTAGGGCATGGAGCAATATGCCGATAATCGTGGTATCTGCAAGAAGCGAGGATGCCGATAAGGTCGCCGCCCTCGATGCCGGCGCGGACGATTATTTGACAAAGCCCTTTTCGGTTGATGAGCTGCTGGCGAGGCTCAGAGTGGCTTTACGGCGTGTGCGCTACGACAGGCAGCGCCTGAGCGAAGAGTCGAGCGTTTACGAAAACGGCGGTTTGCGCATCGATTACGCCGCCGGCTGCGTATATCTCGACGGAAATGAGATACACCTCACACCCATCGAGTACAAACTGCTCGTGCTGCTTGCAAAAAACACCGGCAAGGTGCTTACGCACAACTACATCCTGCGCGAGATATGGGGCAATCCGACGAAGTCGGATGTGCAGTCGCTGCGTGTGTTCATGGCGACGCTGCGCAAAAAGCTGGAGAAAACCCCCTCCGAGCCCCGCTACATTCAGACGCACATCGGCGTCGGATACAGAATGATAAGAAATCCGTAAATTGAAGCAAGACCGCAGTTGGGATTAAACTCTCAACTGCGGTCTTTTTTAAACTAAGTACATAATGTGGAAGTATTGTTACAAATCCTTGTTGTTAATCTGCACAAAATTCGCAAAAGATAATGGACATTATGTCGAAAAGGTATAAATAAATTGAAGTTCGGTGATGCAAGTGCTAAAATAATAACAACTTGACTGCAACAAGTCAAAGCTGGAAGAAACGGGGGAAAATAATGAGAGATCTGAAGCACCTTATCTACTTTGAAAGCCTCCTTCAGGAGGCGAACAACGCGCTTGTCAAGCAGGCGTGTTCCGAGGGCAAGCTCGCGCTTGCATACAACTGCTCGTACATACCCGAGCCGCTTCTCGATATCGAGGGCTGTTTCGGCATAAGACTGAGAGCACCCGGCTGCACCAATCCCGACCTTGCCACATACTACATGACAAATCGCTCCTGCCCTTATTCGAAGAGTATTCTCGAGCGTGCGTTTGAAGGCGGCTACAATTTTATTTCCGCGCTCATCGGTCAGGAATGCTGCACCACCATGAACCGCATGGAGCAGTATTTTGAGTACTGCAAGCTCATTCCGAATGAAAAGTTTTTCCTTGCCTGCATCGATATGCCCACAAAAAAGGGCGAATGGTATGCCGGATATTTCCGCCGCCAGATCGAAAAGAAGATAATTGCTCCCATGAAAGAGACCTACGGCGTTGACTATTCCGATGAGAAGCTTATGGACGCCATCGAGCGTCACAACGAGGTCTGCCGTCTTATAACCGAGATAGGCAACTTCCGTAAGCTCGATGTGCCGACTATAACGGGCTATGAGTTCCATGTCATTCAGCTTGTGAGCCAGGTTTGCCCGAAGTATCTTATAGTTGACAAGCTGCGTGAGACTCTCGAGGAGCTTAAGACCAGAAAGCCCGATGAAAAGCCGCAGTACAGGGTCAGGGTCATGCTCGCAGGCTCCGAGATAGACGATCCGGAGTTTACGAAGCTTGTTGAGATGTGCGGAGCGCAGGTCGTTGCCGACCGCTACTGCTTCGGTTCGCTGCCCGGCAGAGAGCAGATAATCGTAAACGCCGGTCAGGACCCCTTGGATGCGTTGGCTGAGCATTATATGAGGATAAACGAGTGCCCGCGAACAATGGGTACCGAGAGCATCATTTCACGCAAAAACTACTTGTACGATATCGCCAAGGAATACAAGGCCGACGGCATTATTCTTCAGAACATGAAGTTCTGCGAATACTGGGGCTACGAGAGAGCGATAGCGGCAAAGTGGCTGGCGGAGGGTATAAATGTTCCCTCGGAGATACCTACCTGTCAGATAGAACGCGACTATGCAAACGCAGCCACCGGTCAGCTCCGCACGAGATTCCAGGCGTTCGTCGAGTCGCTTGAGATCAAGAAGCTTCAGGCAGAATAAAGGAGGGGAAAGCTATGTGGAAAAGAAAAGTAAGCATCAAGCAGCAGTACGGCACCCTTGAGCATTTCCTCAAAGGCGACGAGCCCTGCCATTACATAGGTCAGAGATACATCGAGGGCACGAACTTCTATGCCCGCCGCGAGTGGCGAGGCGTTAAGGATACGGCATTTGCGTTTTATAAATGGCTGTGCACCTGGGGCAAGATGGCTATGTTCGTCATGCACGACCCCATACGCATTGCAAAGGCTTTTTGGAAATACCGCTGGCTGTCGGCTTATCTGGCGGCTCCGATGATGGTCGATAAGTGGATAGAGGGTGACCGCGGCGAGGCACTCAGAGCAGACCTCTACGCGCTCGACTGCATGATCTCCGACTCGATCGACACCCTGTGGAAGAGCCTTCGGGCAGACCGCAAGCTCGGTGAGACTAAGTGGTCGGATGTAACAGTGGCGTTTGACTACACTCTGCCCAAGCACATAATCTTCGGATTCCCCGGATTTTATGCGATAAATATGCAGCAGCACGCAGCATTTATGCTGCCGCTCATGCGCAAGCAGCTCGGCTGCTACTATGTCGATCAGGCCGTTGCCTGCGGCATTCCCGGCGATATGTGCACTCTGCCTCTGGTCGAGGTCGGCGTCGCGGTCGACCGCGAGTATCCCGACATCGGCAATTGCTGGCTGACAACAAATAACCCCTGCGATGCGAACATGATGGATAACACCGCGATGTGGCGCGCACTGTCCGATGACGGCAAAAAGGCGGTGCATCCGTTCACCTCACCGCTCATGTACGATGACCCCACGACCAAGGAGCTCGGTGTACACGAGGTCTACTCGGCAATTGAATTCCTTGAGGAGCAGTTCGGTGTTCCCTTCGACTGGAATGCGTTTATAAAGCACATCGAGGACACAAACGAGTTTAACCGCGGCTCATTAAACCGCTGGGATATCTACGCAAAGAGCGATAACGGTGCGCTCAACTCAGTCGTTCAGGGTCTGTTCCGTATCTACTTCTATCAGCAGGGCGGCACGAAGTACTTCAAGAAGGCAAACAAAAAGATAAACAAGGTCTTTGAAAAGTGCGTGCGCAAGAATATTCATCCGTTCCCGAATGCACGCCACCGTGCACTTGCGTGGTCCTGCGGTTCGACCTATTATGCCCACGGCGTTCAGTGGCTTTATAACTGCTGGGGCATCATGACCGTTATCAACATGGACTCTCTTACCGGTCACAACATCGTTGACACCACCGACCGTGATACCATGATGAGCGACATTGCCGACTGGCACGCAAGAACGCCCATGCGCACTCACACCGTCGGCGGCAACCGCCACCTCATGCAGATGTGGGAAACCGCGGAAAAGTTCAATTGCGACATGATAATCATGTATGACGATATCGGCTGCAAGGGCATGGCAGGCGCTCAGGGTCTGCTTGAAGAGGAGTTCCACAAGTACCGCGATAAGTTTGACATCGTATGGATGCCGCATTCGCTCATGGACTGCCGCATAGTTCCCACGAACGAAGCTCGCAAGGTGGTCAATCAGTATATGCAGAGCGTTCTGCACGAAGAACCCGTGGACCCGACCCTCGTCGATTTTGACGATGAGCTGGGATGGTAAGAAAGGAGCAGCAGCATGAAAGTAATTGCAAAAATTATGGGCATAAGCACAGCAACGCTTGCAGCACTGTTTGCCGTTTACTATTTTAATCTCGATATGAAACTCATGCGCAGCGTTGTTGTACCCATTTTGGATAAGCACCACGACAGCGTTAAGCGTGAGCATCTGATATAAGGAGACATAAATATGAGCTATACAAACCATAATATTCTCCCGAGAGCACTTTCGCATGAGGAAAAGGAAAACCGAAAAAAGGGCATTTACGACAGCTTTGCAAACTACCTTGTCTATTGCCCGAAGTGCAAGCATGTCGCGAAAACGAATATGTACATCCAGCGTGCCGAGGCTTACATCGATGAGCTGCATGAGCGCGGCACGGTCTGCCCCGAGTGCGGTGACAGCGACTGGACGCTCGGCTATCCCCTCGGAACACTGACGGGCTTTGTAAAATTCTGATGTATACAGTGAAAATGCACCTCCGTTCGGAGGTGCATTCTTCATGCTTTTTCAGTTTTGCGAAAGGTTAATATTTCGACCGTATATGTCAGCTTGCCGAAATTATCGCCCGGCTCACTCTCGTAGATACAGTTTCTTTCGTACAGAATGTTTCCCTGACCGGTGCTGATGCGAAGATTGCAAGAGTTTTCCTCCGCAATACTTTCGCCGAGATAGCTCAGCCCGTTTTCCAGAATACCGAGAATCTGTATTTTTTCTTTTCGGTATTATCCATCGTCAATCCTGCCTAAATTCAGTATCCTCTAAATATATCAGCTACCCATTATATAAAATACAACATACAATCACAATTGGAACTGTTATCAAATTTAAGGACGCATTTTTGTAGGGTTACAATATATCCGCTATTGCGAACCCATAACAGATATTACTGATGTCGCAGCCGGAGAGAAAAATGCTTACAGCGTGCCGAGATAGCTCTCAAGGATGAGGCTTGCGGCGACGGCGTCAACGGTTTTGCGGTGCTTTTTTTCTTTTTTTCCGTTGGCGTGCAAAATGGCGTGCGCCTCGATGCTCGAGCGTCGCTCGTCCCACATGACAAGCTCGATATCGGTTTTCGAGCGCAGAAGCTCGGCAAAGCTGCGGCATTTTTCCGCTCTGGGGCCCTCACTGCCGTCCATGTTCTTCGGCAGACCGAGTACAAGCCTCTTTACATTGCGCTTTGCGGCCTCCTGAGCTATCGTCTCGGCGACTCGCTCGGGATTCCATTCCGAGAGCGTCCATGCCTCACCGACGAGTATATTCATTTCATCTGAAACGGCAAGCCCCGTGCGGGCGTCGCCGTAGTCAATTCCCATTATTCTCATGCTTCACCTCAAACCAAAGCAGG
>SAMEA3663235__coassemble_336_pt1 | contig 16001 bp, 23 predicted proteins | sample SAMEA3663235__metabat2_low_PE_005 | metagenome-assembled genome bin SAMEA3663235 (sample SAMEA3663235) | pig gut metagenome | biome: pig gut; feature: pig-associated habitat; material: faeces | place: China | collected 2013
TATAACACAGTATTAACACATATTACAAGCTATTTCGACACACTTTTATCAATACGCCGGACTATGCAAATCGAAAAAAGGGTGATATACTTTTGCACAGAGAAATTTGTATCAAAGGAGATACTTGAAATGGTAAAGACTGATGTGAAGTATTCGCAGTACCTGCAAATACTTAAAGAGGAGCTTATCCCGGCAATGGGCTGTACAGAGCCTATCGCAATGGCGTATGCCGCGGCGAAGGCCCGTGCCGTACTCGATGCGATACCGGAGAAAATCGACATCGTCATCAGCGGCAACATTATCAAAAATGTAAAAAGCGTTATCGTTCCCAATACCGGCGGCATGAAGGGCATCACCGCCGCTATCGCCGCAGGCATAGCCGTCGGCGATGCCGACAGGCAGCTTGAGGTGCTTGCCGATGTCAGGGAAAGCGACATTCACAAAATCGCCGAGCTTATGGAAAGCTGCGCCATGACCGTCATGAAGTCGTCAAGCGACAAGCTGCTGGACATCGACCTGCACCTGTACAAGGGCTCGGACAGCGTGCGCCTGCGCATTTGCGACTTCCACACGAACATTGTACTCATCGAGAAAAACGGCGAAACTCTGCTCAAAAAAGACGATGCCGTCTCCGACGGCGGTGAGACCGACCGCAGCGTTTTGAATGTCCATGATATCGTTGATTTCGCCGAAAGCGTCGATATCGATGATGTGCGTGAGCTGCTGGAGAAGCAGATAGAGTATAACCTCGCCATCAGTGAGGAGGGACTGCACGGTTCATACGGTGCGTCGATAGGCAAGACCCTTATCGAAACCAGAGGCGGGGATGTGCGTGTGCGCGCAAGGGCTCAGGCGGCGGCAGGCTCGGATGCGAGAATGAGCGGCTGCGAAATGCCCGTGGTCATCGTTTCCGGCAGCGGAAACCAGGGCATGACCGCTTCTCTGCCCGTAATCGTCTACGCAAATGACATGGGTGCAAGCCACGAGAAGCTTTTGCGTGCACTCATCGTTTCAAACCTCATTACCATACATCAAAAGACCCCCATCGGCAGACTGAGCGCCTTCTGCGGCGCGGTAAGCGCAGGCTGCGGTGCGGCAGCGGGCGTTGCATGGCTCATTGACGGCACCACCGAAGCCGTTTCCGCAACGATAACCAATACCCTCGGTATGATTTCCGGCACTGTTTGCGACGGGGCAAAGCCCTCCTGTGCGGCAAAAATTGCCTCCGCAGTAGAGGCAGGGCTGCTCGGTTTTGACCTTTACGAAAGCGGCAAGGGTCTGCACGGCGGCGACGGTATACTTAAAGATGATGTTGAAAAGACCATTGAATCCGTCGGTCAGCTCGCCCGTGAGGGTATGCGCGAAACCGACGCGGAGATACTTGATATTATGCTCGAAGATTGATATATTGCAAAAACTGCTGTCTGCATTATACAGACAGCAGTTTTTCATTTTGCTGTTACCGAAACGGTGTAAATGTATGCCGAGGAGATGTTTTTGCCGTTTACAATCTTGACGGCCTTGACCTTGTAGTGATAGGTTGTGCCTGTCGTTGTGCTGTTATCCGTGCAGCCGTACACCACTCGGGCAGGCATACCCGGCGGCAAAAATGCGCATACTGCTTTTTTAGTACCTGCTTTGTTTCCGTTATTGCAGTTACATATCTTTTCAGTGTTTAGAAATTACCGCCGTTTTGCATTCTTCTCGTAGAGTATTGCAAGCCCCTTGAGCAAAAGTGCGGGTTCATATTCAATCCTTCTTCGGCAATAGGGGACTACCGTGCCTGCAAGTCCGCCGGTTGCGACAACGGTGACCGGCTCGCCGAGCTCCGTTTCCATGCGGTCTATCATTCCGTCAATAAGTGCCGCCGTACCGTACACCGCACCGCTTTTCATGCTGTCAACGGTGTTTGTTCCGATGCACTTTTTAGGCGCTTCTATCGCAATATTCGGCAGCAGGCTCGTACCCGAGGACAGTGCAGAATACGATAGCTTTATGCCCGGTATTATAGCGCCGCCGAGGTAAGAGCCCTCACTGTCAATGGCAACGATGGTGGTTGCCGTGCCCATATCGACAACAACAAGCGGCGGCTTATACAGTGCCAGTGCACCCACAGCACCGGTAATAAGATCGCCGGCGAGCTGGCCGGGATCATCAAGCTTAATATTCACTCCGGTTTTCAGCCCTGCACCGACCACCATACAGTCAAGCCCCGTGACCTTTTTCACGGCGGTCCTTATTGCACGGTTGAGCTGAGGCACGACCGAGGACAAGATAGCGCCGCTGAAGTTTTTATAATCAATGCCGTCAAACTCAAAGCTCTGACGCATTTTCATCGCATAGTCGCTGGAAAGATCGTTCAAATTCGTTGCCAGACGGCATACGCTTTTGACATCGCCGTTTTCAACACAGCCCATGACAACATTTGTGTTGCCTACATCAATTGTGAGGATCATCTCTCTACCTCATTTTCTTTCCTGCTCTGATTATCTGCGATATGCCGGAGCTTAGCACCATGTTGACTACCAGCTCGACAAGGAAGTTCAGTCCCGTCAGTCCGAAGATAATATAGCTCACAAGGTCCTGACCGCCTGCCATGGCGGTGAATGTGTCGGCGAAGAACACGAGCATACCGATGACGAATAATCCGGTGTTTGCAACGGGGCACACTATGCCTGCGCAGATAACCGCAGCAAGCTCGTTTTTCTTGGCTATCGCCTTGTAGCAAAGACCCGACAGCCAGCCTGCAAGTGTGCCCTTGCCGAGTGCGGTCACCAGAAGCCCGACGGGGCTTATGCCCATGAGCATCATAATAAAACCGCCGTCCCAGCCCAGTATTCCCGTGATGACCACGACCGTGCTGAACACGAAGCCGAGTATCGCACCCGCTCCCGTTCCGTAGATCGCCGCGCCGATGATGATGGGTGCAAGCGAAAGCGTTATCGAAACAGGTCCGAATTTCACGAAATTGCTGAGGATCTGGAGCACGACGACTATCGCACTCAAAATTGCAAGGCCGGTCATACGACGAGTCTTGTCCGTTCTGCGTGAGTTATTCATTTTTATGCCTCCTGCTGTCGCTCCACCTTGGGGCAAGCAAACTGACGCAAATGCTGATATGCGTCAAACCATGCCCGTGGATGCGGCGCTTTAATACGAGCAAATACTACAATATGAACAACAGTTTGTCAACAATATAGTAATTGAATGATTTACAGGAATATGATAAAATATTCTCATAATACACTGATGGGAGAAAATGCTATGGAGAAAAAATGCTGGTATAAGGAAATGGCGGTCTATCAGATATGGCCGAGAAGCTTCTGCGACGGCAACGGTGACGGTATAGGCGACCTTTGGGGCGTTTTGAGCAAGCTCGATTACATCGCCTCGCTGAATGTTGACGGTATATGGTTTTCGCCGCTTTACCCCTCGCCGAACTCCGACTACGGTTATGATATATCCGACTATCGCAATATTCACCCCGATTACGGCAATCTCGATGTCTTTAAGCAGGTGCTTGACGGCGCTCATGAGCGCGGTCTGCGCGTGTTCATGGATCTTGTCGTCAATCATACCTCCGACGAGCATCCGTGGTTTATAGAGAGCAAAAAAGGCAAGGACAATCCCTATCACGATTACTACTACTGGCGCAAGGGTAAGGGAAAAAAGTCGCCTCCCAACAACTGGGACAGTCTGTTCGAGGGTCGTGCATGGGAGTATGACGAGGAGCTCGATGAGTGGTATTTGCATATCTTCTCCAAAAAGCAGCCCGACCTGAACATGGCAAACCCCAAGGTGCGCGAGGAGGTCAAGGACATTATGCGCTTCTGGCTGGATATGGGTGTTGACGGCTTCCGCGAGGATGTTATAACCTACATCTCCAAGGCAGAAGGTCTGCCCGGCGCAAAGGTGAAGCTGCCGGCGGCAACCGGTATGCAGTATTACACTAACCTCCCCAAGGTTCACGATTATCTCGCCGAGTTTAAGCGCGATGTTCTCGACTTTTACGACTGCTTCACCGTCGGCGAGGGTCCGCGTATGGAGCCTTCGGTCGCGCTCGGCTATGTCAAGGAAGGTCCGGACAAGGTGCTTGACATGATGATTAACTTTGCCCACATGGAGGCAGACTGCTTTATCACCGACTTTTTGCAAAGGCCGTTTAACCTTAAAAAGCTCAAGAAGGCATTTACCAGGTGGCAGCTTGATATGTACGGCAAGGGCTGGAACGCACTGTACCTCGAAAACCACGATCACCCGCGCGTCATCAGCCGCTACGGCAGCGAAAAGTACCGCGTCGAGAGCGGTAAAATGCTTGCGGCAAGCTATATCTTCCAGCGCGGCACACCCTTTGTGTACCAGGGCCAGGAGATTGGCATGATAAACACTCCGCTTGACAGTCTCGATGACTATAAGGACATCATGACCCATAATAACGCACGCATAGCTCGCAGTCTCGGTCTTCCGAAGAAGACCGTTTTGAAGCTTGCGCAGAAGGCTTCGAGGGACAATGCCCGCACCTGTATGCAGTGGTCGGACGGCAAAAACGGCGGTTTCTCCGAGGTCGAGCCGTGGTTCGTTGTAAATCCCAACTATCCGCAGGTCAATGTTGAAAGCCAGCTTGATGATCCCGGGAGTCTTCTCAATTTCTACCGTGACGCGCTTCAATTCAGGCGAGACAACCCCATCGTCATCTACGGAGACTACGCTGAGCATTACTCCAAGAGCAGCCAGCTCTATGTCTACGAGAGAAACTACGAGGGCAAGAAGCTGCTGGTCATCTGCTCGTTCACCGAAAAGCCCGTTCGCTTCGACGCTCCCGACGGTATTGAACTGAAGGAACAGGCACAGGTGTTCGGAAACTATGATGCAAACTTCGTTATAGCCAACGGCTTTACCACAAGACCGTATGAAATGAGGGTTTATCTGTTCAATGAGAAAGACTGACCGTGAAATTACAGACCTGAATGAAATTGCCGGACTCATCGAGGGATGCGACACACTGCGTCTCGGCTTTAACGACGACGGCTGCCCCTACATCGTGCCGCTGTCGTTCGGATATGAGTTAGTTGACGGCGCGTTTGTGTTCTATGTCCACGGCGCAAAGGTCGGACGGCGGCACACCCTGGCTCAAAAAGCAGAGCTTGTCTGCGTTGAGGCGGATATCTGCAAGGGCTATGTAACGCTCCGCGGCGGTGCGCTTACCGCTGATTACCTCAGCTTTATCGGCAGGGGAAAGATCGAGACCCTCGAAGGCGATGAGGCGGTGCGCGCACTTGAGTTGTTGTGCAGACATTGCGGCTTTGACACAATGCCCTGCACAAAGGCTGTTGTTGACATGACCTGTGTAGAAAAGATTACCGTAAAAGAGTTTACCGCGAAACAGAGATTCAAATGAAGCGTTTTAACGCCTTGAACGACTACCTGAAAACCCGCTTCGGCAAGAAGATGTACAAGCTCGCCGTTGACGGCGGCTTTAGCTGCCCGAACCGCGACGGCACAAAGGGTACAGGCGGCTGCATATTCTGCTCGGTTTCCGGTTCTGGAGATTTTGCCGAGCGCGGCAAGGATATTAAAGTGCAGCTTGAAAATGCAAGAAAGCGCATAGAAAACAAGCTGCCGCCGGATTGCGGCTTTATAGCCTACTTTCAGTCCTTCACAAACACCTATGCTCCGGTTGAAATACTCCGCAGTCTGTTTGAGTCAGCGCTTGACACCGAGGGCATCCACGCACTGTCGGTTGCCACAAGACCCGACTGCATAAATGCCGAAAAAGCCGCATTGCTTGCCGAGCTCAACGCAAAAAAGCCCGTATTCGTCGAGCTTGGGCTTCAGACCTCGAACGAGGAAACGGCACATTACATAAACCGCTGCTATCCCAACGCCGATTTCACCAAAGCCGTCAGACTTTTGCGTGAAAACGGAATTGAGGTCATCGTACATATGATAATCGGATTACCCGGCGAGACCGAGAAGGATATTTTGAGCACCGTGAAATTCATTTCGGCGCACGATGTGCAGGGAGTAAAGCTCCAGCTTTTGCATGTGCTGAAAAACACCCGCCTTGCCGAAACGGATTATACACCACTTGAAAAGGACGAATACTATGAGCTTCTCGGCAAATGTCTTGAACATTTAAGACCCGATATAATTATCCACCGTCTCACCGGTGACGGCGATAAGAGGCAGCTTATAGCCCCGATGTGGAGCGCTGACAAGCACAGAGTGCTAAACGGCTTCATGCGATATATGGATGAGCATGACATTGTTCAAGGCAGAAAATATCAATAATATCAGCTTTTTTCGCATTGAAAGGGAAGCCGTTTTCCGGCTTCCCTTTCGGCTTAGTTATAGCTGTTTGGTTCTATGTCAATAGTTGAGGTAGAACCTAAAAAAGCACCGCTTTAGCGGTGCTTTAGTTTCTTAATCAGACAAGCTCGATGACTGCCATCTCGGCTGCATCGCCGCGACGGGGCTTTTCCCGATGCTTCGCATCGAAAAGCCTTTTTATTTTTATTTCTTTTTTGTCCGTCGGCTCGCCGATAAATCGGCAACCGCCGACGATGACATCGGACCCCGTCGCATAAAAAAAGCACCGCTTTAGCGGTGCGGCGCCTGCAAGAGCGGTGCGAAATAGGAAACTGTCGTTCATTTTAGTTTTGAGTGAGCTATTTTTCGTTCAGACAAAACAGCAAAAATCGGGCAATACTTTGTGTATTACCCGATTTTTTTGTGAAGTATGGGCGGAAAAGAGCCGGTCAAAACCGGCTTTTTCCTGTTTTGCGCCGTTCTTGCAGGCGCAAATCAGACAAGCTCGATGACTGCCATCTCGGCTGCATCGCCGCGACGGGGCTTTTCCCGATGCTTCGCATCGAAAAGCCTTTTTATTTTTATTTCTTTTTTGTCCGTCGGCTCGCCGATAAATCGGCAACCGCCGACGATGACATCGGACCCCGTCGCATAAAAAAAGCACCGCTTTAGCGGTGCTTTAGTTGCTTAATCAGACAAGCTCGATGACTGCCATCTCGGCTGCGTCGCCGCGACGGGGTCCGATACGAGTGATGCGGGTGTAGCCGCCGTTACGGTCGGCATACTTGACTGCGATCACATCGAAGGTCTTCTTGGCAATGTCCTCACGGGTGATGAAGGACAGTGCCTGGCGGTATGCTGCCAGATCCTTTTTCTTGCCAAGGCTTATCATTTTCTCGGCGAGGGGTGCGATCTCCTTTGCGCGGGTGACGGTGGTCTCCATGCGGCCCTTGTCGAGCAGATCGGTGACCTGCTGACGGAGCATTGCCATGCGCTGATCGGTCGACTTGCCGAGCTTTCTTGTTCCGGGCATTTTCGGTTTTCCTCCTTGTTAGAGTAGGTAATTACTGATTGTCCTCGTCCGCAAGAGACAGTCCCATCTGTGCGAGCTTATGCTCGACCTCTTCGAGAGACTTGCGGCCAAGGTTACGGACCTTGATCATTTCATCCTGAGTCTTGGAAATGAGGTCCTCAACAGTATTGATGTTTGCACGCTTGAGGCAGTTGAAGCTTCTGACGGAAAGATCAAGCTCTTCGATGGTCATCTCAAGGACCTTATTGCGGGTGTCATCGACCTTTTCTCTCACCGTTTGATGATTGCCGACTGTTTCGGAAAGATCGGTGAACAGGACGAAGTGGTCGCAAAGGATCTTTGCTCCGAGAGATACCGCATCACGAGCGGTGATTGTCTTGTCCGTCCACACCTCGATGGTCAGCTTGTCAAAGTCCGTCTGATTACCGACGCGGGTATTCTCAACGGAATAGTTGACCTTGATGACGGGTGTGTAGATAGAATCAACAGGGATGGTCCCGATTGCGGTCTGAGGATTCTTGTTCTTGTCGGCAGACACATAGCCTCTGCCGTGGTCGAAGGTGAGCTCCATAGAGAGTGCACCGTCCGGTTCGAGAGTTGCTATGGGCTGCTCGGGATTGAGAATCTCGACCTCTGCGTCTGTCTTGATGTTGCCGGCGGTGACAACGCCCTCGCCCACGGCTTCAATATAGACGGTTTTTGCTCCCTCACTGTGAAGACGGGCGATGATGCTCTTGACATTAAGAACAATCTCGGTCACATCTTCCTTGACACCGGGAATGGTGGAGAACTCATGCTGAACACCGTTGATCCTGATGCTGGTGACAGCAGTGCCGGGAAGGGAGGACAACAAAACCCTGCGCAGAGAGTTACCAAGTGTCGTACCGTAGCCACGTTCCAGAGGCTCGATTATATACTTGCCGTAGGAGCTGTCAGTCGGGGTTTCGATACACTCTATACGCGGCTTTTCTATTTCGATCATATTAAATATAACCCTCCTTATTAAGTTCGACGCTTATTGCGCCTGCATTTGTTCAGCTTACCAATTTGAGGGTGTCTGTATTACTTAGAGTACAACTCGACGATGAGGTGCTCCTCGATGGGGAGGTCGATGTCATCACGAGCAGGAACACCTATGACCTTTGCGATCTGGTTGTTTGCATCGTACTCAAGCCACTTGGGTGCGGGACGAGAGCTGTTTGCCTCAATGTTTGCCTTGATCTTTTCAAGACCGCGGCTGCTCTCTTTAAGGGTAATAACCATGCCGGGCTTTACCTGGTAGCTGGGGATGTTGACCTTGCGGCCGTTTACGGTGAAGTGACCGTGGCTGACCATCTGGCGAGCCTCCGCACGGCTCATTGCAAAGCCGAGACGGTAAACAACATTATCCAGGCGGCACTCGAGAATGCTCAGCAGATTCTCGCCGGTCTTGCCCTGACGACGCTCTGCCATCTCGTAGTAGCTGCGGAACTGGCTCTCGAGAACACCGTAGTATCTCTTTGCCTTCTGCTTCTCACGAAGCTGCTGGCCGTACTCGGAGCTCTTGCTGCGTCCCTGACCGTGCTGTCCGGGAGGATAAGATCTGTTCTCAAGCGCGCATTTGGTATAGCAGCGATCACCCTTCAGAAAGAGCTTCTGACCCTCTCTGCGGCACATGCGGCATACTGCTTCAGTATATCTTGCCATTTGTGTTTCCCTCCTTCAATTAGACACGACGACGCTTCGGAGGACGGCAGCCATTATGAGGAATGGGGGTAACGTCCTTGATCATCGTAACTTCCAGACCTGCGGTCTGAAGTGCGCGGATTGCGGCTTCACGACCTGAACCGGGTCCCTTAACGAATACTTCGACGGTCTTCAGACCATGCTCCATGGCTGCCTTTGCGGCAGTCTCTGCTGCGGTCTGTGCTGCGAAGGGGGTGGACTTTCTGCTGCCACGGAAACCCATGCCGCCTGCAGATGCCCAGGACAGTGCGTTGCCCTGAGTGTCGGTGATGGTTACCATGGTGTTATTGAAGGAAGAGCTGATATGAACCTGGCCCTTTTCAATGTTCTTACGCTCTCTGCGGCGTGTTCTGACTTTTTTCTTTGCGTTTGCTGCCATAATCCATATCCCTCCTTACTTCTTCTTATTTGCGATGGTGCGTTTCGGACCCTTGCGGGTACGGGCGTTGGTCTTGCTGCGCTGTCCGCGGACAGGCAGGCCGCGGCGATGGCGCAGACCACGGTAGCAGCCGATCTCTGTCAGGCGCTTGATGTCAAGCGCGATGGAGCGGCGCAGGTCGCCTTCAACGATGTAGTTGTGGTCAATGCATTCACGCAGCTTGGATTCTTCCTCTTCGGTAAGGTCCTTAACGCGTGTGTCGGGATTTATACCGGTCATTTCCAGTATCTTGGTTGCGCTGGTTCTGCCGATACCGTAGACATAGGTCAGACCTATCTCTATTCTCTTGTCCTTGGGCAGGTCAACGCCGGCTATACGTGCCATATTGATCGATCATTCCTTTCGATTTTTATTCCGCATTTTTTGCGGAGCTTAGGGCTTATTCCCGCCGGAGGGAGCCTTAAGGTCCATGCGGGATTTTTTGTTGTAAGGACAGGCTATCAACCCTGTCTCTGCTTGTGCTTGGGGTTTTCGCAAATTACCATGACTTTGCCCTTGCGCTTTATGATCTTGCACTTTTCGCACATGGGCTTCACGGAAGGTCTTACTTTCATTTGTTTTACCTCCTACTTGCTTCTCCAGGTGATGCGTCCGCGGGTCAGGTCATAGGGTGACATCTGAACCGTGACCTTATCTCCGGGGAGGATCCTGATGAAGTTCATTCTGAGTTTACCTGAGATATGCGCCAGTATCGTGTGACCCTGACCGATATCTACCATAAACATCGTATTGGGCAGGGATTCGACTACCGTGCCCTCGAGTTCGATTACGTCGTCTTTTGCCAAAGTAAATTTCCTCCTGGTCGGTTTTGACGGAAGTCGCCGTCAGTCAATATTCTCTGCCATCGTTAGAATCTCGGGCTCACCGTCGGTAATACAAATCGTATTTTCATAGTGAGCGGCGAGACTGCCGTCCACGGTCACGACCGTCCAGTCGTTACTCAGAACCCTGACATCGTAGCTGCCGGCTGTTACCATCGGCTCGATAGCGATCGTCATTCCGGGAACGAGTCTGGGGTTGGGCCGCAGACCTCGGATATCGTAGTTGGGAACCTCGGGTGCTTCGTGCATCTCGTGTCCGACTCCGTGACCGACATAGTCGCGCACAACGGAAAAACCGTTACTCTCGACATATTCCTGTATTGCCGCGCCGATATCGCTGATGCGATATCCCTTTTTGGCAAACTTCAGTCCCTCGAAAAAGCTCTGTCTTGTTACCTCGATGAGCTTTTTTGCCTCGTCGGAGATCTCGCCGCAGGGATAAGTTCCTGCGCAGTCGCCGACATAGCCGCCGAAGGTCGCTCCTACATCAACGGAGACAATGTCGCCGTTGCGGATGACTCTCTTGCCGGGGATGCCGTGGATCACTTCTTCGTTTATCGAAATACAAGTGCTTGCCGGAAATCCGCCGTAGCCCTTAAATGTCGGGATAGCGCGGGATTTCACGATAAATTCATTAACGGCCTTGTCAACCTGCCGGGTGGTCAAGCCATCGGCAATTGCTTCACGGGCAACGGATCTTGCGCCGGCGGTGATTTTGCCCGCCAGACGCATGATCTCGATTTCCCTTGCCGATTTGATGATAATGGGGTCTCTCGACATAGATCAGATACCCAGTGCCATCTTGATGACATCGGTCGTTGCCTCGATGGTAGGCTGATTGTCAACGCTCTTCAGCTTGCCGCGGCTTTCATAGAAAGCCTTGAGAGGCTCGGTCTCCATGTGATAAGTCTCCAAACGGGCCTTGACGGTCTCGGGAGCGTCGTCCTTGCGGATGGTGAGCTCACCGCCGCAGAAGTCGCACTTTCCCTCAACCTTGGGGGGATTGGAAACGATGTGGAAGGTCTGGCTGCAATCCTTGCAGGTCCTTCTGCCGGACATACGCTCGATGATGACCTCGTCTGCAATCTCGATAGAGAGTGCGCAGTCGATATCGACGCCCGACTGCTCCAGAGCTTCGGCCTGGGGGATGGTACGGGGCATACCGTCGAGAATATAACCGTTTGCACAGTCGGGCTGAGCAAGACGCTCATTGACGATGCCGATTATGACCTCGTCGGGAACGAGCTTACCGCTTTCCACATACTCCTTTGCGCGCAGTCCGACGGGAGTACCGTTTTTCATTGCTGCGCGAAGGATGTTGCCGGTCGAAATGGTGGGGATATTCAGCATTTTGCTGAGTATCTCTGCCTGAGTGCCTTTACCGGCGCCGGGTGCGCCTAAAAGTATAAGCTTCATAGAATCCACCTCTTGTTATCAGCTAAGGAAGCCCTTGTAATTGCGCATCAGCATCTGTGCCTCGAGAGCTCTTACGGTCTCAAGTGCAACACCGACAACGATTATGATGGAGGTGCCGCCGAGGGACACGCCGCTGAGTGCTGCCTGCTGGCTGAAGTGTGCAATCAGGATAGGAACAACAGCGATTATACTCAGATAAATCGCACCGAACAGGGTAATCTTATTGAGTACTTTCTTAATGAACTCGCTGGTGGGTCTGCCGGGACGGAAGCCCGGAATGTATCCGCCGTTCTTCTTCAGGTTATTTGCCACTTCAATAGGATTAAACTGGATAGTGGAGTAGAAGTAAGCGAAGAAGATGATCAGCAGGAAGTAAGCGATCGCATAACCGATGGAGGTCGTGCTTGCCCACACGCTGTCGCTCTTGCCCATAAAGCCTGCGATGGTTGCGGGAATGGTTGCGATGGTCTGTGCAAAGATGATGGGGAGAACACCGCTCATGTTGACCTTCATGGGAAGGTGGGTGCTCTGACCGCCGTACATCTTACGGCCTACGACACGCTTAGCGTACTGGACCGGCAGTCTGCGCTCGGAGTCGTTTATGAGAACGATGAGCACGATCATTGCCAGTGCGCCGAGAAGCATCAGCGCCGTTACCCAAATGGGGGTAGTGCCCTGTACTGCGCTGTTTATCATGTTGTAAACATCGGTCGGGAATCTGGAAACGATGCTTGCGAACAGAATGATCGAAATACCGTTGCCGATGCCGAACTCGGTGATCTGCTCACCCAGCCACATGATGAGTGCGGAGCCGGAGGTGAAGGTCAGAATGATAACGATTGCAGCCCAGACAGACTGACCGTCGGTGGTCAGGAAGCCATAGCCCTTAATCATCATGTAGTAAGCAAAGCCCTGGAGAAGGCCGATGCCTACGGTGGTGTAGCGTGTGATGGATGCGATCTTCTTTTTGCCTTCCTCGCCCTCTTCCTTGCTCATACGCTCAAGTGCGGGAATTGCAATGCACAGGAGCTGAATGATGATGGAAGCGTTGATGTAGGGCTGGATGGAAAGAGCAAAGATAGTTGCGTTTGCAAATGCGCCGCCGCTCATTACATTCAGCAGTCCGAAGACGGTGTTCTGCATCTGGTTGAAGTAACCGCTCAGAGCATCGATGTTGACATAAGGAACGGGGACAGCGTTACCGAGACGGTAAAGCAGGATAATCAGAAGAGTGAACAGAATCTTTCTGCGTATATCTTCAGTCTTCCATGCATTGCGCAATGTCTGCAGCACTTAGATCACCTCGGCCTTTCCGCCTGCCGCCTCAATTTTTTCTTTTGCGGTTTCAGAGAAAGCGGAAGCCTTTACTGTGAGCTTTTTGGTGATCTCGCCGTTACCGAGAATCTTTACGCCGTAACGGCACTTGGAGAGGATGCCTGCGTCGAGCAGAGCCTGTGCGTCAACAACTGCACCGTCTTCAAACTTGTCAAGTACGCTGACATTGACAGCTTCCAGGGGCTTTGCAAAAATGTTGTTGAAGCCTCTCTTGGGGATACGGCGTGCAAGGGGCATCTGGCCGCCTTCGAAGCCGATACGGACACCGCCGCCGGAGCGTGCCTTCTGACCCTTGTGACCGCGACCTGCGGTCTTGCCGTTGCCGGTTGCGTGGCCGCGACCCTTGCGCTTATTTACATGGGTGGAGCCTGCTACGGGAGAAAGTTCATTGATATACATTGCTTTTCCTCCTTATTCTTCCGTTACCTGGAGGAGATAGCCGATCTTGGCGATCTTGCCCCTGGTCTGGGGGTTGTCGGGCTGGACGGTCTCGTTGCCGATCTTGTGCAGTCCGAGGGAGTTTGCGGTCGCAATGTGCTTGTCAAGACGACCGTTGAGGCTCTTAACGAGCTTAATTCTAAGATTTGCCATGTTGCGCCCTCCTTAACCCTGAATTTCTTCGGGGGTCTTGCCTCTGACCGCTGCAACCTGAGCTGCGTCACGGAGAGACTTAAGGCCCTGCATGGTTGCTGCAACAACATTTGCGGGGTTGTTGGTGCGAAGGCACTTTGTACGAATGTCCTTTATGCCTGCCGCTTCGACAACTGCACGGACTGCGCCGCCGGCGATAACGCCGGTACCGGGTGCAGCGGGCTTGAGCAGAACACGGCCTGCACCGAACTCACCGATGATCTCGTGAGGAATGGTGGTGCCCTGCAGGGTAATGGTCACGATGTTCTTCTTTGCATCCTCGAGGCCCTTGCGGATAGCCTCGGATACTTCGTTTGCCTTGCCGAGGCCATAGCCTACACGGCCCTTGCCGTCACCGACAACGCAAAGTGCGGAGAACTTCATAACACGGCCGCCCTTGACGGTCTTGGATACGCGGTTGAGGGAAACTACCTTCTCGACAAATTCGGAAGCTTCCTCGTCTCTGCGACGATCTCTTCTGTCGTTATTATAAGCCATTATAGTTTCCTCCTCCCTTAGAACTTCAGGCCGCTCTCACGAGCGCCCTCGGCAAGTGCCGCAACACGGCCGTGGAAGATGTAGCCGCCACGGTCAAAGACGACATTCTCAATGCCCTTTGCCAGTGCGCGCTCAGCAATGGTATTGCCGATCTTCTTGGCTGCTTCGATGTTGCTGCCGTTGCCTTCAAATGCCTTCTCAACGGTGGATGCGGAAACGAGAGTGTTGCCTGCAACATCGTCGATGATCTGGGCATAGATGTGATTTTCGCTGCGGAATACGCTCAGACGGGGTCTCTCGGGAGTGCCGGAGATCTTGCCGCGTACTCTTGCATGGCGCTTGATGCGCTGTGCTCTTGTATCAGGTCTTTTAATCATTCAGGCACACCTCCCTTTACTTAGCACCGGTCTTGCCTTCTTTGCGGCGGACAACTTCGTAATCGTACTTGATGCCCTTGCCCTTGTAAGGCTCGGGAGGACGCTTGCCACGAACTTCTGCTGCAAACTGGCCGACCTTCTGCTTGTCAATACCCTTAATGATGATCTGGTTGGGGTTGGGAACTTCGATCTGGATGTCCTCGGTCTCGGGCATGATGACCTGATGCGAGTAACCTACATTCAGAACAAGGTTCTTGCCTTCCTTAGCTGCACGGTAACCAACGCCGTTGACCTCGAGGGTCTTGCTGAAGCCTTCGGATACACCGACGACCATATTGTTGATAAGAGTGCGGGTAAGGCCGTGAAGAGAACGGTTCATCTTCTCATCATTGGGACGGGAGACATGAATAACGCCTGCGTCGAGTTCAACCTTCATGTTGGGTGCTACTGTCATCTCAAGTGCGCCCTTGGGGCCCTTGACTGCGACATGGCTGCCGTCAATCTTAACTTCTACTCCTGCGGGGACGGTAATGGGAGCTCTACCAATTCTTGACATAACCAGTTATCCTCCTTACCATACAAACGCGAGGACTTCGCCGCCGACATGGGCTGCGCGAGCAGCTTTATCGGTCATGACGCCCTTGGAAGTGGATACGATTGCGATACCGAGGCCCTTGAGGACCTTGGGCAGCTCGTCTGCTCCGGCGTAAACGCGGAGGCCGGGCTTGGAGACACGGCGAAGACCCTGGATGGCCTTCTCCTTGCCGGGGAGATACTTGAGGGTGATGCGGATGATGCCCTGGGTGCCGTCATCGATGAGCTGGAAGCTCTTGATGTAGCCTTCGTCAAAGAGGATCTGAGCGATTGCCTTCTTCATCTTGGAAGCGGGGACATCGACGGTTTCATGCTTTGCGCTGCCGGCGTTGCGGATGCGTGTCAGCATATCTGCAATGGGGTCTGTGATCTGCATGTGTTTTTCCTCCTATTTTAGAGTTACCTTTCGGTTTAGGCGGCGAGGTTCCACACTAATGCATGATTAGCCGTGGCCTTTCGCCATCCTTTTTGGCCGTTTTAAGGCTATGCAGCCGCCGAAAAACGAACCGTATTCAAAAACCGCCGATGAGATACGCCCAAATTGAGCGTATCTCAAAAGCGTGGTCTTTGTAAAAATCGCAGCATTTCATTATACACCGAAAACACTTGATAAATCAAGCATTTTCTATTGAAATGATGCACATTTTTGCAAGTAATTACGCTGCTTACCAGGATGCCTTGCGGACACCGGGGATCTGACCCTTGTAAGCCAGCTCGCGGAAGCAGATACGGCAGATGCCGTAGTCACGCAGGTAAGCGTGAGGACGGCCGCAGATCTTGCAGCGGTTGTACTTGCGGGTGGAGAACTTAGCAGGAGCCTGCTG
>SAMEA3663235__coassemble_371_pt1 | contig 15152 bp, 14 predicted proteins | sample SAMEA3663235__metabat2_low_PE_005 | metagenome-assembled genome bin SAMEA3663235 (sample SAMEA3663235) | pig gut metagenome | biome: pig gut; feature: pig-associated habitat; material: faeces | place: China | collected 2013
TCGGTGGAGGCCTGTAAAAAGAGGATTTATCGTGCGAAGAAAAGGCTGCAAATAGTTTTGACTTCAATTAATTAATAATTGTAATTGTCCTTAAAAGGACATCTTCATACATGATAGATATGAAAGGAGGATGCGGAGTGTCTTACAAAAAAAGCATTGACCGTTTGGTTGTTGACGGTATGAGTGTTGAAACGCTCAAAGCTCTTTTGCTTGATGATCTTGATAATCCTGACGGTCTCCTTGATGACGAAACACGACTGTATTTAGCGCAGACGCTGGCTCGCAAAAAGGAAGAAAGAGGAACAAAAATTCCCGAGGCGGAGGCCTCATTAGAACAATTCAAACGCGAGTATTTGCCCTATGCTAAAACGGGCATCTCACTATATGACGACGATTCCGAGTTCACAGATAATGTAGTCGAGCTGCCGAAAAAGCGGAGAAAAAATCGCAAGACACTGATTAGAATTGCCGCCGTGATTGCCGCCGTGGTAGTATTGGGCTCGGTATCAGCCAACGCAATGGGCTTTGATATTTGGGCGAGTCTTGTCGACTGGACGAATGAAACCTTCGGCTTTTCGGAACAGCGGGAGAAACTGGAGTATCCGGCTCAACTTGGAATGCTCGAAAAAGAATTGATGGATCATATGATAAGTCCGGACGGCCTGCTCCCAAGCTATCTGCCTGATGGATACAAGGAGGTCGATACACAGTGCCTGACTGATGATACCGGCATCACTTTTGTATGTGCGTTATCTAACGATGAGGATTATATTGTCCTGCAATACACCAAGTATACATCCGGCAAAAGTACGGCGACCTTCGAAAAAGACAAAGGGGGGCCGGATGAGTATGTCGTAGAAGGAATAACCCACTACATCATGACCAACACCGGTGATTATTATGCCACATGGATGGCAAGAGATATTGAGTGCTCCGTGTCAGAGATAGGCTCCCGTGATGAATTGATTAAGATCATCAATTCAGTTTATGAGGAATAATCAAATGAATAAATTAAAAAAGATCCTTGCGCTGCTTATGGTAGCAGCATTTGCTCTGATGTCGGTTGCATTTGCAAACGACACTGAAAATGAGGAAAATAGAGTTCAACCCAGATCGAGCGAATATTTCAGATCTTATTCCGGAAGTATTGTTGCAAAGGGCAACGGGAGGTTTAACATTGTTTTTAATGTCACCGCAAGAAGCGTGATGACAAAGCTTGGGGCAACCTCAATTAGCGTATACAAGAACGGTTCATATGTATATACCATTGATTATACCGACAGCGGCAGGAGCGAAATGATGAAATATAATACCATTGTCATGTCGGATACAGAGAGCTATCAGGGCACCTCCGGGGCAACCTATTATGCAAAAATATACTTATATGCAAAGAATTCAGGCGGTTCCGACACAGTTACCTACACCACATCTTCGGTAAGAGTTTAAAAAGCTCGCGTTGCTTTTTGTAATGCGAACCGAAAAAAACGGACAATACCCGAAATGCCGGAATACTACGCCGCCAAGGGCTGCACAGAAAAGGTCCTCGACGAAACAATTGAATAATCATCCACCATCCCCTGAGGCATTGCCGCAGGGGAGTATTTTTTTGTACAGGCAGTCATATATTAACATTAAAATGTTTGCATATGGAGGTCATTGCATGAAAACCAAGTGGAAAAAACTTGCTTTAGCGGTGGCGATACCGCTTGCCGTCGGCGGACTGTCGGCACTTATGACGGTCGATAACATGATAATGTTCGAGGTCGTCAAAAAGCCGCCGCTTGCACCGCCCAAGTGGCTGTTTCCCGTTGCGTGGACGGTGCTTTATGTGCTGATGGGCATAGCGTCATATCTTGTGTATGTATCGAAGGCACCGTCGGTCAAAAAGAACTCTGCATTGAGCGTATATGTCATTTCGCTCATCTTCAACTTTGCGTGGAGCCCGATATTTTTCAATCTCGAAAACTATCTTTTTGCCTTCGTGTGGCTGTGCGCGCTATGGCTGCTTGTGGTCATAACTACCGTCAAATTCTTCGGCATTAACAAAACGGCGGGTATCCTCATGCTGCCGTATGTTCTGTGGGTGACCTTTGCCGGATACCTCAATTACGGCATTTACCTGCTCAACTGACGACGGATTGTAAATTTTTTGCGCTGTCGTTGTAAAAGCACGGATAAAATGATATTATCAAATCAGAAAAATGTGCAAGAAGGTGCGATATGAGCAGATTTGACCGTGAATATCTCGAATTGCTGGCGGAAAAGTACCCGGATGAAGCATCGGTATGCTCGGAGATAATAAAGCTTCGGGCAATAATGTCACTTCCCATGGGGACGGAGCATTTTATAAGCGACCTGCACGGAGAATACGGCGCAGTCAGGCACATTCTCAACAACTGCTCCGGCGTTATCCTCGAAAAAGTGCGCAGGCTGTTTGAAGCGGAGATAGGGGAGGAAGCGTGCCGCAGTCTTTGCACGCTGATATACTATCCCCGAGAAAAGCTCAGCGCACTGCGCGAAAGCGGCGAGCTTAGCGACGCAGAGCTTCGCAATACGCTGAAAATGCTAAGAACGCTTGCCGAGACGCTGTCGAGCAAATATACCCGCAACTATGTGCGTAAGCAAATGCCCGAAAAGTGGAGCATGGTGCTTGACGAGCTTTTACATATGCAGCGCGACGAGTATTCAAATCAGGTGCGCTATCACGAGGTTTTGCTCGAATCTATCGTGTCAACGGGAGCCGCCGATGAGGTCATTGCCGCTCTTTCGGATATAATAAAGCGGCTTGCGGTGGATAAGCTGCACATAGTCGGGGACATCTTCGACCGAGGCCCCGAGCCTGCGCGGCTTTTGGACGCACTCATGGAGCACCCGAATATCGACATCCAGTGGGGCAATCACGATATCCTGTGGCTGGGTGCGGCAGCGGGCAGTCCTGCCTGTATTTTCACCGTGCTGCGTATTGCGGTGAGCTATGACAATATGAATCTCATCGGCAGACGCTACGGAATATCGCTTAGACCGCTCATGGCATTTGCCCAGAAATACTACGGTGCATCCGACAAGGAAACGCTCAAGCTTGCGCTGCACACGCTCGGCTTCAAGCTCGAAGGCAGAATAATAAAGCGGCATCCGGGCTATGGAATGAACTCAAGGCTGATGCTTGACAGAGTGGATTTCGAAAAAAACACCGTGGTACTCGACGACGGCGTTTATCCGATGAACACCGATAAGTGGCCGACCATAGACAGGTCAGACCCATACAACCTCAACGCCGACGAGCTTGAGCTCATAAACGAGTATGTAAGCGCGTTCCGCGAAAGCCAATCTCTGCGCCGACACATGGATTTCGTGTACAGAGCGGGCAGTACATATCTTTGCTGCAACGGCAATCTGCTTTACCACGGCTGCATCCCGATGACGGCAGACGGCGAGTTTGCCAAGGTGAGGCACGGCGGCAAGTGGTATTCCGGGAAAAAGCTTCTCGACTATGCCGACACGATTGTAAAAAGTGCGTGGGCAAAGCATGACGAGTCTGCGCTGGACATGATGTGGTATCTCTGGTGCGGCAATGACAGTCCGTTTTCCGGCAGGGTGTTCCACACCTTTGAGCGCGCCGTCATCGATGATAAAAGCACTTGGACAGAACCGAAAAACGCCTATTTCAGCTTCTGGGAGGATGAAAAGGCTGTGCGCATGATACTCACCGAGTTCGGTCTTGATCCGGATAAAGGGCATATCATAAACGGCCACACACCCATCAAGGCAGGCAAGGGCGAAAGCCCGGTCAAGGCAGGCGGCAAGCTGTTTATAATAGACGGCGGTTTTTGCGAGGCATATCAGAAAACCACAGGCATAGCAGGCTATACGCTCGTTTACAACTCTCACGGCATGAAGATAAAGGCGCACAGACCCTTTGAGGGTATAGCCAAGGCGATAGACGAAAATGCCGACATCGAATCCGAGGCAGAGCAGGTCGAGCGCTTCGACCGACGCAGATACATTGCCGACTGCGACGACGGTGTGCGTCTGCGCAGCAGAATCGAGGCACTCGAAGCACTTCTTGGGGCTTATAGGGCCGGTGAGCTTCAATAGCCTTGCACTTTTTGCGCTCTTATGTTAGAATGCGTTGCAAGGAATGAAGATAAATATAGTTTTCCAAATCAAACGGAAAGAGGTATATAAAATGAAAGCAGTAAGAATACTGATCGTATCGCTGATTGCGGTTTTCTGTGTGTTTTTGTCGGCCTGTGGCTGCACAAATCAGGAGGCTGACGATCCCATCAAGGACCCCATAACGTATGAGACTGATGCAGGCACGGATAAAGATAAGGATAACGACAAAGAAAAGCCCGACGAGGGCAAGGGTAATGAGAGCAGCACAAATTCCGGCAGCAGCTCAAACAGCGGAACAAGCTCCGGTTCGACGACCAAGCCTGACAGTGACTCAAGCTCAAATGCAAACGCTCCCGAAAAGAGCGATGACGGCAGCAATGCCACCCCGACTCCCGAGGTAGTCGAGCCCGAATATACGCCTACCCCGCCGAGAAGAAGCTCTTCGAGCAACCTAAGTGTAGACTGATTTAACATCCCCACAACAATTGTTGTGGGGTTTTTTGCAAATTTATACACTTTGTTCAAAAAAGTATACTGATTTCGCCCTGTCTAAGATTGACGAAAAAAGCAGATTTGATATAATAACAGTGCATGCAATAATTTTCATGCGGAATTATCATATCGTATATATAGAAGCAAAACCGAGGGGCAGGCAATGAATATCAAGGCATTGAACAAAAAACTCAAAAAGCAATACGGCGACAGCGTGTCGGCGTCGCTTGAGGAAAACTGCATCGTGCTGCGCGGCTCTCTTGATAGCTGGGAGGATGTCGTGGCGGCGGGACTTCTGTGCGCAAAGCCAAACTCGAAGCGCCATGTGGTAAACGATATCGTCTTTACCGGCGCAGAGCAGCTACCAATGCGCATGCCGGAACTTAAAGATGCAGCACTTGACGGAGAAAAGCCCGATGTACTGATAATCGGCGGAGGAATCTCGGGCTGTTCGATTGCCAGAGAGCTTTCAAGATATAAGCTCGACATACTGCTTCTTGAGAAGGAAGCAGACCTTGCTCTGGGAGCATCCGGTCGCAATGACGGCGAGGTGCATCCGGGCATTGACCTTTCCCGAGGCTCACTCAAGCATAAATATATCCGCCGTGCAAACAGGATGTACGACCGTATCTGCACAGAGCTTGATGTGCCGTTTAAGAGAACCGGTCAGTATGCCTGCTTCGGCAAAAAGTATTGGCTTCCCGCGGTTTGGCTGCACGCCATGCGGCGCAGGTTTATTGACGGTATCGAGGATACACGCATTATTATGGGCAATAAGCTGCGGCAAAAAGAGCCGGAGATAAACGAGAATATAGCCTTTGCACTTTCAAATCCCTCCTCGGGCTGCGTAAGCCCGTATAATCTCGTCATCGCCTATGCCGAGAATGCCGTTCATAACGGGGCAAGAGTGTCGCTGAACACCGCCGTAACAGATATGCAGGTAGAAAACGGCAAAATCAAATCCGTTACGACCAATAGGGGAACGCTTTATCCCAAGCTCGTAATCAACTGTGCCGGCGTGTACTCCGACGAGGTCGCACGAATGGCAAACGACCGCTTTTTCTCCATCCATCCTCGCAGAGGCACAAATTCCATTCTCGACAAAAAAGCAGGCAGGCACTTTGCCGCAATTGCATCCATTGTCGGGGCAAGCACGCCGAGCAAGACACACACCAAGGGAGGCGGAATACTGCACACGGTGCATGATAATCTGCTTGTCGGTCCCGATGCGATCGAGACCTACGAGCGTGAGAATACAGCCACAAATGCCGAGAGCATCGAGCGTGTTTTCGCAAAGCAGAGGATAACCATGCCCACTTTGACCGAGCGGGATATCATCACATATTTCACCGGCGTAAGAGCTCCTACATATGAGGAGGATTTCATAATCGAGTGGGGCAGAAAAACCGAGAATATCTTCCATGTGGCGGGCATACAGTCTCCGGGACTGACGACGGCCCCCGCCGTTGCCGAGGATGTCGCACACGAAGCTGCGCAGTGGCTTGAAGCGGAGGAAAACAAGGCATTTGACCCGATTCGCCATGCACCGCCGCACCTTGCCGCAATGAGCGATGCCGAGCGTGCAGAGCTTATAGCGCAAAATCCGGATTACGGCGTCATCGTCTGCCGCTGCGAGGAGGTCAGCCGCGGCGAGATACTCGATGCGCTCAATTCTCCCATCTGCGTGCCTACCGTTGACGGCATCAAGAAGCGGCTGAGACCCGGCATGGGTCGCTGTCAGGGCGGCTTCTGTTCGCCGCTGGTGACGAAAATCATCGCCGAATTTTTGGGCGTTCCGCTTACGGAGGTCAAAAAATCCTCTTCAAGCTCCCCGATAGTTTTTGAAAGCAGGAAGGGAGGAAGCAAAGATGTTTGATTACGATGTAACCGTGATAGGCGGAGGTCCGGCAGGACTGGCTGCGGCGATATCCGCCCATGACAACGGCGCAAAAGCCCTTGTTATCGAGCGCGAGGAGCGTCTGGGCGGCATGCTCAAGCAGTGCATCCACGACGGCTTCGGTCTTAGCCGCTTCGGTGAAAGACTCGCAGGTCCGGAGTATGTCGAGCGGTTCATGACCGAGCTGTACAAAAGAAACATAGATGCAATGCTCCGCACCTTCGTCACCGGAGTTGAAAAACTCCGTGACGGCTTTTGCGTCGCCACCGTAAACGGCGAGGGACTTAAAAAGATATATACAAAGACGCTTGTTCTCGCAACCGGCTGCCGTGAGCGCACTGCAAAGCAGATATTCATCCACGGCACACGGCCTGCCGGAGTGTTCACCGCCGGCACGGCGCAGCACTTTACAAACAGGCTCGGCGTTATGCCCACAAAACGCTGTGTTATCCTCGGCTCGGGCGATATCGGGCTTATCATGGCGCGCAGACTCACCCTTGAGGGAGCGGAGGTTTTGGGCGTGTATGAAATTAATCCCACACCCTCGGGACTTACACGCAATATCCACCAGTGCCTGTACGATTACGATATTCCGCTGTATCTGAGTCATACCGTTACACGGGTGTTCGGTGCTGACAGGCTTGAAGCGGTCGAAATTTGCGAGGTTGACGGAGATCTCAGACCCATTAAGGGAACGGAAAAGCGTGTTGAGTGCGACGCACTTATTGTATCCGTCGGGCTCATCCCCGAAAACGAGCTTGCCGAGAGTATCGGCGTTTCCCTTGACGGCCACACCGGAGGTCCGGTTTGCGACGGTCAGCTCATGACGAGTGTTCCGGGCGTATTTTCCTGCGGCAATGCGCTTCATGTAAACGACCTTGTGGACTTTGTTTCCGCCTCCGGCGAGGAGGCAGGCAAAAACGCCGCACTGTTTGCGGCAAAATCGCAACGCAGAGTTAATATAAATATAGGCGGCGAGTTTTTGTATCTCGTTCCGCAGCAGCTTGACCTTGAGGCGGATAATTCAAAGATAACCTTCTATTTCCGCTCCAAAAAGGTTCTTGGGAAAAGCACACTGCGGCTTACGGTTGACGGAGCGGAGGTATGGAAGCGTCGTTATCCGTTATTAAGGCCGCCCGAGATGCAGCAGTTGGTGCTTGACATGAACAAATTCGGAATTTCGGAAAGCTCCGATGTACGCTTTGAGATCGAGGTTGCAGAATGAAAGAGTTTAACTGTATAGGCTGCCCCCGAGGCTGCCTGCTCCGTGTCGAGGAGGAAAACGGGGAATTCACCGTTTCCGGCAACAGCTGTGAAAACGGCAGAAAGTTTGCAGTATCCGAGATGACCGAGCCTAAGCGCACGATTTGCTCAACGGTAAAGACCGTGTTTGCAGATGTGCCGGTGCTGCCGGTCAGAGTGTCGGCGGATATTCCCAAGGACAAAATATTTGATGTTATGCGTGAGATAAACTCCGTTACTCTCGATAAGCGCATATCCGGCGGAGACGCGGTGATCGAGAATGTGCTCGGTCTGGGCGTCGATGTGATATCTACGAGCAATGTATTAAACGAACATATATACATAATAAAAACGGAGGGGAAGTAATGGATAGACCGCTGATACTTACATACGATGTAGGAACGCAGAGTACAAGAGCCATACTTGTCGACAAGCAGGGAAATATAGTGGATAAGGTGCAGGTCAAATACGCCGAGCCCTATATCAGACAGCAGCCCGGTTGGGCAGAGCAGAAGACCGACTTTTATTTTGCTCATATGTGCGCGGCAAGCAGGGTGCTCATGGAGCGCAATCAGGACAAGGTCGCAGACATCATAGCCTGTGCCGTCACGGTAATTCGTGATACTCTCGTGTTCCTTGACGAAAATAACAGACCAACCCGTGACATTATCCACTGGCTGGATGCCCGCAAATGCGAATTTGACGACCCTTTCCCGTGGTGGAAGAAGATTGCGTTCAAGATCATAGGCATGGACAAGGGAACGAAGATCGGCTACCGCACCTCAAAGGTCAATTGGGTGCGCCTTAATCAGCCCGAGATCTGGAAAAAGACCAAGAAAATAGTTTGTCTGCCTGCGTATCTGAACTTCAAAATGACCGGCAGACTTGCCGATACGCCGGCAAACACCATTGCGCATATCCCCATGGATTACAAGAAAAAGGCATGGATGAAGGAAAACGACCTGACCCGCTGTCTGTATGATGTTCCGCAGGAGAAGCTGTATGAGCTTATCCCATCGGGGCAGGTTCTTGGCTATGTGACAAAGGAGGCCTCCGAGCTTTCCGGCGCACCGGAGGGGCTGCCGCTCATATCCACGGGTGCTGACAAGGCGTGCGAGACCCTCGGACTGTCGGTGGCAAGCCCCAATAAGGCGTCCATATCCTTCGGTACAAGCTCTACAATCGAGATGTACTCCGAGACATATTTTGAGCCCCAGCAGTTCCTGCCTGCCTATCCCTCGGTCATCAACAAGGCGTGGAATCCCGAAATTCAGGTGTTCCGCGGGTTCTGGATGCTCAGCTGGTTCATCAAGGAATTTGGCGACAAGGACAAGGCGGAGGCACAGGCGATGGGCATTTCCCCCGAGGAGCTGCTCAATCGCCGTGCATCCGAAATCCCTGCCGGCTGCAACGGACTGATGCTCCAGCCGTACTGGACACCTGATGTTTTAAAGCCCGACTCCTACGGCGCAATTATCGGATTTTCCGATTACCACACCAAGTATCATATGTACCGTGCCATCATCGAGGGCATCTGCCTTGAGCTTTATTTGTCCATGAAAGCCATGGAAAAGCGCGGCAAAAAGCATATCGAGGAGATTTTTGTCGGCGGCGGCGGCTCAAAGAGCGACCTTGCCTGCCAGATACTTGCCGACACCTTCGGTCTGCCCGTAAAGCGCATCCATACGCATGAGGCCTGTTCGATAGGCGCGGCGATGGTCGCATTCGTGGCAAAGGGCGAATTTAAGAGCTATGACGAGGCTATAAAGAGCATGGTACATGAAAAGGATGTATTTAAGCCTATCCCCGAAAACCACGCAGTATATATGAATATCTACAACAAGGTCTACCGCAAGATTTATAAGAATGTCAGACCTCTGTACGCAACAATGAATAACCTCAAGGAAAGGAATATGCTTTAATGAGTCACAAACCTTATAAGGGCTTTGAGCCCAAGTGGGTCAACACCCCTGCACCCGCAGACAGCTATCGTTCGATATTCCGTTGGGGCGACCCGGAGTTTTTCAAATTCCCCAAGGAATCGCTGTATAAGATGATGAAGGATGTCTTCAAGCTCACCGACGATGATTTCAAGGAATACACCGACGATATCGGCTTTGACAAAGTTGACCTGTCAGACCACCCCGTGAAGCTTGCCAAGGAGCATATCGACGCTCTGCGCGAAATAGTCGGCGAGGACGGCATTTCCACCTCCGATTATGACAGATTGGCGGTTGCTTACGGCTTCACCGCATACGATATACTCCGACTGCGCCACAAGATAATCGATTCCGTTCCCGATGTCGTGCTTTATCCCGACACCACCGAGCAGGTCGAAAAGATCGTTGCTTACTCCACCGAGCATAACATCCCCCTGTATGTCTACGGCGGCGGCAGCTCCGTGACACGCGGCGTTGAGCCCGTGAAGGGCGGTATATCGCTTGATATGCGCAAGAGATTTAATAAGGTCATATCATTTAACGAGATAGACCAGACCATAACCGTTCAGGCGGGTATGTCCGGTCCCGACCTTGAAAAGACCCTGCAGAATGCTCCCGAGCTTTTCGGCGCAAAGCGTAAGTACACCTGCGGTCACTTCCCGCAGTCGTTTGAATATTCCTCCGTCGGCGGCTGGACGGTCACCCGCGGAGCAGGACAAAACAGTACCTATTACGGCTGCATTGCCGATATCGTGCTGTCGCAAAAGTATGCGACCCCCATCGGCACTATACGGACCAGCCATTACAGCCGTGAGGCCTGCGGCCCCGACCTCAATCAGATAATGATGGGTTCCGAGGGTACCTTCGGCGTACTCACCGAGGTCACTCTCAAGGTGTTCCGCTGGATGCCCGAAAACCGCAAACGCTTCTCCTACATCTTCAAGACTTGGGACGAGGCAATGAAGGCAGCCCGAGAAATGATGCAGCACGAGTGCGGCTATTCCTCAGTGTTCCGTCTCTCCGACCAGGAGGAGACGAGCATGATGCTGCGGCTTTACAATGTTGATGACACGCCGCTGTACCCCATCCTCGACAAGCTCGGCTACAAGGATATGGAGCGCTGCCTGTTCCTCGGCTTCACCGACGGCGAAAAGGGCTACTCCAGGAATGTAGCAAAGAACATCCGCAAGATAGCACTCAAGCACGGCGGACTGCCGCTGACCGGCTATGTCACAAGGAGCTGGGAAAAGGGCCGCTTCAACGACCCTTACCTGCGCGATACTCTCATGGACTTCGGCATCACCACCGACACCCTCGAATGTACGGTCAACTGGTCGAATATGGAGCAGGTGCATCTTGATGTACGCAAGGTATGCCACGCGCTGCCGAATACAGTTGTCACCACCCATATGTCCCACTGCTATCCGCAGGGCGCAAACCTGTACTTCATCTTCCTTACGAAGATGCAGGACGAAAAAGCGTTCAAGGCGTACCACACGACCATTCTCGACGCTATCCAGCGTTCCGGCGCATCGATCAGCCACCACCACGGCATAGGCAAGATGTTTGCCCCGTGGCTCGAGGGCTACATCGGAGAGAAAGAATACGGCGTGTTCCGCGTGCTGAAGAACTATTTCGACCCAAAATATAACATGAATCCCGGCGGTACGATAGGCCTGGATCTTCTACCGGAGGAAAAGAAATTCGACCGTGACTATACGGATTATCTTGAACAGGACAAGTTCGATAAATAAGAAGTCACAAAACCGGCTGTTTACGAGCCGGTTTTGTTTCTTTTGTACAAAAAATCACAATTCATTGATTTACTTGTAAATCGCATATGAAAACAGTCGGATTTTGTACAATTTGATAAAAATGTTAAACTAAACGGAAAATTCGTTGCATTTAGCGTAAATTTGTTGTTAAATGATAACGTTGCGCAATTGCACTTTCTGCAATGCCAAAACCAATAACGGGGATATACTATGGATAAGTATATTAGTATAATATGCGCCGTCGGAGGCTTGGCTTTCGGTGCTTTGGGAGCTTTCCTCACGGCGTGCATCAGCAGACGCAGTCTGAAAAATAAAACTGACAATCTTGTTGCCGTCATGGGAACAAATGCACTGAGACTTGTCTTGGATGTGGTTTTCCTCCTTGCAGCATATCTTGTATGCAGGAATTATGAACTGCCGCTTTTGGTTACCCTGATATCGGTGGCACTCGGTCTTACGGTGTTCGGAATGCTGTTTTTGAAGAGCGTTGTAAAAAAGCTGACCGAGGAAGAAGACGATAACGAAGCGGATGGAGGTGAGTGAACTTGTCAGAAATTTGGAGCGAATATCTGGCACCGACAAAAACGATATACAGTATGTGGATAATAATGGCCGTTATCGTGCTGTTTGCGTTTATCTGCACACGAAAGATAAAGGACAGACCCGGCCCTCTGCAAAATGTTGCCGAGATTGCGGTCAGCGCACTGCTGAACTTTTTCGGCGGAGTTTTGGGCGAAAAGAAGACAAGGCAGTATTTTCCGATACTTGCCACATTCTTTGTTCTGATCATCGTTTGTAACTACTGCGGACTGCTGCCCGGAGCGGGACACATTTTCACCGTACCCACATCGGTTCTTGCGGTAACGGCGGCACTTTCAACTATCTCTTTTGTGCTTATCCAGTCGCAGGGTATCAAAAAGCACGGCTTGGGAAAGTATCTTCTGACCTTCTTTAAGCCTGTGGCGGTTCTTTTTCCGATCATGATACTTGAGCAGGTCACCAGACCCGTATCCATGGCACTTCGACTTTACGGCAATATCTACGGTGAGGAGCTGGCAACGGATACACTGTTCGGCTTGTTCCCCATAGGCTTGCCCTTGGTAATGAATGTACTGAGCCTTCTGTTCTGCTTTATTCAGGCAATGGTATTTACCATGCTGCTCGCGGTGTTCCTGAACGAGGCGACGGAGGATGAAGAATAATTATTGTATACACATATTTAGGAGGAAATATAAATGTCAATAGCACAGGGTCTTATAGCAATAGGCGTTGCACTTGCAATCGGCCTGAGCACCATCGGTGTCGGCATCGGCCAGGGTCTTGCAGCGGCAAAGGCACTTGAGGGCATGGCACGCCAGCCCGAAATGAAGGGTCAGCTTCAGGGCGTTATGATACTTGCAATGGGCTTTATGGAAGCACTTGCTATCTATGGTCTGGTCATAGCATTCATGCTCATAGCAAAGATGTAAGATTAACTCTGAAGGGAGGAGAACTGATTGCTCGATTTAGCCGGACTGCAAATCAGCACAGCAGAATTTCTGTGGACTATCATCAGCTTCTTCCTGTTTATGTTCCTGTTGAAAAAGGTTCTTTATGAGCCTGTTCTGAAAGTCATGGACGCTCGTGAGGAGCGCATCAAGGCCGGCCTTGAGGAGGGCAAAAACGCCCGGAAGGCACTTGACGAGAGCAAAGCTCAGCTTGCCGCAGAGCTCACAGAGAAAAGCGGCGAGGCAAGGCAGTTCATTTCCGAAGCCCGTGCCGAGGCCGAAAAGGCAAAGGGCGAGGTTTTAAGCAACGCGCATACCGAAGCCGAAGAGCTTCACAAGCAGGTGCGTGAGCGCGTGAGTGCCGAGGAAGCGGCGGCGGTCAGCTCCGTTGAGGGCGATATGCCGGAGCTGGTAGCCATCTTGTCGAACAAGCTTTTGCACAGCGACGAGGTCAATAGCGATGCCGCACTCATAAAGGACTGCATAGAAGCGTCAAAGTAATGATTTTTTATCTGACAGGACTGACGGGAAAGGAGGGATAGTTCTCAGGTGGATATGCTATTCAGAATAATCAACTTTCTGATTCTTGCGGCAGCACTTGTTTTTGTTGCCAAGAAGATGAATTTGATAGATAAAATGTTTGTCAGCCGCAGACGACAGGTCAGCAAGGACCTTGAAGAGGCGGAAAAAGCCCGTGAGCAGGCCAAATCTCTCGGCGCGGATATTGAGCGTGAAAAGCAGCTCAACGAGCAGCGCAAGGCGGAGATAATGAAGGGTGCTGCCGAGCAGGCGGAGATAAACAGGAAAGCCATTGCCGCCGCCGGCGAGGCGGAGGCGAAAACACTTGTCGATAATGCCTCTAAGAGCGAGGCTCAACTGCGTGAGGAGATGCGAAGCCGTGTAAGCAACGACGCAATGCAAAAGGTTGCGGCAATAACGGCGGAGGTTCTCCGAAAGGGCGATTTTTCGCAGTCGAAGCAGGCACTCAACGACAGGTTTATTGAACAAATAAAAGAATTGGTATCGGCAATGCCGAGTGACATATTGAATATGAACGAACTGAAGAAACTTGACATTTCAATAAAGAGCGCAGAGCCTCTCAGCGACGAGGAAATGAAGAAGCTCACACAGATAATCTGTGAGACCTTTATCTCCTGCCGCAACGAGGTCGATTCCGAGCTTATCGGCGGAGTTCAGATGAAGGTCGGCGATACCGTTTATGACGGTACGCTTGCCCATCAGCTCGACCGTCTCAGCCAGGATGTTGAGAACAATACCCGTACAAGCGATAAGCAGATGCAGGATATTGCCGAGGACATCAAGAAACAGCTTTACAAGGTCAATGACGGCATTGATGTGTTTCAAACCGGCGAGGTAATCTCTCTCGGTGACGGTATCTGCCGCGTTTCCGGCCTTGCCGATGTTATGGCGGGCGAGATGCTCGAGTTCCCCGGCGGACTCAAGGGCATGGTTCAGGACCTCGAAAAGGAGAATGTCGGCGTCGTCCTTCTCGGACCGTTCAGCCACATTCAGGAGGGTGACTCCGTTCGCCGCACCGGCAGAATTATCGAGGTGCCGGTCGGTGAGTGCATGATAGGCCGCGTTGTTGACGCAATGGGCAAGCCCATTGACGGCAAGGGTCCCATCAAGGCAGAGCAGTACCGCCCCGTTGAAAGTCCCGCACCCAGCGTAATCGACAGAAAACCCGTTTCCGTCCCCATGCAGACGGGTCTTAAAGCGATCGACGCACTTGTTCCCATCGGCCGCGGTCAGCGTGAGCTTATAATCGGCGACCGCCAGACGGGTAAGACCGCTATTGCCCTTGACGCAATTATCAATCAGAAGGGCAAGGATGTTATCTGCATCTATGTCGCCATAGGTCAGAAGGAATCCACCATAGCAGGCGTGGTCGAGAAGCTGCGCAGCTTCGGCGCAATGGATTACACCATCGTCGTTGCCGCAAACGCATCCGAGCCTGCACCCATGCTGTACATCGCACCCTACGCCGGTGCGGCAATGGGCGAATACTTCATGTACAAGGGCAGAGATGTCCTCGTTATATACGACGACCTCAGCAAGCAGGCCGCCGCTTATCGTGAGCTTTCTCTGTTGCTCCAGAGACCGCCCGGAAGAGAAGCATACCCCGGCGATGTATTCTACCTGCACTCCAGACTGCTTGAGCGCGCAGCGCGACTCAGCGACG
>SAMEA3663235__coassemble_402_pt1 | contig 14555 bp, 16 predicted proteins | sample SAMEA3663235__metabat2_low_PE_005 | metagenome-assembled genome bin SAMEA3663235 (sample SAMEA3663235) | pig gut metagenome | biome: pig gut; feature: pig-associated habitat; material: faeces | place: China | collected 2013
CAGTACTACATGACCAGCTTCATCTGCGGCTATGCCCGTGCGCTGTTTGAAAGAGCATTCGAGGGCGGCTACAATTTTCTGGACTTCTACGCATCCTCCGACACCTGTCAGCAGATGGTGCGAGTGGTCGAGAATTTCCACGAGCTGAAGCTCATCGATAATCCTGAATTTGACTACGGCATCATCGACGCGCCGCTAAAGGTATCGCCGCACGGATTGAAGATGTACATAGGTCAGATAAAGAAGCAGTTTCTCGATAAGCTGAACGCAAAGTACGGCGTTGACGTCTCCGACGAGGCAATCCGCAGGGCAGTCGCAATGTACAACGAGATGTGCGGAATTTTTGAGGAGATATCCGAGCTTCGCAAGGCGGAAAATCCCGTCATCACGCCCAGAGAGTTCCACATTCTGTCCATCGCAAGCTACACCTGCCCGACCTACCTCATCCTGCCCTACCTGCGTGAGACTCTCGAGGAGCTCAAACAGCGCGAGCCGGATGCGGTCAATCGCTGGAGAGCGAGAGTTGTTGTTGTCGGCAGCGAGCTGGACGATTACGCGTTCTCCGAGATACTCGAAAACTGCCGCTGCTATGTCGCCGCCGACCGCTACTGCTTCGGCTCATATCCCGGCCGCCAGCGCATCGAGCTTAACGACACCGAGGACGCGCTGACTCAGGTTTGCAGATTTTATCTTGAAACCAACCAGTGTCCGCGCTTTATGTCCGGCGAGAAGGTTACAGAGCGCAGAGAGTATGTCAAGAAGCTCGTTGAGGAATACCACGCCGACGGCGTTATCTATGAGCAGGCAAAGTTCTGCGATTTCTGGGGCTACGAGCGTATGCTAAACACCGAGATATTGCGCGAAGAATACGGTGTGCCCACCATCGGTATCGACCGCGAGTATGTCGTGCGCGGCTCCGGCCAGCTTTCGACACGCATTCAGGCGTTTGTCGAGAGTCTGGAAATAAAGAAAATTCAGACAAAGGGAGGTAAGGACGAATGAGCAAGGGCATGGCTGACAATATGCAGCCGAAAACCGGCATTTACAAGCACCGCGAATGGCGCGGCTTAAAGGACACCGCCTTTGACTACGGTCAGTGGTGCGTGCTTTGGGGTAAGCTCATCAAATGGGCACTCGGTCACCCCATTCAGAATGTCAAGGCGATTTTGAGATATCGCTGGATGTACACCTATCTCACCGTTCCCTCCTTCTTTGACAGAATATGCGAAGGTCAGCGCGGCGCGGGACTGCGCGGCGCGAGATACAATCTCAATTACCTTGCCGAGGTCGTCACCAAGGAGCTTGACACCATTTTCAGCGCAGACCTGAATCTGCATCCCGGCAGCAAGAAGGCAGAGGAGCTGAGCAAGAAGATAATCTGCATGGATGAGCTTGTTCCGCAGCTCATGTGCAGGGGCTTGCCCGACAATCCTGTCGTCTTGTATCAGATGATCCCCGTCTACCTGCCCTCCGTTATCAATCAGCACACCCCCGTGCATTACATCGGCCAGTCCGAGCTTTACGGACTTCCCGCGGATGTGTGTCCGCTGCCGTCTTACGAGGCAGGCGTCGCCATCGAGGACGATTTCCCCAAGATAGGCTGCTGTATGCTCTCGTGCAATATGCCCTGCGACGGCAGTATCATGACCACCGCCGTTCAGTATCGCCGCCACGGTCTGCCCGAGCAGCCGATAAATATTCCTCTGCGCTGGCTGCGTGACGATGTTCAGGAATATGCCGTTGAGGAATTTAAGTCCGCCGTGGAGTTCCTGGAGGAGCACACCGGCAACAGGTACGACTGGGATAAGCTCAAGGAAGCCTGCGAGATATGGAACGCGCAAAACAGGGCAAAGTTTGAAAAGTGGGAGTATAACCGCACCGAGTATCCTCCCCACACCGGCTCAACCGCGTGGCTTTACCGCATTTTCGAGCATCAGGCGGTCTGCGGCGTGCAGAAGGCTCTGGATAACGACCTTAAGGTCAACAAGATTCTTGCAAAGCAGGTCGCACAGCGCAAGTGCCCCAAGACGATAAAGCACAGAGCGATCCTTTGGAACACCCCGTGCAACAACTACGCAAACTTCAACAACTGGCTCCTCAATTGCTGGGGTGTCGACAGCGTTTGCGAGATGATAGACATCCACGGCACCGAGCAGATCGACACCTCAAGCCGTGAGAATATGCTCTTCGGCATTGCAAAGATGTTCCAGACCTCCACCATGCGCGCCCACACCAAGGGCGGCTACGAGGTCATGGTAGATGACCTGTGGAAAAAATACGAGGAATACAATTGCGACATGATAATCCTGTTCGACCAGATATCCTGCAAGGGTGTCGGCGCAATAAACGGCATTTTTGAGGAGGGCGCAAAAAAGCGCGGTATCCATATGTGCACCGTCCGTCAGGACCTCATGGACCCGACCTCCATCAGCCGCCGTGAAATGCGCAACGATGTTAACACCTTCATGCAGACCGTTATGAACGAAACGCCCGTCGATGCCACGCTCGTTGATTTCGACGATGATGAATGCTGGTAAAGGAGTTTGACAATGAAGCTTTTGAGAAATACATCGATCGCAGTGTTTTCACTGTTTTTGTTCACCGTTGCCGCCTACTGGTTTAATCTTGACACCAAGCTCGTCAAGGTACTCGAAAAGCCGATGATGAGGCACTACGACAATCTGCCCAGAGATCATAGGCTGTAAAAGCATAAAATCTCCCATCCGGTGGATGGGAGATTTTCATAAACTCATCACTCAATGCCCATTGCGCGCTTGAACTTCGGCAGCACACCGATGCCGTTGGTGCGATGGGGCGGAAGCTGATAAATGTCGTGGCCGGGGAAGTCGTTGCCCTCGATGAGCAGCGGACCGTTATCCGTAACGCACACATCCCAGCCGACTATGCCGACCTGCGGCACAACCTGTCCGGCCTTTTTGACCATCTCAAGCACCTCGTCCCAAAGCGGAATCTGAAAGCCCTTTATCGCAACGCCGGTCAGCGGATGCACCTCGTAAAGATTGTGGCTCTTGTCGAGTGCAGGGTAGATTATCCTGCCGCAGTCCTCCTCGACGGGCACGACCATACCGCCGCTGTTAAAGTTATCGACAAATCTGCCGTTGCCTATGCGCAGATACGCCGCCACGACATTTGTCGTGCCGCCTTTTGTAAAGGTGATGACGCGGCAGGTGTTGACGGAATCGGGGTGCAGCGCCATGAGGTCGCGGTGCTGCACCACGCACTCCTCAAGCACCACCCGGTGGCCGCTCTTGAGGTGCTCGAACAGATTGCCCTCAAACTCGGCGGCGTTAATCTTTTCTATGCCCTTGCCGCACATTCCTTCAACGGGCTTTGCCATGAAGACGGGGTGCTTTGCGACGAATGCGTCAAACTCCTCTTTTGTTGCGGCGGATATATCCAGCCAGTCACGGTGCATGAACTCGGAAAAGTTTTTGGCAAAGCTGAGCTTGTTCTCGATTTCGGGCATATACTTCGGGTCGTTAAACCGCTTTATAAAGCCGTTATTTATACCCCTCGTGACAATGGTCTTACGCTGTGCGCGGTTGAGGTTATACATCTCAAACAGCGCATAATCCATGTAGCCTGCCTGGTACACCAGACCGCAGTAGACCATGTCAAAAAAAATAAACAGCTTGCACTTGCCGCTTTTTTTGTGAACCTCGTCGATTTTCTCAAACATCTGCTTATAGTTCATCTCGGCAATGCGGCGAATAAGATATTTTAATTTGCTCATGCTGAGCCTCGCTTTCAACTTAGTGAATTCTATTCTACCACACGGGGACAAAAAATCAAGCATGAGCGCTATTGTTGACTAAAGGCCTGCTGTTTGATAAAATCAGAAGTATAACAGAGGTGATTTTTATGGCTGTAATTATTGACGGCAAGGCTCTTGCCGCAAAGATATGCGCCGAGGTCGCACAGGAGGCGGCAAAGCTTCCGAGAAAGCCCAAGCTCGCTGCCGTGCTTGTTGGCAACGACCCCGCGTCGCAGATATATGTGCGCAACAAGGAAAAGGACTGCGTCAAATGCGGTATCGACAGCGTGAGGTGCGATTTGCCCGGGAACACCACGCAGCAAGAGCTTCTTGCGCTTGTCGATAAGCTCAACGACGACGAAAGCGTTGACGGCATTTTAGTTCAGCTTCCTCTGCCCGGGCATATTGACGAAAGCGTCGTGATAAACGCGATAAAGCCCGACAAGGACATTGACGCATTCCACCCGATGAATGTCGGCAGGATGATAGTCGGCGAGCCGGCGCTCTGGCCCTGCACGCCGACGGGCATAATGGAAATGTTCAAGGAGTACGGCATATCCCTTGACGGCAAGGTCTGCGTCATGGTCGGCAGAAGCAACATTGTCGGCAGACCTATGGCGCTGCTTATGCTCCGCGCAAACGGTACGGTCATCTGCTGCCACAGCCACACGCAAAACCTCGCCGAAATGACGCGGCAGGCAGATGTTCTGGTCGTTGCCGCAGGCAGCCCGAGGCTTATAACCGGCGACATGGTAAAGGAGGGCGCGGCGGTCATAGACGTTGCGATGAACCGCGACCCCGAGACCGGTAAGTTCTTCGGCGATGTCGTCTTTGACGAGGTCGAGAAAAAAGCGGCGTATATTACACCCGTACCCGGCGGCGTAGGCCCGATGACAAGGGCGATGCTGATGAAAAATATCCTCACCGCCGCACAGCAGCACAGACAGGAGATATAGATGATAACGGTCCATATCTTCTATACAGGCAAAAACGGTGCCGCACGCTGCTTTGCCGAGGAAATGGTGTCCGGCGGCACGGTCAATGCGATAAGAAACGAACCCGGCAACCTGCGGTACGAGTATTTCTACCCTTTGGACGATCCGGAAACCGTGTTGCTTATCGACAGCTGGGACAGCCAGGCGGCGATAGATGCGCACCATGCCTCGCCAATGATGGAAACCATCGCCGAACTCAGAGAAAAATTCGACCTGCATATGAAGGTCGAAAGATTTGTCTCAGACGACGCCGCACCGTTGTCTGACAGACGGTTTATCAGATAATAATCAAACGCACCGAAGGATAGGGAAAGCCTTCGGTGCGTTTTATCGGCTTATGCTTTTGCTTTCTTGAGAAGCAGTGCTGCGGCGAGGACGAAACGGACGAGTGCGTGTCCTGCGGTAAATGCGCTGCCTCCTGCCCACTCAACAACATAAAGCTTGTTGAAGGAAGACCCGTCTGGGGCGATGACTGCACCCACTGCATGGCGTGCATAAACCTCTGCCCGAAGCAGGCGATAGAATACGGTGAAAAGACCGTGGGCAAGTTCCGTCACAAATGCCCGAGGTATAAAGCCGGTACTTGACAATCGGCGGAAAAAATAGCACAATGTAAAGGTCTAAGACAAAAAAGCACATGGAGATAAAGATGAAAAAAAGACTGTTCAGAAGTACAAAAGAAAGAATGATAGGCGGCGTATGCGGAGGCCTGGCGGAGTATTTTAACATCGACCCGACGATAGTGCGTCTTGCATGGGCGTTTATAAGCCTCGCCTCGGTCGGCTGCGGCATTGTCGCTTATTTCATTGCATGGATAATCGTGCCGGAGGCAAACGGTGGGAATTTTAATGGATAAAACGCTTAAAACCGTTCAGACCGTCTGCAAGGTCTGCAAGATTTTTGCCGAGATAGCGTTTGTTATGCTCGTCGTTATCGCGTCCGTCTGCGCATTTGCCGCCATCGGCATCGGAGCAGGCAGCGTCGATGTGTTCAAAATCGGCGGCGTGAGCATTATCAGCGAAGCGATGCAGCAGTCGGCTGTCACGCCGGAGACGATGCTTGCAGTGCTCGTATCCGCAGTCATCGTGTTTGCGGCAGAAGCGGTCGTTGCAAAGTTTGTAAATGTTTACTTTAAGCACGAGCTCAAGGCAGGCACGCCGTTCACCTTCGAGGGCGCAAAGGAAATGCTGCGCCTCGGCATAATCGCGATAGCCGTTCCTCTCGGAGCAAGCATCGTTTCCGGAATAGTCTATGCTGTCATGACCGTCGGCCCCGGCACGGGCAACGGGCCCGAGAACGACGTAACACTCGGTATCGGCATAGTGTTCCTCATGCTCTCTCCACTGCTCAAGTACGGTGCAGAGCTTGACGAAAAGGCAAAGCAGACAGAGGTAAAGGATGAAGAAGATAATCTATAACCCCGTCTTCATGCTCCTGCTGGGACTTGTTGCGGGGGTGCTGACAAGGCTTGCGGACATCTACACGCAGGTGCTTTGCTCGGTTTTTTCCGAGCTTTCGGTGTGGATACTCATCGGCGTTGTCATCGTCATATTCTGCGACAGCCGCAAGAGAGCCTGCCTCGATGTTTTCCTGTTTTGCGTGGGTATGCTCATTACATACTACATCGTTGCCGAGTACACCGGCGGAGTGTGGGGCATGGATTTTGTCTGCGGCTGGGCGGTGTTTACGCTGCTTACGCCGGTGTTTGCGTGGTTTACATGGATAGCAAAGGGCAGCAGCGTATGGGGCAAGCTGATAAGCGCAGGCATAATCGCCGTCACGCTGGCATCGAGCATGATTTTGTTTGAGGGTCCGAGATTTTACGACATCATAATCGCAATAATCCTCGCATACCTGCTGTTTAAGAAGAAAAAATCCCGTTCATCGTGAACGGGATTTTTTCTTATGTAAGATTTATTTCATCTTGATCGCGCCGATGGGGCAATGCCTCTGGCAGACACCGCAGCCGTGGCAGACCTCGGGGTCTTTAAGCACGGAAATGCTGTGGAGGGGATTTTCCTCGCCGGGAACAATCTCGAGGCAGTAAACCGGGCATTCCTCCGCGCAGATACCGCAGCCGTCGCAGAGCTTGGTATCAACAACGGGCTTCTTCCACTGCTCCTTGGGGATGAACTTGCAGGCCTTGCCGTTTTCGTCGAGAATGCCCTCGTATTCGCAGACATGGGAGCAAGCTCCGCAGTCGATGCAGCGGTTGGGGTCTATCTCGTGCTTTTCCTTCATTTCGCCGGTGATAGCCATGACGGGGCAGATCTGCGCGCAGTCGTCACAGCCCTTGCATCTATCGGTAATTTTATAAGCCATAAATAATCTCCGTTCTGCCGCTGATTTAGAATAATAAACGCCGGATTTTCATAAGCGGCATATGAAAACCGAAGGGTTCGTTTATTTTCAGCCGCCGCCCGCTGCGGGGACGAGCATGACCTCGTCGCCGTCACACAGAGCAGCGTCGGACTTGACGCGTTTGCCGTTCACAACGACCATGCAGCTTTTAACATCCTTAACAGTCAGCTTCGAGTCGGGCTTTATCCGCTTTGCTTCTTCAAGCACAAGCTCATAAAGCTCCTGAACGCTTGTCGGCTCTATCTCCAGCCGCTTAACGCCGCTTATGAGCCGAAAAGTTCCGAAAACTCTGACAGTGACCATTACTGCTGACCCTTTTTGATGCCGAGCTTCTTGAGAGTTGCCTCGGTGGGTACGCCTTCCTTGGACCAGCCGCGGACAGCGTAGTATGCCTTCTTCATCTTGTCGAGAGGAACCTTCGTGGTCTCGTCCTTGGGATCTTCAGGCTCGTTGGTGAGGCGTGCGGGCAGACTGTCGTCCTTTTCGGTGATGCCGAAGAGGGTGTCGACATATCTCTCGAGGGTGTAGCCGCGTTCGCCGCAGCGGATGAACTTACCGAGGGTCATCTTCATGCCGACGGCATACTTGATCTCACGGTCATAGTGGAAGATCGAGAGCGGGAAGAACAGGATTTCGGGGTTTTTGTTGACCAGCGAGAGAATAGGTCCCATCTTGGTTATCGCCTTGTTCAGAGCGGCCGTAAGCGGATGGTCAGGCTGGGTGAACACAAGGCCGGGGAATACTGCGTAGCCGGTGAACAGGCACTGGCCGCAGGCGGAGATGGATTCAAACAGGTCCTGCATGAGCATGGTAAGCTCTGCCTTCGCCTTGGGGGTCTGGCTGTCGATATGCAGACCGAGAGCCTCAAGGAACACAAGATAACCGGCGTTGAGGTGGCAGCCGCCTCTGTTTGCGACGGCGTAGCCGAGACCCTGACCGACGGCGTGGCGCGGCTCGTATGCAGCAAGCTCAAGACCCTTGGAATGGATGGCAAATTCCTTGCCGCCGTACTTTTCGCTCAGACGCTTGCTGCCTTCTGCCAGCTCATCGCCGATGCCGCGGCGGAAAGCGATATCCTCCCACAGAGAGGAGATGCGATCGGTCTCGCCGAACTTGAGGCCGTTGTCCCACAGACCCTTTTCGTTTGCCTCCATTGCGTAAGCGAGGGTGCTCGCCGCGGAGATGGTGTCCATGCCGAGCTCGTCAAGCTCATAATTCCACCTGAGGATGCTCTGAAGGTCGCCGTTGAGAATGCCGCCGCCGAGAAGACCGAGAGTCTCCAGCTCGGGACCCTTGACCTCTTTGCCGTCGACATCGACGGTGCGTGTGCACTTGATGGGGCAGGCCAGGCAGCCCTTGTTGGTGATGTTGAAGTCCTCGGCGAGGGTCTCACCGCAGACCTTTTCAAACTCGGGGTTGGTGCCCTGGTTAAAGTTCTTGGTTGCCAGGGTCTTTGTCGCCTGCATTCCGCTGACAAGACCGGCGGTGCCGAGCCTGGGAAGCTGGTCGCCCGTCAGGGGATGATTTCTCAGGTGATTGGTCCACTTCTTGTTCCATGCCATAGTCTTCTTGGGGTTATGGATGGGAGTCTTGTGGTTGCCGGCGGCGGCGATTGCCTTGAGGTTTTTCCAGCCGAAAACCGCGCCGATGCCCGCTCTGCCCGCCGCGCGCTCCTGGCTGAATACGCCGGAGTAGCGTACGAGATTTTCGCCGGCAGGGCCGATGGTGACGATGCCGCACTTTACACGGCAGCCGTAGTCGCGGTCGAGTATCTCATGGATCTGCTCCTGAGATTCGGAAACGCGCTTGCCCCAAATGCCCTCGTTGTCGGCATTGTGGAGAACAAAGCTGTCGTTATAAATCTCGAGCCAGGAATGCTCGGGGCATCTGCCCGTGAGGATAAGTGCGTCGTAGCCGGCCTTCTTCAGGTAGTAACCGAAGTTGCCGCCACAGTTTGAGGATGCGATAATGCCGGTCTGAGGCGAGATTGTGGAAATGTTAAAGCGGCTGGAACTGGGTGCGCCGGTGCCGGTGAGAGGTCCGGTGGAAATGACGATCATATTCTCCTCGGAAAAAGCCTCTTCCTTGCCGGTCAGATTGTCGTAAAGTATCTTTGCGGCCATCATTTTGCCGCCGAGGTACAGTTCCTTTTCTTTGTCGCTCCACGGATAGTCCTCGAGCTTACCGGTGGTAAGGTCGAATTTTGCCACTCTATCCATGTATCCGGAGTACTTGCTCATTACATCAATCCTTTCTATGCTTAGGGCATATCCGCCTGACGGCTGACCGAAACCGCAGCGTGTCCCCCCCCCGAAGTGCTGAATTGTTAATTCCTAAACTTACTTCACTATATCACAGAAATTCAGCGTTTTCAATATACAAACTATGCTTATTTGCTAATATTTTGGACATATGTTTCAAGGATTTTAAATATATTATTGACCTTAAATGACCGTGAGTTTATACTGGAGGCATAAAAGCGGAGGAGGACATTTTGCATGAAAACTCTGTACAGAAATTGCAGGATATACGACGGCACCGGCGAAGAGCCCTTTGAGGGCGAGATACTTGTTGACGGCGACAAAATCGCCGGGGTCGCGGCACGGATAAGCACCCCTGCCGACGAGATCGTCGATCTCGGAGGCCTGTCGGTCGCTCCGGGCTTTATCGACTGCCACTCGCACAACGACTGGTTTGCGATAAAAAAAGACTCCCTGCCCTATTTTGAACCCTTCATCCGTCAGGGCATCTGCTCCTTCGTGACCGGCAACTGCGGACTATCCGCGGCAGGCTTTGAAAAGGATACGCCCAATCTTGAGAAGATAGGCGGCGGACTGTTCGGCTATCGCGGCGAGGTGACGGGAGTGTATCCCACGGTTGACGAGCTTCTTTCCGCCGTTGACGGCAAAGCTCCGTGCAATATTGCAGCCCTCGTCGGACACTGCTCGGCGAGAGCCTCCGTGTCGGGCTTTGAAAACCGCAAGCTCACCCCCGACGAGGAGGAGAGGATGCTCGGCATTTTGGAGGATAACCTGAAAAACGGCGCAGCCGGCGTGTCGCTGGGGCTTATGTATGAGCCGGGACTTTATGCCGACAGCGAGGAGCTTAAAAAGGTCGCCGCGCTGTGCGTTAAATACGACAAGCCCCTCACCGTGCATCCGAGGGCAAACTCCGCCGTTTCCATGGCGTACCCCGAGCTTTTGGGCAGGTCGCATATTTTAAGAGCGGTCGATGAGCTCGTGGAGATATCCGAGGGAACAAACCTCAAGCTCCAGTATTCCCACGCCATCTTTGTCGGCAGGCGTTCGCTCAAGGATAAGCCCGAATTTCTCGAGATAATCAACCGCCTCAGAAAAAACGGCGTCAGAGCGCAGTTTGACATCTACAACGAGCTCAAGGGCGTGTCGGTCATCACCGTTGTGCTGCCGGCATGGTACCAGGGTATGAGCGAAAATGAGCGCAATAAGCCCATAAACCGCTTGAAGCTGAACGTGCTTATCAAAGCGACCTCGCTGCTTCTGGGCTTCGGCTTTAGCGATATCGAGATTGCCTACATAGGCCCCGGCTACGAGCATTACGAGGGCAAGACGGTCTCCCGGCTCGCCAAAGAATACGGCAAGTCGGAGCTGAATATGTATTTGCAGCTTTGCAGGGAGTCAAACTTCCAGGGCAGAGTCAACATGGGTCCCTACACCACTCAGGAGATAATCCACGATTTCGAGAAGAACGAAAACTGCCTGTACATGACCGACGCATGGGTCGAGGAGCACGGCATTCAGAATCCGGCGATCTACGACTGCTTCCCCAAGTTTTTGCGGGATTCGCTCTTAGGCAAGGGAGACACCATGCCCAACACCGTGCGCCGCATGACGGGTGCGACCGCCGACCGCTTCATGCTCCGCGGCAGGGGCTATATCAAGGCAGGCTTTTTTGCCGACCTCACCGTTTTCAGCGAGGAAAAGCTCAAAAATGCCGAGCCGGACAAGACCTGCTCCTTCGGCATCGAGAGAGTTATTATAAACGGCGCAACGGTGCTCGACGGCGATAAGTTAAACACCGAAGCCGCCAAAACCGCAGGCAGGGCGATAAGAGTATAAATGACATGAAAAGAAGCTCCCCTCAGGGAGCTTCTTTTCATGTTTTCAATCGTTTGTCCGCATCGTGCAGGGCCTTTTTGAGGAAGAAGGAGCTGAATATCAGCGACACGACCTCGGCGATGAGGAAGCACCACCAGATGTTGTTGACATCTCCCGTGAGGCTCAAAAGATAAGCCGAGGGGACAAGGGCGATTATCTGCCGCATACAGCTCGAAATGAGCGAGAAAACGCTCTTGTCGAGAGCCTGACACGCCGAGCCTGCGACGATACAGAACGCGGCTATCGGGAAGTGCGGAGCGATGCGCCGCAAGGCCTTCACGCCGATATCGAGCATCTCCTGCGAGGGTGAAAACGCCATGAGCAGCACCTGCGGAATAAGCTCAAAGAGCAAAAAGCCCGTGACCATGAACACGGCAGCATACAAAACGCCGTATTTTATCGTGCGGTGGATGCGCTCAACCTTGGCAGCGCCGTAGTTGTAGCCGATGATGGGGATAAGTCCGTTGTTTATGCCGAATACGGGCATGAAGAAGAAGCTCTGGAGCTTGAAGTAAGCACCGTACACCGCAACGGCGGTCGTTGTAAAGGAGATGAGCAGGCGGTTCATGATATAGTTTGTCGCCGAGCCTATGCACATCATGATTATCGAGGGGAAGCCTATCTTATAAATGCCGGCGATGATGTGGCCGCTGGGGGAGAAGTATCTGACACCGAGGGGAACTTCGCGGTTATGCTTTTTGTGGAAGTACAGACCCAGTCCCGCGCCGACTGCCTGTCCTATACAGGTAGCAACGGCAGCACCGGCTGTGCCCATGGCGGGCAGACCGCACCAGCCGTATATGAAAAAGGGATCAAGCACGATGTTCGTGACCGCGCCGACAATCTGCACCCACATGGAAAACTTCGTGAGGCTTGACGATTGCAGGAAGCGTTCAAAGCATATCTCAAAGTACAGGAATACCGAACCCATTGAAACGATTTTCAGATAGGAGCCTGCATAGTCGCGGATCTGCGGATCATCCGTCTGTGTGTTTATAAACCATTCCGCACCGAAAAGCCCGAAGGCAAACATCAGTCCCCAGCAGCACAGGCACAAAAACAGCGCGTTGCCGGCAACTCTGCCTGCCCTCTCGCGGTCGTTTGCGCCGAGGGCCCTTGATATAAGACTGCTCACGCCGACACCTGTGCCGGTGGCGAGGCCTATCATTATATTCTGAGCCGGAAACACAAGAGAAAGCGCCGTCAGGCAATCCTCGGATACTCTGGCGACATATACGCTGTCAACGATGTTGTACAATGCCTGCACGAGCATGGACAGCATCATAGGCACGGCAAGCGTAAGCAGCAGCTTACCCTCGGGCATCTGACCCATTCTGGCAGAATTGTTCATTTATGTATCCACCCCTAAAACAGTCTAAATTTTATTTTATATCAAAATTCGTCAACGGACAAGAAAAAACCGCCCAACGAGCGGTTTTTTCGTTTAATTTCTCGCGCTGCGGCGGATAAGCTCTGCCGCCATGCCTTTTTTCAGCTCGCAAATGCGCAGGAGCTTTTTGCGCGTACTGTCATTCATGCCGCAGTTCATCCAGTCTATCACCATGCCGAAGCAGGCGCATTTGATATAGTGGATAACTGTGTCCTTGTCCTCGGCGGACATCGGCTCGTCGGCAAAGGCGGTGTCTATATAGGTCGTGACGGTGTAGCTGCATATCTCCCATAGATAATGCTCGTATATATCGCGGTTTGCGGATTTGTATATATGCAGCAGAGCCTTCTTGTGTTCCATGGCAAAGCCCATTGCCACACGCAGACATTCATCTACGGAATCGAGCGAGGGGTAGGCCTTTATTATGCGGTCAATTTCTGTGATGAATATTTCCTCTATAAGGGAGGGGATATCGTCGTAGTGATAGTAAAAAGTGTTGCGCGTCATGCCGCAGGCGTCGGTAATGTCCTTAACGGTGATTTTGCTTAGGGGGTGCTCGTCGAGCAAGGTCAGAAAAGCGTCGCGAATAGCTTTTTTAGTCAATGTGGCCATAGTCATCCCTCCGATTGTAGAATAACATAAAATTTAAAAAATTACAACAAATATGTTCCCTTGCCAAGTGAGGCAAAATGACAAAAAATTCGACAGAATGTGACGATATAGGGGTTTACCTGCGCCGTATTTTTTGATATAAATAGCGTAATGAACTTTCTGTGGCGGTGAATGAATGATATTTTTGTACCTTGCTTATCTGTTTTTCCTCGGCTCGCTCGCCGGCTGGGTGATGGAGGTTTTGTTCCGCAAATTCTTCTCCGACTCCAACCCCGAGCACAAGTGGATAAACCCGGGCTTCTGCGTGGGGCCGTATGTTCCGCTTTACGGCTTCGGCCTGTGCTTTTTGTACCTGCTTGCCGACTTCGGCGAAAAAAGCGGACTTGTCGCCACGACCGGCGGCACGATAGCGGTGCTCGTCATGATGGCCGCCGCAATGACGGCGGTGGAGTACATTGCCGGTATCGTGAGCCTGAAGGTGTATAACATGCGTCTGTGGGATTACAGCAACAACTGGGGCAACTTAAACGGCATCATCTGTCCGCTGTTTTCGGCCATCTGGGCGGCGATCGGCGCAGCGTATTATTTTCTGCTGCACCCTCTGGTGACCGAGCTTTTGGTGTGGCTGGGCAACAATCTTGAGTTCCTGTTCGTCGTGGGCTTTTTCTTTGGCGTGTTCACCATCGACATCGTCTACTCTGCGGGCATCGTGACCAAGCTGCGTGCCTTCGCAAAGGAAAACGACATTATCATCAAGTACGAAAACCTCAAGGCGAACATCCGCAAAAACCACGAGCGATTTGCCAAGAAAACGAACTTCCTGCTGCCGTTCAAGTCGGATATCCCGCTTTCCGAGCACCTCAAAAACGCACACAGCGCCATCGAGCAGATCCGTGCACGGCGTAAATAAAAATCATTGCTTCCTCTCATCGGGGAAGCAATTTTTGCGAAAAAGTATCCCCCCGGGGGGCTTGCGTGGGGCAAATTTGAATACTAAAATCTAAACAAAGTCAAAGCAGAAAGGATATATGCCCATGAAAAAGCTTATATGCGCATTGCTCGCAGTGGTAATGTTCCTTAGCCTGTGCGCCTGCGGCGGCACCGGCGGCGATAAAGAAACAGCCGAAACCAGAACCGTCACCGATACCTGCGGCAGAACGGTCGAAATCCCCAAGACGGTCAAGTCCGTCGTGTGCGTCGGCGTAGGCTCGCTGCGCTTTACCACCTATCTCGACGCGCTCGACCTGCTTGCCGGCGTTGAGGAAAACGAGCTGGACATCGGAGTT
>SAMEA3663235__coassemble_465_pt1 | contig 13532 bp, 13 predicted proteins | sample SAMEA3663235__metabat2_low_PE_005 | metagenome-assembled genome bin SAMEA3663235 (sample SAMEA3663235) | pig gut metagenome | biome: pig gut; feature: pig-associated habitat; material: faeces | place: China | collected 2013
TTGCGGAAGTTGCCGTAACAAGAGGAACTGCCTGCGGCAGCAATTGCGGAAACTGTGAGAGCTGTGCGTTTCAGAATGAATTGAAGGCGATAGCAAAGAACACCGTTCATGCAACGCCGGGTGAAAAGGTCGTCATAGAGAGCGTTTCCTCCAGAATATTCAGTGCAGCGTTCCTGCTTTACATTGTTCCGTTCATAGCGCTGTTTATCGGCTATGCAATTGCCGCGGTTAATGCCCTGAGTGAGGGAATGTGTATTCTTTTAAGCTTTGCGGCATTTGCGCTTGCTGTCGCCGTGGTCGTTGTCTGCCAGCGGATAAATAAGCGCAAAAAGCCAATAACCTTTGAAATCACTCAGCTACGCTGACAGGAGGATATGATGATAAAAAGTATGACCGGATACGGCAGCGCAAAAGGTACTGTTGAAGGAATTGAAGTGTGCGTAGAGCTTAAAAGCGTCAACAATAAATTTCTTGATACTTCCGTAAGACTGCCGAGAAACTTCCTCTTTGCTGAGGAGACGATAAAATCTGCGGTGATGTCCCATATCAGCAGAGGGAAAGTCGATGTATTCGTCACGGTCGATACCTCAATGGCAGACGATATGATCGTTAAGGTTAACGAACCTTTGCTCAAAGGCTATATCGAAGCTCTTGAAAGCATTTCAAAGGAGCATGGGCTCCCCAACGATATAACGGCAATGAGCGTGAGCAGATTTCCGGATGTGTTGAATGTAGAAAAGAAGGAGCTTGATGCCGATGCGGTTGCAGAGGGCATTCGCGTTATCGCCGAACAAGCCCTGTGCGATTTTGACGGAATGCGCATTCGAGAGGGTGCAAAGCTCAGGGAGGATGTCCTCAGTAAGCTCGAGACCATTGAGAAGCTGGTCGGAATAATTGAAACAGAGTCCCCAAAAACTGTTGAGGAGTACAGAGAAAAACTCAAGCAAAAGCTTTTTGAAGTGCTCGGAACGACAGATATCGATGAGACCAGGATAATAACCGAGGCGGCCATTTTCGCGGACAAGGTCGCTGTTGACGAGGAAACGGTCAGACTTCACAGTCATATGGCTCAGCTCAGGACCATGCTCGACGGCGGCTCGCCTATCGGCAGGAAGATCGATTTCCTGCTTCAGGAGTTCAACCGAGAGGCTAATACAACAGGCTCAAAATGTCAGAACGCCGAAATTGCTCATGTTGTAGTCAATCTTAAATCGGAAATTGAGAAGATTAGAGAGCAGATTCAGAACATAGAGTGAGGGTGACATATTGAAACTTGTAAATATAGGATTTGGCAACATGGTATCGGCTGAGCGCATTATAGCTGCCGTCAGTCCTGAATCTGCGCCGATAAAGCGTGTAATTCAGGATGTCAGAGATAGGGGACAGCTTATTGACGCATCTTTCGGAAGAAGCACGAAAGCGGTCCTTGTTATGGACAGCGGACATGTGATTTTATCATCGCTGACGCCCGAGGCTTTGGCGGCACGAATTTCAAACATGAGCGAGGAAGGAATAGAAAATGGCTAAACAAAGAGGTAAATTATTTGTTATTTCAGGCCCCTCCGGAGCAGGAAAGAGCACAGTAGTTTTTAAAGCACTTGAGGGCAGAAACGACATCTGCTTCTCGGTCTCCGCAACCACGAGAAAGCCAAGACCCGGTGAGGTTGACGGCAGAGAGTATTTCTTCGTGGATCTGGACAAGTTTAGGGATATGGTAGCAAACGATGAGTTCCTTGAGCACGCCGTTTATGTTGCGAACTCCTACGGCACGCCGAGAGCATATGTTGAAAAGAAACTCGACGAGGGCATGAATGTTCTGCTTGACATTGAGGTTCAGGGCGCACTTCAGGTGCATAAGAAGATGCCCGAGGCAGTTATGATTTTCATTATTCCGCCTTCTATGGAGGAACTTGAGCGCCGGCTTCGAAGCAGGGGTACCGATTCTGAGAGAAAGATCGAAGCAAGGCTCATAAGGGCACGCGAAGAGTATGAAGCAGCTGATTTTTACGATTATATCATCATCAATGATGATGCTGACAAGGCGGCAAAGGAGTTTTCCGCTATAATCACTGCCGAGTATTGCAAATATGATTTAAGAAAAAACTTTTTAAGTGAGGTTTGATTGTTATGATGCTTTATCCCCCTGTTGCTGAGTTAGTTGAAAAGACCGGCAGCCGTTATCAGCTTGTTAATCTTGTTGCTAAAAGAGCCCGCGATATTTCTGCAGAGGCAGAAGATGCAGGTAATATTCTTGACAAGAAGCCCGTTTCCTCCGCAATAGACGAAGTTTACACCGGAAAACTCACAATAAAGAAGTAAAATTACCATACGCTCAGCGGAGCAGTTTACTCCGCTGGGCTTTAAACTCATATAGGAGGAAGTGTATGGCTGAAGCCAAGGTCGCAAAAATTGCGGTTTCTGCCGCTACATATTGGTTGGACAAGCCATACGATTATCTTATCCCCGAAAACCTACGCAGCGTTATTGTACCGGGGGTTCGCGTGACAGTTCCTTTTTCAAGGGGTAACAGACAAGCTGAGGGCATAGTCCTCAGCGTATCGGATCACAGCAAATTTGGCGATAAGCTTAAACCTGTTTTGTCTGTTTTGGACTCTGAACCCGTCTTGACTTCACAGCAAATAAAGCTTGCTCTATGGATGCATGACAGACTTTTTTGCACTGTTTACGACGCAGTTAAGGCCATTCTTCCTGCCGGCCTTTGGTTCAAAGCCGACGGAAGCAGGAAGGTAAATGACAAAACTGTTGAATTTGTTGAGCTTGCAATAGAGGCTGAAGAGGCTTATGAGCTTTCACAGAGTAAACGCCGAAAAGCACCGCAGCAGGCATCGATTTTAGAGCTTTTGTGCTCGATCGGAAGAGTACCGGTTCACGAGCTTCTTTATTTCACGGGTGCCTCAAGGCAATCGCTAAAAGCACTGATTAATGCCGGATATGCAGCAATTGGGCATGAGGAGGTTTTCAGACGGCCGGAGGTTTGGGGCGGTGAAATACAAAAAATCCCCACATTAAACTCCGACCAGCAAAATGCCTTTGAAGGACTGTGTGCCCTTTTAGATTCCGATAAGCCGCAGGCTGCACTATTATTCGGCGTAACGGGAAGCGGAAAAACAGCAGTTTATATCCACCTCATCGACAAGGTATTAAAGGAGAAGAAATCCGCAATTCTCCTCGTTCCGGAAATAGCGCTGACTCCGCAGATGATACGCACTTTTTCAAGCTATTTCGGCGACAGCGTTGCAGTTTTGCACAGCAGCCTTTCTCTCGGTGAACGCTACGATGAGTGGAAACGTATCAAAAGCGGTATGGCACGGCTCGTTATCGGCACACGAAGCGCAATTTTTGCCCCATGTGAAGATCTCGGACTTATTATAATTGATGAGGAGCAGGAGGATAGCTATAAATCCGAAAACACCCCAAGATATCACGCAAGAGAAATAGCAAAATATCTATGCACAAAATCTAACTCACTCTTGCTGCTTGGCTCCGCAACACCCGATCTTGAGAGCAGATATGCTGCTCAGATAGGCAGATACAAGTTTTTTGAATTGCACAAAAGATATAATGAGATGTTGTTGCCAACTGTCAAAATCGTTGATATGAAGCGTGAACTTAGAGACTTTAACGGCGGGAACATAAGCTCGGTTCTTCGGGATGAGATTGCTGAGAATATTGTTCGCGGTGAACAGAGCATACTGTTTTTAAACCGCCGCGGTGCGAACAAGCTTATATGCTGCGGTGAATGCGGATTTGTTTATAAGTGTCCGAATTGCAGCGTTTCGTTGACTTACCACAGCTCAAACAAACGGCTAATGTGCCACTACTGCGGATATACACGCAAGGTAGACGATAAATGCCCCGATTGCGGTGGAATACTGAGCTTTGTCGGTGCGGGAACTCAGCTGGTCGAGGAGGAGCTTCACCGGCTTTTCCCGAATGTCCCTGTCCTTCGCATGGACATCGACACTGTTAAGGCGGCAGGCACTCACGAGGTGCTGCTCGAAAAGTTCGATACCGAAAAGATCCCGATAATGATAGGCACACAGATGGTGACAAAAGGTCTAAATTTTGAAAATGTCACCCTCATCGGAGTCATCTCGGCAGACCAAAGTCTGTATTGCGGTGATTATCGCTCCGGTGAACGCACTTTTTCGCTTATAACACAGGTCGTAGGCAGAAGCGGTAGGGGCTCAAAACTCGGCAGAGCTGTCATTCAGACTTATACACCGGATAACGAGATAATAAAGCTCGCGGCTACCCAGGATTATGAAAGTTTTTATAATTCGGAGATACAGCTTAGAAGGCTTCAGATGACACCTCCGTTTGCCGATATCATTGCAATAACTGTTTCGGGACAGGATGAAAGCATAGTTCTCCGATGCTGCATCGACATTCGCAACACCCTGCGAGCGTCAATAAAAGATGAATACGCGAGAGTACTTGGCCCTGCGCCGCTTTCTGTTGTCAAGGTTAATAATCGGTACAGGTACCGTGTCAGTATAAGCTGTAAAGTTGACGCTGAAATGCGTTCGCTAGTTTCGGCAATTCTGGTTAAGTTCAATTCATCAGGTAATTATAAAGGCGTCAGCATATTCGCTGACAATAACCCTTCAGACTAAATAAATGGAGTGTACAATATGGCACTGAGAAACATTGTTACAAAGGAAGACAAGATACTTTATAAGGTTTGTAGACCGGTTGTGAAGTTTAACGACAGACTCCACCAGCTCCTTGACGACATGGCGGATACGCTGGCAAAGGCAAACGGAGTCGGTCTTGCAGCACCGCAGGTCGGTGTTCTGCGCAGAGCGGTGCTCGTTCTTGAGAGCAATGTCGGGGAGGACGAGGAGGAATTCGTTATTGAGCTTATTAACCCGGAAATACTCGAGACCTCCGGTGAGCAAATCGGAGCAGAGGGCTGCCTCAGCGTACCGGGAGAATACGGTGTTGTCCGTAGACCGAGCTATGTCAAGGTCAAGGCTCAGGATCGCTTCGGCGAATGGTTTGAGTATGGGGGCGAGGGACTGACGGCACGATGCATATGTCACGAGCTTGAGCATCTTGACGGCCATCTTTTCCTCGAAAAATGTGAGAGAATGCTGACTGAAGAAGAAATATCCGGACCTGCTGAGGAGAATTAAATGAGAATTGTTTTTATGGGCACACCGGATTTTGCGGCTGCCTCGCTGAAGAAGCTTATAGATGAAAAGTATGATATTGCAGCGGTTTTCACCCAGCCCGATAAGCCGAGAAACCGTGGAATGCAGCTATCGTACAGCCCTGTAAAGCAGCTCGCGCTGGATAATGATATTCCGGTATACCAGCCGACAAAGCTTCGCGACGGAGCTGCCGCTGAGCTAATAAAATCGCTCAATCCGGATATTCTGGTGGTAGTAGCCTACGGCAGAATTTTGCCGGATGAAATGCTGAATATAGCAAAGTACGGTGCTATAAATGTTCATGCTTCTCTTTTGCCCAGGTATAGAGGCGCAGCTCCAATTCAGTGGGCAGTGCTAAACGGTGATAAGATTACCGGAGTATCAACGATGTACCTTGCATCGGAGATGGATACCGGCGATGTGATATATACCGCTGAGACCGAGATTGGTGAATTTGAGACCTCCGGTGAACTGTTTGACAGGCTTATGGTTATGGGTGCTGAGCTTCTCCACAAGACTCTGACGGATATCGAGGCAGGAACTGCTCCACGAATACCGCAGAATAACGATGAAGCAAGCTACGTAACAATGCTCGATAAGAGCCTTAGCCCCATCGATTGGACCAAAACTCCCCGCGAGATTATCAAGTGGGTGTACGGCCTCCGACCTTGGCCGGTTGCCACGATGCAGCTTGGAAACGATACATTTAAGGTTTATGCTGCCGAGTATACCGATAATAAAACCGATAAAGCACCCGGAAGCATAGTAAGTGCAGGTAAGAAGGGTATAGAGCTTGCCTGTGCGGATGGATGCACTGTGCTCATAACCGAGATTCAGGCTTCCGGCAAAAAAAGAATGAAGGCGGCGGATTATCTGCTTGGCCATCCCATAAAAGTAGAGGAATAATATGCCGGACATTGCAAGACAGGCCGTTTTGACCGCTCTGGAGCGATGCAGAAGGGGCGGAGCGTGGTCATCGGCAGTAGTGGATGCCGTAATAACTAAATATAAGCTTGACCCGAGATCGGCAGCTCTTGCATCGCGTATTTTTCTCGGAGTGATGCAGAATTTGACTCTGCTTGACTACTGCATCAATCGGTACTGTACAACAAGGGTCAAGATCGAGCCTAAGGTCAGAGACATATTGCGCTGCGCAATCTATCAGATAGCGTTTATGGACAAGATACCGGCAAATGCCGCTGTCAATGAGGCGGTTGAGCAGTGTAAAAAGCTCGGATATTCAAGGGCTTCGGGCTTCGTTAACGCTGTTTTGCGCAAGGTATCACACAATAAGGAAGATGTATGCGAAATTGATGGTAAGGGCACGGCGGAGTATTTGTCCGTCAGATACAGCCATCCGCTGTGGCTTGCAGAATACATGGTCGAGCGTCACGGTTACAAATTTGCGGAGAGTTTTTTTGCCGAAAACAACAGCGAACCCTTGACGACAATTCAAGTCAATACTCTGAAGACAACAGTAAGCGAGCTTAAATCCGCTTTAGAAGATAACGGCATTGATGTTGTGCCTCACCGGTGGGGAAACAACTGCCTTGCTGTCAAAGGCAGCATTGTCGCAATGCCGGGCTTTGACGAGGGATTGTTTTATGTTCAAGACCCTGCTGCGAGAGCAGCGGTGACGATAGCGAAGCTAAAGCCGGATATGAAAGTGCTTGATGCCTGTGCAGCACCCGGCGGCAAGAGCTTTGCAGCTGCCATTGATATGCACAACAAGGGAAGCATTCTCTCCTGCGATTTACACGAAAAGAAGTTGGGGCTGATACAAAACGGCGCAAAGCGGCTTGGAATAGAGATTATAAGCACAAAAGCTCAAGACGCAAGGTGTGAAGTTAACGAAAAATTTGATTTCATTATTGCCGATGTTCCGTGTTCCGGATACGGAGTAATCCGGAAAAAACCCGATATTCGTTTTAAGCCGGAGAATGAACGGCTTTTACTGCCGGCTATCCAGTCTGCGATTTTAGACAATCTCTCTCATGCGCTTAAGCCGGGAGGCATTCTCATTTACTCGACCTGCACTGTTTTCACCGAAGAAAATGAGGATGTAGTCAATAAATTTTTGGAGTCCCACATCAATTTTGAAGCGGTTAGCTATACTCTGCCTAACGGCAAGACGGTCGAAAGCGGAATGTACACTTTTTGGCCTCACATTGACGGCACGGATGGATTTTTTGTATGCAAGCTCAGGAGAAAAACATGAAAGATATAAAATCAATGCTGCCGGAGGAGATCTTAGCCGATTTTGCCGAGCTGGGTGAGCCTAAGTATAGGGCCAAGCAGGTGTACAGGTGGCTCAATAGGGGAGTGGGCTCGTTTGAAGAAATGAGCGATATTCCAAAGTCACTTAGAGAGAAGCTTGAACAGCAATATACAATTTATAAGCCCAAAGTAATAAATAAGCAGGTGTCAAAGCTTGATGGAACTATAAAATACCTTTGGGAGCTTGCAGACGGTAATGCGGTGGAAACCGTTGTCATGAGCTATAAGCACGGAAACACGGTGTGCGTTTCATCGCAGGTCGGATGCAGACAAGGCTGTGCATTTTGCGCATCTACAATAGGCGGTCTTGTTCGCTGCCTTGAACCCTCGGAAATACTTGACGAAGTGCTGTTTTCGCAGATAGACTCCGGTAAACAGATATCAAATATAGTGCTGATGGGTATAGGAGAGCCGCTTGATAATTTTGATAATGTCGTGAAGTTCTTGCGCCTTGTCAATAATCCTGACGGCATGAATATAAGCATGCGTCACATATCACTCTCCACCTGCGGCATAACCGAAAAATTTGACAAGCTTGCAGAGCTTAATTTACAATTGACATTGTCGGTGTCGCTCCATGCTCCCGATGACGAGACCCGCTCAAAGATAATGCCTGCAAACAGAGGCAGAGGTGTCAGGGAGCTTATGGCGTGCTGCAAGCGGTATTATGAAAAAACAGGACGAAGAATATCATTTGAATATATAATGATTGACGGCGTTAACGATACCGAGTATCATGCAAGGCTGCTTTCAAAGCACGCAAAGAGCGTGTGCGCCCATGTTAATCTTATTCCTATGAACCATGTTGAGGAACGCGAATTCCGGCCATCAACACCGGGACATATGAAGGCTTTCATAAAGATACTTGAAGAGAACGGTGTAAATGTAACGGTAAGAAGGAAGCTCGGCGGTGATGTTGACGCATCCTGCGGTCAGCTGCGCAGAAAAATCGAGAAGGGCAAGGGTTGCTAATGAGAAGTTTCGGTGTTACCGATAAGGGTAAAGTCAGAAGCGAAAATCAGGACAGTTATATCGTTGAAAGGTGCGACAAACGAAAATGTATTGTCGCCGTTATCTGCGACGGAATGGGCGGCGCTAAAGCCGGTGATCTTGCAAGCCAGCTTTCAAGCAAGGCCTTCGTCAGTCGGGTTTTTGAGACACTCGTAGCTCCGAGATTTTTCATAGGAAATCAGGAAAAGCTCCTTCGTGAAAGCTGCGATGACGCAAACGGCGTTGTGTATGAGTATTCGCGTTTTGACCCTAATTACAATGGTATGGGAACGACACTTGTCGGCGGAATTATTACAAGGCGCAAAGCGTTTCTTGTTAATGTCGGAGACAGCAGAGCGTATTACCTGAATAAAAATGGGATTAAGCAAATCTCAAAGGACCATTCGTATGTCGAAGAGCTTGTGGCAATGGGTGCTATTACAAAGGAAGAAGCCAGAACACACCCAAAAAAGAATATCATCACAAAAGCCTTAGGGGTTGATAGATCGGTTCAGGCTGACTATTATGAGCAGCCGCTTCGCATGGGGGACGGCATTCTGCTTTGCTCCGATGGACTTTCCAACATGGTTACGGAAAGTGAGATGCTTGAGGTTTTTAATCGCTACAATACTCCGGAGAAGATATGTGAGTCTTTGCTGAACCTCGCTTTGGACAGAGGCGCAAGAGACAATGTCTCAATTGTGCTGGTTAAGATTTGATATCTGTAGGTGCTGATATGGAAAAAAGTACTGATAAATATATAGGTAAGATACTCGATGACAGGTACGAGATACTTGAACTCATCGGAACAGGCGGCATGGCCAATGTGTATAAGGCATTGTGCCATAGGTTGAACCGCTATGATGCGGTTAAGATCATGCACGACGACACAGCCGCCGACGAAAATTTCAGAAAACGCTTCAGAACCGAATCGCAGGCGGTTGCAATGCTTTCGCATCCGAATATTGTGTCGGTTTATGATGTCAGCCATAATGAAAAAACAGAGTATATTGTAATGGAGCTCGTTGACGGGATAACGCTCAAGCAGTATATGAAAAAAACCGGTGTGCTGCGTACCGATGAAGTGCTGAATTTCAGCATTCAGATCGCAAAAGCACTTGCTCATGCGCACAGCAAGGGTATAATCCACAGGGATATCAAGCCTCAAAATGTCATGTTGCTCAAGGACGGACTTATCAAGGTTGCTGACTTTGGTATTGCCGCGCTTCAAAATGATATTGAGGAATCAACAAATGAAACCGTCGGATCCGTACACTATATTGCACCGGAGCAGGCAAGAGGTGCCGCTGCCGATGCTCGAAGCGATATCTATTCCTTAGGCATCGTGATGTACGAGATGATGACCGGCAGGCTGCCATATGAGGGCAAGTCTGAGGTTGAGGTTGCCGTAAAGCATATGAATACGGAAGCTGTGCCCCCACACTCAATTGTGCCGGAAATCCCCGAGGAGCTGGAGCGGATATGCCTTAAGGCAATGGCGGCTGATATTAACGAGCGTTACCAGTCGGCCGGTGAGCTGCTGTTTGACCTTGAAATGTTCAGAAAACATCTTACGGAGACGGCTTCAAACACTGATGTTTCGGCACAAAGCATTGAAACAGAAGAGATGGAGCCTGACAATAGCGGCAAAAGACGATCGGGAAAAAAGAAGAAATCTGCTTTTGGCTCAGGCATTATTGCAGTATTGATTTTAATAATCCTTGTGTTTGTCTTTGTTAACGGTTATTTTATCAAGGATCTGTTTTTAAAACCCGAAAAGGTATCTGTGCCGAGCTTCCTCGGCAGATATTATGAGGATGTCATTAATGACGACGATTACGAAAATAAGTTCAAATTCACAGTGACATTTAAGGTTGACCCTGACCATGAATACGGAATTATTATTGAACAAGACCCTAAAGAGGGCGAAAGCAGATCGCTTAAAAACAAGGAAGACAGAGTGGAGATTGGACTTACAATTTCTTCAGGAAATGTCATTCCCGACGAGATAAACGGCGAGAAGATTGTACCGGATATCGTAAACAAAGAGCTTGCAGAAGCGATACAAAGCCTTAAAAAAGCCGGATTAAACTATGAGGTGAACGAAGCACCGTCACAGAGCATCACGAAGGGTTATGTTATTTACTCAAACCCTGCAGCAGGTGAATATGCCAAAGCAGGCTCTATTGTGAAGATAACGGTCAGTACCGGACCGGAGGATGAGCTGACGACTGTACCCAAGCTCGTCGGTCTTACAAAATCGGCCGCTGTAGAAAAGATAGAAAGCAGCAAGCTGAGCGTCGGCACAATCGAGTCCGTTGACAGTGAATATGAGGCAGGAACTGTTATATGGCAAAGCCTCGATGCCGGTAAGAGTGTCACTGCTCATACGAAGATTAGTCTCCAAATATCCTCCGGCAAGACCGGCGGTGAGGCGTGATGTATGGAAGGAACGATTGTTAAAGCATTAAGCGGCTTTTATTATGTAAGCTGCAACGAACAGGTTTACGAATGTAAGGCAAGAGGGAAGTTCAGACTTGACGGCACATCGCCTTTGGTCGGTGACAGAGTAAGCTTTGCTGTAGATGGTAACAAAAAGGGATATATTGAGAAGGTTTTTGACAGAAAAAACAGCTTTATCAGACCTGCCGTTGCAAATATTGATTCCCTGGTCTTTGTCGCCGCAAATACTAACCCGATTACAGACCCGTTTCTGATAGACAGAGTGTCCGTTATCGCCGAAGAAGCGGCGTGTGAGCTTATTGTCTGCATCAATAAGATAGACATTGACCCTGCAGATGAGCTTTATGATATCTACACCCGCTCGGGCTTCATAACGCTGCGTACAAGTGCGCAGACAGGCGAGGGTATTTCGCAGCTCAAAGCTGAGCTGAGCGGAAAAATGTGCGCATTCACGGGCAACTCCGGCGTTGGTAAGTCGAGTATTCTCAACTCTATTGTTCCATCATTTAATATTGAGGTTGCCGCAGTCAGCGCAAAGCTCGGAAGAGGTAAGCACACAACCCGTCATGTCGAGCTGTATGACATTGGCAACGGTACATTCATCGCCGACACTCCGGGTTTTGCATCGTTTGAAATCGAGATGATGCAGGCTATTGAGAAGCAGGAGCTTCAGCACGACTTTCGGGAGTTCAAGAAATATATTGGCGAATGTAGATTTAATGACTGTGCCCACTTGAAGGAACCGGGTTGTGCAATAACAGAAGCTCTGCAAAGAGGTGATATCATGCTTAGCAGATATCAGTCGTACAAACGCTTGTATGAGCTTAGTGCACAGAATAACTTTTGGGAAACAAAATAATTAAATAATTTAACCGCCTACTGCATAGTGTATATTAACGCTGTGCAGGGAGGCGGTTTTTTGCATAAAGGTAGACACTCGATTTTTGCAATGATTGCAATATTGCTCGGAATAGTGATAATACTTTCCCTTGTATTGCCGTCTCAGTTTTGGTGGTTTGTCCTTGCTGCCTGTTTGATAGCATTCGGAGTATGGCTAAACAGATGTAAATAAGCAAGGTATATCTTGTTTTAAGACCACATAAGATGTACAAATCATAAAAAGGGAGAAGCGTATGGATATTTCACTTCAAAGAAGGTTTTTCAGCAGTTTTAAAACCATAGGCAGTGCAAAAAAAGTGTGCGATATCAACTCAGATGTCGTTGTACCTGATACAAAAGAGGACATCCTTAGAGTCGTGCTGACAACCGCCGATTATATGATCCGTTCAAAGGATGTTGAATCAGGCAGAGTATTGGTGCGCGGTGAACTCAAGGTCAGTATACTGTATGTTCCTGAATCCGGAGAGGGATTGAGTACACTTGCTACTGATACTCCGTTTGAGTGTGAGTTTGAAGTTGAATCTGCAGACAGCGGGTGCACTGCCATTGCGGAGATGAATTTAATATCAGTTGATACGAGGATATTAAATCCGCGGAAGGTAATGATAAATGCACAGGTTTGTGTGAGCCAGAAATGCTATTGCAATACGGATTTTACTTGGTATACCGACCCCTTGGATAGCATAAAAAATGCGTTCTTTAAGAAAAACGACACTGATATCAGGTTTGTAAATCTTGTAACTGAAAAAACAATTTCCATAGAAGATGAGATCCCCGCGCGATACCTCGACGGAGAAGCTCATCTGATTTCGACACCTGTCTCATTTTTTACCGATTCAGCTGATGCAGTCGGTTCCAAGTTTATAGTAAAGGGCCATGCAGAAATCACGGCAAACTACCTCGCTGACGGAAAATTTGAAAACTGCGGCACAACAATAAGCTTTTCGCAAATATTCGAGCTCCCTGAGCGTGATATCCTGCCGGATTATGAAGCGTTCATCCTTCCTACCGGCAACTTCTTTGAATTATCCGACGGAAAACTTTCTTTCGAAATCCATGCCGTAATACAGATAGTGTGTACAGAAACGAAAAAACTTGAATATATAGAGGATGGATATGTTTGCGGAGCTGAAACACTTCTTGGTAAAGAAGAAAAAGATGTGTGCGTTTCCGAAAGGATAATGCACCTGTCTGAAACGGTTCAGTTAAGCCGTTCTGCTGAATATGGCATAGAAAAAATTCTCTTTCTATCAGGCGTGACAGGAATGCCAAAAGTATCCGGCGAAGAAATCAGTGTTCCGATAGCGGTTGAAATAGTTTACACCTCGACTGATGATCAGATACGCTCGTTTAAAGTCTACGGGAGTGCAAAGATAAGCGCAGAAATCGCTGAAAACGAAACGATAGAAGGGACTTACGCAAGTATTACCTCACTTAAACCAAGTGTAAGCGGAATGGATGTTACTATTGATGCTTCAATAAATATAGAAGCCCATGTGCAGGTGCGCAGTAAGGTTCAGTTCGTATGCTCAGCCGAATACAATGAGCCTGACGACCGCAAAGCAATGCCGTCAATTTATATGTGCCGATCTGAAGAAAGTGATATTTGGGGCATAGCAAAGAAATACAGTTCAAATGTTGATATGATAAAGAAAATAAATGAAATTGATCATACCACGGATACAAGCAACAGACTGCTTGTTATACCGAGAATTAAATAAAAAA
>SAMEA3663235__coassemble_466_pt1 | contig 13524 bp, 7 predicted proteins | sample SAMEA3663235__metabat2_low_PE_005 | metagenome-assembled genome bin SAMEA3663235 (sample SAMEA3663235) | pig gut metagenome | biome: pig gut; feature: pig-associated habitat; material: faeces | place: China | collected 2013
AGGTATACGCTTGAGCTTATCGGCGATACACAGCTTGATCTGCCGGTGTTCTGTGATTGGGAGCGCGTTGCCGACACCGAGGCGAGAACGAACGGGCTTGACGGCGCAACGATGACCGATTGCGCCGCGGCATTCTGTCAAACGATCGAGCTGGCGGGGTATGCCGCCGGTGTGTATGTTTACCCCGATACCGGCTACTACGGCTATGAGCTCGCCCGGCTCACGGACTATACATTTTGGTGCACGAGCCTCGGCAATCACCCGTTTTTTTACTATGCACATACGTTGTGGCAATACAGTTTTGACGGCAAAGTCCCCGGTATTGACCACAAGTGCGATATGAATATGATGTTTTATAAATAATCAGGGCACTGCGATCGCTGCAGTGCCCTGATCATTATATATTGTATATGCGGTTATCTCTTCTCTCGGAGGCGTCTGGCAGCTTGCAGTCCCGATAGCCGAGTATGCAGTTGCCTATACCGACATAGTCGTCGCTTATGCCGTGCCGGCGCAGGAGCTGTCTGCCGTATTCGGTGTCGAAAACCTGACGGGCGCGGTGTATCCAGCAGGAGTCAACGCCGACGGAAAATGCGGCGTTCATCAGATTGCCCATCACGAGACTTCCGTCCTCAACATAGGTCATAACATTCTTGTCGGCAAGCACGGCTACCACGGTCGGCGCAGCGTAAAACGGGTCTAAGTCACGGCCCATTATCTCGGCATTGAGGCGTGAAAGCTCCGAAATGACCTCTTTGTCCTGAATAACGAGCATAACGGTCGACTGTCTGTTCATGCCGCTGGGAGCATAAAGCCCTGCCTTGAGTATTGCCTTGAGCTTCTCGGGGGCTACCTGCTCCTGCGTGTATCTTCTGACGCTTCTGCGCTTCGTTAAGCATTTTAAAACATCATTCATTGTCGGTATCCTCCGCATCAATATAATAGGCAATTTCGGGGTATGTACCCTTGTATCCCTTTGAAGCCTCGACGGCCGCCTTGGCAGCTTCGAGCTCGGTGCGCATCACTTCTATGCGGTCGTCTATTGCCTGAAGCTCCTGAAACAGGGTCGCAAATTTACCCTCGGCGCAATCTCGGTTCTGGTCGTAATACTGTCTGCCTATCTCGATAAAAACCTTCTTCTGCTCCTCAAGCTCGCCGTTTATCTGGAGATTGAGCTTGGCGATGCTTGCGTAGCACCTTGCGGTGGTCGAGCTGCGGTCGTAGGCGTCCCTGAGCGCACCGCTTTCGACATAGTCCTTTGCCTTCTTGCCGACTGCGCTTATCGTACCCTTTATCATGCTTTTGTAATCAGCCATTATCTTCTCCCTTCCTTGCGTTAACGAACATATCTTCGGGACCGTGCTGCTTTCTTGCATTTATTATGAGTATCACGAGCGAAACGACGGCACTGACTATTGCCAAAAGCTGCGACACTCTTATATCGGTCGAGCCGATGTAAAGACTGTCCGAGCGCAGACCTTCTATCCACGCTCTGCCGAGACCGTACCAGAGTATGTACAGCCAGAAAATCTGCCCGTCATATTTGCGTTTGCCCTTTTTGGACCATATGTGCAGCACGATAAGACCTAAAATATTCCACAGGCTTTCGTACAAAAATGTCGGATGTACATACAGCGTCTCAAAGCCCGGGACTGTAAGCCCCATGCGGCAGAAAATCTCCGTCTGTGCGCCGAAGGCCTCGCGGTTTATGAAGTTTCCCCAGCGGCCGACTGACTGGCCTATCAATAGGCCGAAGGCGGTCAGATCGGCAACGGCGAACACCCGAATTTTCTTTGCCCGACACCATATTATGCCGACGATTATTCCGGCGATTATGCCGCCGTAGATGGCAAGTCCGCCGTCACGCAGCGCAAATATCTTGTTCGGATTTGCGATGAAGTAGTCGAGCTTGAACAGAACATAGTACAGTCTTGCACCGATTATACAGGTGGGAATGAGCCAAATGACAAGCTCATACAGCTCATCGGAGCTAAGCCCAAACTCCTTTGCCCGTTTTGCGCAGTAGAGCGCGGCAAGGATAAATCCGAGGGCAATAATAACGCCGTAAAAGTATATCTCCAGACCGAAAAGATTAAAGCTGTACGGTGGATCGATGCTCCAATCTCCGAGCATCGGAAAGCTTATCTGCGCCGATCTGAGCATTGTTGCAGTTAATAAATTCATAGTTATACCTTGCCTATAGGAGTCAGCACGCTCATGGCGAGCCTGTCGGGAGCCATAAAGGCGGTCAAAAAGTCCTCGCACTCAGCGAAATCTATGCTTTCGAGCACATCGAAGCTGTCAAGCGAGCAATAGCCGCCGAAAAGCCCCGTCACCATAGAAATGCAGATGTTATCAAAGTCCTCGAGTCCGCGCAGTCTTGCGCCGAACGAGGCTTTTTTTGCACGCATAAAGGCGTCGCGGTCAAGACCGTGCTCCTTAACGCCGACTATTGCGGAGTTAACCTCATTGAGAATACGCTGCGGATCGTTGCTCTCGCCGCCTATCATGACGGTGGCAACGCCTGCGGTGTAGTCGATCTCATAGTCGTAGTCGCGATTAAGAAGTCCTTCGGCATACAGGCGGTTGTAGAATGCGCCCGATGAGCCGAACAGAGTGCGCAGAGCAAGCTGCGCGACTATCTTCTGCCGCTGCAGAGCCTCACCTCTGCCTGCCGGAGTGACCTTTGCGCCGATTAGAAACTGCGGCGCGGAAAGCTCCATCATCTCCTCGTGATACGACTCAATGGGGAGCTCCGACTCCTTTTCGCCGAGGTCGGCGGACGGTATCTCCGCCTTTTCCTCGGGCAGAATTTCCTTGGCTATCTCATAAATTTTCTCCGGGTCGCAGTCCGCGGCAACGCAAAGCACCATATTTGACGGTGCGTAAAACGCCTTGTGGCAGTTGTACAGCGTTTCGGCGGTGATCTCGGCAATGCTCTCAACGCTGCCGGCGACTTGGTCACGCACGGGGTTATGCTCATACAGCATACGCATAAGACGGTTATAGATAACATAGTCGGGACTGTCCTCAACCATACCTATCTCCTGACCGATGATGCCCTGCTCCTTATTAACTGTTTCGTCGGTGAAATAGGGGGTGGACACAAAGTTCAGCAGCATACGCAGGTTTTCCTCAAAGCCCGAGGTGCATTCAAAATAATATGCCGTCATACCGCCGGAGGTAAAGGCGTTGGGCTGCGCCCCGTTTGCCGAAAGGGTGCTGAGCGCATTGTCACCGTCGGGCATATCAAACATCTTGTGCTCAAGAAAATGCGCAACTCCGGCAGGCGTGTCGTGCCACTGATTGTTCAGGAAAAACCTGCGGTGTGCGCCGCCGTAATTTGTCGCAAACACGGCGTAACCGAGCTTAAAGCCGGGCTTTGTGAGAACATTTATCTTTAAGCCGTTGGGCAGCTCGGCGGTATACAGCGTTTCGCCGATTTTTGAAAAATGCTTACGGTTCATTATCTTCGCCGCCTCCTCGCAGGAAATATTCAGCGTCAAGCACAACGCTGCTTGCAATTTTAATAACATCCTCGCGGCTTACATCGCAGACCAGAGCGGCAAGCTCATCGGGTGAAAACTCAAGCCCGTCAATGGTGTTTGCAAGATAGAAGCCCTCAAGCTCACCCTGCGAATCAAGACAAGCGCACAGATCGGAGGCAACGCTGCGGCGGGCCGCCTCGAGCTCCTCGTCTGAAATATCGCCGCTTTTGACCGCCTCAAGCTGGGCAAGTATCTCCGATTTTGCCTCATCGACCTTGTCAAAATCAACGCCCGAGGAAACCAGCATAAGACCCTTGTGCGTATCGACAAGCGAGCTTGCGTAATAACACAGCGACAGCTTTTCCCGCACATTCATAAACAGCTTCGAGGTAACGCCGCTGCCGTAAACCGCATTAAACACATAGATAGCGGCAAGGTCGGGTTCTTCCATGCACTCGCCGAGCCTGAAGCCCATAACGAGCTTGCCCTGAGTGACAGACATCTCATCGACGAACGAGCGCACCTTGTCTTCAACCGCGTTCATGCGAATATCCGTGCCGATATCGTAGTTTATCTCGCCCCTCGTCATGCCGGAAAGTGCGTCGGAGAGTATGTTGGCAACCTTTGATGCTTCCATGCTGCCGCAGTAGAATATCTCAACGGGGCTTGCGGATATAAGGCTGTGGTAATATTTCGTGAGCTTTTGATAATAAATGCTCTCGGCGGTATCCTCCGTGCCGAAGCGCGAAACAGCGTAGTCCTCATAGCAGCACATCTGCTCAAGCAGACGGAAATGCGCATAGGAGCGTTTTTCGTTTACCCTGCTGCGGATAAGCTCAAGAAGCTTTTCCTTTTCGCTCTCGACATAGGCGGGCAGAAACAGACCGCCCCTCGTATTGGGGGCTAAAAGCATCTCGCAGCTTAGATTAGCGGTCTTTTCAAAAACTTCGCTGCCGGCGGGCAGGTATTTACGGTCGGGGAAGCTGGCATAAAAGCCGATGCACTGAATTTCGCCGATTTTTCGCACGATGGGCTCAACTCCCGTGCCGTAGAGCGAGTCAAGCTCGGCGGCGATAGTCTGCATATCGGGGTGAAATCTCGTGCCGCGGCGAAGCACGAAGGGCAGCACGGCATTGAATGCCGCAGTTTCTCTTTTTAGCTGGGTTAGAAGATTGATGCTCAGGCATCCCGTTTTAAACTTGTCGCTGCGCAGGGCGGTGAGCCATACGCCGGGAATAAGCTCTGTTCTGACGGTTTCCATCCGGAAGCCTCCTTCACTACACAGTGTTCTATTTTGATAATATCAAATTATAGCACACTTTTTAGTTATATGGTATACCTTTTCCGTCGTATTTTTCGCCGTCAAGCGTAACACCCTCGGTCGAGATGACGATATCGTATACTTTACCGCTGCCGTTTGTCCATTTGACACTGCAATCAGGGAAACCCTCAGGAAGAGTGGGACGGATATACAGCGCACCCGACCACAGCCTGAGCCCCAGAAGCTCCTCGCACACAACACGGAAATACCAGGCTGACGAGCCGGTGTACCATGTCCAGCCTGCCTCGCCCATATGATCCGGGCAGGTGTAAACATCGGCCGGGATAACAAAAGGCTCAGCCATATAGCGTTTAAGATCATGGGTCTCGGGAATAAGATCACACAGAATACCATAGCCGTCTTTAGACCTGCCCCTACGCAGACAGGCCATTGCAAGCCAAATCGCCGCATGTGTATACTGACCGCCGTTTTCCCTGAAGCCCGGTCCGTAGCTCTGAACATAGCCGGGGTCGCGCACGCAGCCGTAAAACGGCGGAGTAAAGAGCTTGACGAGCTTGCTTTCGCGGTCATAAAGCGCGGAAACGGCACTGTCAAGGGCCATGTCGATGCGGCTGTTCGAGGCATCGCTGCACATTGCCGCCCAGCTTTGCACAATTGAATCGATTCGGCAGCATTCGCTTCCCTTTGCTCCTATCGGCTCGCCGTCGGGCCAGTAGCCGCGCAGATACCAGCTTCCGTCCCATGCCTTATCCGCGGCATTGCCGCAGGCGGCTGCAAGGGCGCGGTAGCGGTCCGAGCCTTGTTTACATAACATTACAAGTAAATCGGCAAAGCGCTTCACCGTATGAGCGAAAAACCAACTGAGCCAAACGCTTTCACCGCCTATTTTGTCCATGCCGTCGTTCCAGTCGCCGCTGCCGAAGAAAAGCAGCCCATGCACTCCGACACCGCGGTTTGCGCAGCAGTCAACCGCTGCCTTGGCGTGGTCTAACACACTTGCGCTTGCCTCGGACCGCAGGGGGGCTTCATATCGGTCGTTCTCATGCGCCTCAAGCGGAGCTGAGTTAACATAATATACAAGCTCCGAGCATATACCCGTGTCGCCGGTTTTCTCAACATACTCGCACAATGCCCACACAAGCCAAAGCATATCGTCCGAGCATCTTGTTCTAACGCCCTTGTCGCCGTCGGGGAGTGCGTGCCACCAGTGCATGACATCGCCTTCAATATATTGATGCGCACAGCAGTCGAGTATCTGCCGCCGGGCAAAAACGGGAGAGATGAGCAGGAGGTTTACCGCGTCCTGAAGCTGGTCACGAAAGCCCGTCGCACCGCCACTTTGATAGACAGAGCATCTGCCCATAAGCCGACAGGCAAGCGATTGATACACTGCCCAGCCGTTCATATAATGCTCAAAAGGTACATTTCCGATAAATTCGAGCTTTGTGACCTCGCGCCGCCACGCCGCCTTGACGCTATCAAGCGCGTTAAAAGCGTTTTCCGGTTTACATAACTCTATAAGCTTGCTGTCGTCACAAAAACCGCAGGCAATAACGGACACCGGTTGGCAGTTGAACACAGCGCCGAATATCGGAGCGGAAAGCTCAGCCGTCTTGCCGTCGTAATCGCCTCGCAGCCAAGAGAATAGGTCGCAGGTCCAGCCCAGTATCGGCGCGGAACATAAAGCTTTGAATTTAAGCTCCGGTAATACGAAACGACTGCTTGAGGCAATGAACATAGAGTTAACATAATCCGAATTGACTGCAAGGTAGTCATCCTCGCTGTCGGAAAGCTGAAGCTCTGTTTTCCATGCGATTTGACCCGTAACCGAGCCACAGACCTCAATAATGAGCAGTCTTGCGTCCACGCCGCAAGGCACAAATGCCGTACATCTTATGCCCGTTGAGCCGAAGCTTTTTTCCCAAACCGCATAGCCAAAGCCGTAGTGAACCCGGCAGGGGATACCGTCGGAGGCGGCAAAAATACTGTATCTGCCGTTGGGCGTTATAAATTCAAGCGTCTCAGGTCCGTGCACGGCATAGGGGTCGTTTACCCAGCGGTTTACGCGCATTTCACGGGAGTTTTTAAGCCACATATTTCCCATGCCGCAGTCCGTGGCGTAATAACCGAAGGAGCCGTTGGTCAGAATGCTTGACCAGACCTTCGGGGGAAGTGAGCGGTTTACATAAAATACAAAGCTGTTTTCTGCGCCGTAATTGAACTTCGGTATGCAGTCGGTTTTTCTCGGCTCTGAAAAGGGAAATTGATAGTTACAGTCCGTTCTGCGCCCGGAGCTTTCTGCACCGATAATGACAGAAGCGGCGGCCAGTATATCCGCTTGCGCCGAAACAGGGAGAATGCGTATGCCGCCATGCGTTCCAATGAGTGCCTCAAGACCGTGAGAAGCGAGAATATCCCGAACGCATCCGTAAATCGGACGACGGTATTCGCCGCCCTCATCGGTCAGAAAAACAAGGTCGGCAAAAACTCCGCAGGAGCGCAGAAGGCAAAACTGCTTTGTGAGCGATTCGGCCGTTTCTCGGCTGACCTCGTCACTCGGGCAGACGATTATCGGCATATCGCCGGACACCCCGTACTGCCACAGCTTTTGCTTAGAAATAAAGGGTTTTTCGGCAGTTCTGAACCATAGCGGCTTTATCATCGACATGGCAAGATCCATCTCCCGGGAGTCCATTCCGGTAAGAGATGCGCAGGCAGACGGCATTGCGCCGAACTCGGAGGGTCCGATGGCAAGCATATGCTGCGCTCCGGCATATGCCTCGTCGGGTGTGAAGGCGACGCACATGGCAAAGCGCGTTTCGACGCGTTCGCCCTCTTTGAGGGAAAACTCCGTTGTGCCGCTTACAAAGGGTGCGGATAAATGTGCGTAGTCGCCGTTTCTGTCAGCCCGAAAGTTCATTTTTCTGTCGCAGGCAATGCAAAGCCATACCTCGTGCTGCCTGCCTCTTGCTAATCTGTGAAGCACGAGGCAGTTACCGTCGGAGTGGGCATCGATACCCAATCTCCAATACGCGGGATGGTTAACATAATCATTATAATCTGCAAGCACCGGTTCAAATGAAAAGCAAAGCCTTGCGCTTTCAATATCACGTTTTGCGCTTACCTCGGCAAAGCGCAGCTCACCGTTTTCGCCGCCTGCCGTTGCAACGCTCGATTTTAGGATGAAATCATCGGCGTTGAGCGTGTAGCTGCACGCCATTTCGCTCAGCTCCCATATGAAATCACCTGCTCCGGGTTCGGGCAAAAGAGAATAGCTTCTGTCGCCGTATTCGAGCCTGATCTCAAAGCCGTGACCCTCGCCTAACTGTCTGAACGGCGGTTTATAGACAAGCATTTCGCCGCAGGAGGATGCGGAAACACCGCTTTCGGTTAACATAACATTGTATATGCCGTTTGACAGGACTGCACAGCCCGGGTTTTCAAAGTCGATGTCCTCGCCGCGCTTTGCCCACTGCTGGCCGGCGATCCTCTGTGGCTTTTCAAAGCCGCCCTCACCGAGCTTCAGCACCGTGGCATTCACGGGGAGCTTTTCTTCGAGCAGACAGCGATATGCGTGCATTCTTGCGTCAGCCATAAATCTGCGCTTGACAATACCGTCTGACAGGCAGTTTGCGATTGAGAGCATACTCATGCCCAGATGGTGCGCCATGTAGCAGCGCACGGGTTCTCCGTCGGCGTTTCTGCATCGGGAGGGGGTAAAGTCTATCGCCTCTATGAAACCGTAGCGGCCTTTTGCACCGGCGGAATCGAGCCTGCGCAGATTGCTCACTGCGGCAAAGGGCTCGATGTTCAGCGCAAGAAAGCTTGAGTACGGCGATATTACAAGCTCACTGTCCTGCCCGCGTTTAAGCGCAAGATGCGCGCAACCGTGCGCCTTGTACCGGTAGTTGAGCGCAGGGTCGAGGGAGAAGAATGCACTTTCGGAAATGCCCCATAGCTTTGAATGGGTTTGCCTGTGCTTTTGAACGAACATACAGTATTTGGCCGTTTCATACATAAGGCTGTCACGGACAAGCGGCAGAAACAGCTCCGGCATGAGGTACTCAAACATCGTACCCGTCCAGCTTGCCATGCCCTGATAGCCTGCGTAAGAGCGCATCGCTCTTGATAGCCTGCGCCAGTGACTTCTCGGAACATCGCCCTTTGCGACGGCAAGATAGCTCGTCAGCCTCGCCTCGCTTGCCATTAGGTCGTAATAGCTATCGGAAGCCTTAGACTTTTCAAGGTCTAAGCCTATATAAAACAGCTTGCGGTTTTTGTCAAAAAGCACGGAGAAATCCATAGGCTCCATGAGCTTTTCAACACGCCGTGCAAGGTGAGTGCGATTGTAGTCGTACAGACCGTTCTTGAGCGTCAGCAGGCAGGCGTAAAGATTACCGCTGTCAACGGTGGAGATATATTTAGGCTCAAGACAGCGAAGGGTTCTCGTGTCGTACCAGTTGCTTAAATGCCCGTAAAACTTCGGCATTTTATCAAGCGTCGTGAGCATTTTTTCTATTATCTCAAAGGCCCTGCCTGCTTTGTCGATGCCGAGATCGACGGCGCAAAGCGCCGAAACAAGCGCAAGACCGATATTCGTGGGAGAAGTGCGGTGAGCGATGCCGACAGGCGGCTGCTCCTGATAGTTGTCGGGAGGCAGAAAGTTATCCTCGGCGGTGCAGAATTTATCGAAATATGCCCATATGCTCTCGGCACACTCAGACAGATATGCCTTTTTGTCGGCAGGCAGCACCTTAACGGGCTTTGCCGGAAAGGTGAGCGCAAGAGCAGCCAAGGGAGCGACTATCCACAAAAGCCCGACGGTTTTAGCAAAAATGCCGGTCGAAAAAATGAGCAGTGCAAGTCCCGATATCGGTGCAAACCACATATTGAGACAGTAGGAGGCAACGCTGCGCTTTTTGCGCTCACTTTGAGCGGCAGTCTCCCATTCGAGCAGGTTTTTACGGCTTATGCCCATGCGCCACAGCGATACCGCCGCCGCGCTTAAACATATCCATGCCTCATAGGGCAGAAACCAAAGCCTCAGCACCGTCTGAATAAGAGCGGCGGAAACGCCCTTGAACAGCCTGCTTTGATATTTGACATGGCTGTCCGAGCTTTTGCTCGTGCCGAACTCGGTAAGCGCAATGAGAAGCCTTGCACCGAGGGCAAGAAGCGCCGTCCATGCCGCAAGCATGAGTGCATGACCGGACAGCAGCAGACCCAAAAATATGGCGGCAAAGCTGAGCGGAGCAACCAGACTGCGCCGCAGGGAATCAAAGAGCTTAAACCGCTCAATATCGGTCATGGAGGCATCGCGGCTGAATATCCAGCCGGAGTTCTGCCAATCGCCGCGGATCCAGCGGTGACTGCGCCGATAGTAGGCGATGGGGGTGGAGGGGAAGGAATCCGTAAACTCGGTGTCGCTCATATAACCGCCGCGCAGGTACGCACCCTCGAGCGCATCGTGCGAAAGCACAAGTCCGTCGGGAATGTGTGCGTTTGAACATACATACAGTGCCTCGGCGTCAATAATGCCCTTTCCCGAGAAGCCTCCGGCGTCAAACAAATCGGTATACAGCTCGCCGCACAGCACAGAGTAAGGCTCGGTGCCGCCGACACCGGCGAATATGCGCGAAAAATCCGTTTTTCCGACGGAGGAAAGCTCATAGTTCATTCGCGGGTGTATGATGCCGTGACCGGCCGTGACGCAGGCATTTTCCCTGTCAAGCTTAGGCTTGTTGAGCGGGTGGGTTATCGCGCCTATGAGTTCGGATATCGAGTCCGGCGTGGGGTTGGTGTCGCTGTCGAGGGTGACGATGTACTTTGTACCCTCAAGTCTTTTGCCGTCGCCGGTCGAGATTACGAGTTCACTTTTTTTGCCGCACAGCATTGCCGCCAGCGCAAGCACCGCACCCCTCTTGCGTTCAAAGCCGCAAAAGCGGTGCCTGCCTGCATCCTCGGTCCTCGGTCGGGTAAAAAGATAAAAGCTGCTGCCATATTTTTCGTTTAGCCTGTTAACCGCATCGGCGGCACTTTGCACAAGCGGAGCGTCATTTTCAGTCACCGCACAGGCAGCCTCGGGAAGGTCGGCGAGAATGCCGAACATGAGGTTTTTTCCGCATCGGCGGTTGGTGAGATAAAACTCCTCAATACGCCGTGCAAGCTTTTGCCCCGAATCCTTGTCGGACAATAGCGCGGAAATTACGCAGACGGTTTTCGCATCATCACCGACACCGTCTTTAAGCTCAAGCCTCGGCATTCTGCGCGGCGGCACGGCAAGCAAAATCAGATAGTCCAGCAGATTTTTTGTAAGCTCGGAGATGGGCAGAAGCAGCAAAACCGCAGCAATAAAGCTGTGCGACAAAAAGCCGCATAATATCGTCAGAAACAGCGTAAGCAGCACATTCGTCGCAATGTAGAGAGCGCCGCTGCGCTTTTTTTCGTCCTTGCCCAAAGGCTTTGTAAAAAGGTAGTAGCCAACATGACGGGCGTCACCCTCGGATTGGGTACACAGCTTCAGAATGTGCTTTGCAAGGTAATGCTCCTCCATGGAGTTTGCTTTGGCAAGATGCGAAAGCCGTTCACGGTAATACGCGCGGCTCAAATCGTCCATTTGGGGGTATATGCCCGAGGGATCGGAGCAAAGAAGCTTTTCGGAAACATCGACCGATTCAAGCAGGTATTGCATATCAAGACCGCCGACAAGCCTCAGCGAGGTGAAAACGGCGGCAATGCCGTCGGTAAGCTGCTCGGGTGTGTTGGTTTTCAGAAGCTTTTCACACAGCTCGGCAAGGCGCAAAATCAAAGCAGCGCGCAGTGCCGCCGGAAACAGGTACAGCTCCTTTCGCGGCAAAACGGAAACGCTTTGAAAACCGTCTAAAAACAGCCTGCACCGCTCCTCGGTTACCTTACCGAGACCGCAAGCTACAAGCGTTTTGCACATTTCAAGCAGGATGGCGCCGACATCCGAGCCGCGTAAAGACTTTTCCTTTGAAAAAGCGGCAATTGCGCATTTTGCCTCGCGCTTAGCAATGTAGCGATTGTCCAAAAGCCACTCGCAGGCAACGGGAATGTTCACCGCAGAACCGAATCTGACTTCCACCTTTTCGTAGGCTGCGTCTATATCGCGGACAGCGGAGTTGAGTTTGCTTACGAGTGCCTTGGCGGGAACAGGCTCGGTTTTTCTGTTTAACCTTGCCGTCTGCTCTGCAAGGGCGAAAAGCCTGTCATCTTCAATGTATCTGCCCTGTATACTCATTAAAATGACCTCCGAAAAACTCTTTGTTGTCATAAATGACAGTTTTGCCGCAAATACTCAATTATATTCTGTTTAGCTGACAAGAGATTTTGCTTGACAGGCAGGAATGGAAAGCGTATAATCTGTAAAGCAAAAATAATTTACAGGGAGGCGGACACCGTGGAAAACAGCAGAGTGATGCGTTCGATGCTGTTTGATTTTTACGGCGAGCTGCTCACGGACAAGCAGCGTGAGTACTTTGACCTCCATTATAATGAAGACCTGTCTTTGGCTGAGATTGCCGAGCAGAGCGGCATTTCCCGTCAGGGTGTGTGGGATATAATCCGCCGCGCCGAGGCCGCCATGACGGAGGTCGAGGAGAAAACGGGACTGATAAAGCGTTTTAACGAGCGTAACGCCGCTCTTGCCGAGATACGCTCGGAGCTAACGGAGCTTGGGGGTATGGCAGAGGGCAGAGCACAGGAGCTTGTAAGGAGCATTTCCGAAAAGCTCGATGAACTTGAATAGGAGGCAACGCTATGGCATTTGAATCATTATCCGACAAGCTGTCCGCTGCCTTTAAGAAGCTGCGCGGCAAGGGCAGACTGACCGCAGCCGATGTCAGGGAAGCCATGAAGGAAGTGCGCATGGCGCTTCTCGAGGCTGATGTCAGCTATAAGGTCGTTAAGGAATTTACCAAGAATGTGACCGAGCGTGCCACGGGCGAGGATGTCCTTGAGGCACTTTCACCGGCACAGATGGTCGTAAAGATAGTCAATGAAGAGCTTGTAAAGCTCATGGGCAGCGAAAACCGGCGCTTGACGATAGGCTCAAAGTCGCCGAGTGTAGTTATGCTGGTCGGACTGCAGGGCGCAGGTAAGACCACCAACGGCGCAAAGCTTGCAGCCTATATGAGAAAGCAGGGCAAGCGTCCGCTGCTTGCAGCCTGCGATATTTACAGACCCGCCGCTATAAAGCAGCTCGAAACCGTCGGCAATCAGCTTGATATCCCCGTGTTCCAGATGGGCACGGCAAATCCTGTGGATATCGCCAAGGCCGCCGTTGGGCACGCCAAAAAGCACGGCAACGACCTCGTATTTCTCGATACGGCAGGCCGTTTGCATATAGACGAGCAGCTCATGGACGAGCTTCGCAATATAAAGGAAGCGGTCGAACCGGCGGAGATCCTCCTTGTCGTCGATGCGATGACCGGTCAGGACGCGGTGAATGCGGCAAACGCCTTTGACGAGGCCCTGGGTGTCACCGGCGTTATGCTCACAAAGCTTGACGGTGACGCGAGAGGCGGAGCGGCACTTTCAATCAAGGCGAGCACCGGCAAGCCGATTAAGTTCATCGGTGTCGGTGAGAAGCTCGATCAGATAGAGCCGTTTTATCCCGACCGTATGGCGTCGAGAATACTCGGCATGGGTGATGTTCTGACCCTCATCGAGAAAGCCGAGCAGAGCTTTGACGAAAAGAAAGCTCTTGAGATGGCGGAAAAACTCAGGGCAAAC
>SAMEA3663235__coassemble_470_pt1 | contig 13466 bp, 10 predicted proteins | sample SAMEA3663235__metabat2_low_PE_005 | metagenome-assembled genome bin SAMEA3663235 (sample SAMEA3663235) | pig gut metagenome | biome: pig gut; feature: pig-associated habitat; material: faeces | place: China | collected 2013
GGCCGGACGCTGACGATCTTGTTGTTTTCAACTTCCATTTCCAAGCCGCAGCTTAAAGCGCAGAAGTTGCATTGGGTCTTTTTCCAAACTCCCATTTTTACTCCTCATTTATAATAAAACTATAATAAAACTTTGTTTAACTGAAACTATGCCCGACACTCAGTCGATGTGGTAGATCTTCTCCATCAGTCCGGTCGCCTTGATGTTTGCGTTGTGGTATCTCTTGCGGTGCTTTGTTATGCTGCCGATGTTGATTGCCTGATTGGGGCAGTACTGCACGCAGCTAAGGCAGCCGATGCAATTTGTTCCGAAGGAGGGCTTGCCGTCTACCAGACGAATGTTGCCGTTGGGGCAGAGCTTGACGCACTGACCGCAGCCTTCGCACTTGTCGTTCGCGGCAAACTTCTTTATGCGCTTGGAGTTCTGGCTTGCAAGAGCGGAGCTTTCAAGCGCAAACAGAGTGCGCTTGGGCGGCTTTTTGGCGCTGCGCTTCATCGCCTTGATGTCGGCGGCAAATTCCTTTGCCTTTTTCTCGCTGCGCTTCTGAGATACGGATACGGGCAGAGGCGGCATGGTCAGATAGTGCGGCATGAGCCAGATGCAGGAGCAGTGGTTGGACATACCGTTCCAGTAATCCAAATCGACTATCTTGTCGATCTTATGCAGACCGCTGCCCATATAGCCGGCAAACTGCACGATAGCAAACTTGTATGCGTCGATGCCGATATGTATGGACTTGACATAGCTCTCGACATTGCCGGGAAGTCCGCCGCCGTAGCAAGGGAAGATGAAGCCGACGCGCTTTGCCTCGGTCGCGTCAGTTTTTGCGGGGAAGCTGCGCATCATAACAATGTCGGTATCGCCAAGCTCCTTAGCGATGTTCTTTGCCATATCAAGACAGTTTCCCGAACCGGAATAACAGTAGATAATGTTTTCACTCATGTTCCTTCGCTCCTTTTTAGTTTTGTTAATTATATCAGAATGAGTTTCAATGTACATTTGCCTGCCCGGTGTTAAATATGCCGGCGGATAAAAAGCCCTGCGGCGCGAATGCGCTGTATACATTTTAATGACTTGATAAAATCCAGTCAATCAAGCCTTGAAAAATCTGCATTTTCAACATATTTGGAGTCGGAGCTTTTACGACAAATCTGCCGATTTCGTCGGAACAATTGGAGACTTTTCGGTTTTTCTCCAAGTTGTCGGACCGTGGCGGCGAAGTGCTTCCTTTGTTTATATCACCTCGATGCGGCACGGAGTGTAACGCCAGCGCGCGTTGCCGGTTATCTCGTCTATATCCCGGTGGTCGGTCAGGTAGTTTGCGTGCACGCCGTATGTGCCGCCCTCGAACTTAAGCCCGAAAAAGTGCGGCATCATGCAGTAGCCACGCGATATCTGCCACGAGCACTCTATGGGTATCCTGATGCTGCCCCTGTTGGTGGACAGTCTCACCGTCCGGCCGTCGGCAAGCCCCATCTGCGCCGCGTCCTCGGGGTTTACGGCAAGCGTGTACGGGTCGCGGTATTTAAAGGTCTTGCTGTTGCGCATGGAAGCGTTGACGCCGCTTTCGGAGTGGCGGCCTGCGGAAAGTATCATGTTGCAGCCGTCCTTAAGCCTGAGGTCTTCCTCCTCCGCCTCGGGAGTGATGCGCTTTATGTAGCTGTCTATCTCCTCGCACCAAAGGCGGAGCTTGCCGTCCTTGTGCTTTATGTGACGTTTCATAAGCTCAAACTCGTCGCTGCGCGCAATAACCGCGCCCTGCGGATTATCGTCGCAGAGCTTGAACGCAGCGTCCATTTTGCACATATCCGAAAGTATCGGCATACGGGAGAGTATAGGGTGCTGCTTTTTGTCTGCCTTGACCGCCATAATCGCGCGCCCGGGCAGGTTGCTCATGAGCATACCGCCCCATGTCATCGCGCGGTCGGCGCTGCCCATCGCCTTGCCGAGTGTGAGCGCGATAATGCTTGCGGCCCGGTCAAAGTATTTAAGGTTTCCCATCGCAAGCCACGCGCCGAGTTTCATGAAATATTTCATTCTGTCGCCGGTGATGACGGCGTCCTCGGCTGCCCTGTGCAGCCAATGCGGGGGTTTCGGTATAAGGCCCATCGCCTCGGTGAGCTCGGCAAAAATCATGCTGTCCTCTTTTGCCTCGCCGAGGGGTCTTACTATCTGCTTGCGGCAGCCGAACACGACCTCGGGGTAGTTGAGGGTGAAGATGTTGAAGCCTCCGTTGCCCTCGTAGGCATTGGTTGAGGGGAGAACATAGTCGGCAAACTGAGCGACCTCGGTCTCGCAGCATTCAATGGCGACAAGAAGCTCGAGCGAACGCAGGGCCTCCTCCATTTTCTGCGAATCCGGATAGCTGCGCAGGGGATTGTTAAGCGAGGTTATCGCAAAGCGAATTCTGTCGGGGTTATTGCCGAGGATCTCATCGGGTATGACAGCCTCGGGGTATATCCCCATGACGGGAAAGCGGTTGGTTACGGGTGTGCGCCATGTTTTGGGGTCGCGCTCATCGCTTCCGGCGAGGGTGATGACCCTTTCCGGCGGCACATTTCCGCCCGGCACAAGACACATTCCGCAGACAACGGTCAGCAGAATGCACAGATAGCTGTTCATCGTGGCATGTCTGCCGAAAAACAGACCCAGATCGCGGTGCATACCCCACTTTTTCGTCGTGAGTATGCGTGCGAAGTCCTCAGCCTGCCTGCGTGGAATCTTGCAGACGCGCAGCGCGCCGTCAATGTCAAAATCTCTGAACCAAGCCTTTGCCAGTGCCCAATCCTTTGTATATTTGATCAGATACTCCTTATTCTCCCAGCCGTTTTCGAGAATGAGCGCGATGAGTGCGCGCAAAAACAGCGAGTCCGAGCCGAGAGCCGGCATGATGTGCATATCCGCCATTCTTGCGGTCTCGGACAGTCGGGGGTCAACAACGATGACCGTCTTGTCCGGACTTTCGGAAAACTCGCGGCATATGCGTCTGGCGTTGGGCATCTGATGGGAAACATATGCGTTTGACCCCCAATATATCATGACCTCGCAGCGCTCGTCGTCGGCTTCCAGAAAATGCGACTGGTCGCCGAATATCCTGCCGTGGCTCCACCAATCCGCCATAAACTCCACGCCGATGGGGTTAAAAATATACCGGCTGCCCATTGCCGCCAACATGGGGGCTGCCGTTGCCGCCGCAGTCTGAACGGCCGCAGTGCCCGCGCCTATGACGGCGGCTGAGCGCGGACCGTGGAGCTTCAGGATCGTGTTCGCCTTTTCCGCAATTTCCCTGTACGCCTGCTCCCACGAAATACGCTCGTAATGATCGCCGACCTTTTTTCTGGGGTAGAGCACCCTGTCGCCGTGCTCGACGAAATATTTTGCCGTTCTGCCCTTGCGGCAGCAATAGCCGTTGCTGCGCGGGCTCGACGCGTCGGGTCGAACATTGATTATCTTGTTGTTCTCAACCTCAAGCTCAAGTCCGCAGGTGACTGCGCATAGATTGCACCAAGTCTTTTTCCATTCGCTCATCGTCGAGCCTCCTTATTTTTGCGTTCCAATCGGTTCGCTAAAAAGATATCAAAAATCCCCGTCCCTGTCAATACGGGGCCGGGGATTGCGATAGGCTTTCAAATCCGCTGAGCGGTCTGCACACCGCGCCGTCGGGCAGGCTTTCGTTAAATCTTGCAAAATAGATACCGAAAAAGCCGACGGACACCGCGCTTATCTCGTTTTCGTTGAGAGCTCTTCCGAGCTCTCTGCCGAGGCATTTGCCGAAAAGCTCAGCTATACGGTCAAATTCCTCCTTGACCGCCGCCTTTATCTCCGGCGAGTAAGAGCCCAGAGCGCAGGTCATGACCACATCGCGCGGATTTACTCCGTCCTGCTTTTCGGTCTGAAAATGCGCAAAAAAGGCGTCGAGATATTCTGTCTTCCCGGGATAATCGACAAGACGGTGCGAGTCAAACCATGAAGCTATGCTTTCGTAAATGAAGGAGCTTGCCCAGTGCACGGTCGCCACATGGAGCTTTGTTTTGCTTTCAAAGTATCTGAGCACCTTGGTGTGGCTCATGCCTGCCTCGGCAGCAATCTCGCGCAGAGAGATCGCGGTGAGCGGTCTTTCGTCGGAAAGGCGCGCAAACGCCTTCATTATTTCAAGCCTAATTGCGTTTTTGTCTACAACCAGCGGCATCGTTATCTCCTTAAATCGTTTTATTCACTTTAATATTACAACAGAAGCATTCCGCAATCAATCCTGTTTTTTTTCGGCATTTTCCGCAATTAAAAATTGCCGATTTCATACTTGACCGCATTCTGATTGCTTGATAAAATGTAGTCGATTAAGCATGGAAAGAGTTTGCGTTTTCAATATTTTCCGGCTTTCCGGTTCTGCAATACGGCGATTGCTTCCAAGACCGCGGGAGACAGTCGGTGGGGGGTGCTTAAATGGCGAATAATTCAAACAGCAAAGAAAGCATCGTGCACGCGGCAATGGAGCTGTTCCGAGAAAAGGGCTACACCGGTGTCACGGTCAGGGACATATGCGCAAGCTCCGGCGTTCCGTCGTCGTCGTTTTATACCGTTTTTTCCGGCAAGGACGATATCCTCGTCCATATTCTCAAGGGACAGAAGGATAATTTCGAGGACACCATGCTGGAGCTGCTTGCGGCAAATTCCAGCCTTGAGAAGCTGTGGGTGCTGTATAAGAAATATCTTGACCTCGGCGAGGCCTTAGGCGCGGAGCTTGTAGCCGCCATGTTCAAGCTTGAGCTTGACGGTAAGCTCAGTCTCATATCCTCCGTGAACGATTATGTCAGAAAATACAGCTCTTGGTTCGTGCGCTTCATCGAGGAAGGGCAGCGCAACGGCGACATCTTAAATCCCGGAGCTCCCGCACAGCTCATGCAGATGGGCGTCAGGCTCAGCTACTTCGTTCTCTTTGAGTGGTGCGCCGACAAAGGCTCGTATTCCCTCCGAGAAAGAGCGTTTAAGGAGATGGAGGATTTTTATAATATCCGCCAACCGCTGCGAGGCATATACAAAAAAATTTAGGAAAAGATAGGTCGGACAATCTTTGCCTGCCGAATAAAGCACAAAACGCACCGCCGACAGACGGTGCGATTTGCCGCATAAAAACAAGCAAGCTCTTCCGATAAGAAAAAGCGAAAGCAGGACTTGCTCCGAACCGATTTGCCGAACACATTTTCCCTGCATACAGCGAAATTAACGGCTTATTCCAAATTCTTATATAAGGTCAGGAAAAAACATGAACACACAAAACAAAAGGATCCGCTGGCTGTACCTTGCTATCGGCACGGCAGCTCTGCTTTTTGCCGGCATAATCTACGGATGGTCTGTTCTCAAGGCTCCGCTTGCGGCCGAGTTCGGCTGGACTGCCTCTGCGCTCAGTCTGAATTTTACCTTTACAATGTGCTTTTTCTGCGTAGGCGGCATAGTCGGCGGTATGCTGTCGGCGAGGCTCGGCTTCCGCCTGACCTGTATAATAAGCGCAATTCTGGCGGGCTCGGGGTTTGCCCTTTCCGCCGCCATGGGCGACAGCATCATAGTTCTGTATATCAGCTACGGACTCATGGGCGGTCTCGGAATCGGAATGGCGTACAATGCCGTTATTTCCACCGTCAGCATGTGGTTCCCAGATAAGAAGGGGCTTTGCTCCGGTGTTCTTATGATGGGCTTTGGCGCATCAACGCTCATACTGGGCAAGCTGGCGGACGGCATAATCAGCACTCCCGAAATGGGGTGGCGCACTGCCTTCCGCATTATCGGAATCGCTCTCGGCATCGTAATCCTCATAGCCGGAACAATTATAAAGAGGCCGGAGCAAGTCGGGGCATCGAAAAAAGCGGTGCTCGAGGATGACGGAAAGAGCTATACCGCCGTAAAAATGCTTAAAAGCGCCGCCTTCCGAAAAGCGTTTATTCTCCTTGTATTCCTCGTTGCCGTAGGAAACACGGTAATATCCATGGCAAAGGATCTTGCGATTTCCGTAGGCATTGCCGCCACCGCCGCTACCACGCTTGTCGGTGTGCTTTCCGTCTGCAACGGTCTCGGCAGAGTAATCACCGGCGCCGTATTTGACAAATACGGCAGACGCACAACCATGCTCGGTGCAAACATCGTCACAATATGTGCCGCCTGCATCATTCTTGCGGCAGTGCTCACGGATTCAGCCGTGCTGTGCGTCGCAGGTCTGTGCCTCGCGGGACTGTCCTACGGCACCTGCCCCACAATCAGCTCCGCATTCACCTCCGAGGTATTCGGCCCGAAGCATTTCGCCGTGAATTTCTCGATAATGAACTGCAATCTTATCTTTGCCTCATTCATAGCCACCGGCTCAAGCCTTATATTCTCGGCAACAGGTGGCTATGGAACCTCTTTCATTCTCCTGCTCGTTCTCAGCATAATCGCTCTTTTCATAAACATCGGGCTGGAGAACTGAAGGGCCTGATGCCGGCTGCGTCTCAAGCCGCATGAAGAAGCCTGCAAGCGTGTACTTTATAAAGCGATACAATAGGAAGCGGTGTGGAAACAGCTTTGCTCAAACAACAAAGCTATAATTCCACACCGCTTCATACGGTCATAGCAGATTTATATCAGGTATCATCGAGGGCGGTTCTGCAATCAGGGGAACGGGTACGCCGAGCTTAAGCGTCGCAGCTTTTCCGTAAGCATCAGCCGTAGGAGTGCAGGCCGGGCATGAGTGTATTAACACCGGCAAAGGTGAACAGAACTACCGGAACTGCAAGCAGCGCATACCATGCAAGGAAGTTTCCGTCCTTCTTTCCGCGTAAACGCAGGTGAAGATACACGGCATAGATAATCCATGTGATGAGCGCCCAGACCTCCTTCGGATCCCATGTCCAGAATGAAGACCATGCCTGCTCAGCCCAGATTGCGCCCGACAGGATAACAACGGTCAGGAGCAGGAAACCGAATCCGATAAGGCGGTAGCTCAAAAAGTCCATCTGCTGAATTCTGATCGCATTGTTTTGCTCCGCTTTCTTTGCGGTGACAATTCGTCGGAGGCCGGTGCAGCCCGCCAGAACGAAGGCGGAATAGGAAAACACCGCCGAGCCGATGTGAAGGCCGAACCAGGCACTTTTAAGCGCAGGCATCAGCTCGGATATCTCCTTGGGCTGGAGTGCCGCATATGACAGTATGAGGAATGCGGCGGGCATTGCTATGGTTGCAAGCCAGTCGGAATTCTTTTTTGCTTTCAGGAACAAGAGAAGCAGTGCAATGCCCCATGCAAAGGCGGTTGCAAATTCAAACTGATTTGAAAGCGGGAGGCGGTGTGCCATAATCCCCCGGACGAGCATATAAAGAGAATTCACCGCAAAGCCTGCTACGAACACAATCCACGCAATTTTCAATACCTTTTCCTTCTTGAATATCGCGCCGACAAACTGCAGCAGCACAGCGGCAAAGTATATAATCAGTGCGCCGAAAAACATTATATTCATATTTCTTTTTTACCTCTCGTAATTCTGCAGGAGCGCCTTTAACTCAAGGCGCATATTTTCTGCCTTCGGGCCGCAAACCGCGTAACCCTTGCCGTCGGTTTTTACGAGAACAGGCGGCATGAAGAATGTGATGTAAAGGCCGACTATCATAAGTAAAAACGAACCGCATAAAAGCCAGTTTACAATTTCGGGAGTGTGTTTAATTCTAAGCCCGGGATATTCCACCGGCTCATTGAAATAAAACTCCAGATCTCCGACCTTGACGGATTCCCCGGGGAAGGCAAGGACGGGTGTGTATTCCCCGTCAGATGCAAGCTGCACCTGATATACAGGGTCCTCATAGCTTCCCGAGCTTGATGTTATCAGCGTTATGTTGCCGTCATCGCCCTCGAGATAGCCGGGATAAACAGCCTCATACCAAAGGCCGTTTATGCTGTCAATTGACAGGAAGCTCACATCATCAAGAATAAAGACATCCTCAGCGTCTGTTTCGGGGTCACGGACGGTGATGGAGCCTGCCGTGCCATAGGTTTGCTGATAGACCTTTAAGCTTCCGAAGCTGAACGGATGGTTAACGGATATTTCATTGACATCACTCTGCTTGCCGTCGGGATTTGTTATCTGAATTTTACTGGTGAAATCCAGATTGCCCTCGTCATCCTCAATGCGGAAGGACTCAACAAATATTTTGCTTCCGTCATCCATTGTTATGGACTGACCCGGGAAGCAGGACTTATCTGTTGTCGTGGGAAGGTAGAGCGCCATCGCGCCGAAAACAACAGTGAGCAGTATTGCAGCATGGGTGATAAATGTTCCGTAGCGGCCTATGGAACGCCGGCTGTAAATCCGGGCTTCGCCAAAGCTGCTTTCCTTGCAGCCTGCAGATTTCAGGTGCTCGACGAGCTTCTCAACTCCCTCGGAATCAAGCAACACCGTATCAGGAGTATTTGATGCTGTCTGCGCAGCGGTTCTGTCGCCCCTGACAATGCTTTTAATACGGACTATCGAGCAGAGCACAAGATTAAGGCACAGCAGGGCAAGAAGAGCAACAAAGTACCAGCTATTATATATATCATCAAGACCGAGAAGCAGAATTGCTCCGTGGAAGCTGCCGTAGCTCTGGGCATAATATGCCATATTCTGTCCCTGCTGAATTACCGTTCCGAGGGCAGAGCAGGCAGCAATAAGGATAAGCAGAATTATGCCGAAGCGCATTGAACGCAGGAAATTAAATATTTTTTTCATACATCTCCCGTTTACTTAAAACAAATGCCGCCTTTGCAAGACGGCATTTATTGATTATTCATATCATCCAAGCTTTGAAAGTGCTTTGGTTGCCAGTGCTTCCGCCTTGTCGAGACACTGGTATGTCAGCGCAGAATTGTGTGCACCCTCGCTGTTTTCAACGAACACAAAGTCCCAATAGAACTGGGCATCTCTTGCAAGACTACGCACCTCGTCAAGCTGCGCATCGGTGTATTTTCCGCTATTAACAGCAGCCGCGAGCTTCTCTGTAAGGTCTACGAGAGTGTTGCCGACTTCGTTCGTGCGCTTTTCAACATCGGCCTGAAGCTGCTTTACCTCCGAAACGAGGTCGGTGTGGCACTTTGAGCATTCGCTCTTTATGAGCGCTTCGTTATTCAGCGGGCTTGTGAGATAATGGCTCTTATATACAGTTCCGTTTTCGCTTGTTGCCTCGCCCATGTGACAGTCGGCGCAGGTATATTTGCTGCGGTGCTGGCTGCCGACGCTGAGGAAGGTTTCAAGCTCGGGGTGCTGAACCTTGATCTGCTTTACACCCGTGCGGGGATTGGTGTAATCGACATAACCGATTTCGTTGAAAAATGCAAGAATGTCATCGGGGTTCATACTGTCGATATCACTGTGGGGCAGGGCTGTTGCCTTGCTGTCGGGGTCGAAGTAATACTCAACATGGCATTGACCGCAGGCAAGAGTTGCAGCATCAATGCTTTCAAAATCATCGCCCACACCGTCAACAAGATAGCTGTGTGTTACAGTGATTGTACCGGGTTTGTTTGCATGGCAGTTATAGCAGCTTATAGGCTCGTTGACATCTCTCATGACATCCTCAAAGGGGCGGGAATATACACTGTCACCCAGTTCGTTTACCATGGCGGTAAAGTTTGCGGTCTTGCAGGTGAAGCAGTTTGCCATTGCATGAGGACGACCGGTTTCGGTGAGGTCCTTGACATCGTAGAAATGGCCTCGTGCACTGCTGTAGAACTTTGAGAAACCGAAGTCTTCGTAAAGAATCTTGAGCATGGGGTAATCCGTAAGGTAGTCGGTTACTTCGCTGTTTTCGCTGTTGCGCATATAGCTGGCGTAAATATCAGGGTATTCTTCAGCCCAGTCGGAGGCAGTCATCAATGTGACATGGGTACCGGTTTCAACCTTTTGTGCAACAGTGCTCACGGCAACCTTGACGCCGCCGAACTTATACGGATCAAGTCCGCCGCTTTCCAGAGCGTTGCTTACCGCCTCTTTAATTGCCTCGGAAGAAATCGTTGCACCTGCCATCGCATCTACAGCAATGCTCTGCTGCTCGTAAATTCTCCGGGGAACAATGTCCATTGCCGGTGTGCCGATGCCGTCGGTTTCGCTGTTCTTGAGAACCTGAACCTGATAGATCGTATCCTCGGATGCGATTACCTTGACCTTGATCGTGCCGTTGCGGCCCTCTGCATATCCGACGAGGGATTGTGCATCGGCGGGGATTTCGGAATTGGAAACGCCTGCGCGTGTGCCCATTCCGCCAAAATTGCAATTATTAATGGACTTAAAATGCGTTGCTATAACAACAAAATCCGCAAGCTGCCGGCGAATAAACGGAACATCAAGCCTTATCTGCCGCATAGTACAACTGATTTTGTGACTGATTTATATAATAATGTCAGTGTAAAGTCAACACACTTGATTTCCCGAAAAACCGCCCTTGTGCGTTGCAGGGCTTATCATATTGACGGACTTTAATCGCTATGATATACTGATTCCAATTTACTATTGGGAGTGTGTTAGTCCGAAATGGATGATGGCAGTCGATTGTCACTGATAATCGTAATTCTTCTTTTGATATGCGCAGCTTTTTTTGCGGTTGCGGAAACGGCGTTCGCCTCGGTGTCGCGGGTCAGGATAAAGGTCCGTGCCGAAAAGGGCGAGGCAAAGGCAATTCAGGCACTTGAGGTCCTTGATAACTTCGACCGTGCCATCAGCAGTATTCTGATTTGTACAAACATCGTGCATATTGCGGCGGCGAGCATCGTCACCGTCACCGTCACCCGTATCTGGGGATTCGGGGCGGTTACCCTGAGCACGATTATTATGACCATCGCGGTCTTCTTCGTGGGCGAAATGCTTCCGAAGAGCATAGCTAAGAAATACAGCGAGCGACTGTCATTGGCAGTTGCCGGCTCGCTGTGCTTTTTTATGCGCATTTTGCGGCCGATATCGGCTCTGTTGTCGTCAATCGGCAATTTTGCGGCACGCTTCGTAAAGGCAGACCCCGAGATATCCGTCACCGAGGACGAGATCTATGATATCATCGAGGACATGACCGAGGACGGCAGCCTGGGTGAGGAACGCGGCGAGCTCATTTCCTCCGCGCTTCAGTTCGGCGAAACAACGGTCGAAAGCATCCTTACCTCGAGGGTAGACCTTGCGGCGGTGGATGTTGAGGATTCCCCCGGGGAAATCCTCGCCTACATCCGCGAGCAGAAGCACAGCCGCCTGCCCGTTTACGAGGGAAGCATCGACAATGTTATCGGCATACTGTCTATCCGCAAGTACATAAAGGCGTATCTGCGCGAGGGCGAAAACATCAAGCTTCGCGAGCTGCTTGACGAGGCGTATTTTGTCCACCAAAGCACAAATATCGACGACCTGCTGCCTGTTATGAGCAAGAAACGGCTTAATATGGCGATAGTCACCGACAATTACGGCGGCACACTCGGCATAGTCACCGTTGAGGATATCCTCGAGGAGCTTGTCGGCGAGATCTGGGACGAGGACGATGTGGTCGAGGAGCCCTTTGTTGCTCTCGACGACGGGAGCTGGGACTGCGATGCCGAGATGAATGTCAGCGATGTGTTTGAGCTTCTGGAGTTTGACGATCCCGAGGAAAACGACGGGTTTACAAACAAACTGCTGGGCGAGTGGGCATACGAGCAGTTTGCCGCCATTCCGACGGTGGGTGCGAGCTTTGACTATCACGGTGTTCGCGTGACCGTGTGCGAAATGCAGCACAACCGAATTCTGCGACTGAATGTTCGCATGGTCGAGGGAGGTGCCGGGCAGTGATCTATCTTTGTTTGGCAGGACTTCTCCTGTGCGTTATCGGCTCGAACTACTTCTCCTCCTCCGAGATGGCGTATTCAAGCTGCAACCGTATGCGCCTTGAAAGCGCGAGAGACGGCGGCTCTAAAAAAGCGGCAATTGCCGTCAAGATAATCAACCGCTTCGACGATACGCTTTCGGCAATTCTCATCGGCAACAACTTAGTCAACATCGCAGCCTCGTCAATAGGCTCGGTGCTGGTCATTCTGGTCGCCGGTGACGACAGATATGCGTGGGTGTCCACCGTGGTCATCACAGTGCTGATCGTAATTTTCGGCGAGACGATGCCGAAGATAATCGCCAAAACCAGCGCAAACCGCATTGCGCTCAGCCATGCGAGGTTTATCCGTGCGCTGACTATCGTACTCATGCCGCTTATCTGGGTCGTGGTGGGGCTTGTAAGGCTGCTCACCGCCGGCTTAAAGGGTGAGGAAACGAGCAGCGACGAGGATGCCGCGGCGATGGAGCTTTCGTCAATTATCGAGACTGCCGAGGACGAGGATGTTCTCGACGAGGATCGCTCCGAGCTTGTTCAGGCGGCGATAGAATTTTCCGATGTCATGGCGTACGAGGTCATGACCGCACGTGTCGATGTTGTGGCTCTGGACATTGACGACGATTGGAACGAGCTGCTTGCAACGATAGAGTCCGCGCCCTATTCGCGCATACCCGTGTATGAGGACAGTATCGATAATGTCATCGGCGTACTGTATCTCAATCATTTCCTCAAGGCACTCACCGATGAGAAAAACCCCGATATCCGCAGTATGCTCATGTCTCCGTGCTATGTGTACAAGACGATGAAAATGCCTGCCGTTTTAAGCGAGCTTCGCCGCGCAAAGCAGCATCTTGCCGTTGTCACCGATGAGTACGGCGGCACACTCGGAGTGCTGTCGATGGAGGATGTGCTTGAGCAGCTTGTCGGCGAGATATGGGACGATACCGACGAGGTCGAGGAGGAGATAGTCGAACGGCCCGACGGTCAGTACGAGCTTGACGGCGACATGGTCATTTCCGATTTCCTCGAGCTTGTCGGAATAAAGGAAAAGGACTTCGAAGCAGACAGCGAAACGGTCGGCGGCTGGACTATCGAGATGTTCGGCGCATTCCCCAAGGTGGGCGACAGCTTCCGCTATGAGGATATGTCCGTGACGGTGCTTGAAATGGACGGGCTGAGGGTCGAAAAGGTGCTTGTAAAAAAGCTTCCGCCGGAAGAAGAACAGTCATAAACAAAAAATGAACTGCACCCCATTTGTCAGACAGTAGTCATGTCGACAAATGGGGTGTTTATTATGCCAAAAGATAAATATTGCCTGACTTTTGGAGGCACTTCACAGACGCCGGTAATTATTTATCAATTTATCAATTGTTTATTTATTGCCGTTGGTCTTGGGCGGGATTATATCATAGGTGGGGATTATCTGTATCGATATCTTATCCTTGGACAGGTCAATATCGCGCATAATATCATCGCCGCCGAGAACAAATGTAAATGTCTGAATGCCGTATTTTTTAAGCTCGAAGCCCCACATACGGCTGATGTCCTTTGCAACCACCTGACCGTTTACAGCCACACTGATGATGTAGGAGCGCAGCTTTATGTCGCTGCCGGTCTCGTTAGTGTACTTTGTGCGC
>SAMEA3663235__coassemble_495_pt1 | contig 12938 bp, 10 predicted proteins | sample SAMEA3663235__metabat2_low_PE_005 | metagenome-assembled genome bin SAMEA3663235 (sample SAMEA3663235) | pig gut metagenome | biome: pig gut; feature: pig-associated habitat; material: faeces | place: China | collected 2013
CACAGGTATTCCCGAGGCAACGATTCTATCGGGCATTATGCCCTGACTGACGAACTCCTCGCGAAGCTTTTCGTGCGGAATGAAGTACTTATCCGCGTCTATCTCCGACACACCGGGTGAGCAGGTATAATCGGTTGCTACAAAGAAGCTCGGGATATCTATCTCGCGGCTTACACGAAGCTCCGTCATCATCATCGCCGCAAAAATATGTACGCTGATGACAACGTCGTAGCTGCCGCTGAAGAGCTTCCTGCACAGCTCATCGGCACCCTTGGCATTCTGCTCGTACAGATGGTTCTGCGGTATCCTTTCGCCTATGCGGTAGCCTGCGCCGTAGAGCTTGGGGGCATATTTATAAGCCAGCACATGACCCCGACTGATAAGCTCCGCCCTTGCTTTGGGCAGGAAATCAAGCGCATTTACTATGTCGCATCGGCTTCCCATTTTTTCAAAATATTCGCTTATCGCGGCAGCCGCGCTGTTATGTCCGCCGCCGGTGTTACAGCTTAATATAAGTACCTTCACGCCTTTGCCATCCTCCTTTGTCTGCGCTGCTCAAGCATCACGAGCCTCGGTCTGTTGTATCTTTGAATGATAATAAACGGCAGATTGCCGGAGAAATTATAAACAAGCCAGAAAAGCACCGCCCATCCGCTGCGCCAAAACAGGAATATTCCCAGCGACGCTGCGATAAGCCCCCAATGCACGCACTCGGCAACGCAGGTTTCGGCTATGAGAACATCGGTGCCCCGCTCTTTGGCTGAGGTCATTTTCTTTTTGACCATATCGGGCATTATCCGGCTCATATCCGGAAGGCGATCCTTCCAATGCTTTATGCCGAGCTTTTCATAAACCTTGCCGTTTTCCTCCCACTGTGCCGCACGATAGGGAAATTTTTGTGCGTCGAAGCTGTCTCTCGGCAATGCCTGTCCCACAAAGTGCGATGCTATGCCCAGTGACGCTATATATAACACTGCATATAAGAATTTCATTTCTTGCCTCCGAGTAATCTGACATATCTTGCCGTGTAAACAACAAGGCTCAAAACTATGAGTCCGGCGCACACGGCAGCGCTCGCCGCAGACACCGACTGCGGTATATCAGGCAGTATAACATGACTCATCATGACCGCATAAATAACGCCGGTACACAGCTTGCCGCACCATATCGCGCTGTTGACGGTATCGGTCTTTTTGAGCACATAGTATCCCACAACAATCATGATGAGCTCCTTGACCACATGAATACCCAGCAGCCACCACATCGCCGGATAGCGTGTTGCCACACAAATCATCATGGCGCACTGCGTAAGTTTATCCGCCACCGGATCGAGCACCTTGCCGAGGTCGGTCACCATATTGTATTTTCGCGCTATCCTGCCGTCTATGATATCACTCAGCCCGCTGGCGGCAAGGGTTATGAGTGCCTCCGTGAAATCGCCGCGAATATAAAGCTGGATAAACAGCGGTATCAGCAGCAGGCGAAAATAGCTCAGCAGATTGGGGATGGAGAATGCCTCCTGACGCATCTGCTTTCCGATGTTCCTTGTTTTGGGTTCTTCCGACATTTAATCACCGCCTTATTTTAGAGTATTATTCTACCTTGATTTTAATAATTCCCCGGCTCGCAGGCAATGCACACCGAGCCTCAAGTGCACAACAAGCGTACTAAACATAAAAAAATTTACAATTTCTTAATTACTATGCCCCGCTTAATCCTTATAATACACAGGGCAAAATTTTGCCCATAATCTGCACGGGAGTGAATAAAATGAAAAGAACTTACGATGTTGCCATTATCGGCTGCGGCACCGCAGGAATTTTCGCCGGTTATGAGCTTATTCGCCGGCATCCGAACCTTAAAATCGTCGTGCTTGAGCAGGGCGGAGACATATATTCCCGTAACTGTCCCATCGTTGCGGGCAAGGTCAAGGAATGTATCCACTGTGCGGTTTGCGATACCATGTGCGGCTTCGGCGGCGCAGGCGCTTTCTCCGACGGCAAGTACAACTTCACGACCGCATTCGGTGGCTGGCTTACCGACTTTATGGACGATGACGAGGTCATGGAGCTTATTAACTATGTCGACAGCGTCAACATGAAGTACGGCGCAACGGACAAGACCTTCTCCACCGACACACCGGAGGCTAAGTCTCTTGAGCGCGAAGCACTCAAATACGACCTGCACCTGCTGCACGCCAAGGTAAAGCACCTCGGCACGGAGAACAATCTCCGCATTCTTCAGAATATGTACGACGACCTTAAAAAGGTCATTGAATATCGCTTCCGCACCTCTGTCGAGAGCATCGACAGGCAGGGCGAGGCTTACAGTCTCACCCTTAAAAACGGCGATACGGTTGATTGTAAGTATCTCATTGCGGCACCCGGCAGAAGCGGCGCTGAGTGGTTTGCAAACGAGTGCAAGAAGCTCGGCGTTCGCCTCATCAACAATCAGGTCGATGTCGGCGTTCGCGTCGAGCTGCCTGCTACCGTTTTTGAACACATCACCGATGTTGTCTACGAATCCAAGCTCGTCTACCGCACAAAGCAGTACGGCGATTCGGTCAGGACCTTCTGCATGAACCCTTACGGTCATGTCGTTGCCGAAAATGTTGAGGGAATCAACACCGTGAACGGTCACTCTTACTCCGACCCCGCTCTGCGCAGCAAAAACACAAACTTTGCGCTTCTGGTGTCCAACCGCTTCACCAAGCCCTTTGACGAGCCGTACCGCTACGGCAAGCACATTGCATCGCTGAGCAATATGCTCTCCGGCGGCGTACTCGTTCAGCGTTTCGGTGACCTTGTCAAGGGCATCCGCACTAACGAGCATCGCCTTGCCCAGTCGATGACCCGTCCCACCCTCTCCGCCGCAGTTCCCGGTGATCTGAGCCTTGCACTGCCCAAGCGTCAGCTTGACGACATCATCGAGATGATTTATGCTCTGGACAAAATCGCTCCGGGCACCGCCAACTATGACACTCTGCTTTACGGTGCGGAGGTCAAGTTCTACTCTTCCCGCCTTGAGCTTAGCGGAGATCTCGAGACCGAGTTTTCAAACTTCTTCGCCATCGGCGACGGTGCAGGCATTACACGCGGACTGGCACAGGCCGCAGCCTCCGGCGTTAAAGTCGCAAAGGTCATTTCCAAAAGAATCGATTAAGCAAAAAGAGCTGCTGTATTCATAAGCAATACAGCAGCTCTTTTCAAATTATCTTCTGAATGCCGTACATGGATTCCAAAACAGCAAAGCCCGCTCGGTTTGCATAATTTATCGTCCAATAGCTTATGCCGGCAAGACCGTATTCCGAGACCAGCGCAAGCCGCGCTCTGACGCTTCTTGCGTCCTCAAACCAAACCTCGTGCCGAACTCCGGAGGGATCTGTGTAGTTAAAAAACGGTGCCTGCGCCTTTTCGTCAAACCTTATCTGCGCAAAATTCGCCGCCGCAAGATTTGCCGCTGCCGTGTTTGATATGACCGCTGCCGCCTTCCCCTGCTGCCACGGCAAGGTCCAATTATAGCCGTAGTTTGAAAAGCCGAGCAAAATCTTGCCCGACGGGATTTTCGTAACGGCATAATCGAGCACGCTGCGAATGCGATTAACCGGCGATACCGCCTGCGGTGCGCTGTAGGTGTAGCCCCACTCGTAGGTCATTATGATGACCCTGTCACAGTATTTACCGTGAGCTTCGTAGTCGTGAGCCGTATACAGCAGGCCGTACTGCTCATCGGAGGTTTTCGGCGCAATTGCGCTGCTTAAATAATAGCCCTTGGGATGCAGGGTCTCGGACAGTCTGCGCAGAAAGGCGTTGTAGCCCTCTCTGTCAAAGGGATACACATACTCGATGTTGAGATTTACCCCGTAATAGCCGCGGCTTCGCAGGGCGGCAAGAATGTTTTCAATAAGTGTTGCCTGCACCGCCTCATCTGTGAATATCGCATGGGCTATGTCGCTCGAAAAGCCGCCGGAGGGGCTGATATTCGTCAGTGTGAGCATGGGTGCCGTCGCCGTTTCGTAAGCTCGGCTTATCATGCGCTTGTCGTCTATCGGAGTTATGCCGCCGGATGCGTCCATTTGCCACGAAAACGGGCACAAAAAGGTCATATACGGCAGTGCCTCGTTTAATACCGCATCGCTGATATTCGGGTATGCGTAGCCGTTTACCTCGATTTCCCCCTGTGGGGAGCTGTCGCCCGGAATGACAAGCGTCTGTCCCACAGTGAGCCTGTTGGGGTCTGAAAGAGCGTTTATGTAGCTTAGCCGCTCGGTCGTCACTCCGAATTTTTTCGCAATTGAATACAGGGTATCCCCCCGTTTGACAACAAAAATTCTCATACCGTCACCTCTCGGTTCATGGTATGAGAATCATTCTTCAAATGTTCTTACCGTTTAAAGACGCCGACACGAGCTCATCACCGTCGTAGCTAAGCTTCAGTGAGAAAAACGGCTCATTTTCCTCTAACAGACGGAGGAATATCCTGTCCCCCTCCCACAGCGTCAGGCGCATCAGCTCGCTTTTCTTTATCCACTCAAGCTCACCCTCGCTGCATGGGCCTATTCTGCCGGTAAAGCCTTCGGCTGTGAACAGGTGCATATACTCGGTCGGGCATACTGTGTTTACAAAGGTCACAATACCGCGGTAACGCCACGATGTGAGCCTTAAGCCCGACTCCTCATACACCTCACGCAGCAGGCATTCCTCGGGGCTTTCGTCCTTTTCAAACTTGCCGCCGAGGCCTATCCACTTGTCGCGGTTTATGTCGTTTTCCTTTTTCACGCGATGCAGCATGAGGTACTCATCGCCGCGCTGAATGTAGCACAGTGTTGTGTTTATCATACTTCACTCAAAGCTTGAACTTTGCATCGTACTCGGCAAAGCTCTTCTTAAACTGCTCGGTCGTTTCTTCCATGAGCTTATTGTAGTAATCGTGCGTTTCCAGTGCGCCGCTTGCAAGCTCGATCATCGCGACGCCGATATTCGAGCAGTGGTCGGCCATGCGCTCGAGATTTGTCAGGAAATCGTTAAAAACAAAGCCGTGCTGCAGGGTGCAGGTGCCGTCGCTTATGCGGTTTATGTGGTGCAGCTTCATCTCATCGCAAAGGCTGTCTATCTTCTCCTCAAGCGGCTCGATGCGATAGGCTATGCTCAAATCCTCCTCAACGAACGCCTTCACCGCAAGCGCAACGATTTCGGACACGGCAGAGCGCAGAACGGAAAGCTCGTGTGTTCCGTATTTGGAGAACGAAAGCTTCTTATCATACATCTCCTGCGCGCACTCGGCGATGTTGAGCGCATGGTCGCTCATACGCTCAAAGTCGGTTATCGAGTGCAGGTACTTGCTGACCATGATATTCTGCTGCTTTGTCAGCTCAAGCCTTGTTATCTGGACAAGATATGTACCGAGCTTATCCTCGTAGCGGTCAACAAGCGACTCTAAGTTCTGGACCTCGGCGAAGCCCTCCCTGGTGTACTTATCCACGAGTGCAAGAGCATCGGTGACATTTTCGACAACGCAGCGTGCCATGGAGTTTATGACCTCGCGGCTTTGCTCTATTGCAAGTGCCGGATGGGCAAGGAAGCGCTCCTCAAGACGATCCATGTCGTGCAGACCCTTGTCACGGCTCCTATCCTCCTTGACGAACAGGGACACGAATTTCTCAATAAGTCCGGTCACCGGCGCAAGGATTAAAACTATGACAACTCTGAACAGGGTGTTGACAAGTGCAATGCTCACCGCCGTCATGGTAAGGTCCATAAAGCCGAAGTTCACGAAGGCGTTTACCGTATAGAATATAATGCTGACAATTACCACGCCGAAAAGGTCAATCACAAGGTACGACAGTGCGGTACGCTTGCCGTCTGCACTTGCACCCATCGCCGACAGCAGCACGGGAACCGCAGCTCCGATGGCAATACCCATTATTATCGGGAATGCTACCTCAAAGCTGACTGCTCCGGTGATGGCAAGTGCCTGCAAAATGCCGACTGCGGCAGATGCGCTCTGCAAAACGCTTGTGAAGGCAAGTCCGACCAGGATACCGAGAATGGGATTTGAGAAATCCGTCATTATCCCAATAAAGTTTTCATCGGATCTCAGTCCCGAGACCGCTCCGCTCATCGCCTTCATGCCGAACATCAAAACGGCAAAGCCCATCAGTATGCCGCCGACATGGCGGTTTGACATATCCGAGGAGAACATATATAGGATAATGCCGATGAGTGCAACGATCGAGGTCAGGGTTTCCGTTGACAGGAGCTCAAGCCAGCCCGAGGAGCTGCCGCCGATATCCGAAAGGCAGATTATCCAGCCGGTGACGCTCGTGCCGATTATCGCACCCATTATTACGCCTATTGCCTGGCGCACCTTCATCATTTCCGAGTTTACGAAGCCGACCACCATAACAGAGGTCGCGGACGACGACTGTATAACGGCGGTTACGCCGGTTCCCAGCAGAATGCCCTTTAGCTGAGTCCCGGAAAGGCGGTACAGCACGACCTCAAGCTTGCTGCCGGCAACCTTTTTCAGGCTATCACCCATCAGCGACATTCCGAAAAGGAAAAGCGCAACGCCGCCGAGAAGTGAAAGCACTTCAGAAATTCCCATTCTGTTTCTTCCTCCGATAAAAAGGATGTAATCAATATCCGATCATAGAATTTTCGCTACTTCCACAGCTATATTATTGCAGTAAATCCGGCTCATGTAAAGCTAAAATTTACTGTTGAGCGCGATTTCGTATCTTTTAACAAGGCAGCCCCCTGCCAAAAAGCTCTCAACACAAAAATATATAAAAAACCTGAGAAAAAATCTCAGGTTTTTATGTGCCTGCGCCGGTGCGCCAGTTGCGATAGCGCTCAAGCTCCTTATCCACGCACAGCTCGAGGACGATATTTATTATAAAGGCATCGTCTATAAATCCCAAAAACGGAATACTGTCGGGAACGATGTCAAACGGGCTCAAAAGATATGCCACAATTGCGACAGAGCCCAGAATCACAGATACGGGCAATTTTTTGTATCTGCCGTGATAGTAATCGTCCAGCATTGAGATTATATCCTGAACATCGGCAACGGTGCCGCCTATTATCGGCAATGACGCCAAGGGTTCAAGCTTCCTGCTCGCCTTGTCTATCGCTTCAAGCGTTTTTCCCGTGCCGTGAGCGACCGCCGCGACGGCTCTTCCGACTTTTGAATCAATATTCAGCTTAAGCATATTTATCTCTCCGAATCGCAGTTTGTCTTTTTATTTTAGCACACATCGGTACTTTTGCAACAGGAAAACCGTTCTTTCCCCATTAAGCCGCCTTATCAGGCAGTTTTGTTAATCAATTATTTACAATTTGCCCTATGTATGGTACAATTGTAATCAAACACACTGAAAAGGTACCAAAAAGGGTGCGAAATGGAAAAACCGGGGCAATTGTTGAAGTTCATAGCCGCAATGGTGATATTCGGCACAAACGGCATATTTGTTGCTAAAATCTCACTCGGCAGTGCCCAGATAGTCCTGCTCAGAACATTGTTCGGCGCACTTTTTTTGCTTGCGATAGTGCTTGTAAAGCGCAGCTTCAGCTTCAGCGAGCTTAAGGCGGACCTCCTGCCCGCCACGATTGGCGGAGCTGCCCTCGGTCTGAACTGGGTACTGCTGTTTTCCGCCTACCGTGCCGCCGGTGTTGGTCTTTCAACGCTCGTATATTATTGCGGCCCGATATTGGTGCTTGCGCTCTCACCTATTCTGTTTAAGGAAAAGCTGACTTGGAACAAGCTTTTGGCTCTGGCAGCGGTGGCGGTCGGAATGTTCTGCATCACCGGCAACATTGAGCTTGGCTCAAGGCTCAGCTCCGGACTTCTTTGCGGCGGCGGTGCTGCTCTGTTTTATGCAGTCATCATAGTCGCAGGCAAACGCATCAAGCATTTGTCGGGACTCAACTGCGCATTATATGAGCTGGCTGTTTCTTTTGCCGTGGTTCTGGCATATCTTATTATCAGCGGTGCCGAGCTTCCCGTAATACCTCAGAAAAACGAGCTTGTTTACATCTTTATGTTGGGCTTTGTAAACACCGGTCTTGCCTACTACCTTTATTTTTCCGGGCTTCAAAATCTGTCGGGACAGACAGTTTCAATCATTTGCTACATAGACCCGCTCACCGCTCTGCTCGTTTCCGTCGTATTTCTTAACGAGGTACTTGTCCCCTTGCAGACAGTCGGCGCTGTGCTTATTCTCGGCGGAGCAATTCTCGGCGAATTCAGCCTAAATAAACGGAAATAAATATTACTTGGAGGTAATAGTTAATGTACATAGCTCTCATTGTTATTCTCGCACTCGCCTGCCTGTTCTTCGGCGTGAAGTATATCAAGGTCACCGAAGAAAATGACAATGTCAAGGCTGTTCTTTTCAAGGGGCTGACCACGGTATGCTGCATCGTGATAGCCGCGATAGCCGTTTTCCACACGACCGACAAGCACTTTGCCGTTCTTATCATGTTCGGTTTGTTCTTCGGCTTCCTCGGCGATGAGCTGCTCGCGCTCCGTTTCGTGTTCACCGAAAAGTATTCGCTGTTTTTCCTCACCGGCGCTCTATCGTTCCTGGTCGGCCATGTTTTTTATTTAATCGCGCTTTACAGCATCGCACCCAAGGCATGGATCGCCGCCATTCCCCTGCTTATCATTGCGCTTATCCTTGAAATGCAAAGCTCCAAAAAGCACAATGTCGACATGGGCAAACTGTTTATACCCCTTGCAGCCTACTGTGCCTTCGTCTGCTTCATGGGCTGCACCGCCGTGGGTTCTGCCATTTTCAATTTCAGCCTCGGCACACTGCTGTTTGCAATTGCCGGCGTGAGCTTTATCATCAGCGACAGTATTCTTTCCGTGCAGTGCTTCAGCGGCAATCCCTCCAACGGCAAAAACCGCGCGCTCCATGTTTTCTACTGGCTGGCACAGCTTCTTATAGCGCTAAGCCCCATGTTCCTGTGAAGTTTAATTGAAAATCCCTTGCGGCATCTCATGTGCCGCAAGGGATTTTTTATTGTTCGATTGCAAGTCCCATCATGTAACGGCGCATCATGTCAAACACGAAATTGCCGGAAACGCGGCGGATATAGCTGCGTGTGCGCCTATCGCCGACATGAAGCTCGCGGACGAATGTGCCGTCCTTGGTTGCAAGGGATACGAACACCGTACCGACCTCGTGAACGCCGTCGCCGTCGGGCCCTGCAAGTCCGGTAACGCCAATGCCCATGTCGCTGCCGATAAGCTCTCTTACCCGCTCCGCCATTTCAATCGCGACCTCTCGACTGACAGCCCCCTTTTCCCCGATGAGTGCAGGGTCAATGCCAAGAAGCTTTGATTTTGCGCCGTTTGTATAGGTGGTCACACCGCCGAGGAAAAACTCGCTTGCGCCCGGCATATCGGTGAAACGCTTTGCAAGCTCGCCGCCGGTGCAGCTTTCCGCGGCGGAGAAAGTCATTTTCTTCTCCCTGAGAAGCTGCATGACGCGCTCCTCAACGCTCTCGACATCTATGCCGTAAACGACATCGCCCAAAACCTCACAGCAATGCTCGATGACCGGCTGCATCATTTTTTCCGCTTCCTCAACGCTCTTTGCTTTCGCCGTAATCTGCAAAAGGCAGTCGGATTCCTTGGCATAGGGTGCCATGGTGGGATTCGTCATTGCGTTCATCTCGTCGCGGAAAAGCTGGTCGAGCGCACTCTCGGACATTCCGAAAACACGGATTGAGTGAGACACTATCTGCTCGTCGGACAGTGAGCGCAAGTACGGCATTGCGCAAGCGCGGAACATTGCGTTGCACTCCTTGGGAGGTCCGGGCAGCATAAGAACTATCGTTCCGTCCTTACGGAAGGCGCAGCCGGGGGCAGTGCCCCAGTCGTTGTGAAACACCGTGCAGCCCACGGGCAGCATAGCCTGCTGGAGATTGTTCTCCGTCATTTCCTTGCTGTAACCCTTATTTGTCAAATAGTCGTACAGGCACGCTCTTTCATACTCGTTCATTTCAAGCTCGAGCCCGAAGCTCTTTGCAAGCGTCTGCTTTGTAAGATCATCGCAGGTCGGGCCGAGTCCGCCGGTGGAGATAATTATATCCGCTCTGCCTTTCGCCGTCTCGATGCAGTCGGCAAGGCGCTGGGGATTATCGCCCACAACGGTGTGGTACTTTACATTTATGCCTATCTCCGAGAGCATGAGCGAAATGTCACGCGCGTCGGTATTCGTGGTGTGACCTAAAAGAATTTCCGTGCCGACGGAAAGTATTTCAGCATTATAAACCATGTCCGTCAGCCCACCTTCACTCTTTCTATACCGGCGACCGCCTCGTCAACAAGTGCGTCAATATCGAGAACGGACTCTATCTCTGCGACCTCCCTGACCTTTGGCTTGGTCTTGGGGTGCCTGGGGGTAAACACGGTGCAGCAGTCCTCATAGGGCAGTATCGAGGTGTCAAATGTGCCTATCTTGCGCGCTGTCTGCACTATCTCCTCCTTATCCATGCCGATAAGCGGCTGCAAAACCGGCAGGTCGATGACAGCCTGCGTGGAAGCCATCGCCTCCATGGTCTGGCTTGCCACCTGACCGAGATTTTCTCCGGTGACTATCGCTTTTGCGCCGTTAGCCTCGGCGATACGGCTTGCAATGCGCATCATAAATCTGCGCATGATGAGGGTGAAATAATCCTCGGGACACTTTGCCCGTATCTCCTCCTGAATGTGCGTAAAGGGAACAATCTCAACCGTCATTTTGCCGCAGTAGGCGGTGAGAATCTCGGCAAGCTCGATGACCTTCTGCTTTGCCTGCTCGGAGGTATAGGGGAAGGAGAAGAAATGCACCGGTATGAGCCTTACGCCGCGTTTGGCTATCATGTAGGTGGAAACCGGACTGTCAATACCTCCGGAAAGCAGCGTAACGCCGATGCCGTTTGAGCCGACAGGCATGCCGCCTGCGCCGGGGGTGGGTGCTGCATGGACATAGGCGGCAAGGTCACGGATCTCAACATGGACCGTGAGCTCCGGATTATGGACATCGACCTCGCACTGCGGATATGCCTCGGCAAGCTCACCGCCGACATACTGCGAAAGCTCTATCGAGGTCATGGGAAAGCGTTTATCACTGCGCTTGCCCTCGACCTTGAAGCTTTTTGCCGTCTCCATATCGTCTTTGAGATAGCTTATGGCAAGCTCGGCAATCTTTGCCGCGTCCTTTTCGCAGCCTGCGGCGCGGGTAATCGTCGCAATGCCGAACACCTTGGTAAGTGCCTCAAAGGCAGCGTCCATATCGCCGGTTTCATCGACCGGCTCGACATAGACGGTCGACTGCATACAATACACCTTGAACTTGCCGATAACCGAAAGGCGGCGGTTAATGTTGCCGATGAGCTTCTGTTCAAAGCTTCTGCGGTTAAGTCCCTTGAGGACTATCTCGCCGAGCTTCAGAAGGATAATATCATTTATCATTTTTCAGTCTCCCTGATTTTTTCTAAAACGCAGTAATTATAACATCTTTGCTTTTCAAACGCAACAAAACCGCAGGCTTATCCTGCGGTTTTGGGCACACAACACTTATATTTTAATATGTAAAATCGACTTAGTCAAGGCTTTTGGAGGGACTTTGGGAAATTTCGGAAGACCGCACAAGTTTCGCGATTTAAATTCGTGAATTTTTGCTCTTGAAATTACCGCTTTGTTTTGTTAACCTATAAGCGGAAAGGGTGATACCGATGAACAAGAATTAAAGCCCTCAGGGATCGGAAGGGTTCCGACGGTGAGGGCAGACGCCGAAGTCAAAACATACGCAGGACAAAAACACTCAGCTTTTTCCGCTTATGGAAACGATTTTCAAATCGACAATATTTGTCTTCCCGTGTTGAATATCTGTCCGATGACAGGCGGCGTCACATCCTGACGAAAGAGAGGTAACCAATGATGTTAGATACTAAGAACTCAATGAGATGACCCTTGACTGCCTTAGAAACGGTGTAAAGAAACCGTGCGGTCAAGGGTCATTTCGTTTTTACGCGTTGTTTTCGCGGAAGTCATAGGTTCTGTACTGTATCGCCTCGGCGATGTGGATTGCCTCGATGCTCTCCGTGCCCTCGAGATCGGCTATCGTTCGCGCGACCCTCAGAATACGGTCGTAGCTTCTGGCGGTAAGCCCCATACGGTCAAACGCCTGATGCATAAGCTCCTCGCACTCGGAGGTGAGCATGCAGTACTTGTTGAGTGCCTTCGTGTCCATATTTGCGTTTGAATTTATGGCAGTGTCCTTAAAGCGTTCCTGCTGCGCAGCTCGTGCGGCATCGACGCGTTTTTTTATTTCCGCCGACGACTCGGCGGGAGCACGGTTTTTAAGCTCCTCGTATTCCAGTGCCGGTGCTTCGACGATGATATCTATCCGGTCAAGCAAGGGCCCCGATATGCGGTTATGATAGCTGCGCACCTCGTTTACCGAGCAGCGGCAGCGTCCGGAGGGATGACCGTACCAGCCGCATTTGCAGGGGTTCATTGCGCACACAAGCATGAAATTGCTCGGATATGTAGCACTTCCGGCAACTCGCGAGACCGTGACCTCGCCGTCCTCCAGGGGCTGGCGAAGCACCTCGAGCACATCCTTGCGGAACTCCGGAAACTCGTCGAGGAACAAAACGCCGTTATGCGCAAGGCTTATCTCACCCGGTCTCGGCGTCGCTCCGCCGCCCGACATTGCCGCCGGTGAAACCGTGTGGTGGGGAGCTCGGAACGGTCTTTGGGCGATGATGGGATTTGACTTGCCTGTGAGCCCGGCTACGGAATATATCTCCGTGCATTTTAATATCTCCTCGCGTGTCATATCCGGCAAAATGCCGGGCAGACGCTTGCTCATCATGCTCTTGCCTGCACCCGGAGGGCCGACAAGCAGAATATTATGTCCTCCGGCGGCGGCAATCTCC
>SAMEA3663235__coassemble_535_pt1 | contig 12182 bp, 10 predicted proteins | sample SAMEA3663235__metabat2_low_PE_005 | metagenome-assembled genome bin SAMEA3663235 (sample SAMEA3663235) | pig gut metagenome | biome: pig gut; feature: pig-associated habitat; material: faeces | place: China | collected 2013
ATGCCTTTGCCGCGCAGGATTTAAGCTACCTGCTGTTTGCCATAAGCTACATTCCTGCTTCCTTTGTACTCTGTTGGTGCTACGAAAACAGCGGCAGCATCTGGACGGGCATCTTCTTTCATATGAGCTTTAATTTGTACGCCTTAGCCGCAACATTTTAGACTAAAGCACAAGTCTCAGGAGTAATAATGAACAAAAATACAAAGAAAATCGTCATAATCGCAATGCTCGTTGCCTTTGATGTAATCTTTTCAAGGCTGCTGGCGTTTAATATCCTCATCGCCAAGGTTGGTCTGGGCTTTGCCGCGGCGGCGGTGTGCGCAATGCTCTACGGTCCGGTTTGGGCAGGCGTGTGCGCTGCGTTGGCCGACCTTGTCGGCGCGCTTTTGTTCCCCACGGGCGCGTATTTTCCCGGCTTTACCGCAACGGCAGCTCTCACCGGCGTTATATACGGACTGTTTCTCTATAAAGGCAGACCGAATTTCAAACGCTGCTTTCTTGCCGCACTGACAAACAGTCTTGCCGTCACTCTCATATTAAACAGCCTCATGATTCATTTCGTCTTCGGGCCGGAGCTTGTGCCGCTCATGGCGGCAAGAAGTGCCGAGGCACTCGTCATGCTCGCAATTCAGACCGCCGTCATGACTGCGATAGCCTCGTCGGATACCCTTTACGGCAAAATAATTGCCTTTGGGCGGTGAAAATTTGAAAAAAGCCTTGACAAACAAGGAAATAATTGATATTGTATTCGAGCGCTCCAAAGACAGCAGGTTGCTTTCAGTGTAATTCCTGCCGAGGATGGCATCAATATCATTGATTGCTTACTGCCTCTGCGTCTTTTGATGCGGAGGTTTTTCTTATGAGCGTGAACATTAGTGTGGAGGTGAAAAAACACACATGCCGAACGCAAAAGTTCTCAGCGAAAAGCAGGCGATAGTAGAGGCTCTCGCCGAGCGTATAGGTGCTGCAAGCGCAGGTGTCATCGTTGACTACCAGGGTATTACCGTGGCAGAGGATACCGCTCTTCGTACCGAGATGCGCAAGGAAGAGGTCGAATACACCGTCGTCAAGAACACCCTTACCAGACTGGCTCTCGATAAGGTCGGAATGAGCGAGCTCGACCCCGTCCTCAACGGAAGCACTTCTCTGGCAACCAGCAGCAATGACCCCATCGCTCCCTTCCGCATCATCAGCGATTACTCCAAGAAGCTTGGTGAAAGATTCAACATCAAGGCTGCCTTCATGGAGGGCAAGATCCTGAACGAGCAGGAGATCGCAGAGCTGTCCGCTTTGACCAGCAAGAACGACCTGTACTCCAAGCTGGCAGGTTCTCTGAATGCGATCATGGGCGGTCTGGCAGTATGCCTGGCAGAGGTCATCGAGAAAAACGGCGGCGCAGCCGCACCCGCAGAAGCAGCAGAATAATCGCTGCACACAATTGATAATTATTGGAGGAAAATTAAAATGAGCGAAAAAATTACCGCTATGATCGAAGAGATCAAGGCTCTCTCCGTTCTCGAGCTTAAGGAGCTCGTTGACGGTATTTGCGAAACCTTCGGCGTATCCGCAGTAGCAGCAGCAGCACCCGCAGCAGCAGGCGCAGCAGAGGCAGCAGCAGAGAAGACCGAGTTTGATGTTGTCATGACCGAGTTCGGCGCAGAGAAGATCAAGGTCATCAAGGAAGTCCGCGGCATCACCGGCCTGGGCCTGGCAGAGGCAAAGGCAATGGTCGAGGCAGTTCCCGCAAAGATCAAGGAAGGCATCTCCAAGGAAGACGCAGAGGCTCTCAAGGCTCAGCTCGAGGCTGTCGGCGCAAAGGTCGAGATCAAGTAATTTTAATTGCGAACATAAGAAACACCGCAGCTTGAGCTGCGGTGTTTCTTGTTTGGGATAAAAATTGTATCCGGCGCTTCGGGGGGAGGCACCGGATACGGCAGGGGGGTGGAGAAAGGAATATGTACTTAAATGAATATATCATGAGGCACTACGGAGCAGAAGAAGCTCAGTATGCGCTCAATGAAATCGGAGAAGGCACTGCCGGGCTTATCCTCGGGTGTGGGATCCGAGGGGGTCGAAGAACCCGAGCCGCCGCCTGTGCCCGTTCCGACGGTCACGCTTATTGTTTTGCTGTAAGAGCCGCATTTGACGGTCAGCTTTGCCGTGCCGTCAGATACACCCTTGACGGTGATGACATTGACCTCGGTGCCGGTGACCTTGACGACATTGCTGTTTGAGCTTGTGCAGGTCACCTCAGAGGTGGCATAGACCGGCGAGGGAGTGCCGGTTACCGTGGTCGTGCCGCCTACCGAGAGCTTTACGCTTGACTTGTCAACGCTCAGACCCTTGGGTGCGACATTGTATGTGCCGTATGCGCCGGAATAGCTCACACCGCCGGTGAAAAGCTGATCCCAGTAGTACTTTTTTCCCGACTCGGTGTAGTACAGGCCGACGCCGAGGTAGGAATACTTGCTGTTGAGCATATTGCTCCTGTGTCCGCTGGATTTCATCCATGCCTTGACGACGGAGCAGGGGCTTGTGTAGCCGGAGGCTATATTCTCTGCGGCGCTTTTGTAATTAACACCCTCGGCACTGAGTGCGGTGGTCCATTTGCTGCCGTTGGGTCTGGTGTGGCTGAAGCTGCTGTAAAGCTCCTTTGCCCTCACACCCGATGCACTGCACAGCGCGTCGGTGGTCTTGACCTTGCTCAGTCCGTGTCTTGAGCGCTCGACATTGACCCAAAACAGCACGGCGTTTTCGTAATTGCTTGCGCTTGAGGCTGCGCTTGCCTGCGGTGGAATTGCTGCGCAAAACAGCATCACGGTGCATAGGAATACACAGAGCAGCTTAAAGGCTCGTGTTGTTTTATTTTTGTTCATTGCTTGTCTCCGTTAAGTTTATTCGAATGACACTCAACCATATAGACGCCTAATGAACGGCAATATTACAAAAAATCAAAATATTTTTGCCGAAAAAGCGAAAAAGCCCGTTAGATTTATACTAACGGGCTTTTTTTAACTTAAGCTGAATTAGAAACGAACCCATGTCGCCTGTCAGCTTAAAAGCTTGCGACGGGATTTTCGGGGACTTCGCAGGGCTCGTCGGAAATGAAGGTCAGCACGGGGCCTTTTTTGCCGTAGGCTCGGCTGAACTTGTGGTTAATGCGCGCTGTGAGTATGTGCCATGAGTCGCCGACGATGCTCTCCCAGCCGTCCCATTTGCAGATCAATCCGGCAAACTGGATATCGTCTGCGCAGCAGGTCATGACATGGCGGCCGACGATGAAGCTTCCTGCGGGCACCTTTTTGCGCTTGAGGTAGCGGCACTTGAAGCGCACGGTCTTGTTTTCGTATTTCTGCGGCTCCTCGGACATATCACGGTACCAGAGGGCGTAATCGTCGTCGCCTATCTCGATAACGGGTGCGTTAATGTCAAACGGCAGGGGGTCTTCGATATCGTCGTACTGCACGGTGCCGTCCTTGTACTCATAGGCGATGTCGCTTCTGCGTGACGCACCGCGGACTATCTTGTGCAGAGCCATGCGGTCTATGGAGTCGTCATAGCGGTTAAACACCACCAGCTCCGCGCTCTTGAGCTTGTCGTAGACGAGAGAGCGCATATTGGCGTTGTAGCTTTCAAATGTGCGGGCGTCGGCGAAGAAAAACTCCTGATACACCATCCACATTTCGGGCAGAGCGTTGTAAAGCTCGTCGAGCATCCACATACCGTTGTACTCGATGACAACGCGTTCGCTGTCCGTTTCGTCAAGCCACTTGCGCAGGTTGGGGCGGTTAAGCTCCCCGGGCTCTTCGACGACCTTGATGAAAACGTTCTTGCCGGAGAACTGGTCGGGGGCATATTCCTCCTCGCCCTCCTCGCAGACAATCAGCAGGGTGCGCTCGCCGCTGTTGAAGCGCTTGTCCTCAAGCGTTTCCTGTATAAACTTGGTCTTGCCGCCCTCGAGAAAGCCCGTAAAGAGGAATACGGGGATGTCCTTTATCTCACTCAATGTTAAACAGCTCCTTAATTGCCTGCTCGTTTATCTTTGAACCGATAACGCACAGTCTGCCGGTGACGGCTGCGCCGCCTCTGCGGATATCGACCTCGCCGGGGACATAGTCAAAGTAGATCCACTCGCCGTCGGAAGCGTCCACAAAGCCCTTTGCACGCAGGATAGTACCGAGGCGGTTCGCATCCTCAAGCTTTGCAAGGATGTCTTTAAGCTCTGCCTCGGTAAACTTCTTGGGTGTTTCAACGCCCCAGGAGGTGAACACCTCGTCAGCATGGTGGTCATGGTCGTGACCGCAGCCGCAGTGCTCGCCGTGCTCATGATGATGCTCATGCTCGTGCTCGTGGTGGTCGTGACCGCAGCCGCAGTGCTCGTCATGCTCATGATGATGGTGATGCTCGTGGAAATGCTCCATCTCCTGCATGGTGCTTGACAGGGAGTCGATGCGCTCCATGACCTGCACTATCTGCTCGCCGCTGAGCTCCGACCACGGGGTGGTGATGACGGTTGCGTTGGGGTTTAGCTGCGAAAGCAATGCGCTTGCGGTAACGACCTTGCCGTCGGAGGCGGTGTCGGTGCGGCTTAATACGATGACATCGGCGTGCTGGACCTGATCGTTAAAGAACTCGCCGAAGTTGCGGATATACATACGGCACTTACCTGCGTCAACAACGGTGACCTTTGCGCCTATCTCCGCGCCCTCGACACCTGCGACCGCCTTTGCGACGTCGCTCAGCTTGCCAACGCCGGACGGCTCGATAAGTATGCGGTCGGGCTTATACTCGCCCATGACCTTCTTAAGTGCTTCGGTGAAGTCGCCGACAAGGGTGCAGCAGATGCAGCCGGAGTTCATCTCGGTTATCTCGACGCCCGCGTCCTTGAGGAAGCCGCCGTCAACGGCGATCTCGCCGAATTCGTTTTCTATGAGAACGAGCTTTTCATTTTTGTAGCCCTCGGAAATGAGCTTGCGGATGAGCGTGGTCTTGCCTGCGCCCAAAAATCCGGAAAAAATGTCTATCTTAGTCAAGGTAATTACCTCCCAAACAAAATACATTATTAACGAAGTTATATTATAACATTCCCCGTCAAGTTTTGCAATCCGGAGGAAAAAACGGAAAATAACGCCGTCGCCTCAGTTGAAAAATTATAATAATGTGTTATAATATACATTCCACCGTTATAAGTAATATAATTAACCGGAGGTTATTTGAATATGGCGAAGAAACAGTTTAAGGCAGAGAGCAAAAGACTGCTCGACCTGATGATCAACTCGATTTACACCAACAAGGAGATCTTCCTGCGTGAGATTATCTCCAACGCATCCGACGCTATCGACAAGCTGTGCTACCTGTCGCTGACCGACGATAAGGTCGGACTTGACAGGGGCGATTACCGCATTCGCATCACCGTCGATAAGGACAAGCGCACCATCACAGTTTCCGATAACGGCATCGGCATGACCAAGGCAGAGGCAGAGGCAAATCTCGGCGTTATCGCGAAGTCAGGCTCTTATAAGTTCAAGGGTGAGATGGACGCATCGCAGGCCGAGAGCGAGGATCTGTCCATCATCGGTCAGTTCGGCGTAGGCTTCTACTCCGCATTCATGATCGCCGACAAGGTCACCGTCATAAGCCGCAAATACGGCGAGGAGACCGGCGTTATGTGGGAAAGCACGGGAGCTGACGGATATACCGTCACCGATTGCGACAAATACGCCGTCGGCACGGATGTCATCATGCATGTAAAAGAGGATACCGAGGAGGAGATCTTCGGTTCGTTCCTCGAAATCTGGAAGCTCAAGGCACTTGTCAAGAAGTACTCCGACTATGTCCGCTGGCCCATCGTCATGGATATCACCCGTCAGGAGCAGCAGCCCACAGGTGAGACCGACAAGGACGGCAATCCCGTCATGCAGACGGTAAATGTCACCGCTCCCGAGACCGTGAACTCCATGGTGCCTATCTGGCAGCGCAGCAAGGCGGATGTCACCGACGAGCAGTGCGCCGAATGGTATAAGGAAACCACCCGCGACCAGACCGACCCCGCCGTCGTTTTGCGTGTAAACGCCGAGGGCAATGTGTCCTACAAGGCGATGCTGTTTATCCCCGGCAAGGACATCGACCACGAGATGAGCGGCACGACCAAGAAGGGCATCAAGCTCTACTGCAACGGCGTGCTCATTCAGGAAAACTGCGACAAGCTCATCCACGACTACTTTGAGTTCGTGCGCGGCGTTGTCGATTCCCCCGACCTGAGCCTGAATATCTCCAGAGAGATACTTCAGCACAACCGCCAGCTCAAGGTCATCGGTCAGAACCTTGAAAAGAAGATAAAGGGCGAGCTTGAGAAGATGATGAAGGACGACCGTCCCAAGTACGAGCAGTTCTGGAAGAACTTCGGCATCCACATCAAGTGCGGCGTTTGCGACGAATACGGCAGATACACCGACTTCCTCAAGGACCTGCTCATCTTCTACACCTCCGAGGAGTCCCAGCAGACTCTCAAGGAGTACCACGAGAATATGCCCGAGAGCCAGAAGGCGATATACTACTGCACCGCCGACACCGTAAAGCACGCAATGAGCCTGCCTCAGTGCGAGGATGTGCGCTCCAGAGGCTTTGAGATTCTCTACCTCACCCACCCCATCGACGAGACTGTTTTGCAGACCCTGCGTATGTACGAGGGCAAGCCCTTTGTAAACATCATCACCGAGGACCTCGGCTTCCAGACCGACGAGGAAAAGAAGGCCGCCGAGGAGCAGGCGGTGCAGAATAAGGAGCTGTTCGACTTCATGGTCGAGAGCATCGGCGACGAAAACCTCAAGAAGGTCACCCTGTCGAGCAAGCTCGTGTCCGCCTCCTGCTGTCTGACCACACAGGGCGGACTGACCCTCGAGATGGAGAAGTATTTCCGCAACGGTCCCAGCGAGCAGATGCGCAGTCTCAGAGCAGAGCGCGTGCTTGAATTAAACGGCGAACACCGCGCCTTCAAGGCGATCAGGGAAGCCTATGACGCCGGCGACAAGGACAAGGCCGCTGCCCTCAGCAAGATACTCTACGCACAGGCCGAGCTTATTGCCGGCGTGGAAATAGAAGATCCTACTACCTATGCAGAGCTCGTCACAGGACTCTTTTGATTGACGGGCTGATTTCCGCTTATATTTTGATTTAAGCTAAAATCCTCTCACGGCTGCGGCAAGGAGAAATGATGAGAAAACGACTCGGAATTTACATTCACATACCGTTTTGCGTGTCCAAATGCGGCTACTGCGACTTTTACTCCGTCCCCGGCGGTTCTCAGCGGATGCCGGACTACCAGTCCGCGCTTTTAAGCCACATCAGCGAATCGGCGGGCAACATCTCCGCCTATGAGGTCGACAGCATTTATATAGGCGGCGGCACGCCGAGCTGCTACGGCGCACAGCGCATTGTCGAGATACTCGACGAGCTGAAAAGACTGGGCAATGTGAGGCTTGACTCAGAGATAACCATGGAGGTAAACCCCGATACGGTAAAGCTCGAGGATCTTAAGCTTTTGCGCCGCGAGGGTGTTGACCGACTGTCCATAGGCGTGCAGTCTGCCAATAACGACATTCTTAAAATGATAGGCCGCAGGCACAATTTCAAGCAGGCGCAGCAGGCGGTGGAAAATGCCCGCCGCGCAGGCTTTGAAAATGTCAGTCTCGACCTTATCTACGGTCTGCCCAGCCAGACGAAAAGCGACTGGGCGCAGACCCTGCAGGCGTGCATCGAGCTGCATCCGGAGCATCTTTCCTGCTACGGCTTGAAGCTTGAGGAAAACACCCCCATGTATCACAGCTACCTCAATTCGCCGCTGCTGCCGGACGATGACGAGCAGGCGGATATGTATCTGTACACGGTTGAAACGCTTTCGCACTACGGCTACAAGCAGTACGAGATATCAAACTTCGCCGTGCCGGGCTACGAGTCGCGCCACAATCTTAAATACTGGCAGCTTGACGACTACATGGGCTTCGGCCCGGGGGCACACTCCTGCGTGGGCAACCTGCGTTACAGCTATGTGCGCAGTCTTGAAAAATACATCAACGCCGTAAACGGCGATTCGATGATAATCGACGAGTGCGAGCAGATATTCCCCGTGCAGCGCGCCGCCGAGTACATCATGCTCGGTCTGCGCACCACACACGGTATATCCGAGTCCGGATATCATAAAATTTATCTCAGCGACTGGGCTCCGCTTGAAAAAAAGCTCAGGGAATTTGAGCAAAGCGGCTGGGCGAAAAAAACCGAGGGCCGCTGGAGCCTTACTCCGGCGGGTATGCTCGTTTCAAACTCGCTGATAAACGCCGTTATCGAGGCGCAGACCGGCGCAAAGGTGGAGATAAATCCGTGGATGAGGGAGGCCTTCGAGGCTTCCGAAAAGCAGGAGCTTCCCGAGAGCGATATCGAACGCTTCGAGGAGTTTTACCGCAAAAAGGCCGGCAAATGATGAGAGGATAAGCAAATGGCAAGAAAAAGACAGGGAGAAAACCTCCACAGAAGAAAGAAAAAGAAAAGCGGCGGGAAAACTGCCGTGCTTGCGGTCTTTTTGATCGCGGTGCTCGTTGCCGCGCTTGCGCTTGTCGGTGCAATGGTCATCGGCAAGACCTCCGTCATTCACCCGAACATGGTGATAGGCGGCGTCGATATCGGCGGCATGACGGTTTCCGAGGCGGAAAAAGCACTCACCGCCGCAGGCTGGGAGGCACAGGGCGATGCCGAGGTCAGCGTGACCTTGCCGGGCGACTATAAAATCACCGTCACCTCCGAGGAGGCGGGGCTTAAAACGAGCAGCCGCGAGGCTGCCGAGGCCGCTTATGCCTACGGGCACAGCGGCAACATATTAGATGATCTGAAAGCGTATTTCAGATGTATCACCGGCAAGGCGACTGCCGCCGATGTGCTCTCGTCTGCAAACGCCGAGGGTATCCGGGCAAAGGTGGACGCCGCTTTGACGGAATACGACGCATATTTGAGGCAGGGCTACAGAGTTGACATTGAAAAGGCAAAGCTCGAGCTTGTCAAGGGCGGCGAGAGCGTCAGGGTCGATGCCGACGAGCTGTGCGGTCTGATATTGAAGGCCTTTGAAGTAAAGGCGACAACGGTAGATTACACCGCCGCGGTCGATACCGCCGACAGCGTCGATTTTAATAAGATACACGACGAGGTCTATACCGAGGCGGTTGAGGCAAAGTACGATGCCGAAACCAAAAAGGTGACCGAAAGCGCTGTGGGCATTGATTTTGATGTCGAAAAAGCGCAAAAGCTGTGGGACGCCGCCGAGCCCGGCGATACCGTGGCCGTACCGCTTGAAATCACTAAGCCCAAGTACACGAGCGAGCAGCTCAATAAAATGCTGTTTCACGATAAGCTCGGCGCGCAGACAACCGTCTACCGCTCCAGTGCAGAGGGCAGAGCGACAAATGTCGAGCTGTCGGCTGCAAAGATAAACGGCGTGGTGCTAAATCCCGGCGAGGAGTTCGATTATAACAAGGTCGTCGGCAAGCGCACCGCCGAGGCAGGCTTCAAGATTGCAGGCGCGTATGCCGGCGGAAAGGTCGTGCAGGAGATAGGCGGCGGCATCTGCCAGACCTCCTCAACGCTCTACTGTGCGGCACTGTTTGCAAATCTTGAGATAACCCGGCGCGACTGCCATATGTTCGCCGTCGGCTATGTCCCCTGGGGCATGGACGCAACGGTAAGCTGGGGCGGTCCGGAGTTCAAATTCAAAAATAACCGCGAGTTCCCCATAAAGATTGTCGCAAAGACCGAAAACCGTGAGCTTACGATAGAAATCTGGGGCACGGATGTTGACGGCAGCTATGTCGAGATGACAAACTCCGTTTCGACCGTTTACGACAAAAAATACCCCAAGGTCGCGGTCGGCACACGCGCGGTGACTTACCGCAATGTCTACGATAAGGACGGCAATCTTTTGAGCCGCACCAAAGAGGATGTCAGCGTATACAACTACCACCCCGAAGATATCAAGTGGCCGTCGCCGTCACCCACGGCAACACCCAAGCCGACTGCAAAGCCGACTGCCAAACCGACTGCCAAACCGACTGCAAAGCCGACTACCAAACCGACCGCACAGCCTTCGCACACTCCGGCGGCGACCGAGACCCCGACAGACACGCTTGCACCATGAGAATATAAGACAGGAGAATTATAATGGAAAAGGGAACATTCTACATCACAACACCCATCTACTACCCCTCCGATAAGCTGCATATCGGTCACACCTACTGCACCGTCGCAACCGACACCATCGCAAGATACAAGAGAATGTGCGGCTACGATGTCATGTTTCTCACCGGTACCGACGAGCACGGTCAGAAGATAGAGGAAAAGGCAAAGGCCGCAGGCGTCACTCCGCAGGAATTTGTCGATAACATCGTCACAGCTCCCGGCGGTATCAAGGATCTGTGGAAGCTCATGAACATCTCCAACGACCGCTTCATCCGCACCACCGACGATTATCATGTCGGGGCGGTACAGAGAATTTTCAAGAAGATGTACGAAAAGGGCGACATCTACAAGGGCGCATACAAGGGTATGTACTGCACCCCCTGCGAAAGCTTTTGGACCGAGAGCCAGCTCGTTGACGGCAAATGCCCCGACTGCGGAAGAGAGGTCCATTACGCCGAGGAGGAGGCCTATTTCTTCAAGCTCTCCAAGTACGCAAAGCCCGTGCAGGAGCTTTTGGAGGGCGGCGAATTTCTCGAGCCTGCCTCCCGCGTAAACGAGATGATAAATAACTTCATAAAGCCCGGTCTTGAGGATCTGTGCGTTTCCAGAACCAGCTTCAGCTGGGGCATCCCCGTCGATTTTGACCCGGGTCATGTCGTGTATGTTTGGGTCGATGCGCTGTTTAACTACTGCACCGCGCTCGGACTTCTAAACGATAAGTACAGCGATTTCGATAAATACTGGCCTGCCGATGTCCACATCGTCGGCAAGGAAATTGTCCGCTTCCACTCGATAATCTGGCCTGCAATGCTCATGAGCATGGAGCTGCCCCTGCCCAAGAAGGTCTACGGCCACGGCTGGCTGGTCATCGACGGCGGCAAGATGAGCAAAAGCAAGGGCAATGTCGTTGACCCTTACAAGCTGGCGGATATGTTCGGTGTTGACGCGCTGCGCTTCTTCCTGCTGCGCACTTTCCCCTTCGGCTCGGACGGCAACTTCTCAAACGAGCTGCTTATCAGCACCATTAACACCGACCTCGCCAACGACCTCGGAAACCTCGTTTCCCGCACTACCGCAATGGCGGTCAAGTACTTCGGCGGCACTCTGCCGACAGAGCGCGAGCATGACGCACTCGACGACGAGCTTATCGCCATGGCAAAGGATGCCCGTGAAAAGTACGCCGCTCAGATGGACAAGTTCCAGCTCCACATCGCACTCGAGGAGGTTTTCAGGCTCATCCAGCGCGCAAACAAGTACATCGACGAAACCGCACCTTGGGTGCTGGCAAAGGACGAGACGAAAAAGCCCCGTCTGGCTACCGTCATTTATAATCTGCTCGAAACCCTGCGCATCGCGCTCATTATGCTCAAGCCCTTCATTCCCGAAAGCTGCGACAAGGCATTTGAGCAGATAGGCGCAGATGAAGCCTGCGTCGCTTGGGAGACCGCCGCGACCTTCGGCGTTTTGCCCGCAAGCGTCACCGTTGTCAAGGGCGATACCCTGTTCCCCCGCGTCGATATGGCAAATGCCCTCGCGGAGCTTGAAAAGATGAACAAGCCCGCAGGCCCCGTGTTTCCGCCGGTCGAGCCGGATGTGACCATCGACGATTTTGCAAAGTGCGATATGCGCGTGTGCAAGGTGCTTAGCTGTGAGGCGGTCAGGAAGTCGGAAAAGCTTCTCAAGTTTACCCTCGACGACGGCAGCGGCACTCCCCGTCAGATCCTCTCCGGCATCCACAAGTTCTATGAGCCCGAGCAGCTCGTCGGCAAGACGGTCGTTGCCATCCTCAACCTGCCCAACCGCAAGATGATGGGTCAGGATTCCTGCGGTATGCTGCTGTCCGCCGTTCACGAGGAAAACGGCAAGGAGGAGCTGCACCTGCTGATGCTCGACGATAATATCCCCGCAGGCTTCAGGCTTTGCTGAAAAACAAAAGCTCTGTTCAATCGAACAGAGCTTTTTCA
>SAMEA3663235__coassemble_593_pt1 | contig 11621 bp, 11 predicted proteins | sample SAMEA3663235__metabat2_low_PE_005 | metagenome-assembled genome bin SAMEA3663235 (sample SAMEA3663235) | pig gut metagenome | biome: pig gut; feature: pig-associated habitat; material: faeces | place: China | collected 2013
GCTTGAGCAGACGATAAAAGGCATTATCTGGCTGCGTGAAAACGGTACGCTGAAAGCCAAAGTGAACATAAACACGCAGAAAGCGGATACGGCGGCAAAGCATATCGCAAGATGCTATGCCGATAAATACGACTTTATTACACTTTTGTAAGATGGAGAGTTCTATGGTCGAGCTAAGTGAGATAAACGGAATAATAAGCTCAGTCATATATGCAAACGACGAAAACGGCTATGCCGTTGTGCGTTTGGAAAGTGACAGCGGCGAGATGATCACCGCTGTCGGTTGTTTGCCATACATTGCACCCGGTGAGATGATGTCCGCCGAGGGTTCGTGGATGACCCATGCTCAGCACGGCAGACAGTTTAAGATCGAGCAGTCAAACAGACTTCTGCCGACTTCCGCAGACGGTATCTATGAGTACTTGGCTGGCAGCACTGTTCGCGGTATAGGTCCTGCAACCGCTGCGATGATAGTAGAGCGTTTTAAGGAAAAATCACTCGATGTGCTTGAAATGTATCCGGAAAAGCTTGCCGAAATAAAGGGAATAAGTCTTGCAAAGGCAAAGGATATGAGCGCAGGCTTCAAAAAGCAGGCCGGCGTCAGAAGACTCACGGAGTTTTTGTGCGCCTATAAAATCCAGCCGCTTGTTGCACTTAAATTATATAAAACATACGGCCCAACGGCACTTGAAACTTTGCACGATAATCCCTACATAATTGCCGCAAGCCATATAGGCGCGAGCTTTGCAGAGGCGGATAAACTTGCTTTAGAGCTCGGCGTTGAAGGGGATAGCATAAATAGAATTTCCGCCGCTGTTTTGTTTGAGCTAAGGCACAACAGCGGAAACGGACATTGTTTTATTCCGAGAGATAAGCTGACTGCGGCGACCTCGCAGCTTATTTCCGTGCCCGAGGATCTCGTTTCAGAGGCGATTGACAGTTTAGCGGAAAGCGGCGAAATAGTATGCGACAGCGTTGCAAGCCTCAATGTTTGCTATCTTGCCGAGCTTTATGAGGCGGAGACATATACCGCATACAGGCTCAAGAGCATGACAAGCGCAAAAACAAAAAGCAGCGTAAACATGGAAAAACTGATATCAAAACTTGAAAACCTATATAATATAAGCTATGCACCGCTTCAAAAGCAGGCGATAGAGCTTGCACTCAATAACATGGTACTTGTAATCACCGGTGGCCCGGGAACCGGAAAAACCACTATACTAAGGGGTATTTTAAAGCTGTATGACGAACTTGAGCTTGAAACGCTGCTTGCCGCGCCTACGGGCAGAGCCGCAAAACGAATGAGCGAGCTCAGCGGCAGAGAAGCGTTCACCATACATAGATTGCTTGGTGCAAAAATGTCCGAGGACGGCGAGACGGTCGTATTCACAAAGGATCAGGGCGACCCACTCAACTGCGATGCTTTGGTGCTCGATGAGTGCTCTATGGTTGACATAACGCTTATGTGCTCATTGCTGAAGGCCTTGAAGCCGGGGTGCAGACTTGTTCTTGTAGGCGACGCCGATCAGCTTCCCTCAGTCGGACCGGGCAATGTTTTTGCAGATATAATACGAAGCAACACGGTGCCCACGGTACGCCTCACGGAGATCTTCCGGCAAAAGGGCGACAGCCGCATTGTCCGTAATGCACATATGATAAACAGGGGAGAGCACCCGGATTTTGAGGCAAATACCGGTGATTTCTTTCGCCTTAAAAGGCTAAAGGGCGGCACTGCGGTCGATACAATAGTTGAGCTTTGCGCACGCAGGCTTCCTGACAATATGAAAATACCCCCGGCAAGCATTCAGGTTTTGTCACCGACGAGAAAGGGCGATACCGGCACGGTGAATCTGAACAAGCGTTTGCAGGAGGCACTAAATCCGCGGGATGACGGCAAAAAGGAAAAAATGTTCGGAGAAACCGTCTTCCGTGTCGGCGATAGGGTTATTCAGCTAAAGAACAACTACGATATAATTTGGAAGACTAAGAGCGGCGTCAGCGGAACAGGCGTGTATAACGGCGATATCGGTACTATTTATCAGATAGATCCCATAACCGAAACTCTGACCGTTGATTTTGAGGACAAGCTTGCAAGTTACAGCTTTGATATGCTCAACGAGCTTGAGCACGCGTGGTCGTTGACGGTTCATAAATCGCAGGGCAGCGAATACAGAGCCGTTGTGCTTGCTTTAAGCGGAGATGTTCAGATGCTTCTGACGAGAGGTGTGCTCTATACTGCGGTTACAAGGGCAAAGGAGCTGCTTGTCATGGTCGGCGACGATGCTATTGCGCATCGAATGATAGATAACAACAAGCAATCAAGGCGTTACAGTGCGCTTCGTTTGAGGCTCGTGGCAGATGATTAAATTTTTTGATTATATTTTAAGTCTTATCTATCCGCCGAAATGCGTGTTCTGCGGAACGGTGATAGATAAATCGGATATATGCGAAGAATGTGAAAAAACTTTACCTTTTACAAAGGGAGACAGTATATATCAGAAATTTCCTTTCGTTGACAAATGTATATCACCGCTATACTACAAGGACTATGTCCGGCGTGCGGTTTTGCGTTTTAAGTTTGCCGGCTGTTCATGTTATAGCCGCAGACTCGGGGGAATAATGTCAGAATGCGCTGAAAATAATCTTGATTGCGGCAGTATTGATATGGTATCATGTATACCGTTGAGCAGGAAAAGAATGCATGACAGAGGCTACAATCAGGCAGAGCTCCTCGCAAAGGAAATATCTAAAAAAGTTGGGGTAGAATATCTGCCAACGCTGAAAAAGATCAGGCACAACACAGCGCAGTCTACCATTAAAGACAGCAAACAGCGTGCGGCAAATGTTATCGGGGCGTACAGGGTCATTGATGCCGAGGAAGTGAAGGGCAAATACATACTATTAGTCGATGATGTGGTAACAACGGGTTCTACCGTTTCCGAATGTGCAAGAATACTGAAAAAATCGGGCGCAAAAGCAGTATATTGCGTTACTCTTGCGCGACGTGAAGATTGATATTTGAATATTAGGGATAGAATTATTATATAAAGTCGCCGATAAATGCCCGGCGGATTGGAGTAAACAATGGTTATATTTGAAAGAGACATTGCAATAGATATGGGAACCTCATCAACGCAGGTTTTTGTCCCGGGCAGCGGAGTTGCCCTGCGTGAGCCTACCGTTGTTGCCGTGGATAAAAATAACGGCAGAATGCTGAAAATAGGCGAGGAGGCGAAGAAAACGCTTGGCCGCACCCCGGCAAATGTCGTCGCTATCCATCCCATCAGCAACGGTGTTATTTCCGACTATGATATGTCGGCAATGATGCTCCGTGAGCTGGTCAGCCGTGTGACCTCGTTAAGTCTGTTTAAGCCCAGACTTCTTATGTGCGTTCCGAGTAGTATCACCGGCGTTGAAGAGCGAGCCATTATTGATGCTGCAATAGAAGCCGGCGCAAGAAAGGTTTATTTAGTTGAGAATGCAGTTGCGACAGCTGTAGGTGCAGGCGTTGATATTAATAAGGCCGACGGACATATGGTCATTGATATTGGCGGTGGCACGACCGATGTTGCGGTCGTATCAATGGGCGGTGTTGTCGAGTGTGAGTCTATTAAGACTGCGGGTCACAGCTTCGATGAAGCAATTATCAGGTACATCAAAAAGAAGCACAACCTGCTTATAGGTGAAAGGACCGCAGAAGAGCTTAAAATCAATATCGGAGGCATTGAACTTAAAGCGGGAGTCGATTCGATTGAGGAGGTCAAGGGCAGAGACCTTATGACAGGACTGCCTAAAACCGTAGAGGTAAGTGCGTCTGAGCTCGTCGAAGTTCTTCGAGAGCCGGCAAGCCTTATTCTCGAGAGTGTTCATGCTGTGCTTGAAAGAACTCCCCCTGAGCTTATCGGCGACCTTGCAGATAACGGAATTATCATGTCCGGCGGCGGTAGTATGATATTCGGAATGGACAGCCTTGTTGAGAAAAGCACAGGCATCAGCACAATGCTTGTTGACGACCCGATAGCCTGTACTGTACACGGAGCAGGTAAGATGCTGCCCAGACTCGATTATATGCAGGACGGTATGATGAACTTCCTCAGAAACAGGGAAATGAAAAACTGATTTTCATAAACAAACGGCACTGTCTAAGCTGGCAGTGCCGTTTGAAGTGTTATTATATTTTGCTGTTCAACCAAGCAAGAACATCCGAATAAACCTCTTTTTTATTTATCTCGTTAAGCATTTCGTGTCTGCCCTCGGGGTAAAGCTTAATGCTTACATCGTTCATTCCTGCTTCAATAAAGTTGTTGTACGCTTTCTCAACACCCTTGCCGCATTCGCCGACAGGGTCCATTGAACCGGACATGAAGTATACGGGCATATTCTTGTTCATTTTCGTAAGATTTTTCTTATTTGTAATGAATTTTACACCGGTCATCATATCGCGAAACAGGCTGCATGAGGGGATAAAACCGCAGAGGGGATCATCTATGTACTTTTGAACATTTGCCTCGTCTCTCGACAGCCAGTCATAGTCTGTCTTGGGGTTTTCATATATCTTGTTATAGCTGCCGAACGCCAAATTATTAAGCAGCTTACTGTAGTGATGAGCGCCCATGAGACCGGTGATGAGATTGCCCATAAACAGACCGCCGTTTACAAGCGCGGCACCTTGGTTGCCCGTACCACTTATTACGGCAGCGTTATATGCCTCCGGATAACGGATGATGAGGGTACGCGCCAAAAAGCTTCCCATACTGTGACCGAATACGATTATTGGCAGCTCGGGATAATTTTCACGCATTGCAAGTCTGAGAACTTCTTCGTCACGAACTGCATAATCCCAACCGTTTTCATAAGCAAAAAAGCCTCGCTGATCTTCTTTTTCGATGCTCTTGCCGTGACCGAGATGATCGGTGCCTACGGCAATAAAGCTGTTTTTTGCAAGAAAAGTCATAAAATCATCGTATCTGTCAATGTACTCGGCTATTCCGTGGATGATCTGTACTATAGCCTTGGGCTCCGCGTCCGGAGTGCACATACGGGCGTGAATTTTATTCTTGCCTGTGCTTGAATTAAAATAGAAATCTCTAAAAGTAGGCATGGAAATAATCCTCTCTTTATGTTATGATATCAAACAAGATGATTTTATATCGAGATATTTCATTAGTCAACAAAAAACTGGAGGAATAGATATGAACGGTTATGTAATAGCTCTCGATCAGGGTACTACCAGCTCAAGAGCGATAATCTTTGACTCGAAGGGAATACCCGTTGCGGTGGGACAGTATCCTTTCCCACAAATATTTCCCAAGCCCGGTTGGGTAGAGCACGACCCTATGGTGATACTTGACACCCAGCTGAGGGCTATGGCAGAAGCTTTTGAAAAGAGCGGTCTTTCACCTACCGACATTGCCGGTATCGGAATAACAAATCAGCGTGAGACCACAATAGTTTGGGAAAAAGCAACCGGTAAACCGGTTTATAATGCAATAGTGTGGCAGTGCAGAAGAACGGCACCGCTTTGTGAGGAGCTTGAAAAAGCCGGTATCGGCGATTATGTTCAGGAAAAGACAGGGCTGCTTATCGATGCGTATTTTTCCGGAACTAAAATAAAGTGGATACTTGACAATGTCCCGGGGGCCCGAGAAAAGGCGGTAAACGGTGAGCTGCTGTTCGGAAATGTCGATTCATGGCTCATCTGGAATCTGACAGGCGGCAAGGCTCATGTTTCAGATTATTCCAATTGTTCAAGAACTATGATATTTGATATCGACGAGCTTAAATGGGATGAAAAGCTGTGCAAGGCTCTGGATATCCCTATGTGTATGCTCCCCACTCCCGTGCCATCGTCTATGATTTACGGCACAGTTGCACCCGGCATTACAGGTATCGAAATACTTGCCGGAACACCTGTTTGCGGCAGCGCAGGCGACCAGGCTGCTGCACTTTTCGGTCAGGGCTGCATTAACCGTGGCCAGGCAAAAAACACCTATGGAACAGGCTGCTTTACTCTCATGAATACCGGCAGTCAGTCGGTTAGAAGCAGGAACGGTTTAGTAACAAGTGTTGCATGGTCTGTTAACGGCAAGACTACATATGCTCTCGAGGGCAGCGTTTTCAACGCCGGCAGCTCCATTCAATGGCTAAGGGACGAGGTCGGACTCCTCGGTTCCTCCTCGGAATGCGAAGCTCTTGCCACATCCGTACCCGATAATGGCGGCGTTTATCTTGTTTCGGCATTTACCGGTCTCGGTGCGCCGAGATGGGATATGTATGCAAGAGGTGCGATTGTCGGTCTGACAAGAGGCAGCACGAAAGCTCACATCGCAAGAGCGGCACTTGAGGGCATAGCTTATCAGGTTAAGGATCTGCTTGACGCAATGGAATCCGACGCCGGTGAAAAGCTTTCCGTCCTGCGTGTTGACGGCGGCGCTTCGGTCAATAATTTCCTGATGCAATTCCAGTCAGACCTGCTTAGGAAGCCTATTGACAGACCTCAAATGGTCGAGACTACGGCGTTCGGCGCGGCATTCCTCGCAGGCCTTGCAACGGGAGTTTGGAGCAGCGTTGATGAGATAAGCGAGCTCAGAAAATCAGACAGGATATTTGAGCCTGTTATGGATGAAAATAAAGCAAAAATACTGCATAATACATGGCTGCGCGCCGTCGAGCGTTCGGCAAAGTGGGAAGAGTAATGGAACAGGTATTAGTTGTAAAAAGAGAAAAAATCGAAAAATACATAGCCGGAAGAAACGGACTGATAACCGAAAACGTGCCCGAATTGTTTGAAATAGTACGCAATGGGCACGAATATCTGCCCAGACCCGAGGCGGAGGAGAGACCTGATTTCAAGCAGATAATCCCCTATGTAATTCTTCGTCAGGGCGACAAGGTGTTTGTCACTCGCAGGCTCAATAAGGGCGGTGAGGCGAGACTTCACGGTAAGATATCGATTGGCATCGGCGGACATATTAACCCTGTTGACGAGCAGGGCGATATGCTCATGAAGGGCCTGTGGAGAGAGATTCACGAGGAGGTCGAGCTTGATAAGCACGGTGAGCTTGTTTCCTGCGGTTTTATTAACGACGACTCAAACAGCGTCGGCAGCGTTCACCTCGGTGCATGCTTTACGCTGAAGGTCGAGGGCAATGTTTCTGTAAAGGAAACCGAGAAGCTGGAAGGGCTTTGGATGACTCTGCCTGAATTGAATTCAAACTACGAGAACATGGAAACATGGACGCAGATAGCTCTGGAGGTGCTCTGATTGGATGTTTTCAGACCTGCAGAGATACTTTTGCCGACCGTTGAGGACATGACGGCATGGAGTGTTGTTGCCTGCGACCAATTCACTTCCGAACCTGAGTATTGGCAGGAGGTGCGTAAAAGAGTCGGTGATAAACCCTCTACTCTAAACATGATTTTACCCGAAGCCGAACTCGGCGTTAAGGACGCCGATGCCGAAAGCGATAGAATTTACACCGTTATGCGTCAATACCTTGACAGCGGCGTTTTCACAGAGGTCAGCGATACCTTTATATTTATTGAAAGAACGCTTTCCGATGAAACAGTGCGCCCTGGTATAATCGGCATGTTTGATCTCGAGAAATATGATTGGGCAGAGGGCTCGTCATCACCGATAAGGGCAACCGAACATACGGTGGAGGACAGATTGCCACCTCGGGTAAGAGTGCGCGAAAAGGCGCTTGTCGAGATGCCGCATATCATGATCTTTATCGATGACCCCGAAAATCATGTGTTTTCCGCGGTAAAAAAGGGCGAACTCCTATACGATTTTGAGCTTATGCAAAACGGCGGCTCTATAAGGGGCTGGCAGATATCAGATAATGACGCAATTAAAGAAGCCATATCAAAGCTGAGCGAGAAAAATGAACTGATTAATAAGTACGGAAGCTGCAAAGATCCGATAATATTTGCTTTGGGTGACGGAAATCACAGCATTGCCGCGGCAAAGCAGTATTGGGAGGAATTAAAGCCAAAGCTCAGTGAAGCTGAAAAGGAAAAGCACCCTGCGCGATTTGCACTTGCCGAAGTCGTAAATATACATTCTCCGTCTATAACCTTTGAGCCGATACATAAGGTTTTGTTCGATACCGAGCCTGAAAACTTTTTTGCTGAGGCAAACCATTTTTTTGCAAAACATATCGGCAAGGGCAGGCAGATAACGCTCGTCACCCGTGATAAAACCGAGACCATTGAGCTTTCCGATATGACGATCGGCGAGCTTATAGGCTCATGCGAAAGCTTTTGCAAAGGATATATCGAGCGCTACGGAGGCAGAATCGACTACATACACGGTGATGAGGAGTGTATCAGTATGGCAGGCAAAGAGCATGACGCCGGTATTCTGATGCCGAAGATTGCAAAATCAGAGTTATTTACCTCCGTTTATAAAAGCGGTCCCTTCCCCAAAAAAAGCTTTTCAATAGGTCATGGTCCGGACAAGCGGTATTATCTTGAATGCAGAAGAATTAGTTCTTGTCATGACACGGATAATGTGATAAAATAACTGCCGTTAATTTGTATTTAAACTTTTAGAGGAGCTGTTAAAAGATGTCAGGACATTCCAAATGGCACAATATACAGAAGACAAAGGGTGCAGCGGATGCCAAACGCGCACAGGCCTTTACCAAGATCGCAAGAGAAATGATAGTTGCTGTCAAGGAAGGCGGCAGCGGTGACCCCAACAATAATTCTCGCCTTGCAGCGGTTATCACAAAGGCAAAGGCAGCCAATATGCCGAACGATAACATTAAGCGCACAATCGACAAGGCGCTCGGTGCCGGTAATACCGACAACTACGAAAAGATCGTTTACGAAGGCTACGGCCCGAACGGCGTTGCCATAATCGTTGAGACTATGACCGATAACCGCAATCGTACCGCAGGCGAAATTCGCCACTACTTTGATAAGTACGGCGGAAACATGGGCGCAGCAAACTGCGTTTCTTGGTCGTTCGATAAGAAGGGCGTTATCGTCATCGACAACGAGGATGAGGAGCTTGACGAGGATACCGTCATGATGGAAGCCCTTGATGCCGGTGCTGACGATTTTGAGCCTGACGGCGAAACCTTTGTTGTGTATACTAAGCCCGATGATGTCACCTCGGTTGCCGAGGCAATAATCGCAAAGGGTTATAAGCTCCTTTCCGCTCAGGTTGAGATGCTTCCCCAGAACGGCTACATCAAGCTTACAAATGAGGATGATATCAAGAACATAACAAAGATGCTCGATATGTTCGAGGATAACGACGATGTTCAGAATGTCTGGCACAACTGGGAAGAGTAATTGAATATGCAATAATCCCTCCGGCTCGGCCGGAGGGATTATTTTTATCTGTATTCAGGGACAAGTGAGTCGCCCAAAACGCTCTTTTTGACCGTAAACTCAGGCGTTCCCATGAATCCGGGTGCGGCGTCGTATTTGTTAAAGACGATAACAAGGTCGCCGTCATCGTTCCAATAGAAATTGCTGTTTTCACCCGGTTCAAGGTAATACACGCCGAACGGGTCATCTTCGAGCCAGTATTTTATATCTTTGTCTTCGTTCATTTCAACCTTCATCTGGCGCTGCACCTCAGCCTTGAGCTTGCTGTAAAAGCTGTCGTCAACCGCAAGATCGCTCAGCTCAACGATACAGCCCTTGTTTTTGTCGATGTGATAGTACTTGTAGTAGGTGTTGCCGCTTCCGTACACTTCATAAACACGCAGCTTCAGAGTAAACCATTTGTCGGTGTTCGTGACCACCTCATAGTCGACAAGCACCGTTCCGTGCCCCTTGCCATCGGCTAATTCAATATCCTTGTAAAAACAATCGGAAATAAGCTTCGTCATCTCGTCGATATCCTTGTTTATAAAGCTCTCGGCATCTCCGTTTTGACCTGTGACATGCGGCACATCAATATCAAGCGTGTAGTTATCGTCTGAATAAGTGTAGTTTCTGATGGTTACTACCTCGATTATGCTGCTAATGACAGGGATATTCTCCAAAGCCTGAGCATATGCCGGGCTGCAATTGGGAAGCACGACGAGGAACACAAGCATCAAACACGCCGCTGCACACAGAAATTGTCTGATTACCCTTCTGCGCCTGCAATTTGAATTATCGGGCAGGGAAGCGAGCGTGTCGTCAATTTGCTTGCTCACGCTTTTGGGTACTGTATAATCATCTTCCTTTGCGCATCTTTTTAAGTGGGAGTCAAAATTGTTCATTTGAGAAAGTCTCCATTAACATTTCTCGCAGCATTTTTCTTGCACGGGAAAGTTGCTGCTTTGCGGTCGCGACCGATGTGTCGGTGATTTTTGAAATTTGAGCTATTGACAAGTCCTCAAAGTAGTATAAAACAACGACCTCTCTATATGGCTGTTTCAATTGGTTGACTGCCTTTCTAAGTGTGAGCGCAGTCACGATCTCGTTTTCGGAGCTGCTTTCCTCGATCTCAAAATCATCGATGGAAAGCAGCTTTTTATTGCTGCGGACAAGTTCCACGGCGCAATTGCGGACTATCCGCAGCAGCCATGGTTTGAATGAGTATATGTTATTGAGCGTATCCAAATTTTTGTACGCTCGGTAAATTGACTCACTGATAGCATCGGCTGCATCGCTTTCGTTCGATAAAATGGAGAATGCGACAGAATACATAGCTTTTTCATTTTGCTTTATCAGCCGGCAAAATGAATCCTTATCGATCAATGCCACACCTCCTATTTATATCTTATATATACTTTGCTGTCTCCGTGCTGATCCACTCGACCCAAGTGGGGTAGTACTTAGCGTAAAGGTGCGTGCCGTCAGATGTCATATCCGAGGAAAGAGAGCCGCTGGCATCGTCAAAGATGGTGTTGGCGTCAATGTAGAAAACCTTGCTGCCGTCTGCCAAGGCGGAAAGCTTCGTGTTAAGATCATTGATCGATGCGTTGTTTACGACCTTATCGCTGTCCGAACGGGATTTTGAAACATGCAGGTTAGCCTCGATAATAATACTTGCATTTGGTTGCTTTTCTTTTATAAGATCAAGCACCTTACTATACTTATCGACGACAGAACTATGGGGATAGCCAACCTCGTTGATGCCGAGCATGATATAAACTTTGCTGTACTGCTTCTTAGACAAAAGCTGCGAAAGGGTGACATTACCGACTCCGTCTACTGAAAGGGACTCGCCGGTGACATCAAATACATTCATACCGACGCTGCAGAAAAAGTCAGCGCCCTTAAGACCTGAGTATTCTCTGATGCCAACGGTTCTCGAATCACCGACAAAGAGTGTGTCGTTCAAGCTAACGGGAGTCAGATCCTTACTGGGCTTGGGAGCTTTCGTCTCAGCTGGCTTTGTTTCGACAGGCTTTGTAGGCTTGAGGGTATCCGTTGGCTTTACTTCCTGCGTTGGAATCTCGGTAGGTTCGTCGGTGGGCACTGTAGCGGGATTATCGTGCCCGGAGCACACAGCGTAGATAAGTACGCCTGCAGTAACAACAAGTAATAGTACAAATGTAATAATATTAGACTTCTTCATAAATTCATCCTCAGAATCTGAAATATAGGAATGGATCGTCAAGACCGCGGTACATGCAGTAAATGCTGCCAAGCAAGATGGCGATCAG
>SAMEA3663235__coassemble_626_pt1 | contig 11373 bp, 11 predicted proteins | sample SAMEA3663235__metabat2_low_PE_005 | metagenome-assembled genome bin SAMEA3663235 (sample SAMEA3663235) | pig gut metagenome | biome: pig gut; feature: pig-associated habitat; material: faeces | place: China | collected 2013
TGGTGCTTATTTAGCATAAGCTGTTGTTCTTACATTATCTAATTTTCAAGGTACAATCTTGCTCCCCCACTTCAGCGGGCAGCTTGATTAATATATCATAACCGCACGCCATTGTCAAGACTTTTTTCAAAACTTTTTTCAAGCGTTTTCAATCTGTCTTGCCTTTCGTGAGTAGCTTTGTTAGAATACCACCCATTTCGCGCTTTGTCAACACTTTTTTTGGTGATTTTGCGAGGGCCTTTGAACTTTTTTTGACCGCCACTAAATATTGTGCCCGGCTTTGGTTACAATAACAACATGTCTATTTTTAACTGTTTTTTTGGTCGTCCGCAAAACGGCGACGGACCTCATCCGAGGCAGTTTCCCGAATACAAGGGCAGCATCTGCAGACAAACGCTCGAAAACCTTTTTGACGGCTGCTCGGACTTTCAGTCGCGCGAAATTCGCGCCGGACTGGTTTCCGACGGCACACTTTTCGTCTGCTGGATAGACGGCATCGTTGACGGCGGCGACACGGGCAAGGATATTCTGCGGCCGCTGACCGATCTTTTGCGCGCAGGCAGCGACCCGACGCCGGAGCGGCTTATGCAGGGTGCGGTTTACAGCTCGCAGGCCCAGCTTCGCACGGAGCTTGACAAGCTGGTCGATGATATTACGCAGGGCTTTGTCGCCGTCGTGTTTGACAGGCAGTCTGCGGCTGTGACCTTTGAGGTCAAAAGCAAAAATCAGCGCAGCATCTCCGAGCCGAAAATAGAAAAATCGCTCAAGGGCGGCAAGGACTGCTTTGTTGAGATGCTGCGTACGAACACCGCGCTTGTCAGGCGGCGCATTTTTAATCCCGCCCTGAAAGCCAAAAGTACGGTCATCGGCAGAAAAAGTCGCACCCGTGCGGTTATAATGTATGTTGACGGCGTCGCCGACCCTGCGACAGTTGCTGAATTGGAAAAACGGCTGGACGCCATCGACATTGACGGCGCACTTGCAAGCGAGTCTATCGAGGCGTGCATCACCGACAGGCCGCGCTCGCTGTTTCCGCAGCTGCTGCACACGGAGCGTCCCGACCGCTTTGCCCAGCAATTGCTCTGCGGCAGAGTGGGACTTATCGTTGACGGTCTGCCTATAGCGTTCATGCTGCCGGCGACCTTTGCCGAATATCTGCGTGTGCCGCAGGACGAGTCGCAGCACTATCTTGTTGCCACGATGCTGAGTTTAATACGCTGGTTTGCGGTGGTGCTGACCGTCGCTCTGCCTGCATTCTATGTTGCGGTTGCGATGTACCACCAGGAGATGATACCGACGAAGCTTCTGATGAGCATCGTTGCCTCAAAGCAGGACGTGCCGTTTTCGACCGCGCTTGAGGTCATCGGGATGCTGCTCGCCTTCGAGCTTTTGCAGGAGGCGGGATTGCGCCTGCCCAATCCCATCAGCGACACGGTTTCGATAATCGGCGCGCTCATCGTTGGGCAGTCGGCGGTGGAAGCGAAGGTCATATCGCCCATTGCGGTCATCGTGGTTGCGATGGCCGGTATAGCCGGCTACGCGCAGCCGAGCCAGGATCTGAGCGCGGCGCTGAGACTGTGCCGCTTTGTGCTGGTGCTTGCGGCAATACTCGCAGGGCTTTTCGGGGTGACGGCGGCACTGTGCATTTTGATTTGGTATCTGTGCACGATCGATTCCTTCGGCGTGAACTACACCGCACCGCTTTCAGGCGGCAGGCCGAATAATCTTTCGCGCACCTTTTTGCGAAAACCGCTGCCGGAGAAAAAATTCCGCGATCCGGAGCTGAACACGCCCGACAAAAGGAGGCAGAAATGAAGCTTACACGCATAATCGCAGTCGTCTGTCTTGCCGCATTGCTAAGCGGATGCTCGGGCGGCTCGGTTTATTCAAACTACCGCGAGATAGAACAGCTCATGGTCATCCAGACGATGGGCTTTGACTACGCCAAAAGCGGTGTGCGCCTGTCGGCATCCTCGGGCAGCGACAGTGCCGGAGGAGGCGGCGGAGGCAACGCAAAGGGCGGCGAGCAGGGGGGATCGGCGCAGGTGGCGCGGCTATCCGCCGAGGCGGAGTCGTTTTCGTTGGCAAAGGAGCGGATGCAGGATTACTCTGCAAGAGAGGACCTGTATTTTGCGCACACCTCGTACATCGCCGTCGGCGGCGAGTCGGCAAAGAAATCGGTGATGCCCTTTTTTGATTACATCGAACGCTCCCCCGAGCTGAGGCTTGACATTCCTCTGTTTGTCGTGACAAACGGCGCGGCCTCCGAGCTTGTTCTCGGCGCAGGTGGCGAAAGCTACGATGCGACGAGCGTTCTGCGTTCGCTGGAGCGAAATCTCAATCTGCGCGGTGACGGTGTGATATACAATGCCGCCCAAATTGTCACCGCTCTTGATACAAACGGCTGTGCGCTCATAAGTGCTGTCAAAGCCGTCAAAGCAGACGAGTCGGTCAAGGAGGCAAAGCAGTCCGAGCTCACGGCAATACCCGACGGGTATACGGTAATAAAAAACGGCAAGGCGGTCGGCAGCATACCCATTGAATATGCCCGGGGCGTGAACATTCTGCAAAACAAAGTCGGTCCCAGCTCTGTAGAGCTTGACACCGACGGCACAAGAGCGACGGTACAGCTTGACAAATGCAGCTGCGACATAAATCCTGTGTTTGACGGTGAGCACCTTGCCGGACTGGATATTCAAATCACGCTCACCGCCGCACTTTCGGAGACCGCCGACAGCATCGAAACGCAAAAGCTCAGCCGCGCTCTTGCGAACACGGCTAAGCTCTGGGTTACAAAGGTGCTTGGAATCTCACAGTCGCTTGAATGCGACTTTTTGCAGCTCGGCAGCGTGCTCGAGCGCAAGGAACCGAAGCGGCTTGCGGGCATGAGCTCCGACCTGTCGGAGAGTCTGCCATCTATATATTATAATGTAGGCGTCGAGGCGGAGGTCAATCGCAGCTTCGATGTCGGCTTGGGGAGTTCGAAATGAATCTTAACTATGACCGGCGGCAGCTCATGGCGCTTATATTCGTATCCTCGCTTGCACCTGCCGTGCGGCTTATACCGAAATTCAACACGCAGGCGGCAGGCAGCGCAGGCTGGTTATCGCCGCTTGTCGCTTTGCCGTTTCTGGTTTTGTATGTGTGGTTTTTGTCGGCGTATATGGCTGACCGCCGCAGCGGTGAGGGGCTCGGCGAGCTGATATTGCGCACAAACGGCAATATCTTCGGCTCTTTCGTCCTCATCGCAACGGCGGCGTTTCTCATTTTCTGCTGCGGCTTCATTCTGCGTTCCGGAGCGGAGCGGTTTATCTGCACTATCTACCCTGCCGGAAACGCGTGGCCCTTCGTCATCGTCATGCACGCACTCGGTGTCATCGCCGCACTCGGACCGCGGAAAGCACTGCTGCGCTCGGCGCGGATATTCTCGCCGCTCCTCGCTATCGTGCTGGTGCTCGTGATCGCCTTTGCGCTGACCAACATCGAGCTTGACCTGCTTTTGCCGCTTTCTAAGGGCAAACCCGATAAGCTCGGACTCGCCGCCGTACCGATGCTCGAAATTTACGCCGGAATTTTCGTCTACTCGGCATTTCTCGAGCGCACAAGCGACAAGACCCGCGGCAGAGCGGCGGCATATTCGCTGTGGCTCATTCCCGTGTGCCTGCTGTTTACGGCATTATCCCTCGTCGCCGTCGGCAATTACGGCGCGGAGCTCACCTCGAGATTTAACTACCCGTTTTTTGCGATAATACAAAATGTTGCGTTGTTTCACACCATTGAACGCATCGAGGCTTTAGTCGTTGCGTTGTGGGTGCTGCCCGATTTTATTATTTTCGCGATGATGCTCATTGTTGCCGCCCATTGCCTGCGGCTGGTGTTCGGCTTTGTGCCGGAAACAAAGGAGACCTCCATGCTCGACATGACAAACGGCCGCTGGCTCATACCTGCGACCGCCGCCCTTATCACCATTGCCGCCGTGCTGCTCGACTTAGACTCGGATAATCTCAATTTTTACTCCCAGCTTGTCGTTCCGGCGGCAAACATGGCCGTCGCCCTCGTGCTGATACCCGTGAGCTTCGCAGTCGGCAAACTGCGCCGCTTGAGATAAGTTTTTTTAGATGAAGCGTGGGAACGATGTTAAAACTTTTCTTTGTTTCGCCAAAGAAAAGTTACAAAAGAAACGCGACCAAAGGGCTTAGCCGCCCTTTGGAAACCTACACCGGGTATCGGTGCGACCGTCTATTGGACTGCTCAGCGTTAACAAGTGCGGCTATTTAGAGTTTAGTCTGCACTTCTTGATATAGCTGTACAAAACTTGCAGTGCATCGATAACGAAAGGTGCTTCTATTTTGCAATGCACCGATAGGTTGATTGCCGGACTTAACTTTAGCATAGTGTTACCGGTCGGGACACCGCAATAACAATACGCAGAAGCGTAGCAACGAAGCTGAAAGACCGATAGGTTGATGGTCAGACTTGACTTTAGCAAAATGTTACCGGTCGGGAAACCGCAATAACGATACGCTGAAGCGTATAACCGATACTGAAATTATTTATTTTTCAGCTCTTCTAAGATTTCTGCCAGAAGCTCCTCGGTGGTGGGCTTGGGGGGTTCCTCGGGGGCTTTCTCCCCGGCTTCTTCCTCTTCCTTCTTCTTGCCGATGGTCGCAAGCTTATTGACCGCCTTAATGAGCAGGAACACGACAAACGCCATGATGATGAAGTTAATCACATCCATGATGAACGCACCGTAGGTCAGCGTCGCCTTGCCGACGGTCACGCTGAGTCCCGAAAAGCCGTCGAGACTAAAGCAGCCGATGATGGGGTTAATGAGGTTGTTGATAAGCGAGGTTACGAGTGCGGTGAATGCGCCGCCGATGATGACGCCGACCGCCAGATCCATTACATTGCCGCGCAGGGCAAACGCCTTGAACTCCGAAAGAAACTTTTTCATCACTTATTCTCCTTAATCTTTTTTGGTTTTGGGTACTAACAGCTCCGTGCCGCCCATGTAGGGGCGAAGCACCTCGGGTATGGTGACCGTGCCGTCTGCCTGCAGGTGATTTTCGAGGAACGCAATGAGCATACGCGGAGGTGCGGCAACTGTATTATTCAGCGTGTGGGGCAGATAGGTCTTGCCGTCCTCGCCCTTGACGCGCATTTTCAGTCTGCGCGCCTGTGCATCGCCGAGATTCGAGCAGGAGCAGACCTCGAAATACTTCTGCTGACGGGGCGACCATGCCTCGATGTCGCAGGACTTGACCTTGAGGTCGGCAAGGTCACCCGAGCAGCACTCGAGCTGGCGCACGGGAATTTCCATGCTGCGAAACAGCTCCACGGAATAACGCCACATCTTTTCGTACCATGCCTTGCTGTCCTCGGGCTTGCAGACGACTATCATCTCCTGCTTCTCAAACTGGTGGATGCGGTAAACGCCGCGCTCCTCGATGCCGTGCGCGCCCTTTTCCTTGCGGAAGCAGGGAGAGTAGCTCGTGAGGGTCTGCGGAAGCTTTGCCTCGGGAATTATTTGGTCAATGAACTTACCTATCATGGAATGCTCGCTTGTGCCGATAAGGTACAGGTCCTCGCCCTCTATCTTATACATCATTGCGTCCATATCCGTCTGGCTCATGACGCCCTCGACAACATTGCCGTGGATCATGAACGGGGGAATGCAGTAGGTGAAGCCCTTGCCTATCATAAAGTCGCGGGCATATGCCAGAACCGCCGAGTGCAGTCGGGCAATGTCGCCCATGAGGTAGTAAAAGCCGTTGCCGGATACTCTGCCGGCGGCATCCATGTCAACGCCGTTAAAGCTCTCCATTATCTCGGTGTGGTAGGGAATGGGGAAGTCGGGAACTTCAGGCTCGCCGAAACGCTCGACCTCAACATTGCAGCTATCGTCAGGTCCGATGGGAACGGAGGGATCAATGATGTTCGGGATGGTGAGCATGATGGCGCGTATGCGCTCGCTCATTTCGCCTGTTGCCTTTTCAAGCTCGGCAAGACGCTCGGCGTTTGCCTTGACCTGTGCCTTTGCCTTTTCCGCTTCCTCAAGCTTGCTTGGGTCCTTCTTTGCCTGTCCCATAAGAATGCCCACCTGTTTGGACAGCGTGTTTCTCGAAGCACGCAGGTCGTTTGCCTCGGTGAGGGCTGCGCGGTACTTCACATCAAGCTCCAGCACCTCGTCAACCAGGGGCAGCTTTGCGTCCTGGAACTTCTTCTTTATGTTCTCCTTGACTATCTCGGGATTTTCTCTTACAAACTTTATATCAAGCATTGTGATTACTCCTTGTTATATTCCTAAACAAAGTTTTTACTATTTGTTAATTTCCTGCCAGGTGCCGCCCATTCGGGCGAGGTTCTGTATAAGCGCCTCTCGGTCGTCGCTGTCATAAAATTCCAAGACTATGCGGCCGCTGCGCTTGCCGCATTCGATATTAACCTTGCGCGACAAAGTGCGGCTGAGGTAATCTGCGGTGTCGGCGATATAGTCCACGAAAAGCTCCTCGCTCTTTGTCGGCTGCTTTGCCGGCTCGCGCAGCTTTTTGAGCGTCCTTGCCACAAGCTGCTCGGTCTTTCGTACGGACAGCGCATTATCGATGACATTCTTTGCCGCGCTTAGCTGCATTGACGCGTCCTCAAGCGGAAGCAGCGATCTTGCATGGCCTGCCGAAAGCTTGCCCTCCTCGACCATTTTCAAAACATCCGGACACAGTCCCAAAAGGCGCATTGCATTTGCGACCGCCGGCCGTGACTTTCCTACGCTTTTAGCCGCTTCATCCTGCGTCAGGCCGTATTCCTCGATAAGGCTCTTATAGCCGAGCGCCTCTTCGATCGGATTTAAGTCCTCGCGCTGCAGATTTTCGACCAGTGCAAGCTCGGCAACGCGGCGGTCATCGGCGGAAATAACGCGCACCGGAACCTCGACAAGTCCGGCAAGCCGGCTTGCGCGCCAGCGTCTTTCACCTGCGATTATTTGATAATAGCCGTTATCCTGCTTGCGCACGGTTATCGGCTGGATAAGTCCGTACTGCGCGATAGAATCGGCAAGCTCCTGAAGCTTTTCATCGTCAAATTTACTTCGCGGCTGGTCTGCACGGGGCTCAACCTTGGTTATCGGCAGATTAAGAAGCTCGCCCTCTGCCTCATTTTCGGTCAAATCCTCACCGAAAAGCTCGCTCAAACCTCGTCCGAGGCCTTTTTTCAGCTCTTTTGGCATTATTTTCTCCTTTCCTGCTTGAGAAATTCATCTGCAAGCTTCATGTATGCACGGCTGCCTTTGCCTATCTTGTCGTAGGCAACGCCGGGCTTTCCGTGGCTGGGTGCTTCGGAAAGGCGCACGCTGCGCGGTATCACAGTGTCGTAGACCTTGCCGCCGAAATATTCTTTAAGCTCAAATGCGACCTGCTGCGTGAGATTTGTTCTCGCGTCATACATCGTAAGCACGATGCCCTGGATATTCAGACCGGGATTGAGACGCTTGTTGCAGAGCTTAATTGTCGTCATAAGGTCGGTTATGCCCTCAAGTGCGTAATACTCGCACTGCATGGGGATAATTATGCTGTCGGCAGCAACGAGCGCATTAAGTGTAAGCAGCTCCAATGAAGGCGGACAGTCGATAAATATGTAGTCGTAGTCGTTATAGATTAGCTGCAGCGCATCCTTGAGTACATATTCTCGCTTTTCTGCAAGGACAAGGGCGACAGTAGCGCCTGACAGATCCTTATTTGACGGAATGACATCACCGAAGGGAGTTTTGCGAATGCAGTCGTAGATATCCGCCTTTTTTGCGATAAGCTCATAGGTGCCGGGGGTGGAGTATTTATTGACACCCATTCCCGAGGTTGAGTTGCCCTGTGGATCGCAATCGAGAATCAGCACCTTTTTACCCTTCATTTTCAATGCACAGCAGAGGTTGACACAGGTGGTCGTCTTGCCGACGCCGCCTTTCTGGTTGGCAATAGCAATTATCTTGGACATAATTTCACCTCGAGGCTATTATATCCTTTCTTGTCGCGTATTTCAATGTTTCACATGAAACATTTTAAGAAAAATGCAAATTGTTTCATGTGAAACATCGGAGAAACTACTCGACGAGCATATCTATGTCCTCGATGGTCAGACCCTTGTGAACCGCAAGGTTAATTCCGTAGGCGATAAGCTTCGCCGAGCTCCGCACAAGCTCATCAATATTCCTCGGCGTGACAAACAAGCCCTTGGCTTCTTCAGCCTCGGTAAAGGCGGCGGCATCAATCACCGTTGGAACACCGATGGCGGCAACGGGGACGCCGAGAAAATCGTAATTGAGTGCGGCGCGATTGTTGCCGACTCCCGAGCCCGGGGAAATGCCGGTGTTGCATATCTGCACGTTCTTGCAAAGCCGGTCAAGCTCGCCGGAGGCAAGTGCATCAACGGCGATAACGCAATCGGGCTTTACGAAATCGCAAATTGCTTTAAGTCCGTCGGCACTCTCGATGCCGGTCGTGCCCAATACTCCGGTACGGAAAACAGAGACGGAGGAAAAAGCGTTAAACTGCTCGGGCAGGGAGGACTTCAAGTGCCGTGTAACGATTAAGCTGTCGGCGGTATCCGGTCCGATGGCATCCGGTGTGACAGCGCGATTGCCGAGGCAGGCAACGAGCACGCTTTTTGCGTTTTGTATAAATGAAAACTTATTTAAAAGCAAAGCAAGAGCATTGGCGCAATCTGAAAACGAATTCTCCGCTCTGCTAACATATTTTTCCATTTCTAAAGTAAAATAATCACCGATCGGCTTGCCTAAAGCCCGCGCTGCTTCATCATCGGTGACGGACACTCGGCTTGCCTTGCAGTTTGAAATTGCGAGCTCCTCACTGACAACGCCCTTATACTGCTTTTCAAGCCGTGAATTGGCTTCGACGGCAAGGTCGGTACGCGCAAAGGATTTTTGCATTTTGTGTGCTCCTTTAATCAAGATATAGTATATTCTCTCCGAGGTTGCCACAAGAAATGCAAAGTCCAAAAAAATATTCGCAAAATTTAGAAAAAGCTTGATTTTTCAATGACTTAATGTTAGAATAGTTCCCTGCGAGCTATGCTCGCCAATCGTTATCGTTATTCAGTCCCAAACGGCAGTAACCATCAGCTCAGTCTGATAGCCGGCGAAAACCGGCGGTATTCGCCGGAAAATCCCGTGAGGATTTTTGTTACTAAGTTATAAGGAGGTGCCACGATGCCCAACATTAAGTCCGCAATGAAGAGAGACGAAAAGTCCAAGGAGCTCCGTGCAAAGAACCGCGCAGACAAGACTGCTCTCAAGACCGTTTTGAAGAAATTTGACGCCGCTGTCGAAGCAGGCGACAAGGCTGTTGCAGCAGAAAGCTACAAGGTAGCAGTCAAGGCTGTTGACCACGCAGCAGGCAAGGGTCTTATTCATAAGAACAACGCAGCTCACAAGAAGTCCAAGATGACCGTCAAGCTCAACAAGATGTAATTTTGGATAATAATTCAAATAGCAAAGCTCCGCAGTTTGATTACTGCGGAGCTTTGCCGTTTTCATATTGTTTAGTCAAAATCAAGTGATATTCCGCTGCCGGTGCCGGGCAGGAAGGGGAGAAGCGAATTTGCGACCTTTTCAACGGGCATTGTCTGAAGCCAGACCTTACCGGGTCCGCAAATGACGGTGTTAAAGATCCCCTCGCCGCCGAACAGAATGTTCTTTGCGCCGGAAACGGTTTGTACCTCCATGGTGCAGCTTGCCGACATTGCGGCAAGATGGCCGGTGTTTGCGACTATCTTCTGACCTGCCGCGAGCTCATATTCGACTGCATGACCGTCAAATTCGGCGAAAACCGTGCCGTTGCCGCTTACGCGCTGCAAAATGAAGCCCTCGCCGCCGAAAAGTCCGCCGCTGACCTTCTTATTAAAGAATATATCGAGCTTGACGCTGCTTTCGCCGGCAAGAAATGCGCGCTTCTGGAAAATCATCTCGTTGCCGGCGGAAATCTCAAAGGCTTTAATCGAGCCGGGGAAGCTGGAGGCAAAGGCGATGAGTCCACGGCCGTTTGTTGCGGTATATATATTCTGAAACATCTTCTCGCCGGAAAACATTCTGCCGAGCGCTTTGCCTAAGCCGCCGTTAGTAGTGGTCTCCATTTTCATGTTCGGGGACATCCAAGCCATGCTGCCGCCCTCGGTGATCATCTTTTCACCGATCTCAAGCTCGCAGACTACTACGGGCAGGGTTTCGCCCTCAATTCTGTACTGCATGATTACTCTCCCTTGAAATAATTCGTTTTGCTAAGCGCGACAAACAGTGCCGCACCGGCGACTGCGCCGAATACGCCTTGAATTGCGTTCATCGGGATATTGGCAACGGCCGCTGCGCCGAAGCCGAGGAACACCGCCTCGTACAAGAGGTAGCCGCCGACCATGACTGTCTCGGCAACGATGCCTGCAATTATCGACTTTGCAAGCTGATTCTTTACGAACCTGCGGCTGAGCAGCCAAGCTGCAAGCAGTGCAACGACCGCCTTTATAACGAAGGTGCCGGGCGCATAAATTACATAGCCGGAGACGATATCGGCAAGGGCAGAGCCGAGGCCTGCTGCGAGTGCGCCCCACAAAGGGCCCAACAAAAATGCCGCGAGCAGCACGACCGCGTCACCGGCGTGAATGTAGCCGCCCAAGGGGGTGGGTATTTTGATGACCATGGTGGAAACGCAGGTCAGTGCGGCGAAAAGTGCTGCGAATATCAGTTTTTTTGTTGTATTGTCTTTCATTTTACTTACCTCGTTGAGCATAATAAAGTTCGGCATAAAGTCCGTTTTTCCTGATAAGCTCCTCATGCGTTCCGCTCTCTGCAACCGTGCCGTGCTCGATGACCGCGATGAGGTCGGCGTTTCGTACGGTCGAAAGGCGGTGGGCGATTATGATACTCGTTCTGCCCACGCTCAATTTATCAAGCGAGGCCTGAATTGCCTGCTCGGTGACGGTGTCGAGAGCGGAGGTCGCCTCGTCGAGAATGAGTATCGGCGGGTTTTTGAGAAACACCCTCGCAATCGAAAGGCGCTGCTTCTGACCGCCGGAGAGCATCACACCGCGCTCGCCGATATAGCTGTCGTAGCCGTCGGGCATCTCCATGATCTCGTCATGTATCTCGGCAAGCTTTGCAGCCTGCACTATCTCCTCGTCGGTGGCATCGGGTCTGCCGTAGCGAATGTTCTCGCGCACCGTTGCGGCGAACATATACACATCCTGCTGGATCATGCCGATGCTCTGCCGCAGTGATGCCTGCGTTAAGCTTCGCACATCCTTGCCGTCAACCAAAACCGCGCCGCCGTTAACATCGTAAAAGCGCATGAGCAGTTGGCTCATGGTGGTCTTGCCGCC
>SAMEA3663235__coassemble_640_pt1 | contig 11252 bp, 6 predicted proteins | sample SAMEA3663235__metabat2_low_PE_005 | metagenome-assembled genome bin SAMEA3663235 (sample SAMEA3663235) | pig gut metagenome | biome: pig gut; feature: pig-associated habitat; material: faeces | place: China | collected 2013
ATGGAAGCTGTTTCGGTGTAGGTACTATCAACGGGTGCAATATAAGTTGGGTATTCAAGGCTGGGAAACTTGCCGCCAACACGCTGCTGCGCACTTGTTGAGGTGTCAAATACCCATGTGCGATAGTTTAAATCCTTTGCTTGAAGGTCGATCCATTCATTGAGAAGAGTGAGCAGATTATCAGTCTCCTTATTATCGACCTTTATGGGCTTTTCGGTAAGCACCTCGGTGCTGCTGGTTGAAAAACGGTAAACGGACTGGGTGCTTGTACTGCTCTGACTTCCGATGGCCTTTCCTCCCGAGCAAACCGAATTGTAAGCATAGTAGGAGTATTCGACGACGCTGTTTCCTTTGATGCTGCCTGCTACAGCACCGATGTCGGAGGCTCCTTCTATATAGCCGAAGTTGCAGCAATTTGTGATGGTGCCGTTATTCACATTTGCGGCTATACCGCCGACGGTGTATGTACCCGTAACCTTAACGGCGTTCCAGCAGTTTGCAATTTTTGCACCGTCAAGATTTGCAACTATACCTGCGACGTCTGTTTCGCCGTTTACAATACCCTCGACACCGAGGTTTTTTATCTCGGCGGACGAACCGCCGACAAAGCCGAATAATGCTCTGCTGTTTTCCTGTGTGTCGCTTGAAAGCTTGAGTACGGCATAACCGCAGCCGTCAAACACACCGGCAAAGGCACAGGAGGCTGTGACGCCGATAGGTGTCCATGAAACATCGGTCAGCTTAATATCGGAGGTCATGTAGAAGGTGACACCGGCGGTAAGCTTACCGGCGTTAACATACTCGGCAAATTTGCAAAACTCGTCAGTGTTTGAAATACTGTAGCTTTTGCCGGCCTCCGCCTCTTGGCCCGATAAAGCAAGCTCCGACAGTGTTTTGGCGGGGTCATAGCCGCAGGCATCGACCGCGTAGGCGGGGAGGACTGCACAGTTGCCGACCAAACTGAATAGCATTAAAACCGTCAGAAAGGAACAAATAATTCTTTTAAGCTTGTTATTCATGCTAATGCCTCCGGAATTGTACAAATATACACAGTCATAATATCACAAAATCAAGAATTATTCAATTAAAATAATATTCGACACAACATTATTGAAAACGACAGCCCGATGTGATATAAATACATAAGAATTATAATGTTTTTTTGAGGAAATATAAACGCTTATGTCAAGAATCAGATATCGCCTCGGAATATTTTTATCTGTTGTTTTGATCGTTGCGGGTGCGGTGTATATATACTTCACTCATTATGCGCCGCTCAAACCGGATGCGGACACCGAGGTGACCGTATGGTATGTCAATAACGACAGAATGTGGCAGGGCTTTGCCGGACTTGCCGATAATTATAACAACGGTGAGGGCGGCAAATACGGAATCACTGTTAAGGTCAGGGATTTTAACAGCAGCTCGGAACTCTACAAGGAGCTTGACAAAAGAATAGAAGAAAAAGGAAGCCTGCCCGACATGGTCGTTTGCGATACCGACTATGCCGCTTACATGGATGAAAAGGGAGTCCTTGCCGAAATGAGCTCATATTTCGGGAGCTGGGAGGCGTCCGCTTTTCGCAAGGAAATGGCGGAGGCTGCTTCAAAGAACGGGACACTGGCCTCCCTGCCGGTTGCGGCGGAAACAAATGTTTTTATGGTTAATACCGAGGTGTTCTCGGATATTTCGGCAATATCAAATTTCGAAAAGCTTTGCTCGGTGGCCGATGAGTATTATTCCAGAAACGGCTCCAGTTTCTTCACGATAACCGACTATTCGTTGTTTTTCAGAACTGCGGCTGCTCAGCTCAAGGACGATTTCAGCGCTGTCAGTCCACATGATACAAGCAATAAAAACTGTAAGTACATATATAAGCTGTTGGCTGAGACAGCCTATAACCGGGGATTCGGTGTGGCAGGCGGAGAGGCGACCAAAATGGTCGGTGAGGGAATAATAGCCTGTGCTTTAATCCCATCGTCAGAGGTCATGAGCTGCGCATATGCGCTTGATGCCGATTCAATTGAATTTGCAGCTTATCCCTGCATGAAGGACGGCGAATCGGCTTATGTAGAAAAGGTGACCGGTATTACAATGACCGCCTCCGACAGTAATTCGGAGCGGGCCTCGGCAATGTTCATCCGCTGGTTCACATCTCCGGAGGTCAACGCGCCGTTCGTTGGAGATAGTGGATATATTCCAGCTTCAGGTGCTGCTGTTGATATTTCGGATTATGATATCTATTCGGAGCTTACAGCCGCGATCGCCGAGCGCAGAGATAATTCCGAGTGCTATACTTATGAGGCAAGTGCGGACTACTCTGTCAACAGCAGAGATTTTGACGAAATACTTAATACTATTATGGATTCATTAAACTAAAACAGATATATGAGGTGAATGATATGGACAAATTCAGAGTTTTAGAGATCAAAAAAAGCGTATTCGAGAATAACGATCGTGAAGCTGACAAGTTAAGAGAGGAGCTTAAAAAGGAAAAGACATTTTTGCTCAATCTCATGTCATCTCCCGGTTCGGGTAAAACTACTACCTTGAAAGCTACAATTGCGGCGTTAAAGGATGAAATGCGCATAGGCGTTATGGAAGCCGACATTGATTCTGATGTTGACGCACATACAATTGCCGAGACCGGGGCAAAAGTAATTCAGCTCCACACCGGCGGAATGTGCCATCTTGATGCCGGTATGACAAAGCAGGGGCTTGAAGGACTGGGAACAGAGAATATCGACTTTGCCATTCTTGAAAATGTAGGTAATCTTGTTTGCCCCGCCGAGTTTGACACGGGTGCTGTAAAAAATGCGATGATACTCTCCGTACCCGAGGGTCACGATAAGCCCTTGAAGTACCCTTTGATGTTCTCTATCTGCGATGTACTGCTCGTCAATAAGATTGATGTCATGCCTTACTTTGACTTTGACCTTGAAGCCTGCAAGCAATATGTAACTAAGCTTAACCCCAACATCAAGATTATTCCCATCTCCGCAAGAACGGGAGAGGGCATTGATGAATGGGCAAATTGGATTCGTGAGCAGGTTAAGCAGTGGAATAGCTGAAAAATGAAACCCGACGACAGCTGTCGTCGGGTTTCAGAGCAATGTTACATTATGCGGGGTCGTATGACTTGCTGACCTCGTTGCCGTCAGCATCATAGTCGATACATTCCATGAGTTTGGGATCAACACGGCTTTGTTTTTTTATAGTCATTCCCACGCCCTTATTGTTGAATACCCAGATGTAGTTGTTCCAAACACCGGGGTCTTTCTTCCTGAAAACGGTTGTTTCATTGAGCCTGCAAAACTTTGCCCGACCTTCAGCGGTATCAAGCAGATCACCCTCGCCGGTATAAAACAGCTCATCGTTATAGTGGTAATTATCTTCCTCTTCGATGGATTTTTTTATTTCTTCTCTGGACATTTCAGTACCTCCGGTGCGTTTTTTTTGATTGTAGCACGATATTATAATTGTTTCAAGAACATTTGAAGATTACAGCTTCAACCGGCTGATTTTGCTTTTGTTGACACATGCCTGCCTTTTTTGTTAAAATACAACAAAGAACAAATATACAGACACAATGACTATTGAACAATAATAGCTCACAAGCTATTATTGAGTGACTGTTTTGACATTATTCGTTTTGCGTCAGTGTATATAATTGCGGCAGAATTGCCTTGACAGGCTTTCTGCAGAATGATAATTCTTTTATTAAGTTGAGGATAGTTAATTGAATTTTCACGGTTTTTTCGAAGATGGACGTATTGCGGCGACAGAGGCCTGGAACAGCAAAGCCTTTTTCCCGATTCTGTTTGTAATATCGTTGTTTGGACTCGTTAGCGGCACTCAGCTTGTTGTCATGTTTGTGCTTGTAGCGGTATCGGTTTTGCTGCTTGTTTTCTGCGACGACCTTTTGTCGATAGTATGCCCTTTAATGTGCATTTTCCTGCTGTCAACAAAGTATTATACGGATTACACCGCCCTTGTGCCGTATGTGCCTTATGCCGTCGTGCCTTTTGCAATTGCGGTCATGTTTAATCTGATATATTACAGAAGACCCTTTGTGAAGGGCAGATTTGTCCCTCCGCTTTGCGCTGTTTCGGTTGCACTGCTTGTTGGCGGAATCGGCACAATATCGGCGAAGGATTATTTCAGACCCGTGAGCCTTTACTATATGCTCGGGCTCGGCGTGGTAATGCTTTTGCTGTATTTCCTTGCGTCATCAAGACTTGAAAACGAAAGGGAATACGATCGCGTAGAGCGTATGGCGGATATACTGTACACGGCGGGTCTGCTCGCATCGGCTGTGGTAATAGTGTTCTATGCAGTAAATTATGAACGCTTCATTAAAAGCGGAACGGTGCTGTTTTTTAAGCCGAGAAACTATATTGCCAGCGTCCTTTTAATGACGCTGTCATCATCATGCCTTATGATAGAACGCCGTCGCATTCATCTTTTGGGGTTTGCCGTCATGTGCTTTGCGCTTGTTATGACAGGGTCAAGAAGCGGATTGCTTTTCGGCACAATGACAGGCTTTGTCTGCGGTCTGTATATCTGCTATCTCAGAAGGGAAAGCATCGAGGAGAAAAAATGGTATAATTGGGTGTTTTTGCTTGTAGTTGCCGCCTTGTGCTATATTGGTGTCAAGTACATTCCGGTCTTGTATTCAAGCAGACTCGTCGAGGGCAATTTTATATCTGCAAGCGAGACAAGAGTCAGCTTTATCGAATTGGGTATAAGAGACTTTTTAGATCACCCGTTTAACGGTATCGGTGTCGGCAGTACAAAGAATATCGGTATATTTAAGGCTATCATTCCGGGCAGTCTTGTATTTTATCATAATGTTGCAATTCAGGTTATGGGGTCGATGGGCCTGATAGGAGTAATGGCGTATTGCTGGATATTCGGTGAGCGAATGCGGCTTATTCTCACCAATCTTCGCAGTCCGCTAATAATATTCGGCTTTTCCTATGCCGGCATCCTTGCGATGTCGATGACTAATCCCGGAGTTTTTTGCCCTTTTCCTGAGGCAGCACTATTAATAGTTATGTTCTCAATAGCTGAAAAGGAATCAAAAAAGCAAAGAAAAATAAATATGGTGGAGGAGACTGTATGAAAAAGCTTGTAAGCATTATGCTGGTGCTTGTCCTGCTTGTTTCCCTTGTGCCGTTGTCGGTTTTAGCGGAAGGAAATGAGTATGATACTATCACCGGCAGTATCATGTTTAATGCCGGACATGATGACATGGAGACGGACCACCCGTGTCCGTTCACCTACAGCGATGAGTATTTTACCGGATCGGGTTATACCTACAGGCAGGACCTTGCAACCGTTACCATGGCCATGTGCCTTGCATCGGGCAATGTCGCAGATCCGTCCCGATACAAGGAAGGCCCTGCAAATCTGATCGATTTCTTTAATCAGATCGGCTTTAAGGATTTCGAAGCCAATAAGGACTTTACCGAAAGACCCGGCAGAAACACTTTCGGTGTAGGTATCGCAAATAAGGAGCTCTACATAGACGGCGAAAAGTGCACTGTTATCGGCATCGGCCTGCGCGGCTGCGGTTATTATGCCGAGTGGGCAGGCGATCTGAATGTCGGACTTGAGGGTGACCATGCAGGATTTGCTGTTTGCCGCGACATAGCTCTTGATTTTTTGCAGGATTATCTGGCAAATCACCCGGAGATTTGCGGCAGAATTAAGCTCTGGTGTACCGGTTACAGCAGAGGAGCGGCAGGGGCAAATATGCTCGGCGGTGCAATAGACGATTTGATTGCGGCAGGCCGCAGCATAGGCAAAAATGTTGAGCTTTCAGCAGACGATATCTATTTTTACTGCTTTGAGCCTCCCATGGGTGCAGATGTCAGCAAGATTAACGGCAGCATCTACAATAACATTCATAACATCGTCAACTACAATGACCTTGTCGTAAAAGTTGCACCCGAATGCATGGGCTTCGGAAGATACGGTGTAGACCATGTTATGCCGAGCGCAAAGCTTGATGATAATTACGATGAGCTTAAGGAAAAAATGCTTGAGGTTTTCGCAACCTTTGAGAATGCCGGCGAATACCGTATTGACAACTTCAAGTATGTTACCGTTACACCCTACGCAACGATTTCAAAGATAATAAATCTCAATAACGGCGTCACTATGACTCAAGGTGAATTCCTCGATTGCTTCGTTCAGAAGCTGTTTACCGAGGTTTTCACCACAAGAGCTGAGGTCTATGCCGCCCAGGATGATATTCAGGAGCTCATTGTACCGCTCATCGGTACATATCCCGATCAGTGGAACTCTTTTGTTCAGATCCTGAGCAAGAGCGCGGTTAAAAATCTCGGTGAACTCATCTATGTAATCGAGAACAAGTCTGTTGACGAGATCGTGAACTATGTAGCGAATATGGTTCTCGACGCTTTGCGCGATGCCGGCATAACTGAGTATAATTTTGAGCAGGTCAAAAAAATGGTAAAGCCTTTGACTCTTACCGTTATAAAGATCGTGGCAAAATGCCCCGATGAGTTTGCAACGCTTATTTTCAACATTATCGGCATTATGTCCGCTCATTACGGCGAACTCGGTATGTCCTGGATGATGACGATACCCGAGGACTACATGAACAGCAAGCCTGATGCCGTCGTAAATAATCTGCCCTTCACCGATGTCGGTATGGGCTCATGGTTTTACGATAATGTAAAGTATTGCTATGATAATGGCCTTATGATAGGCTCCAATGTAAACAGCTTTGCTCCTGAAGGCACAGTTTCCAGAGGACAGGTCGTGACCGTGCTGTACCGCCTTGCCGGCACACCCTCGGTCTCCGGTAAAAACTGCCCGTTTACGGATATTGACACCTGCTGGTGTAAGGATGCTGTCATCTGGGGCTATAATGCAGGTGTTGTCATGGGCTATGATGATAACACCTTCCGACCGGATGAATGCGTTACCCGCGAGCAGCTTGCCGCATTCGTTTACAGATACGCAAACGACGGCAGCTCCGCTATAGCTGAACTTAGCGACTTTACAGATGCCGGACTTGTTTCCGATTATGCGATACCGGCAATGAGCTGGTGCGTGAATAAGGGTGTTGTCATCGGCATGGGTGACGGTACGCTATATCCGCAGGGCTGTTCAACCAGAGCGCAGTTTGCTGCCATGATATCAAGATTGGCTCCCGGAAGCTTAAATAAATAATAATACCGTAAATCAGCCGTTTTAAAACGGCTGATTTTCTTGTGATTTACAATTATTCATGATATAATGTTTCGATAAATTATTCGGAGGCTCTAAATGGATAGATTTAAACTTGTATCACCGTATGCACCTATGGGTGATCAACCTGAGGCAATAGAAACACTTGTCAGCGGAATTAAAAACGGTATAGACGAGCAGGTGCTTTTGGGTGTTACAGGTTCCGGCAAGACCTTTACCATGGCAAGCGTCATCGCAAGGCTCAATAGGCCTACACTTGTGCTTGCTCATAATAAGATACTTGCCGCGCAGCTTTGCGCTGAGTTTAAGGAGTTTTTTCCTGAAAACGCCGTTGAGTACTTCGTCTCTTACTACGATTATTATCAGCCCGAGGCTTATATACCCCACACGGATACCTTTATTGAGAAGGACAGCTCCGTAAACGATGAAATTGAGAGACTAAGACACAGCGCTACCTCAAGTCTTTTTGAGCGCCGAGATACCATCGTCGTAGCTTCTGTATCCTGCATTTACGGACTCGGTGACCCGATCGACTATCAAACCATGGTCATTTCGCTAAGACGGGGTCAGACGAGAAACTTTGACGAGCTCCTCAAGAAGCTTATCGAGATTAGATACGAGCGCAATGATATTGCATTTGAACGCAATATGTTCAGAGTAAGGGGTGATACCGTTGAGATTTTCCCCGCTTATTCAAACGATAAGGCGATAAGAGTTGAGTTCTTCGGTGATGAGATAGACCGTATCAGCGAAGTCAATGTCGTTACCGGAAATGTGTTTCGGTATATCAATCATGCTGCAATTTACCCTGCGAGCCATTATGTTGTAAGCAAGGATAAAATGGCAAGAGCGATAGATGATATCCGCGCAGAGTGTGAGGAGCGTGTCAGGTTTTTTGAAGGAAACGGCAAGCTTCTTGAGGCACAGAGAATTTCTCAGCGTACAAATTATGATATAGAGATGATGCAGGAGCTCGGTTATTGCACCGGTATAGAGAATTATTCGAGAATAATCTCCGGCAGACCGGTCGGAAGCGCACCGATGACCTTGCTCGATTATTTCCCCGATGATTTTCTTCTGTTTGTTGATGAAAGCCATGTGACGCTGCCGCAGGTTCGGGCAATGTACCGCGGAGATAGGGCGAGAAAGGAAGCATTGGTCGATTACGGCTTCAGACTGCCCTCGGCATACGATAACAGACCGCTGAAATTCGATGAGTTTAACGAGAGAATACATCAGGCGGTTTATGTTTCCGCAACTCCCGGCGAGTATGAGCGCGAGAGAGCAGGTCAGATTGCAGAGCAGATAATCAGACCCACAGGTCTTCTTGATCCCGAAGTCTCCGTAAGACCTATAGAAAATCAGATAGATGACTTAATCGGAGAGATAAATCTTCGTGTCGAAAAGCAGCAGAGAGTCCTCGTAACCACGCTTACCAAGAAAATGGCGGAGGATCTGACGGAATACCTCGGCAATGTCGGTATAAAATGCAGATATATGCACCATGATATAGGCGCGATTGAGCGAATGGAGATAATCCGCAGCCTGCGTCTCGGCGAATTTGATGTTCTCATAGGAATAAATCTGCTCCGAGAGGGACTTGACCTTCCCGAGGTCAGCCTTGTTGCAATACTCGATGCAGATAAGGAGGGTTTCCTCCGCAGTGAAACAAGTCTTATCCAGACAATTGGCAGAGCGGCAAGAAACGCCGACGGTAAGGTCATTATGTATGCCGACACCGTTACAAACTCCATGCGTCTTGCAATTGACGAGACCGAACGCCGCAGAGCAAAACAGGCGGCATATAACAAAGCTAACGGAATTGTTCCCAAGACAATAATTAAAAGTGTCCGCGATATGATAGAAATATCCTCAGATGCGTCTGCCTCCGCACAGCGCGCAGACGGCGTTAAAATGACGAGGAGTGAACGCAAAGCGTTGACAGAGGAGCTTGAAAAGCAAATGAAGGCAGCTGCAAAGATGCTGGAGTTTGAGCTTGCAGCAGAGCTTAGAGACAGAATAATCAGACTTCGCGGCGAGGATTGATGATGAAACTACTGATTTTAGATGGTAACAGCATAGTAAACAGAGCATTTTACGGAATTAGACAGCTTAATGCTCCCGACGGGACTCCGACTAACGGCATTTACGGCTTTTTGTCGATACTGCAAAAGCTGCTTGACAGCGAAAAGCCCGAGTCTGTGTGCGTCACCTTTGACCTGAAAGCACCGACCTTCCGACATCTGCGGTATGAGGGCTATAAGGCACAGCGCAAGGGTATGCCGGAGGAGCTTGCGGTGCAGATGCCCGTTTTAAAACAGGTGCTTGATGCAATGGGGATTATGCGCCTTGAGCTTGAGGGCTTTGAAGCCGATGACCTGCTGGGAACTGTCGGCAAAATATGTGAAACATCGGGTTGGGACTGCCGCATAGTTACCGGCGATAAGGATAGTTTTCAGCTTATTAGTGATACGACCCATGTATGCCATGTTAAAAGCAGAATGGGTCAGACCGAAACAAAGGAGTACACTCCTGAGCTATTCAAAGAAGAGTACGGCTTCGAGCCAATCCATATCGTGGATTTGAAGGCACTTATGGGCGATTCATCGGACAACATACCCGGAGTGCCGGGTGTCGGTGAAAAAACCGCTATGGACCTTATCCGGCGGTACACGAGTATTGACAATATCTATTCAAATATAGACAAACTTGAAATAAAAGAGGGCGTTCGCAAAAAGCTGCAGGACGGCAGAGAAAGTGCGGAGCTGTCCTATGAGCTTGCAACGATATGTACAGATGCGCCGATTGACTTTAAGCCCGAGGATTCATTTTGGAATAAAAACTATAAGCCGGAGCTTTTCGCACTCTTCAAAAGGCTCGGGTTCAGGAAATTCATTGAAAAATGGGGAATTTCGGAACCTGCTTCCGAAGCCGAAATCGCAACAGACGAACATCTGCCCATAATAGAGGATGCCGATTATACTGCTATTTCCGAGGCAATCAAAGCTGCGGATTTTGTTGCCGTTGAGATGAGCGCGGATTTCGACAGTATCGAACTGTGTGACGGCAAATGTGTTTATATTTCCCACTGGGGCAGCCTGGGTGACGATTATAACCGTCTGTTAAGGCTTGTTTTTTCAACAGAAACCAAAAAGATTTCTCATAATGTTAAAGACCTTATGTCTAAGCTTATTACTGAGGGTCTGCCTCTTGACGGCTTTATTTACGATACAGCCCTTGCTGCTTATCTTCTCGAAGCAACGGAAAGCGAGTATCCCCCGGAGCGAGTGAGTATGCGCTATCTGGGCAGAGAGCTACACGGCACGGAGGCGATGTTTCTGCTTAAGAGTGTGACGGAAGAAAGGCTTAAGCAGCTTGGAATGGATATGCTGTATTATGATATTGAGCTACCGCTTTGCAAGGTGCTCGCTGATATGCAATCGGTAGGCTTTTTGGTAGACAGAACGGCGCTAAGCGACTTCGGAACAAGCCTTAATGAGAGGATAGAAAGGGCGAAAAAACAGATATGGGAGCTTGCGGGCGGTGAGTTTAATATAAATTCCCCCAAGCAGCTCGGCGAGGTGCTGTTTGAGCGGATGATGCTTCCTTCCGGGAAGAGAACAAAGATAGGCTGGAGTACAAATGCGGATGTTCTTGAGAAGTTGAGGGGAAAGCACCCTATAATAGAGCTTATACTGGATTACAGGATGCTCACAAAGCTTAAATCAACGTATGCCGACGGTCTGCTGAAGCTGATTGAAAAAGACGGTCGCATAAGAACAAACTTCCAAATGACCGTTACCGCAACAGGCAGACTGTCAAGCACAGAGCCGAATTTGCAGAACATACCTATTCGTAAGGAGCTTGGCGGGCAGATACGAAAAATGTTCATCGCATCAAAGGGTAAAGTGCTGGTTGACGCCGATTACAGTCAGATTGAGCTGCGCCTTCTTGCACATATCTCAAACGACAAGCATATGCAGGAGGCATTTGCAAGCGGCGAGGATATACATGCCGTAACAGCCTCT
>SAMEA3663235__coassemble_650_pt1 | contig 11086 bp, 9 predicted proteins | sample SAMEA3663235__metabat2_low_PE_005 | metagenome-assembled genome bin SAMEA3663235 (sample SAMEA3663235) | pig gut metagenome | biome: pig gut; feature: pig-associated habitat; material: faeces | place: China | collected 2013
ACCTATCACACCTACTTTGAGCTTTTGATGAGTACCTTTGAACTGTACGACAGAATGAATGAGCGCAGTATCCATGTGGATTATCTTGATGACGGTTTTGACCTGAACTACTTCCTGAAAACCGTCTATAAGCGCGCAGATCATATGCTCAACGGCTACTTTTACCCCGAATACGCCATGTATATGGCAAACCCCAATAGAGTGCTTGACACCTTTATGGTTCGTCACGACGGCTACCGAATCAGAATAGACGATGTTCAGCATAATGTCGGCGGCTACTACCTCTACTACAAGAACTATGACAAGCTGGTCGAATACGGAATGCTCGAATGCAGGGACAAAACATGAAACTTGATGTTAGAATAATTATAAGGATTATTGCTTTCATGGCACTCATAGTATCGCTTTGCATACTCGCCGTGTACATTATAGGCGATATACGTGATGCTCAGAGTGACCGTGATATAAATGACCTTAAAAACAGCGAGGTTAAACTCCCGGATGTTCTGGATGAATACGCCGGCATGTACGCCGAAAACAGCGATACTATCGGTTGGCTGAAAATTGACGGCACGGAGATAGACAATGTCGTCATGTTTGCTCCCGACGAGATTGACAAGTATCTGCACCGCGACTTTTACGGTAATGACTCTTACCGCGGCTGCTTGTTTGTAGATGAGTTTTGCGATGTTTTACACTCCGACAATCTGATTATCTACGGTCACAACATGAAGGACGGCTCAATGTTCGGAACACTCGACAAATACGCGGGCAAGAGCTTTTATTCGGAGCATAAGTACATTCAGTTTGATACAATCTATGAAAAGCACACCTACGAGGTCGTCGCGGCAATCAAGACAAGCATCCCTCCCGAAAGTGAGGACTGCTTCCGTTACTATGAGTACACCGCCGTTGACGACGAGGAGATGTTTATTGAGTATATTCAGTTTATCGAGCAGAACAGGCTGTACGATACCGGTATCGAGCTTGAGCCCGGCGACAAGCTCCTCACCCTCTCCACCTGCGCATATCACACTACCGACGGTCGATTTGTTGTAGTTGCAAAACAAGTTGTTTAATTGACCAAAAGCGACGGTTTTTATGCAATTTCCCTATATTTATCAGATTTTCCCTGTTTATATATTGAAATTTTTTCTAAAACAGTTTATAATTAGTTTATAATTTACGAAGCATTTGACGCTATAATGTGTATTTTCGGGGGAAAGGTATGACATGAGCGGGAGCAGAATTGTAGAAAGATCGAAAAAGTACATAAAGGACGCGCTGCTTGAAATTATGTACGAAAAGGAGTTCAGCCACATCACCGTAAACGAGCTGCTTTTAAAGGCAGGTGTCAGCCGAGGCACCTTTTATGCGCATTTTTCCAATCTTGAGGATGTTCGCCGGCAGCTTATAGACGACCTCTTTGTTTACGCGGATTCCCTTTGCTGCGACTACAAGCCGAGTGAGCTTGCACATGATCCATACCCTGTTTTATTACAGATGGCGCAGATCATTACAACGAGCAAAGGCCCTGCTGAGCGTATTTTTAAATTCATAAACGCATATGATATCGGTTCCCACCTCAAAACATGGCTTACAAAGTACATACTCTCGGATGAGGCACTTGTCACAAGCCTTGGCGGAGACGAATGTGCGAGAATATATGCCCGTTTTATATCCGGCGGCATGATGCATACGTATAATCAGTGGATGTCAAACGACTTTGAGGCTGAGCCGGAGGTAATGGCTCGCTCTCTGTGTAATATACTGATGGGCGGATTGAGCTCAGTAATGACTGAATGATGATAAAAAAACTCGGTAGTACGAAATGTATTACCGAGTTTTCAGCGTGTCAAAAAAGTCGCTGACTTTTTTGGCACGCTTCAAACACGCCACATTTTTCGTGAAAAGCGGTCTTCACGAAAAATCTCGCTATGCTCGTCAAAAAGGCTGATAAATCAGCCGTTTTTGATGGCTATTTATCCAATTCGAGCGGGACCTTGTCCCCTCGAGCTCCCCTGCTGCTGCATTGCTTTTTACTTCATGCCTTAGCTTTAAGAGGGTTCATTGACAGTCTCAAAACTCGGTAATACGAAATGTATTACCGAGTTTTATTAATCTCCGAATGATATTCCGATGTCTCTTGCAACCTGTATAAGCGGATGGTCTGTCGGCAGGAACTTGGTTTTGCTTGCCGCCTCCTCAAGGGGAATTGATACTATCTTACCCCCGCGAATGGCGACCATTCTGCCGTACTGCCTGTTTACGATAAGCTCCGCTGCGGCGGTGCCGAACCGGGTTGCAAGCACGCGGTCATACGGGCACGGGGGACCGCCTCGCTGATAATGGCCGGGAACGGTCACTCGGGCCTCCTGACCCAATGCTGCCTCGATCTGCGCGGCTATTTTATAGGAAACCGTGGAATGCTTTGAGTTTTCAAGCTTTTTGCGGCTCTCCTCCTCGCTTAGCATCCTATCGTCAACGGATCTTGCACCCTCTGCCACCGCAAGAATTGAGAAGCTTCTGCCGTGCTTGCGGCGGTGCTCTATCGCATCAATGACCTTATTGATATCATAAGGTATTTCCGGAATAAGAATTATATCCGCGCCGCTGCCGATGCCCGCGTGGAGCGTCAGCCAGCCGGCGTCTCTGCCCATGAGCTCGACAAGGAATATGCGTCCGTGGGAGCTGGCGGTAGAATGAATGTAGTCAATGACATTTGTCGCAATGTCAACGGCACTCTGAAATCCGAATGTCGTATCTGTTCCGAAAATATCGTTATCAATCGTCTTGGGCAGGGTTACGACATTCATTCCGGCATCCATAAGAAGCTTTGCACTTTTCTGCGTGCCGTTGCCGCCCATTATCACAAGGCAATCGAGATTAAGACGGTTATAGGTGTCCTTCATCGCGGGAATGAGGCTGTTTCCTTCTTCGTCGACTATGTCCTTTCCCGGAACATATCGCTGCCTCGATGTGCCGAGAATAGTGCCGCCCTGAGTAAGTATACCCGAAAAATCCTTGGGTTCCATGTATATATAATCGCCGTCTATAAGTCCGCGATAACCGTCATACATTCCAAATATCTCAAGATTTTCAATCTTGTTATACAGTGCCTTGCCTATTCCGCGCATTGCAGCATTGAGACCCTGACAGTCTCCTCCGGAGGTGATAAGCGCAACTCTGGTCATTTTTTTCACTTCGTATACCTCGCTTTATTGGGGCAAAGAGGGGTCGAACACGCATCGGTGTATTGGGTACGGGGGACGCCGGCTTGCCGGCGCAAGTCAAGGACGACAAGGCCGAAACAGCCGAACATGATCACTAAAATGCGCTGCGTGTTCGGTCCCTCTTTGCCTATGGAAATATTGTATTATATTTGCCGCAAATGTCAATTGTGAAACTGACTAAAATCTATTTTACGCTTTCAGATATGCAATATACAATTCGGCATATTCACTCAAATTACTGTCGCCGGAATACAGAACCCTTATAAATCTGTTTTCATACCGTGCAATAAGATGCTGTACCTTATCGCTTTCCCCGTCTTTATAGTTCTTAACTATCAGCTTCATTTCTATCCCGTCACGGCTTAAATCGAGCGTGTCAACAATCTCTGCAAAACTGTCTTTTTCAAGTAAGTGCAAATACTTGTTAAAGGTATTAACAGCGTCCTCTTCCCTGCGCATTTCACGGTACTGAACATCATATCGGAAGGTTTTCTCGCGTTTGCCGGTAATATGCTCGAAAGCACTGCTGTCCTGAGTAAACTCAATCTCAACCGGTGCAAGCAGGTCGCTTTTTTTCGATATATATGCTATGCTTCCCTTTACCTTTTCTATGTTTTCTGCGTAGTATTCGTACTCAGCGGCATTAATCTCCTGCATCGTGGGAAACGGCAAGCCCGACACATCATTTGACGGCTTATAGCTCGTTACACCCATAGGAATGGCAAGGTGAATAAGCCACAGTATTATCAGAGGAATACTCAGAGGTATTAAAACTGCACCGATTTTTGACTTTAGCTTATACTTTTCACCGCTCGGCAGCTCTCCGCCCTTTTCTATCTCCTTTATCAGCTTTTTGAGATGACGGCAACTTCTGAAATGCAGTATAAATTCAAGCAGGAGTAAGACCGCCATTATACACAGCAGGATATAATAGCCCGTTCCTATCTGTAGTACCGCATCGATAAAGCCGTCTTTTTTCATAATGATGGCATTGATGGGTGCGGCAACACGGGAAAACAAAAACATGAATAAAAACAGTATCCAATACGCCGTATGTTTTTTTGCAAGGCTTTTGAGCGGCTTAATGAGGTGTCTGTGGTCGCTGAAGATCTCCGGTGCATCGGGGTCTTCGGTCGACAGCACCACGAGGTCGTTTTTTAGCTCGCCTACCACCTGCCACGAGCTTAGCTCATATAGCTCCGCCTTCTCCGCCGGAAGCTCTCCTGCGACAACATCGCAGAAATCGAGACGGTAGCGCACAGCTTTGGGTGAACCCTTTGCAAAGCGTGCAAAAATAAAGCCGCAGCTTCTGTAGAAAAGCCCCTGCTTAGCCATATCCTCGAGCCAGCTCTGAATTGCCGGAATATCGCACGATTCAAAGGGTATAAGCTTTCTGACATAATTACTCATGTTCCTGTCCTCCTTCAGCATCGTTAATACAGCTTTTCAATCTTAAAATCTCATCATCATACAAGTCGTTGCCTGCCTGAGTTATGCTGTAGATCTTTCTTTTCCCGTTTGCACCCGATTGCCTTATTATACTCTCACGCTCAAAGTCACCAAGCAGGGCATACAGCGTTCCCGGGCCGAGTTTAACCCTATCCGCACTTCTGCGTGCAATAAATGTGCTTATTTCGATGCCGCACTTATCTCCGTCTTTCAATGCCATAAGAAGATAAAACATCGGCTCTGTCAGCGTTGAGAACTTCTTCCTCGCCATAGATGTATCCTCCTTATATCGATATTCGATGTCTAATCGTATTGTAATATCGATTATCGATATTGTCAAGTATTATTTATCTTGACTAAAATACTGCCATATATTAAAATTATGGTATAGATTTGAAAGGAGATCGCACTACATGGAGGCTATAAAGCATATATATTACCGCGTATATCAGAAAGCATTTGATATCGGCGCACGCTTTCTTTACTGGCGAAAACCCATTACTATAACCGGTGAGGGAGCAATAGTAAAGGCTCCCGAGCTCTTTGCAAAACACGGTATTAAAAAGGTCATTATTGTTACCGGTCGCACCGTCGGCAAGACGATTGCCCCTATTGCAAAAGAGGCTCTTGAGAAGGCCGGTATCGAATATGTTCATTACAGCGAGGTTTCCGCTAACCCCACTGTCAAGGTCGTTAACGAGATTCAGAAGATGTATCTTGAAAACAATTGCGACGGATTTCTCGCGATCGGCGGTGGCTCTCCTCTGGATGCCGCAAAGGGTGCGGCTGCCCGTGTAGTCAGACCCAATAAATCGGTAAACAGGATGGCCGGTCTTTTCAAGGTAATACATAAGATACCCACCTTTGTCGCAGTTCCCACCACCGCAGGCACCGGCTCGGAGACCACGATAGCAGCAGTTATCACCGACGAGGAGACCCATCACAAATACGCTATCATGGATCTGTCCCTTGTTCCTAAGTACGCAATACTTGATCCCGAACTTACCCGCAATCTTCCTCCCAAAACCACCGCTACGACCGGCATGGATGCATTGACCCACGCCGTTGAGGCTTATATTTCCGTTAAGCTCACCACCAAGGAGACCGACAGGCTTGCCGAGGAGGCGACCGTTGCGATATTCAAGTACCTTGAAAGAGCGTACAATGACGGCAACGACATGGAGGCTCGTCAGGAAATGCTCATGGCGGCATACAAGGCAGGCTTCGCCTTCACCCGTGCAGGCGTAGGCAATGTCCACGCAATTGCGCACACACTCGGCGGTCTGTACAACACCCCGCACGGCCTTGCAAACGCTGTCATTCTCCCCATCGTTCTCGAAGATTACGGCTCTGCCGTTTATAAAGACCTTGCCCGCCTTGCCGAGCTCACCGGTACCAAGACCACCGGCACGGACGAGGAAAAGGCAAAGGCATTCATCGCCGAGATCCGTGCGATGAACAAGCGCATGAATATTCCCACCGGCTTTGACAACATAAAGCAGGAGGATATCCCGCAGATGGCCGAGTGGGCGCTCAAGGAGGCTAACCCCACCTACCCTGTCCCCGTTCTGTACAACAAGGCCCACATGATAAAGGTCATAAACAGAATAATCGACGAGGCATAAACAAATTACATATCAGAGCGTCTGCATAAACAGGCGCTCTTTTACTAAAACCAGAGGTGCTTTATGGAACTGCTATACGCTCTCGAGAGCATTAGAACTCCACTTCTTGACAAGCTCATGGCTCTTGTCACTAATCTCGGCGGCGAAACCGTTTTCATTGCCGCCGCAATAATTGTTTTTTGGTGCATCAGCAAAAAATGCGGCTATTACATGATGACAGTCGGCTTTGCAGGCACTATTATAAATCAGTTTTTGAAGCTGTGGTTCAGAATACCCCGCCCTTGGGTCAAGGACCCCGATTTCACCATTGTTGAAAGTGCAAGGGCTGAGGCAACAGGTTACTCCTTCCCCAGCGGACATACGCAAAACGCCTTTGCGACCCTCGGTGCTCCTGCAAGATACACTAAAAACACCGCGCTTCGGATAGTACTTGTACTGCTTATCGCTTTGACGGCTTTTTCGAGAATGTATGTCGGCGTCCACACGCCGCTCGATGTCGGTGTGTCGTTGGGTATCGGTCTCATCCTCATGTTCGCACTGTATCCTTTTTTCCGCGATATGGACGAAAAGCCCAAGAGAATATACATACTTTTTACCGTCTTTATACTGCTTGCAGGCGCATTTGTCGCCTTTGTGGAGCTTTATCATTTCCCCGCCGACCTCGACATGGGCAACTACGCATCCGGCCTGAAAAACGCATACATGATACTGTTTTGCGCTGCTGGTCTGCTTTTGGTTTTCCATCTTGACAGGAAGTATATAAGCTTCCCCACCGAGGCCGTTTGGTGGGCGCAGATAATCAAGGTCGTTGTCGGCCTCGGCGTTACAGTCGGCATAAAGGCTGCCCTGAAAGCTCCCCTGCTTGCACTGTTCGGCGGTCACGCGGTAGCGCACGGTGTGAGATATTTCATCGTAATCCTGTTTGCTGGTTTAGTCTGGCCGCTTACATTCAAATTCTTCGCAAAGCTCGGCAAATGAATATAAAAAAGATAAAGCCCCTCCAAGGCGAAGTGCTCATAAGACAGTTAACAGCCACAATAGGTTGAACCGCTGTGTCTGTTCTTGTATTTTATCCCGTTATGTGATAAGGGGGAACCGAACACACCTGCAAATCGGAATTTGTAAAGGAGTGAAATTGTCGTTATGAAGGATATCAAAACCACTTGTAAAATCGCATTAGTACAGGCAGAGCCTGTTATGTTCAGCAAAAGCGCATCACTTAAAAAGGCACTTCAATATATTTATGAAGCAGCAAGCCAAAAACCGGATTTAATTGTTTTCCCGGAACTGTTTATTCCGGGATATCCTGTTGGAATGAATTTCGGTTTTAGCATGGGAAAACGAAGCGATGAGGGACGAAAAGACTGGAAACGATACTACGATGCCTCTGTTGTTGCCGGAGATTCGGAGTTCCAACAACTCGCAGAGGCAGCCAAAAAAGCGGAGGCATACATCAGCCTTGGATTTTCCGAGCGAGACGCTGTTAGTGGAACGCTCTACAACAGCAATGTCATTTTTGAACCGAACGGGTCATATAAGGTACACAGAAAGTTGAAGCCCACAGGCTCTGAGCGTGTTGTATGGGGAGATGCGAATAAGGATTATTTCCCTGTTACTGAAACACCGTGGGGACCAATCGGCAGCATGATCTGTTGGGAAAGCTATATGCCGCTTGCTCGGGTAGCGCTCTATCAAAAGGGAATCACCATTTATATTTCGCCAAACACCAATGACAATCCAGAATGGCAAGCCACTATTCAGCACATTGCAATCGAGGGGAAATGTTTCTTTGTAAATGCTGATATGATTATCAGACGCAGTTCGTATCCTTCTGACTTGTGTGAGCGCAATATCGTATCGGAACTTCCGGAATTTGTGTGCAGAGGCGGAAGCTGCATCATTGATCCGTATGGTCATTATTTGACAAAGCCGGTTTGGGATGAAGAAACCATCATCTATGCAGAGCTCGATATGAGCCTGCCTGCCGCCTGTAAGATGGAGCATGATGCGATTGGACATTATGCACGTCCGGATATCCTTGAACTTAAAGTCAACGAAAAATAATAGTCTGTTGGCTCATCAACTTCCGATTTGTCGAACAGATACAAGGGCGCACTTCTATACGGGTAATCCCCGTATGTGCGCTCTGTGAGACGCAAAACACCCCGGACACCTGAATGTCCGGGGTGTTTTGCGTCGCTGCGTTCCGAACAAGGAATTGTATCCCTTGCGCCGCTTTGCAGCTATCCTCCTAAGTCAAAAGGCGCGACTTTCTTCGTGGCACGCTTTTTGCATATTTTACTGTCTTATGGCTCCCTGCGAAAACGGAGGGGCTTTATCTTTTTATCCAAACAAGCTTATTCTGATTGTATATTCTGCAGTTACTCCGCCGTAGGATACGGTTACGGTCTTGCTGCCAAAGCCCTCCATGCTGCACTCGGCGATGTATTCCTCGGGATTGGTTATGCGCTCGGCCGTGCCGTTATTGTAATAGGCTCGCAGGACAAGCCCCGTGGTGTCGAGTTCCTCACCAACCATGTAAACCGTTTTTGTCGGCATTTGCTCTATCTTGAGCTCGGTCACGACAGGTTTTTCAACGATGACCATGCACTCATCATGCAGTTCCATCTTGTCTTTGATATAGACCATAATAGTCGCCGTACCTTCACTCACTGCCTCGACATTGCCGTTGTCGTCAACGCTTGCGACGGAGGAATCGCTGCTTTTCCAGACATATTCCGGCTTATCTTCCTCGGATTTCGGTTCGGGCACACAGCTTACGGTCAGCACTGCGGAATCGCCCTCGGTCATTATCAGTCTCGGTGAGCTTATCATTACGGAAGTGATCTGCGGCTTTTTTGTCGGCTCAACGGTTGCTGTCGGAGTAGGGGCGGCGCTTTCCGTGGGTTTTGCATCGGAATTAAACCATCCCTTGCTGACACCAAGGAATATCAGCACCGCAGCCATCATCGCAACTGCGGTTACGGCTATTGCAACAATAAACTGCGACACCGTTTTGCTGTCGGGCTTTTCTTTTTTTGCCGGTTCGGTCTTTTTTGCCTGCGGCTGAGGCTTTGGCTTTTCCTGCACCGGCGGCGGTGGCGGTGATTTTCTTTCCGGCCCGCTCCGAGGAAACTCCTCGCGGACGGTCGCATCGCTGCTCAAATCTGCCTGACTCGTCTCAAATATTGCTTTACCGCTTGCGGCAAGAATGAGTGCCTGCTTCATTTCCGAGGGACTTGAGAAACGGTCTGCGCTTTCGTATGCGCAAGCCTTAAGCACAAGCTGTTTCAATGCCTGATTTCCGTTTTTCGGTGCAGGCAGGGGTTCGCCTTTGTATCGGAGCAGTTGAGCATCCGCAAGCTGCTCCGAAGTCGGGGTTTCCGTAAGCGGCAGGAACGGTCCTCTGCGCTCGTTTAGCAGCCAGTAGAGTACCATGCCGAGAGAGTAGATATCCACCCTGTCGTCATACGGCTTACCCTTATAGACCTCGGGTGCCATATAAGAATATGTACCTACCATATCTGTACGGTTCCTGATGCTCGTGACCTTTGCAACGCCGAAGTCGCCGAGCTTGAAGCTGCTGTACTTGCTGACAAAAATATTCTGCGGCTTTATATCCCTGTGCACGATATTGTTGCTGCGGCACAGCTCAAGCGCGCTGCAAATGTCAATGCCGAGCTTAATTACCTCGCTGGCGGTCATGCCGTTTTCACGGACATAATCGGGCAGAGAGGTCAAAAGCTCCATACGAATATAGATATCCCAGCCGAGATCGTTCTCGTGCGGTATGATCATCTGGTCCTCGCAGTTGACGATGTTCGGATGACCTCTGAGGACACCCATCAGACGATACTCTCCGCTGATTTCCTCGACCTTATCACGAAGCTTTGAGCGCATGGCAAATTCACTCATTGTGCTGACCATCTCATCATACTCTTTTTGAGTTGAGGGGATGGATACTACCTTGAGTGCAGAGTGAAAATCGCCGCCGTATTCATCTTTTTTCTTAAGCTCGTAAACCTTGCCGGAGCTGCCGCTGCCTATGCAACGCACGGTCTCCCAGCCCGGTAATAAGGCCTGCATATTTTCCATTGTCAGTCCAATCCTATTATGTTTCGGAAAGCTCATGCTCCCCGCTATCTTCACAAATATAATGTATTTACACCCGATTGTCAAATCACTCTATCGATTTGAGCGCACCCGCCATATCGATATTGTCAATTCTGCGGCGCATTATTACGTTCACAATAAGTGCAAACACAAAGGTCAGCACTATCGCAAAAGCAAAGCTGAGCGGGGATATAATGGGCTTAAAATACATCATATCAACCTTGATTGCGTCCATAACAAAGGCATGGAACATCACACCGAGCAGCAGTCCGAACAATGCACCCATGCCCGTGAGGACAAGGTTTTCTCTGAAAACATAGCTCGCCGCTTCATGCGGATAGAAGCCCAGCACTTTTATCGTAGCAATTTCTCGTATACGCTCGGAAATATTGATGTTTGTTAGGTTATACAGAACGATGAAGGCAAGCAGTCCGGCGCAGAGAATTATCATGGCAACAACAAACAAGAGGCTCGACATCATGTTGTTTATCCTGTCGCGTGAATTTGCGCTTAGCTGCATTGTTCTGACGCCGTCAACCTCGGAAATCCTTTCGGCGCACCCGTTTATATCCCCACCCTCGGGTGCTGTCATAAGTGCCGCCTTTATTTCCGGCATATATCCCCATTGCTCGGCGCAGGTATCAAGGTTTATGAACACGAGATTAT
>SAMEA3663235__coassemble_656_pt1 | contig 11046 bp, 12 predicted proteins | sample SAMEA3663235__metabat2_low_PE_005 | metagenome-assembled genome bin SAMEA3663235 (sample SAMEA3663235) | pig gut metagenome | biome: pig gut; feature: pig-associated habitat; material: faeces | place: China | collected 2013
GACATTGGAGAGCTACGAACACACGCTGCGACTCTTTGAGAGATGGTGCAATGATGAATTGAATATCACTCAGGTTGATCAAGTAACGGAGAGTGTAATCAGAAGATATATCACCAATCTTCAAGAGCGAGGCAAATACACATTTTATGCCAATGAGAAGTCTAAGGAGCAGAACTTTCCTGAGCGCCGTCGGGATTTCAGAAAACCTGTCTCTGCTGCTACTATAAACAACTACATTCGCAATCTGAAAGTGTTTTTCAATTGGCTTGTCTAACTTTTGGGGTCACTTCACCTGTCGCTTGAGCGTTTTGAGATATTCTTTCTGCTCATCGGTTATCCGATAGCTTTCCCTTGCTTTCTGAATGGTCTTGTTATGCACCCAAGGGCTTAGCCTGCCCTGCCAGATGTAGGGCACGGTCGCCTCCCACTGCTTTGCAAGCGCGGTCGCGTAATACCACGCCGCCATCATGTTGATGTAGTATTCCTCACTCTCAACCGTTGCCGGAAGCTCGAGATATTCGGGCAGAAAATCCTCGTCGAGGAAATATGCCATGAGCATACCCATGCCGAAGCGGCATGTGTAGACCTTGTCGGAGGCTATCCAGGCCTTGACCTTTTCGATCAGCCCGTCCTTGCGCTCTTTAAATACCGCCGGACGCAGCGTGTCGCACACCGCCCAGTTGTCAACATAGGGCAGAAACTTTTCGAGCGCAGCGAGTACCTCGTCATAGCCTTTCATGTTCGAGATAAAAATACCGTGCAGAATATTCTCGTCATAATATTTGTGCGGCAGCGTGCGCAGAAACTCCTCCGCCTCGGCGGTGCCCCGCAGAGCCTTTTCGATTTTCCGCAGCTCCGGCACGCGAACTCCCAGAAATTTTTCCTTGGCAACGCCGGGAGTCAGCTTTGCCTGAAAAGCGGCGTTTTTCGTATCACGCGCCGCAAGCAATCTATCCCTTACCGTCATTGCAGCACTTCCCTACATATCAATTATCTCAATTTTGTAAATATTCTCGAAAATCACCTTTTCACCGTCGAGCCTGAGGTACTTAAACGGCACGCTGAGCTCCGTTACACGACCCTCGCCGACAACATCGTGAAAGGCGCGGTAATATTCAAGGCGTACCCTCATGCCACGCGTAAGTGCGGAGAGCACGCGCGAATTTTGCTCGATCGCCTCGTCTGAAATGTCGTGCTTTTCCACGCGCAGGTGACGCTCCTCGCGGTTACGCAAGGCCTCGCTGAGACCCTTCATCGTGTCAAACGCCATAAACTGTTTAGCTCTTTCCTGTCTCGTCATAGCCTGCTCTGTGGCCTCCTATCATTCCGTTGCGCTCGCGCTGCGTAGCCACGGGCAGAAAATTCGTGCCGCGCAGCACTGCGTTTTTGCCGTATTTATCGGTGATTGCGAGCACCGCCTTTTCTCTTGCTTTTTCACTCTCGACCGCCTCCCAATCCGTGAAAAAATCGTAGCCCTCGCAGCCCTCATCGCACACATCGCCGAAGCTTATCGACAGTTTTCGTATAGGAGTGTCACGGTCGGCAATGCGGTCAAACAGCTCGAGCGCGCGGGGGCTTATGAGCGAGTTGACCGCCGTCGCGCTCATGAGTCTGACCTGCGCGTGCGATGTCGGCAGTGTATCTCTGCTGTAACCGACGCCCAGCCAAAAGCTTTTGCAGATGACCTTGCGGCGCATCATATCCTGACAGCCGTGCAGGACCATCTCGCTGAGCACCGTCCTCGCCTCGTCAAAGCGGTAATCGCGCGGCAATATCTGCGAGAACGACACCGAACGGTTTTTTGAGCGGTAGCTTTTTATATCCTCCATCAGACAGCTTTCGCGCCCCCATGCGTGGTCGATGAGAAGCTCCGCGTCCTTGCCGAACGCCTTGTAGATAAGCTCCTGCGGACACTCGGCAAGACTGCGCATCGTGGTGATGCCGTAACGCTCGAGCCTGCGTGCCGTGCCGCCCGCTATCTGCCAGAAATCCGTTATGGGTCTGTGATCCCACAGCGTTTCTCTGAAAAGCTCCTCGTCAAGATATCCCATGTGGTCCTTGCAGTGCTTTGCGGTGATGTCGAGGGCGATCTTGGCAAGAAAAAGATTTGTGCCGATACCGGCGGTGGAGGGGATGTGCACGGTCTCGGCAATCTCGTCCATCAGCTTCTTTGCAAGCGTCCTGCCGTCCGTGCGGTAGGTGCTCAGGTAGTCAGTCGCGTCGATAAAAGCCTCGTCGATGGAGTAGACATGGATATCCTCCGGTGCAAAATATTTAAGATAAATTGCGTAAATGTCGGCAGCGTATTCGATGTAAAGCTGCATACGCGGCGGTGCGATCTCGTATTCGATCGTTTTCGGTATTTCGTAAATCCTGCATCGGTTACGCACTCCCTGCGCCTTGAGCTTCGGCGATATCGCAAGGCATATCGTGCCGCTGCCGCGGGTTATATCCGCCACTACGAGGTTAGTTTCAAAGGGGTTTAAGCCCCTCTCGGCGCACTCGACGGAGGCATAAAAGCATTTCATATCAATGCAGAAATAGGTTCTTTGCTTCTGCATGGCGACACCTCAGTGCAGATCTTTAAGCACCTTGACCGCCACGCCCTGTATGATGCAGCTATCGACGATAATATCATCATAGTTCGGATTTTCCGGGTGCAGATACACGCAGTCGGACTGCGGTCTGAAGCGTTTGAGCGTCGCCTCATCGTCCACGAGCGCAACGACTATCTGATTATACATCGCCGTGGGCTGCCTGCGCACAACGACAAGGTCGCCGTCGTCTATACCGGCGTTTATCATCGAGTCGCCCTTGGCTCGCAAAATGAAAAATTCGCCGTGACCGAAAAGGGCGGTAGGCAGCTTGACATATTCCTCGATATTCTCCTCGGCAAGCTTCGGAATACCGCAGGAGACGGCACCCAAAACCGGCGCGCGGAAATATCCGGAGGCATCGCTTTGCATCTGCCTTGTGGTAACGCTGCGGCAGCCGTCCATGGAAAGCATATCCCGCTGCTTCATGCAGTTGAGATACTTGGACACCGTGGACTTTGACAGCCCCACACCGGCGGCTATCTCCCTGACCGAGGGGGACACGCCGTTTGCGTCGGCATATTTATTGATATAATCCTCAAGCAGCTTGAAGTTTTCCTCGTTCAGATAACGCATTACGGCAGCTCCTTTCTATCACGGACTAATGTCCACGATAGAATTTTACCACCGTTGCATAGTATAGTCAAGCGGAAAATTATGAAAAATCGCTTAATCCAGCACGCCGGGCTTATGTGCGCACTCAATCCTGCCTTTGCCTCCGTGCTTGGTGTTATCATGCTGCACGAGGCGGTGACGGTGCAGGGCGTGTGCGGAGCAGCACTGATTTTGTTCAGCCTTTTTATTCCGCACTTTTTTGCAGACCATACATTAACGGTAAACAGGCAGCGTCATTGATGCTGCCTGTTTACCGTTTTATACCTTATTCACAACGGAGCTTTCTTATCTCAATTTTTCTCTGCCTTTCGGCGATGAACTCCGGAAGCACCTTTTTGCGTGTTTCGTACGCAATGCTGTCAACATTCGTGCGCTTTTTAAGGTGGATGGCGTCGAATTTACACCTTGTGGTGCAGACACCGCAGCCGAGGCATTTGTTGGGGTCAATGACCGATACACCGCAGCCGAGGCAGCGTGCGGTTTCCTTCTTGAGCTGTTCCTCGGTGAAGGTTTGACGGTTATCCCTGAACTCGGCGACATCTATCCTGCCGGGATTCTGTCTGGGAGTGCTGTCGTAGTCAGCCTTAATTTCGTCAAGATCGAGATTATTCTTGTCAAGCGCCTTGTACTCAAGACGGTCTCTGCCGATTGTGAGGCTCTGACCCTCCTGAACATAGCGGTGGATGGATATCGCACCCTGCTTGCCGGCGGCAATCGCATCGATGGCAAACCTGGGACCCGTGTAGATGTCGCCGCCGACAAAAATGTCGGGCTGTGCGGTCTGATAGGTCACTCCGTCTGCTTCGGCATAGCCCTTGGCATTGGTCTTAAGCTCGCCGATATCGAGTGCGCCCCAATCGGCGGTCTGACCGATGGCTGCAATGACGGTATTGCACTTGACAGCACCTGCGTCGCACACAAGCTCGGATACCTTGCCCTTGACCGCCTTTATCTCAAGCGGCTTATGCTCGAATAAGAACTTGATGCCCTCTTCCTTTGCCTCTGCGACCTCGGCGGGATCTGCGGGCATATTCTCTTCTTTTCTGCGGTAGACGACGGTGGTGTCCGCGCCCAGACGGACTGCGGTGCGTGCAACATCCATTGCGACATTGCCGCCGCCGATGACGACGACCTTTTTGCCAAGCTTGAGCTTTTCGCCCTCATTGACCATACGCAGGAAGTCTATGCCGCCGTAAACGCCGTCGGTATCCTCGCCGGGAATGCCGAGCTTAGCGGATTTCTGTGCGCCGATGCCGAGGTAGAACGCCTCGTAGCCATCCTTGCGAAGCTGGTCGAGCGTAATGTCCTTGCCTATTTCAACGCCGCACTTAAACTCAACGCCCAGCTCGCGAAGAACCTCGATTTCGGCGTCGAGAACTTCTCTTTCGAGTCTGAACGCCGGTATGCCGTAGCGGAGCATACCGCCGGGCTGCGCGTTTTTGTCAAACACCGTGACCTTGTAGTCGTCACAGGCAAGGAAGTATGCGCAGGAAAGACCTGCAGGACCTGCGCCGATAACGGCGATTTTCTTGTCAAAGTGGTGCAGCTTCTTGGGAACAAAGCGTGTTGCACGGTCAAGCTCCTTGTCGGCGATAAACCTCTTGACCTCGTCGACGGCAACGGCGTTGTCAATGCTGCCGCGGGTACATTCGTCCTCGCAGCGGCGGTTGCAGATGCGGCCGCAGACTGCAGGGAAGGGATTTTCTTTCTTGATAAGCTCGAGAGCGTCGAGATACTTGCCCTGAGCTGCCAGCTTTATGTAGCCCTGAACGGCGATATGTGCCGGACAGGCGGTCTTACAGGGGGCGGTGCCGGAATCGGCGACATGCTTGCGACCGGAGCGGTAGCCGGGATTCCATCTTTCCTCGGGCCAATCGAGGTCGTCGGGCAGCTCCTGCTGCTCGTAGACGATAGGCTCCTTGGCGCAGAGCTTCTGACCCAGCTTGATGGCATTGTTTGCGCACTTATCCACGCACTGGCCGCAGGCAACGCACTTTTCCCTGTCGATTTCGGCGACATAGTTGCTCTGCGTGAACGCCGGAGTGTTAAAATACTGCGTTACGCCCAGTGCAAGGCAACTTTCCGGCTGGCAGTTGCAGATTGCAAAGGTGTTGCCGTCCTCAAGCGTGGTTATCTGATGCACGCAGCCGATCTCCTCGACATGGCGCATCATCTCGTAGGCCTCCTCCTTGGTGAGCTTTTTGCCTCTGCCAAGATTTATAAACATATCCGCACAGTGACCCATGAACAGACAGAAGCTTTCGTCCATATCGCCTGCGCCCTCGCCCATGAGCTTGCGCACGCGGCGGCACTGGCAGGGAAGCGCGCACAGGTGGTCGGCGTTTTTCTCTATGTAATAGCTGACACGCTCCTTGTCGATCTGCTGTGCCTCGGCGGGTATTGCGCTTTCAACGGGAATGACCCTCATGATGCCTGCACCCATGGGGGTGTTCATGGCATGCTCGGTCTGGCTGTCGGTAGCGTGCTGCTCAAAGGCATAGGCTATCTCGGGGTGAGCGCGGCAGAACGGCTCGTTCAGGAGCAGAAATTCAAACACACCGGGGGTGTACAGCGGCTGCAAATAAATTTCAAGACCTATCTTCGGTACAAGCACCTGCACCAAAAGACCGATCTCCGTCAGCTCACGCAGCATTTGACGCGCCTTTTCCTTGTCCATTCCGGCTCGGCGGGCAATGCCGCCGACAAAATTGGGCTTCATTGCACCCTTTATCGCCAACAGCAGCGTTATCTGCTCGTCGGTCATCCACTGCTCGAACACCTTGTATTCGGCGCAGTCGGGTGTAATTTTATAATGCCCGTCACCGATCTTCTCACAGAGCTTGATCAGATTTTCTCTTATCTCCATAAGAAACAAAACCTCCTTTTTGTTGTTTTACCGTTTGATGTATGTACAAATTGAATACATCTGTTGAATAAACTATATAATAAATCGTATTAAATCGCAAGGCTGTTTAGTAAAAAAATTAACAAATTTCCGTTGGTTTTGAAATTCCGGTAAATTAAAAGGTATGCCCGGCAGATGTGAACTGCACCCCATTCGTCAGATAGCATATCATACTGTCTAACAAATGGGGTGCAGTTCAAAGAGAGGCGCATTTTTCGCTATTCGATTATAATCTTAAATTCATGCTTGCTGCCAATGTCTGCGGCAAGCGTTTTGTCAGCATATACGGTCTTGAGCGCAGTCAGCCCATCGAGTGCCGACCAGTCGGAAACGCCTTGAGTTCCGGTAAGCCGCAGAACGGTAAGCCCCGTAAAGCCGTCAAGCCCGTTTGCCGAGGAAAGCGTGCAGTCAACAAGCTCAAGCTCGTTTATCGCGCGTTCCCGGTCAAAAGATTTGAAGAAGCTTCCGGTAAGGTCGCAGTTATAAAGCTTAACGCAGCGCAGCGAGCTCATGTCGAGCACCTGCGCAATGTCGCCGAGAGAGCAGTTTGAAAACGAAACGGACTGAATGCCGTTAAGCGGCTTGAACACGGAAAAATCGGTGCATTTTGCGCCGATAAACGAAGCGTGCGTCAGCTCATGGCACTTGTTAAGGTCGCCCAGGGACGAAAGTGCAACGCAGTCTGCGCTCAGCTTTCTCAGCTCCGGCAGGTTGCCGACGCCCAAAAGCGAGCTTACTCTGCTGCCGTCAAGGTCAAGGCTTATAATGCCGCAGGCAGGCATGCTTTCAAGACTGCTCAGGCTCTGATACTCAAGCCAAAGCGTTTTAAGCCCGGTAAAATACGCAAGGTCTGAAAGGTCGCTGATATCGCCTCGGTCAACGGTGCGCACATTGCCCTGCCAATCGGTGTAATCGGCGGTTTTGTCGCCCTGCGCAACGGCGGAAACGCCGCCTGTCGGCTCGTGCAGACTGTATTCGTTGCCGACGATGTAAAGCTCAGTCAAGCCCTTTAGCTCGCCGATGGTCAAATCGCCGCTTTCCTTACCGGTGTACTCGCGAGCTGCTTTCTCAAAAACGGAGTTTTTGAAATTGCAAACAGTGTCGTCGGCAAGAACTTGTACCTGCGTTGTCGGGGTCAGCACCTTCTCAATAAATCCGGTAAAGTAGCCGACGATGAGCGCTGCCAGCACAACGCCGAATATCGCAAGAGCTATCGACCAGCGCATGATTTTTCTGCCCTTGCCGGGCTTTTGCTTTTCGGGCTTCGGTGGCTCGGACTTTTTGGGCGGCTGCTCCGCCGTGGGGCGGGGCGCTGCGTCGGCAAAGTTTTCGCTGTTTAAAAGCGGCGCACTGTAAAGCTTGTCGTAGAAATACTCCTCGCTTGGGTAGGTGTACTTCATCAGGGCAAAAATGTTGCCTATCTGGAGCTCTATGCCCGGGGTGAGCTGCGTTTGTTCGACAAAGATGTTTATGGTCTTTATCTTCTTCGACTGCGCATAATGCAGTTCCCTGCGGCAGTTATCCGAGCGCATATAGGCGTTGGAGATAAACGCGACGACCAAATGCGCGTCGGCAAGATGCGAGGCTATGCACTCCTGCCATTCGCTGCCGACCTCGATGCCCTCATCGTACCAAATGTTGTAGCCGCGGCGGTGCATATCGCTTAAAATGGGCAGCACCTTGTCGTTGTCGGCGTGGGCATAGCTTACGAAAATATACGGTTTATCGCCCTCATAGGGCTTAAAATACTCAAAATCGCTCATAACATCCTCCAATATTGCAAAAATTATAAGCTTTTACCACTGAAATTGCAATTACATTTCTGTAAAAACTGCGGCTTGACAAGCATTGAGTTTTGTGCAACCGTAAATATACGAGATACCGGAGGTGGAGTATGGAAAAAAATACGATACTGATAATCGACGATGACGAGAGCATCGGCAACTTCGAGCAGGAGCTTTTGGAGCGCTCCGGCTATGCGGTCATGCGAGCCTATTCCGGCGCGGAGGAGCAGCTGCTTTTAAAAAGCGAGCGTCCGGGACTGAAGTGCCCCCAAATAGTTAGACAATAATTATCAGCAAAAACTGTTCAAGCAACCGAAAGGGCTTGCTGTCTGTGAAGAGCAGGCGGCAAGCCCTTAAGCTTTGCCTTGATGCGGTGGTTGTTGTAGAAATCGGGATGTTCCATGAGCTCCTGCTTGAAGTGATCCATAGATTGGAACTCTTGCAGATACAAAAGTTCACTTTTAAGCAGACCGAAGAAGTTTTCCATGACCGCATTGTCCGGGCAGTTACCCTTCCGGCTCATGCTCTGCCGTATGCCTTTCTTACGAAGCATCCGCCGGTACTGTTTGTGTTGGTATTGCCAGCCCTGGTCGGAATGAAGAATCGGATTGGTCTCATTGTCTCTACGACCGGCTGCTTAAAATTCCGGCGTATACCGTTGGTTTGGTACTCCTTTTGGCATAATAAACACCCCATTCGTTAGATAGCATATCATACTGTCTAACAAATGGGGTGCTGTTCATTTGAGCCGTGTCATTTGTTATGCTTTATTTTGTTTTCACATAGGTGTTCATCGGGTGCACCATGTATTCGTTGTACGGGAATCGGTCGGTGGTGACATAGCCCGCCGGTGCGTCAATAAGCTGCGGAATGCGGTTTACGAGTGTTGCGCAGGTAAGCTCCACCGTCGCAGGCTCGTTGACGATGCAGGTGGTGTTCGGCTCACCGTGCAGCGTCCAGACATTCTTGTCCGTCTCCTCAGGATTGTATATCTTGCCCACGCACTCGGTGACGAGCGTTATGCCCTCCTCGGTTTCGGTCGTGACGATGGCTCGCATACCCGTTGCGTCGCCCGCCTTAACGACCATGCCCAGCGTTTCGGACTTAAGGTCGTCCTTGTCAACGCAGGGAATGCATTTTTGCGTCTGCGAGGTGACATGCAGACCCATCTTGCTGCAGAGCCAGCCGTTTTGATTCCACATATACGACGGGACATACTGTCCGCTCTCGACAAGCTGCTTCATCTCCTCCGAGGGCGTGTCGTTGTAGCAGCCGATGGTTTTGTTAAACTCGTCGACGCTCAGCCCTGCGCCGTGACCCTCGGCGAGTGCCACGCCGTAATCCTCGACATTGTACCAGCTGCTGCCCTCGATCTTCGTGATCTTATGCGAGGAGCCCGCAAGATTTGTGACCATTGTGCCCCAATACAGGTCGCAGTAGCCCACACCGGTGAGCGTGCAGCCGCCCTGCTTTGCCAGTTTGTCGAGCTTTGCGGTGAGCTCCGGAGATGAATTCCACGGGTAGAGCGCTTCCTCGCAGGTGGTGATAGCGTTAACGCCGTGCTTGGCGCAGATGGTGAAAATATCCTCCAACTCGGCAACTGTACTGCGTGTTGCGATGATGCACACATCGGGCTTGAGCTGACCGATGCGCTCCTCGGCATCGGCGGAATTTTCGACCGTCACGCCGACAAAGGGAAAGCCGTCGCCGATTATCTCGGATACATCTTTGCCGATGTGGGTCTTGTTGCGGCAGAATGCGCCGACCAGCTCGCCGTCATGCTCGATAACATAGCGCATGAGGTAGCGGCTCATCTTGCCCGCACCGTACTGAACAACTCTGATTTTGCGATCCATATAATTGCCTCCTTGTTTTAAAAATGATAGTTAGTTTTTTAACAACCTACATTTTCATTATAAATTATTACCGATACGAAGTCAAGATATTAGCTCGACAACGATTTTTTGCATTTTCGGATACCTCGAAAGAGCATACAGCGACGGCAATGATGCGGAAGCCGAAGGACATCAGAACGATCGCAAAATGGGCGGTGAAGGAAGGCAACAGCTCCTTCCCCGTGCCGGTCATCTATGACGAGCTTCGCTGCCGCCATGTCATAAATCGTATCATTGCGGAGGCATAATGCACGAGCTGGGACTTGTAATAGACGCCGTTGAAATGACGGAGCGCTATGCCGGGGAAAACAATATAGAGCAGATAAAAGCTCTCGTTCTGCGCATCGGCGAGGGATTCAGCGCTGTGCCGTCGCTGATGCCCACCTTGACTACACTTCAAAGCTGTCCTCGGCAAAGGCAATGGTCAGCGGAATGGCGCTTCCCGAATCGGTGAATTTCGGCAGCAAGTGGACCGAAATTTCAGATGATGGCGGAAAGAACTGATTTTAACGGTTCGAATACGCCAAAATGCCCGAAATCGCCTTGTTCTTTCCAAAAAAACGGCATGTTCTTTCCGTAGTTTTGAGCAAAAGGGCAAAAAAGAAAAGTCCGGAAAACCCTTGAGTTTACCGGACTTTTTGGCGGAAGCGGTGGGATTCGAACCCACGAGCCCGTGAGGACTACCTGATTTCGAGTTTTATAGGTCAATGGCTGTTTAGTGATTTTTGAAGGCGGTTTGAGGAAACTTCGTATTCGCCGAAAATGCTTGATATTAAAGGCTTTTTTGGCGGTTGCACCGCATAAATCCCGATAAATAAAGGAAAGTTCGAATAACGGCATTTTCGCTGTTTTCGGAAAGAACAGGCACTATTTTGGAAAGAACTGCGGAAAGAACAGAATGACCACATCAACAACGGCAATACACAGGAAAATCCGCACCGACAAAATATTTACGAGGTGTATTGCTATGAATGAAACCGCAATCAACTGGGATTCGATTCCCGATATTATTACCAAAGACCAACTCTATCAAATCTGCCACATTAGCAAGTCAACGGCTTTGTATCTGCTTCGCAGCGGAAAGATACCGTGCGAATACACGGGCAAGAAAACTCGCTGTTACAAAATCAAAAAGGCTGATGTTATTACATATCTTGAAAAGAGAAAAGTATTTCCCGAATCCTATTCCGCACCGGCAGGTTGGTACAAGGGGAATTATACCGTCAAAATGAGCGCCGAAGTACCTGAACAGA
>SAMEA3663235__coassemble_696_pt1 | contig 10629 bp, 11 predicted proteins | sample SAMEA3663235__metabat2_low_PE_005 | metagenome-assembled genome bin SAMEA3663235 (sample SAMEA3663235) | pig gut metagenome | biome: pig gut; feature: pig-associated habitat; material: faeces | place: China | collected 2013
CTACAATGACAAGACAGCTCATCTATTTCCTGCCTGTCGCTTTCATTATGGCTCATTTTTTCGGAGTCGAGGGTCTGCTCTATGCCGGTCCCATTGGCGATACACTTGCCGCAATAACCGTTGCAATACTAATCCTTAAAGAAATGGCATTGCTCAATAAACAAATAAAGCTTCAGGAAGCATAAGCAAAACCGGTCTTTCAATGAAGGGCCGGTTTTCACTATACAGTTTTTGCAATGTGTCACAATTTGCAAAAAAAGTCTTTAAATTTCTGCATTTTTCTGCTTTAATATATTTGTGTGTAAAATAATTAACAAGTTTTTATTAGTGTAGTATTTTCTACACTTTTATGACTTGTTATAGGCTATAATTAATTCAAAGAATAAATGCGGAAAAGGAGAAATAATATGGAACTTTATAACCCCCTTATTAAGTCCACACAGGAGATTCTTTCAAAGGGTACTCCAAAAGTATGGGATTACAATCCCCATAAGGCATGGAATGACCTCGGCTCCGCCGAACTCGTTCTTCAGAGCGAAGCTGCCTATGAACTCGGTGCTCTCGGTCTCGGCTCTTCCAATTACATCTGCACCACCACAAGCTCAGAGCTTGTTAACAAGGACCGGATATTGCTCTACGGTCCGGACCTCAAGGACATCAAGAAGGATACACCTTTTGCCAGAATCGTGCTCCTGCGAGTCGGCGCACTCGAAGGTGAGGATGAAGAAGTCTACCGCGCACTCAAGGATATCGAATTCTGCAAGTATCATGTATATCCCGAGGGCTACATGGTCAGAATGTCCCCCGAAAGCCACCGTGAGCAGGTTCGTGTCAGTAAGAAAGCTCTCAAGAAAGGCATAAGCTTCGAGGCTGTCGGTAATCGTTACATTGAAGCCTACAAGAAGGATGTCAATGTTCTGAATGTCACCGTTATCTTCGTCACCGACCCGAGCCTCGATTATAAGGCAATGCTCGAAAACTCCAAAAAGGCCGATGCAATCACCAATACCCTCACCCATATCATGGAGGGTCTGCCAACCGACTGCAGCGTCTGCCAGCTCAAGGACATCTGTGATGAGGTCGAGGGTATGAAGGAACTGCACTTCGGTGTCGGCGACAAGGGAACTAACGACCATCATTGATTATATTTGTAACGTAAGAACGACAGCTTTAAGCTGTCGTTCTTTCATTGTAGTTTGTGAGTCGTTTATATTTTATGCGAAAAAAATAATACACATCTTTCCCGGAGCTATATAGAAATAGATATAAACCCAGCTGCTTCAGCTTTGAAAATGTGTTCACACCGAAATTATCAGCATTTCCAATGCAAAAACAAAAAGTCTTGCAAATCAACGACTTGCAAGACTAAGTAAAAATGGTGCCGGTGGTGGGACTCGAACCCACACGATGTTGCCACCAACGGATTTTGAGTCCGTCACGTCTACCAATTCCATCACACCGGCATGCTCATACAGTATAACCTAATTCGGATGATTTTTCAAGCATTAGTTTTGTGTAACAATTTGTTGCTGATTTATAGAAATTTTAAGATTTATACTACCCAATTTGATGATTATATGTTACAATATTAAAATGTAAAATTATAAAGAAAGAGGAATAACCATGAAAAAGATACTCGTCCTTGAGGATGAACCGAATATCCGCAGTTTTGTGGTCATTAACCTCCGACGCAACGGATATCAGCCTATCGAAGCAGAAAACGGTATGCAGGCACTTTCCAAGCTTGAGGAAAATCCGGATATAAGCCTTGCTCTGCTTGATGTCATGCTCCCTGATATAGACGGCTTTGAAGTTTGCCGCCGCATTCGAGCATCCGGCTCAAAGATAGGTATAATCATGCTGACGGCAAAAAGTCAGGAGATAGATAAGGTTACAGGTCTCATGACCGGTGCCGATGACTATGTCACGAAGCCCTTCTCCCCTGCCGAGCTTACCGCTCGTGTTGATGCTTTGGTCCGCCGTCTCGGAGACGATTCCAACGACAAGCCCAGCTTTGAAATTACAAGTGGTCCGTTTATTCTCAACACCAGAAACCGCACTCTTGAAAAGGACTGCAAGCGTCTTAAGCTCACTCAGATAGAGTATCAGCTTATGAAGCTGTTTATGGAAAATCCGGGCAAGGCTATGTCGAGAGATGACATTTTGAAGGCCGTATGGGGCGATAATTTTTCCGGCGAGCTCAAGACCGTTGATGTAAACATCCGCCGCCTTCGTATTAAAATTGAGGCAGACCCCACCGAGCCCGAATTTCTCACCACCGTTTGGGGCTTTGGCTACAAATGGGGCTACTAATTTTTCCCTTGGAAGTGCTAAATGTTTTTTAAGAATCTTAAGATGCAGCTTCTTGTTTCAAGCATAGCTGCGGTCATTCTCACAGCCTGCTTTATAGCTCTTGCGGCAAATGGCTATATTGTTGCCTCGGTTGTGCTTGCATGTATCAACGGTGCTTATATAATCCTTGTGAATATATGGTTTGAGCACTATGTAAGCAAGCCCATCCAGTCACTTACGGAGTCAGCAAAGCACATCGCGGCAGGCAGCTACGGAACTCAAGTTGCAAAGCAGGCAGATAACGAGATCGGTCAGCTCACCGATGAGATTAACCGTATGTCCTCAAAGATAGCTCTGTCCGATAAGACAACTACCGAGTTTATTTCGCAGATTTCCCATGAGCTGCGAACTCCGCTTACCGCAATTATGGGTTGGAGCGAAACGCTGCAGTATGACCCGAAAATTGAGGGTGATTCTCTGCGCGGCGTCAAGATCATTTCAAAGGAGTCCGAGCGTCTTACCGGGATGGTCGCTGACCTGCTTGAGTTCACGAGAATTCAAGACGGAAGATTTAATCTGCGCATCGAGCTTGTTGACATTACCTCGGAACTTGAGGATTCACTTTTTACATACGGCAATCTTATGCGTGAGGCCTGTATTGAGGTCAACTACAACGCACCGGAGTACGACATTCCGCTTATCTCCGGTGACCCGGAGCGTTTAAAGCAGGTGTTTTTAAATCTGCTTGATAATGCCGCAAAGCACGGCGGTGACGGTAAGGTAGTTGATGCTTCGCTGAGTCTTGAGGATGATTATGTTGTAGTAAGTATTCGCGACTACGGTCACGGTATTCCCGTCGACGAACTGCCGTATGTTATGAACAAGTTTTACAAGGGCAGCTCTAAAAACCGCGGTAGCGGCATAGGGCTTGCTGTTTGCAATGAGATCATAACCCGTCACGGGGGCATTTTTACAATTTCTAACGCACAGGGCGGCGGCTGTCTGGCACAAATAAAGCTGCCGCTATCCGAGAACTGAGGCAATTATGGCAAAAGAAAATCAAAAAAACACATGTGGATTTAAGACCTCGATCGGCGGTCAGGCCTTGATAGAAGGCATAATGATGCTCGGCCCAAAAAAGCGTGCTATTGTATGCAGGACCGAGAATGGCTTTGCCGAAAAGGTTGAGGATGTTAGGCCGTTTAAAGATATCTCCCCCATTCTGGCTTGGCCGTTCATCAGGGGTGTCGTCGGGTTTTTGTCCTCCATGATAAACGGTGTTAAGGCACTGTCCTTCTCAGCCGAACAGCTCCCTGAGGATATGCAGGATGAGCCTGACAAGATCGATCTTTGGATAAAGGAGCACTTCTCCGACGAGACCGCCCAGAAGCTCATAATCGGTACCGCAGTTGTACTGGGTATCGGTCTTTCACTGTTTCTCTTTCTCTTTCTGCCGACATTTATTGTTGGACTGTTTCCGGATGTTAAAGCAGACTTCTACTTGAGAACGCTGTTTGAGGGCATACTTAAGCTTATAATATTCTTCGTATACCTAATTATGTGTTCAAAAATGAAGGATATGAAGCGTCTGTTTTCCTATCACGGTGCTGAGCACAAGACGATTTTCTGCTATGAAAAAGGCTTGCCGCTCACCGTTGAGAATGTTCGTCCTCAGGGCAGACTTCACCCGAGATGCGGTACAAGCTTTTTGTTTGTAGTAATTATGATTAGCATTATAGTTGGCTCATTTATAAAAGTCAGCGGCACATGGGCAAGAATGGGGATAAAACTGCTTGTTCTGCCCATCGTTGTGGGTGTGAGCTACGAGATCAACCGTTGGGTTGGCAGACATGATAGCATTTTGTCCTCTGTGCTTTCATGGCCCGGAAGACAGCTCCAGCGCATAACCACCAATGAGCCCGACGACTCAATGATAGAATGTGCTATCAGAGCTCTCGAGCTTGTTATTCCCGAGGAAGTCGGCAGCGATAAATGGTAAACCCGCAAAGGATCAATTCATAATGCCAAAGACATATAACGACATATATTTTGTTGTAAGAAATAAGCTGAGGGAATGCGGCGTTGAGGCATACGGGCTGGAGGCCCGCAGCTTGCTTGCCGCTGCCTCAGGTAAAACGCCCGAACAGCTTTTAAGGGATCTGTATCTTTACACATCAGATGAGATTGAAGCAAAGACAGAGGCAATGCTCGAGCGCAGAATAAAGGGTGAACCCCTCGCATATATTTCAGGTTCATGGGAATTTTACGGTCTTCCCTTTACCGTCACTCCCGATGTTTTAATACCGAGAATGGACACCGAGGTGCTTGTTTCCTGCGCCGTAAAGGCAGTGAAGGCCTTCGGAATGAAGGGCAGAGTGCTCGATTTATGCTGCGGAAGCGGCTGTATCGCTTGTGCAATAGCCTCCGAACTTCCGGCTGCAAGAGTGGTTGCGGCAGACATCAGCGTTCCTGCCCTCGAGATTTGCCGCAAGAATATTAAGGACAACAAGCTGGCTTCAAGGATAATTACCGTTCACGCCGATGCAAAAACATGGCCGCCTATGAGTATAGGCTCATTTGATGTCATCGTGTCAAATCCCCCATACATTGCCAGCAACGAGATATTGACTCTCGATCATTCTGTCAGGGATTACGAGCCGCTCGGTGCGCTCGACGGCGGTGACGACGGTCTTGATTTTTACCGCGCCATCATCAAATATTGGACAATTACACTGCGTCCGAACGGAATGATGATGTTCGAGGTCGGCGAAGGTCAAGCAGATGCAGTTAAGAAGATGCTGCTTGATGCAGGATATGTAAAAGTAAACACTGTACAGGACACTTTGGGTGTCCAGCGTGTTGTTATTGGTAAGTGGAAAAACGAATTTTGATAATATATGAGGTGAAATTAAATGGCTGAAAAGAAAAAGATTCCCATCTCCACCCCCGGTCAGGCAAGTGACAAGAAAAAAGCGCTTGAAACCTGCATTGCTCAGATTGAAAAAAACTACGGCAAAGGCGCAATTATGCGTCTTGGTGACGATATCCCCGTTAATGTCGAGGCCCTTTCGACGGGCTCTCTCTCTCTTGACCTCGCATTGGGCATAGGCGGCGTTCCCAAGGGCAGAATTGTTGAAATATACGGCCCTGAGGCTTCCGGTAAAACCACCCTTGCGCTTCATGTCGTAGCATCAGCCCAGAAGGCCGGCGGCGAAGCTGCATATATCGATGTTGAGCACGCTCTTGAGCCGGCATATGCCAGAGCTCTCGGTGTAGATATTGACAGCCTTCTTATTTCCCAGCCCGATACAGGAGAGCAGGCTCTTGATATTGCTGAAAGTCTTGTTCGCTCAAGCGCTGTCGATGTAGTTGTAGTTGACTCTGTTGCCGCTCTTATTCCCCGTATTGAGCTTGAAGGTGAGATGGGTGATTCCGTTGTCGGTGCGCTGGCAAGACTTATGTCGCAGGCCATGCGCCGTCTTGCAGGTGCCATTTCTAAGAACGGCTGCACCGTTATCTTTATTAACCAGCTTCGTCAGAAGATAGGCGTTATGTACGGAAATCCCGAGACCACCCCCGGCGGTCTTGCTCTTAAATATTATGCCTCCGTGCGTATTGATGTCAGGAGAATTGAAACCCTCAAATCCGGCAGTGAAATGATAGGTAACCGCACCCGCGCAAAGGTCATTAAAAACAAGTGCGCACCTCCGTTCAAAGAGGCCGAGTTCGACATTGTTTACGGTGAGGGCATTTCCAAGGTCGGTGAGATAGTTGACCTCGGCGTAAAGCTTGAGCTTATCGATAAGGCCGGTGCATGGTACACCGTCAATGATCAGCGTATTCAGGGTCGTGACGGCGTAAAAACTTACCTGCACGATAATCCCGATATCTGTGACATGATTGAGCAGCAGATAAGGGACAATGCATACAAGCTCATGTCACCACAGGCTCGCAAGGCTGCGCAGGCTGCCGGCAGAGCTGTTGATATTTCGGCAGACGACTTTGAAGGCTGATTTTTGTGAAAATTCTTGAGCTGAAGCAGACATCCGGTGAGCGCTTTACCGTCATTTTTGAAGATGGAACGCAGGTGAAAACCTCGCTCTGCGTTGTAACTGACAAGTTCATATACGCAGGCCTTGAGCTTGATGACGAAGAGTATCGCGATTTTCTCGACGCTTCCTCTCTTTCGCTTGCAAAATCACGGGCCCTGCGTATAATAAATACTCGTCCAATGTCCCGCAAGGAGATGTTAACAAGGCTTATCGAGAAAGGTGAAACACCGGAAACCGCAGAACAGTGCGTCAATTGGCTCTGCGATATGGGGCTTATTAATGATACTGACTATGCTGCCTCCGTTGTGCGCCATTATGCGGCAAAGGGCTACGGAATTACACGTATAAAGCAGGAGCTTAACCGCCACGGCATAGGCCGCGAACTTTGGGTCGAAGCGCTTGAAGAAATGCCTGAGCAGGATGAAAAGCTTGAGCGTTTTCTTCGCTCAAGGCTCACAGATCCTAATGACAAAGCTCAGGTCAAAAAGGTCTCCGATGCCCTTTTCAGGCGCGGATACACATGGGATCAAATTAAACACGCACTTTATAATTATCGTTCGCAAGAGGATTATTGATGGACAGAACTATTTCCCTCATCTCACTTGGCTGTGCGAAAAATCTCGTAAACAGCGAGCAAATGCTATACCTGCTCATCGAGGCAGGATTTACCCCGGTTCCTGACCCGGATGGTGCAGATGCTGTAATAATTAACACCTGTGGCTTTATCGATGCCGCCAAAAGTGAGGCAATAGACACCGTTTTGGAAATGGCGGAGCTCAAAAAGTCCGGCAGACTCGGTAAAATCATCGTTACGGGCTGTCTTACCGAACGCTATCAGTACACAGTTATGCAGGAGCTTCCCGAAATTGACGCCGTTTTAGGCGTTGGCAGCTTCGGCGATATCGTTGAGACGGTGAACAAAGCCTTTGACGGTGAATCCGTTTCCCGCTTCGGTGACAAAAATGCTCCGGTCGAGGAAACTCCGAGAGTTATCAGTACCGGACCGTCTTGGGCATATCTGCGTATTGCCGAGGGCTGCAACAACTTCTGTGCTTTCTGTGCAATTCCTTATATCCGGGGCAGATACCGCTCAAGAGACATGGAAAACATTCTTGACGAGGCTCGTGAGCTTGCCGAACACGGCATAAAAGAGCTTATTGTCATTGCGCAGGATATCACCCGTTACGGCACTGATATTTACGGCAAACGCTCATTGGCAGAGCTGTGCCGCAAGCTTTCCGAAATTGACGGCATCGAGTGGATAAGGCTGCATTATCTCTACCCCGACCAGTTTGACGATGAGCTCATTGATGAGATTGCAAGCAACAGTAAAATAGTCAAGTACCTCGATATTCCCATTCAGCATATCAATAACTCCATTCTTAAAGCCATGAATCGACGCGGCACAGGAGATGATATACGAAAGCTCTTTGCTGAGCTTCGCAGGCGCATTCCCGATGTCGTGTTGCGAACAAGTCTTATTTCCGGTTTGCCCGGTGAGGGTGAGCCCGAATTTGAGGAGCTTTGTTGCTTCCTTAAAGAAGCTAAGATCGAGCGAGTCGGCGTTTTCCCCTTCTCCCCCGAGGAGGGTACTCCGGCAGCTAAAATGCCGCACGTTGACTATGAAGTAGCTCAGCGCAGAGCTGATCTTATAATGGAGTTACAAGCCTCCGTTATGGATAAGTTTAATGCTTCGCTTGTCGGAAAGACGCTTGAGGTTCTCTGCCTTGACTATGATGAGAACGAACAAATGTGGCTTGGCAGAAGCTGTTATGATTCGCCGGATATTGACGGCCTTGTATTCTTTGAAGGCAATGGTGGAGAAGGTAAAATCCTTGATGTAACTATTACGGCTGTTTCCGAGGACGGAAACCTCATTGGTGAGGAGGTCTATTTATGAATACAACTGCAAATAAAATCACCGTATTGAGAATTATTCTTGTGCCTGTATTTATGGTGCTTATGTATCTCGGTTATACTTACTGGGCTTTGGCCATATATATTATCGCCTGTTTGAGCGATTTTATTGATGGTCATATTGCCAGAAAGTACAATCAGGTGACTAACTTCGGCAAATTCATGGACCCCTTGGCAGATAAAATGCTCGTACTTACCGCTATGTGTTATTTTGTTGATAACGATACCATGCCCGGATGGGTCGTTGCACTCGTCCTTCTGCGTGAGTTCGCTATCTCCGGACTGCGCCTGCTCGCTGTTGAGCAAGGTACGGTTATTGCCGCTGCTTGGTCAGGCAAAATAAAGACCTTTGTTACAATGGTCGCACTTGGCGTTCTGATCATCGTCGCAGAACCTTGGGTTCCGTTCAAGGACATTATCCCCCCCGTCTGTTCTGCCCTGATAGTTATCTCAACTTTGTACTCGGGTGTTGAATATTTTATAAAAAATGCCGCTGTTTTTAAGCGCTGCACCTGAGATCTTATATATATAAGGAGAAAAAATATGAAGCTGTATAACTCCGCTACACGCAAAAAAGAAGAATTTGTACCCAATCATCCCGATATAGTCAAAATGTACACCTGTGGACCTACGGTTTATCATTTTGCGCATATAGGAAACCTGCGCTCCTACATTATGGAGGATATTCTCGAAAAGTATCTGCGCTATGCAGGCTACAATGTAAAGCGTGTCATGAATATCACCGATGTCGGTCATCTTACAAGCGATGCCGATGAGGGTGAGGATAAGATGCTCAAGGGTGCAAAGCGTGAGAACAAGTCCGTTATGGACATTGCAAGGTTCTACACCGACGCTTTCTTTGACGATTGTGCAAAGCTGAACATCAAAACTCCCGATGTTGTCGAACCTGCCACCAACTGCATTGATGAGTATATTAAGATTATTTCCAAGCTCATGGATACAGGATATGCTTATTTTGCAGGCGGCAATGTATATTTTGACTCCTCTAAGCTTGAGAAATACTACATTTTTAACGACTTTAACGAAGATGATCTTGCCGTTGGAGTTCGTGAGGGCGTTGAGGAGGATACTAATAAGCGTAATAAAAATGACTTTGTACTCTGGTTTACTAAGTCGAAATTTGAGGATCAGGCCCTTAAATGGGATTCGCCTTGGGGTGTTGGTTATCCCGGCTGGCATATCGAATGCTCAGGCATTTCCATGAAGCATCTCGGTGAAGATTTAGATATTCACTGCGGCGGCATTGATAACGCCTTCCCACATCATACGAATGAGATTGCCCAGTCCGAGTCCTATCTGGGTCACAAATGGTGCAACTACTGGATGCATGTTCTGCATCTAAACACCAACAGCGGCAAGATGAGCAAGTCCAAGGGTGAGTTCCTCACAGTTAAGCTGCTTGAGGAAAAGGGCTATGACCCTCTCGCCTACCGTCTGTTCTGCCTCCAGAGCCACTACCGTAAGTCTCTTGTATTTTCATGGGAAAACCTTGATAACGCGCAGGTTACCTATAACAAGTTGATAAACCGCATCGCAGGTCTAACCCCGGCCGGTGAAGCAATCGATGAGGAAGCTGTAAAGCATCTTAAGGAGAAGTTTGTTGCTGCACTCGACAACGACCTAAACACTTCCCTCGCAGTAACTGCACTCTATGATGTGCTTAAGTACAAAACCAACGATGACACAAAGCTTACTGTAATTTCCGACTTTGACCGTGTGCTGAGCCTTGACCTGATAAAGAAAGCCAAGGCAAAGCGCGAGGAGCTCAAAAAGCACGCTGTTTCCGGTAATATGGAATTTACCGTGATATCCGAGTCCGGCGAGGCAGACGCTGCCATTGAGGAGCAGCTCAAAGCTCGTGCAGCAGCCAAAAAAGCAAAGAATTTTGCAGAGGCTGACAGAATTCGCGATGAGCTGAAATCGGTCGGAATTGAAATTACCGATATTCCCAACGGTGCAAAGTGGAAAAGAGTATAATTAACAACGCTAAAAGCCTGTCTATCCAATTGATAGACAGGCTTTTTCATTAGAAAGCACCGGTATTTGCTAACACAAATACCGGTGCAAAAATTTGAATTAGAACTTAATGTTGGCAGGCTTTCTGTCGAACATTGTATTGACCTGCTGATAAGCCCAGCCGAGCACCTTCTGATCGAGGTTCCAGAAGTAAACTACGAAAAGGATGCCAACTGCTGCCGCGGACAGCTTTACGGTCTTTTTGCAAATGTTGCAAATTTTGCACATATAACATATGCTCCTTTCGAAAAATCGGAATTCAGCTATGTATTAGCGAATTACTTCTTTGCAAGACCCTTCTGGCGTGCATACTCTGCTGCGCCGAGTGCGC
>SAMEA3663235__coassemble_720_pt1 | contig 10454 bp, 10 predicted proteins | sample SAMEA3663235__metabat2_low_PE_005 | metagenome-assembled genome bin SAMEA3663235 (sample SAMEA3663235) | pig gut metagenome | biome: pig gut; feature: pig-associated habitat; material: faeces | place: China | collected 2013
GTATTGATAAAAGTGTGTCGAAATAGCTTGTAATATGTGTTAATACTGTGTTATAATCAATGCACCCCACGAAAAATGAAATTGGAGATGTTAATCTGTGATAGGTTTCTATAACTACACCGTCTGGCTGACTTATATCGGCATGCTTTCGTCGGTGGTGGGCATCGGCTTTGCCGGCAGCGGCAAAATCACCGCAGCGGTCATATGCCTGATGTTTTCCGGTTTCTGCGATATGTTTGACGGCATTGTTGCTCGCAGCAAAAAGGATCGCACCGATGAGGAACGCCGCTACGGTATCCAGCTCGATTCGCTCAGCGATGTAGTTTGCTTCGGCGTGCTGCCCGTTGCCATCGGCTATAACATCGGTGCGGATGCATGGTGGCAGGTAGCGATAATGGCTCTGTTTGCCCTTGCGGGCCTTATAAGACTTGCTTATTACAATGTCACCGAGGAAACCCGCCAGCAGCAGACGACCGAAAAGCGCAAGCATTATCTCGGCGTTCCCATTACGACCTCGGCTCTGACAGTGCCATTGCTGTTCTGCTTCCGCGGACTTCTGGGCGGTTACTTTGCACTTGCGTACACGCTCTTGCTCCTTGTTAACGGTGCGTTTTTCATTACACCCATACAGGTCAAAAAGCCCAGCAAGACCGGACTTGCCGTTATGCTCGTTCTCGGTGTTATCTTTACCGCCTGCATTCTGATATTCTGATATCGACAAAACCTTGAAGCATAGCGTCAAGGTTTTTTGTTTTTTTGTGGCATTTGCAACATGAATGTGCTATTATGGTCAAAAGAGGTGTTTTTTATGGATCTGAAGAATGTTGAGCTTTTTAAGGATATAAGCTGTCAGAGCATAGAAGCGATGATGAGCTGCTTTAACCCCGAGGTGCGATCGTTCCGTAAGGGTGAAACGATTTTGGTATATGAGCCGGAGATAAAGTACCTGTGCGTGCTGCTCACCGGCAAGGCGCATCTTTACTGCGTGGATATTGACGGAGAGTATACGCTGCTTGAAAACTATGTGCCCGACGACATTTTCGGCGAGGTGTTCACCCTGCCTTACAGCGGCTTGGGCTATGTCGCCGAGGCTGATACCGACTGCACGGTCATGTTCATAAAAATGAGTTCGATATACGGCAGGTGCTCAAATGCCTGCGAGCATCACACGAAGATAAACAGCAACCTCTTTAAGCTCACCGCAAAAAAAGCGCAGATGCTTGCACTGAGGATTAATATGATAAGCAAAAAGACGGTGCGTCAGAAGCTCATGAGCTATTTTGAGTATCTCGAGGAAAAAACGGGCAGCCGGAGCTTTGAAACGGAGCTTTCGCTGTCGCAGCTTGCAAACTATCTGTGTGTTGACAGGACGAGTCTCATGCGCGAGCTGCGCTTGATGCGCGAGGAGGGAATCGTTGCCTCCAGCGGCAGAAAGATAACACTTCTTGATGTTTGAACAAAACAGACGCTGCAAATTATACAAATGCACCGTCTGTTTCTGTATATTTTCGACAGAACGGTCAAAATACGCTAAAAAATTCACAATTTGCTGTTGCCAAGCTTTGAAGTATATCATATACTTACATTTGTAATACGAGTGTATAAACACAAAAAATCAAGGAGGAAAGCACAATGGCTCGCAAACTGATAAGTGTTATTATGATCCTTGCTTGCCTATTCATGCTCTTTGCAGGCGCACTCGGAATAAGGGACATACTGCAGGAGAAGTCTGACGGCGAGAAGGAGAAGGCCGAAACGCTCGAAAAGCTTGACGCGCTCAAAGCCGGCAAGGAAAAGCTCGAGTCAAACCGTGCGGCCTACGAGGAGGGTAAGACCACCTACGAGGAGGGCACGACAGCTTATGAGCAGGGCAAGGCCGACTATGCAAAGGGTCAGCAGGATCTCGCCGCAGGACTCAAGGAGTATAATGCGGGCAAGGCTACGCTTACACAGGGCAAGGCGGACTACGCCGCCGGCGAAAAGAGGCTTGAGGCCGGTCAGAAGGAATACGACGCAGGCATGAAGCAGTACAACGAAAAGCTTGCCGAGTACGAGTACTCCGTTAAGAATAAGGACGCTCTCACAGACGCTGCAACCGTGCAGTACATAAAGGAAAATCAGAAGACAGTGGACGCTCTTATTGCACAGAATGTCGAAGCTCAGGTTGAGGCGGCCGCAAAGCAGCAGATGCAGACTATCGAGATCCAGAAGCAAATGGAGGACGCCGTTAATCAGCAGCTTGAGGCATACAAGAAGGCAAATCCCGGTGCAGGCGAGGCCGAGCTTGCCGCCGTCGCCGAAAAGGCACAGGCGGCGGTCGAGGCGGCAACCCTGGATAAGGTGATCGCTGCTATCAAGGCAGACGAAAAGACCATGGCGTACATCACAAGCGAGGTCACCAAGGCTGTTAACGAAGCAATTCGTGAGGAGGTCGCCAAAGAGGTCGAATCCCAGCTCGCCGAAGCCAAAAAACAGCTTGAAACGGCAAAGAAAAAGCTTGACGCGGCGAAGGCTCAGCTTGATGCAGGCAAGGCAGAGCTTGCAAGAAACGCCCCCACGATAACTGCCGGTGAAAAGAAGCTTGCAGCGGCAGAAACTGAGCTTGACGCAGGCAAGGCAAAGCTCATTGATGCCGAAAAGCAGCTTGCCGACGCCGAAAAGCAGCTTGCCGAGGGCAAGGCTAAGCTCGATGAATTCGAGGCAGGACAGGCTCAGATAGACGCAGGCTATGAAACTCTCATGCAAAATGAGAAAATAGCCGAAAAGGTCAACAACGACAAAATGGACGCACTCGACGCAGGTTATCTTGTAGTTGAGGAATCCACCGCAGAGACCACGGAGGATCTTGTGACCCGCGCAATATACATCGGCGCGGCGATGGTCGCAGCACTGCTCGGCATCGTTGCGGCAGTCCTTGCACTAAAGGGTAAGAATGTAAGGACTCTCACGATAGCTGCCTTTGCTCTCGCACTTGCAGCAACCGTCTTCGGCATTTCCCGCAGCTTCAGCGCACATCCCCTGCAGATGGCTGCAATAATCGCACTTGCGGCGGTAATGCTTCTATTCATGCTTGCCGTATCAAAAAAGGTTGAGAATGTATAATGAAAATATGAAAACTGCGGTGGTGAAAACCACCGCAGTTTTCATATTGCGAAATGTAACAAAATGAGTTAAAATCAAATAAAACATCCTTAGCACAAGGACAGAAACAATATACGAGGTACAAAAAATGATTGTTGATTTCATTGATTTCAAAACCGTCAATCTCATAAGCAAGCTCGATACCGGCATAGGCGCAGAGCTCTCCCTTTCGCAGGAGGGGAAAGTCTCGGCGAAGCTTCCCGAGGAGTGGAGCGGCTATGTGGTCATCTACCTGAACATCAAGATCCACGACAAGGACGACACCTATTTTGTGTTCGACATCACCACCGAAACAATTGTAAAGCTCCCCGACGAGGTCACGGAGCTGACTGATGACGCCATGGAAGCCGGTATCGCAGTCGCGCAGGAAAAGACCTTTGAGGCAGTAAGAGCGATCTCCGTCGGTATGGGCATAAACGAGCTTGACCTCGGTAAGCAGGGCTGAGCGATGCAGGAGCCGACGCTGGTGATAATGGCTGCCGGTATGGGCAGTCGCTTCGGAGGATTAAAGCAGATAACCTCCGTGGATGACGGCGGCCATGCGATAATCGACTTTTCGCTGTTCGATGCCCGCAGGGCGGGGTTCAAAAAAATCGCCTTCATAATTAAGCATGAAATTGAGGACAGCTTCAAGGCTGCCGTGGGCAGCAGGATGGAGAAATACTTCGATGTAAAGTATGTGTATCAGCAGCTTGATAAGCTTCCCGAGGGCTACCGTGTTCCCGAGGGCAGGGAAAAGCCTTGGGGTACGGGTCACGCGGTGCTGTGCTGCCGCGGTGTGGTTGACGGTCCCTTTGCAGTTATAAACGCCGATGATTTCTACGGCAAGGGCGCATATCAGGCAATATACGACTTCCTTAAGGATGACCGCGATCCCTCTGAATATGCCATGGTAGGTTACCGGCTCAAAAACACCGTGACCGAAAACGGCCATGTTGCAAGAGGTATATGCGAGGCGAAAAACGGCTGGTTAACGGATATAGTTGAGCGCACGCATATCGAAAAGCGCGGCGAGGATGCCGCCTATACCGAGGATGGCGTGAACTTTGTCGAGGTGTCGGGCGACAGCGTGGTGTCCATGAATTTCTGGGGCTTTTCAACACAGATGCTCGATGAACTCAACGCGAGGTTTCCCGGATTTCTCGACGAAAATCTCGGCAAAGATCCGCTCAAATGCGAATATTTCCTGCCCTTTGTCGCAAATGAACAGCTTGCCGAGGGCAAGGCGCGGGTAAGGGTGCTCGATTGCAGCGAAACATGGTACGGCATGACCTACCGCGAGGATCTCGACTCGGTAAAAAAGGCAATCGCAGACATGAAAAACCGCGGCATTTACCCCGATAAATTATGGACATAAAAAAACAGACCCAAGGTCGAACCTTGGGTCTGTTTTTTAAATCAGCTTTCCTGCCGTTCTTCCTCGGGGAAGGTGGAGATCAGTCTGGTGTAGCTGTTTTGAATATGCTTGTGCATGGCATCGTAGACTGCCTCGGGATCCCGAGAAGGGAAGACGAGAATGATCTCTTTATGCTCCTGAATGGCATCATGTGTAAGGTCGATGCTATCGGGCTGGAGCTCGTTAAACCATCTCAGACGCGCCGAATGAATGTTCAGCTTATTGAGAAACGACTGCATATAGGTGTTCTTAAGATGTCTGCAATACAGATCGTATCTGACGCAGATCGGCTATTTTGGAAACGGATTTCATTAAGCATCCTCCTTCGTTTCGGAAACCGACTGTTCGCCCTTGACCTTGCCGCCGGCGGCAATTATCGCTGCACGGGCAAGCTCAAGCGTGGGGTCAACGGTCGGATAATGCAGGGCATACATGTCAAAGGCAAGCGGAAGCTCGGTGCAGCCGAGAATAAGCACCTGCGCACCTGTATTCAGCAGCCTGTCTGCGGCGGCACGAACCTCGGTCGTATCAAAGTCGGTGCATCCGGCCTTGACGCCCTTGTAGATCATATCCATGACCGCAGCCTGCCCCTCGTTATCCGGCGTTATCAGCTCTATACCGCTGTTTTCAAAGCAGCGCTGATAAATACGGGTCTGCACCGTGCCATCTGTCGCAAGCAGACCTGCGCGGCTCACACCCTGACGCTTAAGTGCCTGCACTGTAAGCTTTATCATGTGCAGGACCGGTATCGACACAGCGTCCTGCACCTCGGAGTGAAAGTTGTGAGCCGTGTTGCAGGGCATGATGAGCAGTCCGGCACCGGCTTTTTCAAGCAGCCTTGCACTCTTTACCATCTCCTCCACCGGACTTTCCGCGCCGCAAAGCAGAGCGGCAGTGCGGTCGGGGATGTTGGTGTTGGAGTCGATGAGGGTGTGGATGTGCTCCTGGTCGCAAGCGGCATCGGTGCTCATGACGATCTTGCGATATAGGTCCGCAGTTGCGAGCGGACCCATACCGCCGATTATTCCTATGGTTTTATTTTCGGTCTTGGTTTTCATTTTTCAATATGTATCGCAAAGTCCGGGCAGCCGTTTTCGCACTGCTTGCAGGCTATGCAATTTTCCTCATGTTTTGCACTCATATAGTTGTAGCCCTTTTTGTTTACAAAGCCGGTCATCTAAAAAACGCCCTTGGGGCACAGGTGCGTGCACAGCTTACAGCTCTTGCAAAGCTCAATGTCTATAAATACTTTTGCCATATAAGCCTCCTGAATTAACTATAACAGCCCGGCGACCTTTGCCGCCAGCTCTCTCGGCGAGTAGACAACATGAACGCCTGCACTTTTAAGAGCCTCGAGCTTTGTCTTTGCGGTTCCGACATTGCCGCTTACTATCGCACCGGCGCGTCCGAGACTTTTTCCCGCCGGCGCATTTCTGCCGACTATAAGCGAAACGACTGGCTTGGTGCAGTTTGCCTTTATCCACGCTGCCGCATCCTCCTCGCTGCAGCGAGCTCCTGCACCTTATGATGCAGGAGCTCGTTTTTATTTAAGATATCATGCCTCTTCGGGCTTTTCGGTCAGACAAACGCCGACAGCTGTGAACACCGCGGCGGCAAATGCAAGTGAATGCACCGAGCCGAACACGATCGAGGCTATGAGGCTGACCGCACCGAAGGCGGTTGCCGCTGTTGCGAGCTTTGTTGCGGGCTTCAGCTTGTTCTTTCTTAGCTTCAACAGAGCAATTACGGCGGCGACTATCGCAAGCAGACGAGTAATATTGGTGACAGAATATGAGATGCTGGCTTTCAGGTATTCGCCGTGCAGCTTATCCTCGTGCTCCTGCGCCGCGGAAAGTATGGTTGCGTTGTCATCCTCTGCCGTGCCGTAGCCCTCGTCGATGAGATTGTCGCGGCTTCTTTGTGCCTTTTCGGCTGTGTCCTCATATGCCTTGAGCTTCTCGCTTCTGGCGTCAAGATCGGCCTTGGTCTTTTCAAGCTCGATGTGCTTATCGCTTATCGCCTTCTGCTGCTCGTTGAGTTTGCCCTGACCGCCGCTTATCTCCTTTTCAAGCTCGCTTATCTGTTTTTCGCCGGCGGCAAGCTGAGACTTTGCGTTATTAAGCTCGGATTCACCCTTCTCAAGCTGATTTTTTGCATCCTTAAGCTGCTCCTTTGCCTTTGCTGCCTGATCGAGCTGCTTTTTGGCGGTGTCAAGCTGCTTCTTTGCACTGTCAAGCTGGGATTTCATCTCGGCAAGAGAATCGTCGGTGATTCGCTTACCGGCCGATGCACTTACCATTGCAAGAGCAATGCGGTGCGGCACACCCTTAGCCTCGAGATCGGAGATGGTTTTTGTGAGCTTGTTGTATGCGGCAAGGCTTTCGTCGTATTGAGCCTTAGCCTTATCGTACTGAGCTTTTGCCTTGTCATAATTCTTTAGCTGCTCCGAGCCCTCGTTGTAAGCGTCCCAGCCTGCGTCAAGCTGCGCCTTACCCTCGTTGTAGGCGGTTTTGCCGGAGCTTACGGCGTCCTTGCCGACATTGTACTGCGCAAGCTTCTGGTTATAGTTCATGACATCCTCGTCGAACTTTGCCTCCGTCTTTTCGAGCTTGGCGACGGCTTTGTCATAGGCAGCCTTATCCTCTTCATACGACTTCTTTTCCTTGTCGTAGTCGTCTTTGCCGTCGGTAAGCTTCTTGTCGTTTTCCGACAGGCTGTCCAGCACAGACTTAAAATCCGTATATTCGCTCTGGAGCTGCTTGAGCTCGAACTTATCGTCGGATTTATTCATGATGCCTATCATGAATGCAAGTATCAGCAGTATAACGGCAGCGACGATAGATAATGTTCTCAATTGTTCTTTTCCGAGCATTTTTTCACCTCCGTGATATACAAATTAAACAGTAGGTTGATTATATTACAAAACGACACTGAACTCAATAATTTTTTGTAAAGAAATAATTATATAAGTTGCCTGTGGAATTTTCCCGATGTGTATGGTAAAATATAATATCAAAAAACCATAAGGAAGTATTTGTACATGGATGCAAATGTATTAAGAGGATATGCCGAGCTTATCGTGCGTGTCGGCGTCAATGTCCGTCAGGGGCAGGATGTCGTTGTGTGCGCCGAGCTTGACCAGCCGGAGTTTGTCGAGCTTATTGTCGAGGAATGCTACAAGGCGGGGGCCGCAGAAGTGAGCGTTGAGTGGACGCACCAGCCGCTGCGGCTTAAGCATGTGAAGTATCAGGCACTCGAAAGACTCGGCGAAATTAAAGAATGGGAAAGGCAGAAGCTGCTGCATCGCGCACAAACGCTGCCTGCGATGATATACCTCGAGTCTGAGGATCCCAACGGGCTTGACGGCATGGATCAGGAAAAGTGGGGCAAGTCGGTGCAGCTGCGCTGGAAGGTCATAAAGCCCATACGCGATTCGATGGAGAATAAATATCAGTGGTGCATCGCCGCCGTACCGGGAAAGGCTTGGGCAAGGCGCGTTTTCCCCGGACTGCCTGACGAGGAGGCAATGGAAAAGCTGTGGCAGGCGATACTCTACACCTCCCGCGCCGAGGGAGACGGCATTGCCGCATGGCGCGAGCATAACGCCGACCTCAAGCGCCGCTGCGAGTATCTAAACGCACTCGGTCTGCGTTCGCTGCATTACAGCTCCTCAAACGGCACGGACTTCACCGTGGGTCTCATTCCCGAGGCGCAGTTTATGGCAGGTGCGGAGAAGACGCTGGGCACGGGTATTGAGTTTAACCCCAACATTCCCAGCGAGGAGGTTTTCACAAGCCCCATGAAGGGCAAGGCAGAGGGCATTGTGTATTCCACAAGACCGCTTTCCTACCGCGGAGTAATGATTGAGAATTTCTCCATACGCTTCGAAAACGGCAGGGTCACCGAGGTTCACGCCGAGAAAAACGAGGATGCGCTCAAAACCATGATCGCCATGGACGAGGGTGCGTCGATGCTCGGTGAATGTGCGCTCGTGCCGTATGACAGTCCCATTCGCAGCAGCGGCATAATGTTTTATAACACCCTGTTTGACGAAAATGCCGCCTGCCACCTTGCACTGGGCGACGGCTTTGCAAACTGCATAAGAGATTACGGTAAGTACACCCTCGAGCAGTGCCGTGATATGGGCATAAACATGTCGATGATCCATGAGGACTTCATGATAGGCTCGCAGGATCTTGACATTGTGGGCATATGCGAAAACGGCAAAGAGATACCTATTTTTGAAAAAGGGAATTGGGCTTTTTAAAATGGAAAGAGATAAACTGAGATATAGCGTAAGCAGAACGAATATATTTGTAAAGCTCTCGGCGATTCTGATGGGTCTGTCGGCGCTTTTTAGGCTGATAGGCTACTGGGGCTTCTGGGCGAACAAGGACACGGCTTTTATCTACACGCAGATAGCACTGCCGGTGCTGTGCAATGTGCTGTTTATCATCATAGTGCTGTACATGGGAAAGCGTCTGTTTTCGCTGACCTTTATCCCCGTGCTGTTGGGCGTGGTGTTCTTTATCATAAAGGCACTGGGCTTCGACAGCATTATACATACGTTACTGTGCATATTGCTATACCTTCTCGTGGCGATGCTCTACACCGGAACGGTGTTCGGCGTTATACGCACCAAATGGCTGCTCGTGCCCCTGTTCGGTCTGCCGTTTTTGTACCACATTCTCGTCGAGGACAGGAACACCTTACTGGCAAACGAAAACGCAATGAGCCTTGCCGAATGGCTGCCCGAGATATCGGTGCTGTGCATCATGCTGGCACTGCTGTTTATCACATTTGCGATGAAAAAGCGCGATTTTTCAAAGCCTGCCCCCGAACCGGATGAGCAGGAGATAATTGATATTCTGATGCAGAACGAAGAGCCTGCCGAAAACGGGGAAACGGAGGAAAAGCATGAGCAAGCTGACGGAAAAAATCAATGAGTTGGCTTCAACCGAGGGAAAGACTGTTATTGTCAATCGCAGTGATATAGAAGACGAGCTTCGCCGAGCTTCCGAGGAGCGCACAGTCGTTGACGAAAAGCCCGCCGTTGACAGCAGGCTCGACCCCGAGCTGGAGGCAATTTTGCGTGAGACAGAGGGCTATGCCCTTGAGCCGGAAATTGAGGAAGAGTCCGTGAGGAAGCCGAAGCGCAGCCCGTCGGAGAATGCTCGCAGAGTCATCAAGGAAAAGGCGGATGAGCGCAAGACACGCGGCAAAAAGCGCGTGATAATAATGTGCGGCATTGTCATCGCGGTGCTTGCACTGATGCTCGTCGGCACACTGCTGCTCAAAAATTCGGCGCAGAACAGGGAGTACGAGCAGGCCTATAAGCAGGCACAGCTTTTATACTATGACGGAAAATATGACGAGGCACTCGAGCAGCTTCGCAACGCCATGGCAATTGATAAGACCGATGACTGCCTGCTGCTTATGAGCCAGTGCTACGAGGCAAAGTACGACTATGTAAACGCCATAGCGATACTCGAAGGCTCAAGCTCCGGAAGCGATGTCATCAAAAAGCGCATCGAGTTTCTGGAGGAAGCAAAGGAGAGATACGAAAGCGGTCAAGTCGTACTCATCTGCGGCGAGCAGTACGATATCAAGACCACGGTGCTCGACCTGTCGGGCAAGGGCATTCGCAGCGGCAGATTAAGCGATATCGGCAGGCTCACAGAGCTCACGAGCCTGAAGCTTGCGAATAACGAGATAACAGAACTCGAATTTCTCACACCGCTTGAAAAGCTTGTTTCGCTTGATTTGAGCAATAATCAGATAACCGACATAACACCGCTTGCACATCTCAAAAAGCTGCGCACCCTGCACCTTGACAATAACGATATCAGGGATTTCAGTCCACTGTACGACCTGAGCGAGCTTACCATGCTTACCATCGGCGGCATCGAGGTCAGCC
>SAMEA3663235__coassemble_722_pt1 | contig 10428 bp, 8 predicted proteins | sample SAMEA3663235__metabat2_low_PE_005 | metagenome-assembled genome bin SAMEA3663235 (sample SAMEA3663235) | pig gut metagenome | biome: pig gut; feature: pig-associated habitat; material: faeces | place: China | collected 2013
GTTTTGCGTGCTTTTTGGTGCATTTTTCATGTTATACTACTATTTTTAATCGAGGTATTTCCTGCATTCCTCAAGGAGCTCCCTGATATCCTTTTCGGCATCTTTGGGCTTGCGCGCCGGAGCCTGTATTGTAGGCTCGGGTTTAGTCTCATCGGCACCGGGCTGAATCACCTTTGCCGTTTCGCCGTCGGGCTTTTCGGACGGGACATTATCCTCATTGACCGAGGGCTTCTTCATGTTGCTTATTATCATCCAGCTTTCGGCGACGAGCATACCTGCAATGCCGAGGTAGATAAGCTGCATTCCGAAATAGCGCGTGTCGGCAAGGGTGGTGAAGCACAGAAATGCGGCGAGCATGGAGCTGTACAGCGCCTTATAGGGCTCGGGCCTCCCAAAGGCAAAGCCGGCGGTGTAGAAAAAGGCAATTATGCAGGCGCAGACGGTGATAATTTCAATTGCAAAGGCCCAGATAGTCGGGTTTGAGGAGTTGACCTTATAGCAGACTATGAGCCAGATGCAGAACATGACGATGGGAAGAGTCATGAATACGCAGATTATAGGAGGCGCATAGTGCTTGCGGCGGCTGTTGCAAATGATGGGGAAGCTAAGGCCGCACAACACGGCGATCAGGGCGATTACTCTGTAAACCGTCGAGTAGCTGTCATCGGCGACGGCAAACATTGTGATAATGGCGCCGATAACGGTCACGCCCGCGATAATGAAATAGGCGATGGGGTAGAGGATGCTCGTGCCGTTAAACACGGTAAAGATGTCCTTTGGGGCTTCAAACTGCTGAGCCTTGAGCTTTCTGACAAGAAAATAAAACAGCAGTGCGGCGCCGAAGATAACCAGCGGAACGAGTATATTAAGGACGCTCGACTGAATAAGTCCGGTCTCCGCGTCAAAAGCCGACTGATTTTGCAGCCAGCGGAAAAAAGTGCCGAACGCGCCGGCGGCGCAGACATAGCACGAATTAATCAAAGCTTTTTTTCGCATATTACCAATCCAATCAGAATAGTTTTAATCGATATTGATTTTATACTTGTTTGGCTCAACAGTCAACCGAAAAAGATGTGAAAGGATCGCTTATGATGAGAAGAATGCTGCTGTCGTCGATCATTCTTACCGCCCTCACGCTGGCGGCGGTGATCTTTAGCTGCCGCGCACCCGTGAAGCCGCAGACCGAAACTCCGCCGCCGGCGGCAGCGGAAAAGCTCGGCGCAGACGAAAAAAGGAGCATCACCGTTTTATGCGGAGACGAGCCTGTTAAAATGACGGTGCGGCACTATCTTGTCGGCGTTGTTGCATCAGAAATGCCCGCTTCCTTTGAGCCGGAGGCACTCAAGGCTCAGGCGGTTGCCGCGCGCAGCTATCTGCAGCGGTTTTTGGCATCGCCCAAGCATGAAAACGCCGATATATGCTCATCACCCGACTGCTGTCAGGCATATTCGAGCGAAAAGAAACTCAAGGAAAAGTGGGGCAAGGACTACGATACATATGTAAACAAGGTGAAGGCTGCGGTGTCCGCAACCGACGGTGAGTATCTGAGCTACGAGGGTAAGGCAGCCCTTACCGCTTTCCACTCGTCCTCTGCCGGAGTGACGGAGGAAAGCGGCGCAATCTGGAACCCGCTGCCTTATCTTGTGTCCGTCAAATCGCCCGAGACCGCCGACAGCGTGCCGAACTATGTGAGCCGTCTCACGCTTGCCGATATCGATTTTCGCGACACGATACTGTACCTCAAACCCGAAGCGGACATGACGGGAGATGCGGACAAATGGGTTAGCGATATAAAGCGCAACGACTCGGGCAGAGTGCAGGCCGCAACAATAGGTAAGGTAGAATTTACGGGAGCAGAGCTGCGCAAGCTGTTTTCGCTGCGCTCGACCGCGTTTAAGCTCGAACACTCCGACGGACAGTTCACCTTTACAGTCACCGGCTACGGCCACGGCGTGGGCATGAGCCAGTACGGAGCAAACATCATGGCGAAAAACGGCTCGGACTACAAGGAGATACTCGCGCACTATTACCCCGGCACGACGCTTTCGTAGGCAAGGGAAACCGTTCACACCGCATTTCACCGAATCTTTCAGACTCCCCTTCACTTAAATAATTTTTTTCTTGACATACAGCCCCTTTTGTACTATTCTCATATTTGAGAATAGTACAAAAGGGGTTTTTGAGTTGAAAGCGAAAACCGTGATGAATCCGGCAAGACTGCGGATAATGGAGTTTTTTATTCTGCACGGCACGTCAACCGCCGCCGATATACGCAGGGAGCTCGCGGATATACCGCAGGCAAGTCTTTACCGGCATTTAAAGGCCTTGTACGACGACGGATGGCTCGAGCTTGACTCGGAGGAGAAAAAGCGTGGAGCTACCGAGAGAAAATACAGGCTCGCATCCGGCGAGGCCTCAGGCTGTGAGGCACAGGTCACGGATGTGCTGCTGTCGCTGTTGGCAACATTTAAAAATTACTTCGCGGAGCGGAATGCAGATCCCGTTCGGGATATGCTGTGCGTGGGAACGAGCGCGCTTTTGCTCAGCGATGAGGAATACACCGAGTTTCTCGACTCTCTGTCCGCTCTTGTGGTAAAATACATGGGATATGCCCCCGATGACGGCAGAAAACAGAGAAGAATAACCGTAATTTCATCCCCGTGTGAAGAGGAGGAGCAATAAATGCTTAAAATTCAGAACTTTACCAAGATGTATGACGACAAGGCGGCGGTAGATAACCTGAGCCTCGAAGTCGGAGCGGGCGATATCTACGCCTTCATCGGCCACAACGGTGCGGGTAAGACCACCACTATCAAGGCCTGCTGCGGAATTCTGCAGTTTGAACAGGGCGAGATATTTATTAACGGTATGTCCGTTAAGGAAAATCCCCTCGGGTGCAAGAAGCAGATAGCCTACATACCCGATAACCCCGAGCTTTACGAGTATCTTTCCGGCATAAAGTATCTAAACTTCGTCGCCGATATCTACGGCGTGGGCAAGAACGAGCGCAACGAGCGCATCGCAAAATACGCCGACGCTTTCGGGCTTACCGGGGATCTGGCGCAGCCCGTGAGCACCTATTCCCACGGCATGAAGCAGAAGCTCGCAATCATTTCGGCTTGGCTGCACGACCCGAAGCTTATCATCATGGACGAGCCCTTTGTCGGACTCGATCCCGTTGCTGCGCATACCCTCAAAACCATGATGCGCGAGCATTGCGACAACGGCGGCGCGATCTTCTTCTCCACCCATGTGCTTGAGGTCGCGGAAAAGCTCTGCGACAAGGTCGCGATTATCAAAAGCGGCCGCCTTGTTACCAGCGGTGATATGGAAACGGTAAAGGGCGACGCTTCTCTCGAGGCTGTGTTCCTCGAACTGGAGGGAGAACATGCTTAAAGCTCTGTTAAAGGTCAATTTACTGGCTTTATTAAGCTGGCTCAGCGGCTCCGCCAAACGCGGCGGCAAGGCCGGTAAGGGCAGTAAAGGCAAGGCGGTGCTGTATGCTCTGCTCATGCTCTATGCCTTAGGTGTGTTCTGCTGGCTGTTCGGATTGATATTCCGTCAGCTCGCCGGACCTCTGTACAACGCAGGCTGCGGATGGCTGTATTTTGTGTATGTGTTCATCGTGGCCTTTGCCGTGATGTTCGTTTTCAGCGTGTTTGCGGCGAAAAACAGGCTGTATGACGCCAAGGATAACGACCTGCTGCTGTCCATGCCCATACCGCCCTCGGTCATACTCGCAAGCCGCATGATGCTGCTCCTGGTAATGAATGTGCTTTTCGGCGCGATAGTCGTCGGTCCCGCCGTGTATATGTGGTACTGTGTTGTTCCCTTTGGAGCAGCCTCATTTATCTGTCTGATCGCCGAGTTTCTGGGCCTGTGCCTGTTCTCGATGGCACTGTCGGCACTGTTTGGCTGGCTCTTGTCGCTGGTGTCGTCAAGAATGCGCAAAAAGGCGCTTATCGAGACGCTCGTATCCTTTGTTTTCCTTGCTGTGTATTTCTATGTATACAGCCAGCTCAATACCATAGTCGCAAGCCTCATCCAAAACAATGCAGGCATTGCCGAATCCCTCGGCAGCGTCGCGCCGCTCTACTGGATAGGCTCGGGCGCAACAGGCAATGTGATGTCATTTGTCTTTGCGATGCTCGTCCTTATCCTGCCCTTCGCGGCGGTATATGTCGTTCTGTCCCGTACATTTATTAAAACCGCCACGGCAAAGCGCGGAATGGCAAAGATAAAGTACGAGGCAAAGGAGCAGAAGGTCAGCTCCGTCGGCAAGGCCCTTTTCCGCAAGGAGGCTGCACGCTTCTTCTCAAGCTCCACCTGCATCGTCAACAACGGTCTGGGCGTAGTTTTCCTCACCATCGGAGCGGTTGCGATGCTTATCTACCGAAGTAAGCTGCTGCAGGTGATGAACATGATCATGATACCTGCGGATATCGTGATATGTTTGGGTGTGCTTGCCGTTGCAATGATGGCGGGCATGGTCGTGCCCACAAGCTCATCGGTTTCGCTCGAGGGCAAGAGCATTTGGGTCATCCAGTCCATGCCCGCGAGCCCTGCGCAGGTGCTGCTTGCCAAGCTCAAGTTTTGCCTTACTCTTTTCCTGCCCCCGGTGCTCCTGTTTATGCTGACAACCGTGTTTGTTTTCGGTGCATCGTTTGAACTCGGTGCGCTTGCAGTCGTTGCGGCGGTCGCAACCGTCGTCGTCATGGCGGAGATCGGACTCATTTCAAATGTAAATCACCCTCTGCTCAACTGGACGAGTGAAACTCAGGCTGTAAAAAGCGGCAGCTCGATCCTGATCTCCATGTTCATCGATTTCGCTATTGCGGCAACTCTCGGCATCGGCGGATATCTGATGCTCGACAATGGCATTTCCGTTAAGACGATCCTTGCGGTGTTTGCGGTGGCAATGCTCCTTGCGGCACGCATTCTGTACGGATATATAATGAAGAAGTCGGCACAGAAGTTTGCTTTCTTAAGCTGACGGAGGCCCTTGTGAACACTCAAGGAATGTTCACAAGGGCTTTGTCTTGCCAAAATGAAAATGTGCAGCGGAGAAAAGCGCTTTTTAGGTGAAAAAAATAACGGGTGCGGGCAATTATTCACACTTTATTCACAATTGACCGCGCCTTTTATGTATAATATGTTAACAGAGTGTCGTACATATAAATAAAATGTGTCGTAATAGTCAATGGCAAACTGCAAGAAAAAATCATAAAAAGTTTGTCATTTTTTCTTTACTATTTCGTAACTATATGCTAAACTGACAAAGAAAACACAAACTTTATCATCTTGAATCTAAGTAATCTTTTTATAAATAATATAGGGAGGATTAAAATGAAAAGAGCATTACTTATGGTTTGCAGCATCTGCCTGATTCTTGCATGCCTGTTCGGTCTTTTCGCTTGCGTTGCAGGCATGAAGGATATACTGAACATCCAGGCATACAAGGAAGAGGATGCGGCAATGGCAAGGGAAGGCATCGCAGCCGCCCGTGACGGCATCAAGCAGCTTATGGAGAACGAGGATGTTTACCTCCAGGGTGTTGACACCTACGAGGCAGGCCTCATCGCTTATTCCGACGGCAAGAGCCAGCTTTCCGACGGCTACAAGCAGTATTACGCCGGCAAGAAGAAGCTCGAAGAGGGCAAGAAGGCACTTGCAGAGGGCAAGAAGGCTTATGAAGCCGGTAAGCAGCAGATCGCCGACAACACCCAGGCTTACAATGAAGGCAAGGAAAAGCTTGCGAAGATCGAGCCTCTCATGCCTTATGTTGACAAGTATGTCGAGTTCCGCGACGGCAATCTCGCCGCTCTGCCCGGCTTCAGTGATGCTCAGGCATGGTTTGTAAAGGTCGTTCGCCCCATTGCAAGCAACCTCGGCATCGAAATTCCCGAGGATGTAACCGACTTCCCCAAGTTCATGCAGGACATGGTAGCTGACGGCAAAGCTCAGCTCAAGCAGTATGAAGACGGTCTTGCTCAGCTCGCAGAGGCTGAAAAGGCAATCGCAGCCGGCGAAGCAGAGGTCGCTGCCGGTGAAAAGGCACTCAAGGACGCTGAAAAGCAGCTCGCTCAGGGCGAGAAGGACCTCGCAGCAGGCGGCGCACAGCTCGCTGACGGCGATAAGCAGCTTTCCGTATACGAAGACGGCCAGGGTCAGCTCGCAGCAGGTATGGAGCAGCTTCTCGAATCCATGGTTCCCTGCACCACCCGCAGCGGCAAGCAGGCCGTTCCCAGCCTGAAGGAACTCCTCGGTGACGATTTCAGCATTTGGGTACTCGACGAAAACGGCGAAGTCAAGGTTGAGCGCAACAGCCAGTTTGTTGACCTTGAAAATTGCTCCAGGCTTTGTGACGAAGCAGAGCATTACCTCGAGCTCCAGGAAGCTGATATCAAGGGAGAGCTCTATCCCCGTATCGCAATGAATGTCATGATGGGTCTTGCAGCTATCATTGGCATCATCGCAGGTATCGTCGGCCTCGTCGGCGCAATCAGCGGCAGCAAGAAGACCGGCTTTGTCGGCGGTCTCATCTGCGCTATCCTCGCAGTTGCAGCCAATGTTGTCGGCCTCGTCGTCGGCTACACCGATTTTGTTTACCAGACCCGCGAGCTTGTTGACGGCGTACACGAGTACACCTACTCCGGCGACCTCCAGCTCTACGCTCTGATCGTTCTTGCAGTAATCGCGGTCATCTTCACGATCGTTGCAGGCACTGCACGCAAGGCAGCTAAGAAGGCAGAGGCAGAGACCGTTGCTCAGGCAAACGAAGCAGCAGTCGCAGGCGCAGCCGCCGCAGCAGCAGCCGCACCCGCAGCGGAGGCAGAGGCACCTGCCGCCGAGAATGAGAAGATCGCTGACCTCGAGGCTGAGAATGCAGCACTCAAGGAAATGGTTGCAAAGCTTGCAGCAGACGCAGCCACCGTTAAGGAGTAATAATCTCACGCTGACCTGCGGAGCTGATATTCAGACCATGCTCCGGTCATAATACAAAAAATGCCGCCCACGGATCTCCGTGGGCGGTTTTGGTTTTCCGGCTTACTTTGCGTGGTAAAGCTTCTTTGCCTGGTAGCGAGGCTCGTAGGTGATGTTTACACCGAGCTTGGAGAACAGATTTTCATCAACTCTCGACAAAATGACGGTCGAGTGCGCCTCACAACCGCGCAGCTTATCGAGCTGGTCGATGGCAAGCTCAACGAGGGGGTTGGTCACGGCGCATATCGACAGCGCAATGAGCAGCTCATCGGTGTGAAGTCTGGGGTTGTGGTTACCCAGATGCTCTACCTTAAGGTGCTGAATAGGCTCGATAACTCCGGGAGCGATGAGCAGCAGCTTTTTATCAATGCCTGCAAGGTACTTGAGTGCATTCATAAGACAAGCCGAGCTTGCACCGAGCAGGGAGCTGGTCTTGCCGGTGATGATAGTGCCGTCCGGCAGCTCAATGGCGACGGCGGGACCGCCGGTCTCCTCGGCTTTTTTGAGTGCCTTTGCGACAACGGGCCTGTCGTCGGCGGAAAGACCCATCGAGTTCATGATAAGCTCGATTCTGCGGACCTCCTCGGGAGTGCCGAGGCCCTGACGCAGCGAGCAGGCGGCGGCATAGCAGCGGCGGATGATCTCCTGCCTTGAGGCGTTGCGGCAGACCTCGTCATCGATGATGCAGTAGCCTGCCATGTTTACTCCCATGTCGGTGGGGCTCTTATACGCGCTTTCGCCGAAGATGCGGGTCAGAATGGCGTTTAAAACAGGGAAAATCTCCACATCGCGGTTGTAGTTGACGGTCGTTTCACCGTATGCCTCGAGGTGGAAGGGGTCAATCATGTTGATATCATCAAGGTCGGCGGTAGCAGCCTCATAGGCGAGGTTAATGGGGTGCTTGAGCGGCACATTCCATATAGGGAAGGTCTCAAACTTTGCATAGCCTGCATTGATGCCGCGGCTATGCTCGTGGTAAAGCTGGCTGAGGCAGGTCGCCATTTTGCCGCTGCCGGGCCCGGGAGCGGTGACAACGACGAGGCTGCGCTCGGTTTCAATGTAATCGTTCCTGCCGAAGCCGTTTTCGGAGACGATAAGCTCTACATTCGAGGGGTAATCGGGGATTATGTAGTGGCGGTAGACGCGCACTCCGAGGGTTTCGAGGCGCTTCTGGAACAGCTCCGCCGCAGGCTGACTGCGGTAGTGGGTGATGACCACGCTGCCGACATACAGACCGATGCCGCGGAACGCGTCGATAAGACGCAGAGTGTCCTCGTCATAGGTGATGCCGAGGTCGCCGCGACGCTTGTTGCGTTCAATGTCGTCTGCCGAGATGGCGATGACTATCTCCGCCTCGTCCTTCATCTCAAGCAGCATTTTCACCTTACTGTCGGGCTGAAAGCCGGGCAGAACGCGGGAGGCATGGTAGTCGTCAAACAGCTTGCCGCCGAATTCAAGATACAGCTTACCGCCGAATTTTGATATTCTGTCGCGGATGTTCTGTGACTGCAGCTGCACATATTTAGCGTTGTCAAATCCAATCTTATTCATTTTTCTATCCTCTTTATTCCCTAAATAACAAAGAAAAATTATACACCGAAGATGAGGCGGCTGTCAATTATTTTGCACGCGGTAAGATACTTTGAAGTGCAACGGATTTTATCGGAGGTAATGAGATAATTATGACTTTTTGTACTGAAATAAAGGTCCTGCGGCCCCATTACAGCCATGCCGGAGAACTCGTGCGTGCCGATCTCGCTGCCGTCGGGCAGGACAAGGCGGTCACGGTACAGCGTCATTTTTCCTTCGGCGAGGAGCTTTTCACTCTCGGCTGTATTGACGGCATAGAGCTTTAGACAGTCATCGCTGAAAACGGGCTCGTCACCGGAGTTTTCAAGCTTTTTTGCGATAATCTCTTTCTGCCAAATGCCCCAATCGAGAACGGTGTCGAAAATCATGCCTTCGCCTGCAAAAAAGCCCTCGGCGGTGTAGCGCAGGGCAGTGCCGCATTCGTCACAGTATAAATAGTCGCCCTCACTGCGCATTCTGCCCTCGGTGCGGCAGTGCGGACAGATAAACAGGAAGGTCTCCAGATGCTCGGCAAGGTGCCTGCCCTTGAATTTCACGGTTTTTTTGCGCTGACGGTCGTAGGCGTTTTCAAACAGGTCACGCTCAATAAGCTCCTGAACCGCCTTTGCCGATATCGAGCGCAGATACTCCGGCTCGTAAACCCCGACTATCGACCCGTGAACCTTGCCGCGGCGTATAGAGCCGCCTGCCCAGCGCGGATTTGAAAAATAAGTTCCCTCAAGGCGATAAGTCACGAGCTTTGCCCCCGAAAGGCGCACCATTTTGCCCGTTGCCGGCGTAATGGGTCTTGTCACGCCGTCCCACGAGCGGTTGCCCTCGGGAAACAGGCAGACATCGTGGCCGTCATGCGTATGGCGCAGAATACTGCGCACGGTCGAAGAGGCGCTACCGCCCTTTTGACGGGGGATTATCTCCGTTGCCCAATGCAGAAACGCACCTGCTTTCGAGCGCAGGATATGCTCGCTTGCAACAAAGTACAGCGGCTCGGGAAATGCGCAGGCGAGAAAGAGCGGATCAAGGTCTGCGTTGTGGTTGGGCAGAACTATCATAGGACCCTCTTCGCGGCAGATATCCGTGTCAAAACCAAATAATAGCCATGCCGCCGCCGAGGCGAGGGGTCTGATACCCTTCCACAGCAGAGTGTGTCGTTTGCGTGCCTGCATTGCGCTTACCTCCGGATAAGATCTTGATTTTCATTTTACAACAAAATATCCTGTCGTTCAACATTTTGACGCACTGATTTTGTTACATACTTATCTCTTATTTCTCTTTTTTTATTCATATTTATGTGCTATAATGTATTCTGTATAATAATCTGAAAACACGAAAGGCAAAAACAATGAGTTTTTTAGGTAAATTATTCGGCAGCCACACAGACCGTGAGCTTAAAAAAATATACCCGATAGTCGATAAGATCGAGGCGCTTGAACCGCAGTATCAGGCATTGAGCGACGATGAGCTTCGGGCAAAGACAAACGAGTTCAAAAAGCGCTACAGCGAGGGCGAGGATCTTGACGATCTGCTGCCCGAGGCATTTGCGGCAGTCAGAGAGGCATCATGGCGTGTTCTCGGCATGAAGCCGTTTCGGGTTCAGCTCATCGGCGGCATCGTTCTGCACCAGGGACGAATTGCCGAGATGAAGACCGGCGAAGGCAAAACCCTTGTAGCCGTCCTGCCGTCATACCTCAACGCACTGACCGGCGAGGGCGTCCATGTCGTCACCGTCAATGATTACCTTGCACGCCGCGACAGTGAGTGGATGGGCAAGGTGCATCGCTTCATGGGTCTGTCCGTCGGACTTATCGTCCACGGTCTTTCCAACGAGGAGCGTCAGGCGGCATATAATGCCGATAT
>SAMEA3663235__coassemble_752_pt1 | contig 10184 bp, 7 predicted proteins | sample SAMEA3663235__metabat2_low_PE_005 | metagenome-assembled genome bin SAMEA3663235 (sample SAMEA3663235) | pig gut metagenome | biome: pig gut; feature: pig-associated habitat; material: faeces | place: China | collected 2013
AGGTCGAACACGCCCACGATGCTTTCCGTGCGCACGACCGCACCCGAACCGAGATGAAGATACATCAGCGTATCCTGCCTTTCTCTACATAGAGCACCTTGCCGCCGGTGCGCTTTGAGATGCCCTCGTCCTCACAGCAGGTTATGAGCGTCTGTCCGCCGCCGATGCGGTTGAGCACAAACTCCTGACGGCGAAGGTCAAGCTCGCTCAAAACATCGTCAAGCAGCAATATGGGATACTCGCCCGTTTCGTCGAGGTAAATTTCCCTCTCGGCAAGCTTTAGGGAAAGCGCTGCCGTTCGTGTCTGACCCTGACTTGCAAAGCTGCGGGCATTTTTGCCGTTTATGGATATGATAATATCGTCCTTGTGAGCTCCGGTAAGACACTGCTGTGATTCTATCTCCGCTTTCCGGTGACTTTCCTGATGCTCGCACAGGTCGAAGTAGATCTCCTGCGCAGAGCCGAGCGGATTTTTAACCGAGGACACCGTGCTGTATTCCAGATCCAGCTCTTCACCCGCTCCGGAAAATTCGCCGTGAATGGGAGCTGCCTCCTCGCGAAGTTTTTCAATAAAGGCTGCTCTGTATCTTATGAGCTGCGCAGAATACCGGCACATCCCGTCTGAAAAATCGTCGAGCGTATCCAGCAGCGAGGGTTTTTCGCGCCAATCCTTCAATATGCGCGTTTTACTCTCATACAGCTTGTTAAACTGCGAAAGATACTCGGCGTAATGCGGTCTTATCTGGCTGATTGCGTTATCCATGAGCCTGCGTCTCGCCGCCGCTCCCTCTTTTATTAAATTCAGATCATCGGGCGAAAACAGCACCGCCGTCAGCGTGCCGCTCAGCTCCGACGCGTTTTTTTTGACGGAATTTACCGTTATCTGCTTGCGCACTCCGCTGCGCAGAATTATCCTCACCGTCTGCTCGCGGTCATGGCTTTCTATATCCGCCAAAATCTCCGCCGAATCGTAGCCGAAGCCGATAAGCTCGCGGTCAAAGCGAGTGCGGAAGCTCTTGCCGGCGGCCAATATATACACCGCCTCGAGCAGATTTGTTTTGCCCTGCGCATTTTCGCCGTAAATGACATTCGTTCCCGGGGAAAAATCAGCGGTTTCAAACTCGTAATTACGAAATCCGTTGAGGGCTATTCTGTTAATTTTCATGCCTGTGTGACTTCAAGCTCGAAGCGCTCGAATTTGACCTTATCTCCGGGACGGAGCTTTTTGCCCCGCTGGGTGCAGATTTCTCCGTTTACCTCGACCATTCCCTCGGAAATGACATACTTTGCCTCGCCGCCGGTGGCTACAAGGGCTGCAAATTTAAGCAGCGAGTCAAGCTTTATATATTCGGTATCTATTTGAATTTTTTCCATCTTACGCTCTCAATCTTATGGGCAAAATCATGAACTTGAAATTATCGCCGCCGTCTGCCGGAAGCAGTACGCAGGGAGAAGAGCCTGTGTTCAGGCACAGCAAAAGCTCGTCTGACGGAGCTGCCTTGAGTGCGTCCATGAGGTACTTGCCGTTAAAGCCTATCTCCATGCCGTCGCCGCTGCCCTCGCAGAAGCAGACATCCTCCGCTTTGCCGATGGGAGTGACGCACAGAAAATCTATAAAGCCCTCGTTGAAGCTCATTCTGACGGGGTTTTTGGTCTTTTCGTCAACTATCAGCACAACACGGTCAACTGCCCTGAGTATCTCGGAGCGGTTTACCTTGACCCGAAGCTTAAAGTTTTCCGGCAGCGCCTTTTTATAATTGAGGAAGTCACCTTCAAGTCTGCGTGACACTATGACCGTTTTGCCGACTGTAAAGGAAACATGGTTGCCGCCGACGGAGATTTTGATTTTCTCCTCGCTGTCGCTTGCGCTTATTCGCTCAAGATCCGCAAGGGCTGCGCCGGGAACGATAAATTCGTTGCGCTCGGCAGGTCCTTCTATCTCCTCGCGGCGCAGTGCAAGCCTGTAACCGTCAACGGAAACAAGTGTCAGAACTCCGTTTTCGACCTCGAACATAGAGCCCGTGTAAACAGGTCTTGCGTCATTATCGCTGACGGCGAAGATGCTCTGATTAATCATGCTCTTTAAAATGCCCTGACCGATGGTATAGGTTTTAAGTCCGTCAACGGAGGGAAGCTCGGGATAATCCTCGGAATCCATGCCCATGAAGCTGAACTCCGTCTTACCGCATTTAACGGTGGTCATATTTTGGCTGTCGACAGTTATCGATACCATGCCGTCGGGCATTCTTCTTACCATCTCGCCGAAAAGCTTAGCGTCAAGAACAACCGAGCCCGGCTCGGAAACCTCTGCTTCTATGTTCGTATAAATACCCTTTTTAAGGTCGTAACCGGTGACTCTCAGATCCTCGCCTGCCTCGAGCAGAATGCCCTCAAGAGTGGGAATGGGGCTTTTCGAGGCTGCAGCTCTGGAGCTGACGGCAACTGCGGACTGAAGAAATTGCTTTTCGCAGGTAAGTTTCATTTTCTTTCCTCCCGATTAAAAAAATCGTAATAATAAATAGATAAATCTAATAAATTCAGTAGTAACAGCAGTAGTCCGAAATTCTGTTGAAAAGTCGCTGAAGGGCTTGAAAACGCAGGATTTTCGCTGTTGACAAAAATGTTCGTAAATTTTGGGTTTTCAACAGGTCGTTTTGAAGTTTTTTGTTATCAACATCAATTAACAGGTTTTCAATATTCAAGGTGTTGAAAACCCAAAGTAAAATCAATTGGAATTTATGTTAGAGGTGATGTCTCTGACGGTTGCAGCAATGGTCGGGTCGGTCTTTATCATGTCCTCAATCTTCTTTATCGAGGATATGACCGTCGAGTGGTTTCTGTCCTCAAACTCAGCGCCTATCTCCTTAAGCGAGAGATTTGTCAGCGTGCGGATAAGATACATCGCTATCTGTCTTGCTATTGCGGTATTCTTCGAGCGGTTCTGTCCGCGCAGATCCTCCTCGGTGAGAGAGTAATACAGTGCGCTTTCGCGGATAATAAGCTGCGGCGAGGGGATAAATGTGCCGATGCGCACAACATCCTTTATAGCGCGTTTGACCGCCTGTGTGTCGATCTTACTGTCGAGTATCTCCTTATACGCCGTGAGGCGCTTTATAACGCCCTCTATCTGCCTGACATTGGTAGTTATTGTCTCGGCTATATAGGTGACGGCGTCCTCCTCAAGAATAAGACCAAGCTGTGCCGCCTTGGTTCTGGTTATGACCATTCGCGTTTCTATATCCGGCGGCTGGATATCCGCCATCAGACCGCCCTGAAAGCGCGACATAAGTCTGTCGTCAAGCAGGCTCATTTCGATAGGAGGTCTATCGGAGGTGATGACTATCTGGTGGCCGGCCTCGTAGATGTTATTGAAGGTATGGAAGAACTCCTCCTGCGTTGCCTGCTTACCGGCGATGAACTGAATATCATCGACCAAAAACAGATCGACATTGCGGTATTTGAGCCTGAACTCCTCGCCGGTGCCTTCCTTGATGGATTTAAGGAGCTGATTTGTAAAATCGTCGCCCTTGACATAGGCAATCTTCGTCGAAGGGTTTCTCTCGCGGATTGCCTGACCGATTGCAAGCAGAAGATGCGTCTTTCCCAAACCGGAGTTTCCGTAGATGAACAGAGGATTGTAGGCGCTGCCGGGATTTTGGGAAACGGCGTAGGCGGCGTTATGCGCAAAGCGGTTGGAATTGCCGACTATGAAGCGGTCAAAGGTGTAGCCCGCCATTTCGGGCAGAGGGTCGTCCTCGTGCTTGTGCGCCTGATACTCGCCCAGCTCGTCACCGGCAAGCACGACAAGTCCGAAGCTTGTCGAGAAAATATCCGACAAGGCTTGCTTGATTGTTTCGGCAAAGCGGCTTACAATGATATCACGCTTAAAATCCGAGGTGGTGTGAATGACCAGCTCCGAGCCGTTAATCTCCACCGGATGGCAGTCGGAAAACCAAGTCGATATAGCCGTCGGCGTAAGCTGCTGCGCGAGCACATCAATAACCGCAGCCCATATGTCCTGAAGAGAATTCATATATTTCGTTACCCCTCTTTACAAGCGATTTTATCCCGATTTTTTAACTGATCCATTATAACAAAATTATAGCCGTCTTGCAAGATATATATATAATAATGTATAAGAATTATGAACATTTTTTTGCTTTTTTGTTGATACTTGTGCGGCTTGACAAGTGATTATATAATGTTATGGCAATGAAATTATTAAATCAGCAGATTTTTGAAAACAAGGAAGCCGCCGCCCTCCCGTGCCTGCTCGAGAGCGGAGGACTTCCTGCGCTCATTTCGGGGCTTTCTTCGGTGCACAGGGCAAATTTTGCCGCCGCACTTTTTGAACGGCTGGAAATGCCGCTTTTCGTCATTTGCCCCGATGAAGCTTCTGCCGACAGCTTTGCCCGGGATTTAGAGGCGATGACGGGTATTAAGCCGAGCATGCTGTTTTCCCGCGATTTTACCTTTTATCCCACGCTTGCAGCCTCCCGTCAGGCAGAGCAGCAGCGTATAGGCACGCTAAGTGCGCTTATACGCGGTGAGAGCCGCATTACCGTGGCGACGGTATCCGGGCTTTTGCAGCGCACCATGCCGCCGCAGACACTGCTTGACGCCTGCTTTGAGATAGCCGACGGGGGCGAGTGTCCCCCCGAGGAGCTGGAAAGGGTCTTGCTTCGCTGCGGCTACGAGAAATGCGAGCAGGTCGAGGGTAGGGGTCAGTATGCGCGCCGGGGCGGCATTCTGGATTTCTTTTCACCCATGTATCAGGAGCCTGTCAGAATTGAATTTTGGGGCGACGATATCGACTCCATGGGCTTTTTCGATGTGCATACCCAGCGCAGAACGCAGGCAATTGATAAGTGCCGCATTCTTCCGGCGGCGGAGGCGCTTGTTTCGCTTTCCGGCGGCAGGCAGGCGGTGTGCAAAAAGCTTTCGGCGATGGCGGACCGCTGCTCCCGTCATAAGAGCTCGCCGCAGCTAAAAGACCTTGAAGCAACGCTGAGGGGCGATATTGAGCGCATTGAAAACGATATTCGTCTCGAAAATCTCGACAGATACCTGCCGCTGCTCTATGAGCCTGCCTACGGTGCGGATTACATTCCTTCCGACTGCTTCGTGCTGTTTGACCAGCCGCCCAGATGCGCCGACCGCGCAAAGGGCTTTAATAAGCAGCTCGGCGAGGATATATCCGCCTTGACAAAAAAGGGTATGCTCGCCGTGACGGCGGAATCGTTCAGAATGTCCTTTGACGATTTGTGCCGAAGCCTGTCGGATTTTCCCGTTTACATGGCAGACGCCTTCACTGTGGGCAGATACCCCATCGAACCTAAAACGCTGTGTTCAATTCCGGCAAAGCAATTGCCAAGCTACGCAGGCTCGGTAAAGACCGCGGCAGACGATGTTTCGCTGTACTTAAAGCAGGGCTACCGGGTTGTGGTGCTTGCGGGAGATATGCGCCGCGCGCAGGTGTTGCGGGACTTCTTTAAGGATAACGGCATCGAGGCTCTTATGTTCGGGGAGCTTACGAAAATGCCCGAGTGCGGCGAGTGCTTCATTGCCGTCGGCGCGATGAGCGCAGGCATTGAATATCCGGGGCTTAAGCTTGCCGTTATAAGCGACGCGCAGCTTATCCGTGTGCGAGAGAACAAAAGCGGCAAACGGAAAAAAGCACCCTCCAACCGCGAACGCATAAACTCCTACGCAGACCTTTCCCCCGGCGACTATGTCGTTCACGAGGTGCACGGAATAGGCCGCTTTGCCGGCATCCACAAGATGAAGGTGGACGGCTTTGAAAAGGATTATATAAAAATCTGCTACGCAGGCTCGGACACTTTGTATGTTCCGGCAACGCAGCTTGATATGGTGACAAAATACCTCGGCGCAGGTGAGGAGCAAAAGGTAAAGCTGTCGAAAATGGGCGGAGCGGAGTGGACAAAGACCCGCAACCGCGCCAAGGCGGCGACAAAGAAGCTTGCCAAGGAGCTTGTCGCGCTCTATGCCGAAAGATCACGAGTACCGGGTCATGCCTTTGCCGGGGATACCGCGTGGCAGAGGGAATTTGAGGATAACTTCGGCTACACGGAGACCGACGATCAGCTCAGGTGCATAAGCGAAATTAAAGCGGATATGGAATCGAGTGTTCCCATGGACAGACTGCTGTGCGGCGATGTCGGCTACGGCAAAACGGAGGTCGCTCTGCGCGCTGTTATGAAGTGCATTTTGGATAACCGCCAGGCGGCTGTTCTCGTTCCGACAACGGTGCTTGCCCAGCAGCATTATCAGACCGCGCTGCAGCGGTTTTTCGGCTTTCCCGTGACCGTTGAGGTGCTCAGCCGCTTCAGAACTCCGGCGCAGACAGCAAAAACGCTCGATGACCTCAAAACCGGCAAGTGCGACCTTGTTATCGGCACGCACAGGCTTTTGCAGAAGGATGTTAAATTCAAAAATCTCGGACTGCTCATCGTTGACGAGGAGCAGCGCTTCGGTGTGTCGCACAAGGAGCATATAAAGGAAATGTCGAGGGGCGTGGATGTGCTCACGCTGTCGGCTACGCCCATACCCCGAACGCTCAACATGGCGCTGTCGGGCATCCGCGATATGTCGTCTATCGACGAGCCGCCGCAGGACAGACTGCCGGTGCAGACCTTCGTCATGGAGCATGACTGGTCGGTGCTGTGCGACGCGATAAACCGCGAGCTGCAAAGAGGCGGTCAGGTGTATTACCTGCACAACCGCATCGATAATATAGAGCGCACCGCCGTGAGAATTCGCGAGATGCTCGGCGGCGAGGTCACCGTAGGCGTTGCCCACGGTCAGATGGATAAGGATATGCTTGCCTCCGTCATGGAGGAGGTCACCGAGGGCAAGGTGCAGGTGCTTGTCTGTACTACGATAATAGAAACGGGCATTGACATTCCGAATGTCAACACCCTGATCATTGAGGACGCGGACAAAATGGGTCTTGCCCAGCTCCACCAAATACGCGGCAGGGTTGGCCGCTCGACCCGTCGGGCCTCGGCGTATCTCACCTTCAGGCAGAACAAGGTGCTCAGCGAGATAGCCGAAAAGCGGCTTACCGCTATACGCGAGTTTGCCGAGTTCGGCTCGGGCTTCAAGATAGCCATGCGCGACCTTGAGATAAGGGGCGCAGGCAATCTTCTCGGTGCAGAGCAGTCGGGACATATGATAGATGTCGGCTACGATATGTATATGAAGCTTCTGAGTGAGGCGGTGCTTACCGAGCGCGGAATTGCCCCCGAAAAGCGCGCGGATTGCTCGGCGGATCTGTCGGTGAGCGCAAATATTCCGGAAAGCTACATCCGCTCACCCGAGCAGCGCATGGATATCTACCGCCGCATCGCGCTTATCCGTACCGAGGATGAGGCAGACGACCTTACCGATGAGATAATCGACCGCTTCGGCGATCCGCCGCCGTCTGTAAACGCGCTCATCCGGGTCGCACTTCTTCGCGGCGAGGCAGGCAAGGCAGGCATCAGCGATATTCAGCAGAAAAACGGGCTTTTGCGCTTCACGCTGGAAAATTTCGATATGGAAAAGGTGTCGAGACTGTATGCCGAACCCGAATATAAGGGTAAGCTAAAGGTCGAGGCAGGCACTAAGCCCTGCGTCAGTCTCAAAATTCAGTCGAAGACACGCACTATCGACGAGGCAAGAAAATTTGTTGCTGCATGGAGTTCGGAAAAAAGTTAACGGTTTGTTCTGGATTATTGCTAATATATGTATTAGAATAAGCTAAATCAATTACGATTGGAGATTAACGATGAAAAAGTTTGTTGCGATAATGCTCGTTTCAGTGCTCGCACTCGGCTGTCTTGCCGGCTGCGGCTCAAAAAAAGAGGACACCGTCATGACCGTTGACGGCGTTGATGTGAGCTTTGACGAGTATATGTACTACCTTAATACCGCGGCATCAACACTCATAAGCTACTATCAGGCCTCCACCGGCGGCGGTGTCGATTGGGACGGCGTGTGCATCTATGACAAGACCAAGACCAATGCCGAGTGGTGCATTAACGAAGCTCTCTACAATGCCGCTCAGGGCTGCGTTATCATGAGTAAGGGCAAGAGCATGAACGCCCTGCCCACCGACGAACAGCTTAAGTCTCTTGAGGACAATATCAGCACCATCAGGAAAAACTACGAGGAAAGCGACGACCCCGATGCTGCCTTTGCCGACGCGCTGAACGGTCAGGGATTTACGCTCGAGTCCTTCAAGGCGGTTAATAAGATAAACTTCACCCTCAGCAATATCTTTACCTCACTCTACGGCGAAAACGGCGAGAAGCTGAGCGAAGAAAAGCTTCAGACCTACATCGAGGAAAACGGCTACATGACCAGCGCCCACATCCTGTTCAGAACCAAGGAGGATGTCAAGGGCGAGAACGGTCAAACCACTCAAGAGGAGCTGTCCGACTCGGCTAAGGCGGAGAAAAAAGCACAGGCAGAGAAGCTGTGCAAGGAGCTCCAGGCGATAAAGGACGATACCCAGCGTAAGGAAAAGTTCTTTGAGTACATGAAGGAGTACAGCGAGGACCCCGGCAAGGAATCCTTCCCCAACGGCTACTGCTTCACCGAGGGCACGATGGTCGAGGAGTACACCGACACCACCAGGGAGCTTAAAAATTACGAGGTTTCCGATGTTGTCGAATCCGACTTCGGCTACCACATTATCATGCGCCTGCCCACCGTCTCGAGCGATGTCGATACCGCCAATCAGTACGGCTACACCCTCGGGCAGATGGCGTCAAGCTATGATTTTGACGAGGAGATGAAGACTTGGGATGTCACCGACAAGGCAAAGTTCAATTCCGGGTACAAAAGCTTTGATTTCACCCAATTCTTCGGCGACGCAGGCTTCACCTACACGACCTACGCAAAGCTAAATGCCGACAAGAAATAATCGGAATAATAAAAAACAGCGATTGAGAAGAAATCTCAATCGCTGTTTTTTTATGGTTACGGTGGTGTGCCAATCCCACATTTCTTTTGACCCAAAGGGTGCGTAGCAGCACATTCTCTACTTCCAAACCATATTTATTGTGTTTTCAGTATAGCAAATTTATTCTCTGTTGTAAAGCGTTTTATTGTTTTTCTTTATACGCTTCAATGTCTTTTGCCCTAATAGAAAAGAAGTAATAATAGAATTCTTTCTGTTTGTGCCTTCAGCTTCAAGAGACAGTCTTACAACAATGCATAAATAAACTTCTTCAATGTATTTTATGTAGAAAACCGATTTTTGATTCTTTGAATCCTTCAAAATCATATCAGGCATTCTTATTACTTCACGGGCGCATTGACAGAACAGTATGTAGTCTTGGTCGTGCCGTTGCTTGATATGCGCGTCTCGTTCATCAGTAAGAATAAGCTCATCTGTTGCAAGTATACCAAATTCAGATTCAAGAAATTCAATATTTGATAATCTTCCTATATTTATATATTCCATCTCAATCGCTGTTTTCGTCTGTAAGGGGAAGCTTCACATTTTGCTCATAGCCGTGTCCGCCGAGCTTGTATTTGACAACAAGCGTGTCGCCGTCCTCGTTTACCTCGGCACTTGTGACGGTAAGCTCCATGGCGTCGCTTTCGATCTCCCTTTCATAGCGGTAGCCGCCGTCGTCAAAAATGTCGCATACGATGAGCTTGCCGCTGCGCTCAAAATCGTTGTACGCAAGAAGCTTGCCGTTATCCCAGAATGCGCCGAAGTAGGAAACCGACGCTTTGCCGGACTTCAGATCGTAGTAGCGCACAAAGCTGTCGTTATCGGTGTAAAAGCGAATGCCGAGAAGATCCTCATTCAGGGGCTTGACCTTCGGCTGCTGTGCGCAGATGGCGCTTTCAATGACCGTGCCGTCATGCGTTTTGACGGTGTAGGAGTATTTTTCTCCGTTGTCGTCACGCAGCATTGCTATCTCAAAGCCCTCGCCCTTTGACAGCACAACGGGGGTGCTTTCGGGTTTCTTCTCATCCTCGGTATCGCCGCAGGCAGCGAGAAAAAGCGCCATAAGTGCAAGCAAAAAAATCGCCGCTTTTTTCATTTTACTTCCTTTCATAAACCGTGAAGCGGTAGCCTATGCCGTTTTCAAAAAGCTGCTCGCCGCAGTCGGTCTCGCGCCAGTCCTCAGCCTCGTCAAGGTTCGGGAAATAGGAATCCGACT
>SAMEA3663235__coassemble_807_pt1 | contig 9828 bp, 15 predicted proteins | sample SAMEA3663235__metabat2_low_PE_005 | metagenome-assembled genome bin SAMEA3663235 (sample SAMEA3663235) | pig gut metagenome | biome: pig gut; feature: pig-associated habitat; material: faeces | place: China | collected 2013
CCCTTAAAAAACCTTCATACCCTTCGGAAGTGCCGGACTTACTTACGGATGCCCAGCTTTGCAATGATTGCACGGTAACGCTCGATGTCCTTCTTAGCAAGGTAGTCGAGCAGACGACGACGCTTACCTACCATCTTGTACATACCCAGACGGCTGTGATCGTCGTTGGGATGAACCTTGAGGTGAGCGGTGAGCTGCTTAATGCGCTCGGTGAGTATAGCGATCTGAACCTCGGGTGAGCCGGTGTCGGACTCATGGGTCTTGTTGGCTTCAATAACTGTGGTCTTCTGGTCTTTGGTAATCATTATGATACCCCTTTCATGGTTTTTATATTCCCAATGCCTAAGTAAAGGGAGGAAAGGTCTCCCGAATACTGAGGTCACGGGCAAGCTTTGATATATTACCACTATTGCCTTGATTTGTAAAGGGTTTTTCGATTTTTTTTACAACGAAGGCACAAAGCCGCGCAGAACATCGCTCATGAGAGTCGTGCTTGCACCGCCTGTCATGTATACGCACCAGGTAACGCCGTCGGTAAAGCAGTAGTAGACACCCTCGGACTCATCATTTGTCAGATAAAAGCATATGGGGTCTCCGGCAGAGGTCGCACCGTCGCCGGTCACCGACCAATCGGTGTAAACGCCGGAAATGCTCTCGTCAAGGGCATCGGTGTGCGCTGCACGCACGGTGCAGTCCCTGCCGTCGAGCTTAAAGCTCATCTCATAGACGGTGGTATCGCTGTCAATGACGCTGCAATGCACATCCTGCGCACTCATGGGCATGACAAAGGTCAGACCGCTCTCGGTGCACAGCTCCTCGGCATTTACCTCGCGTACGGGATTCGGAATTCCGGCAGTTATCTCGGGAGTTTCTTCAACAACGAGCTTGTCCGAATAGGATATCGGCTGCGTGGTGTGCGAGCAGGCACACAGGGCAAAAATGCAGACAAGCGCAAGTAAAACAGCCGTCAGCTTTTTCATGTCATCGCGTCCTTTCTTTTGTGTTCATTCCATTTATAATATGAACAGAGCGAAAAATCAATAAATTTCATGCGGTTGAATTATGACTGACGCTGTGATAAAATATCGAAAAAAAGAAATGGGTATGCTGTTATGGACAACAATTTTTTCGCGCTGATCTCCAGAATGCGCTATATCGAGCGCTGGAGCCTTATGCGCAATTCAATACACGAAAATATTCAGGAGCACAGCCACATGGTCGCCGTCATCGCCCATGCGCTGGGCGTTATCCGCCGCGATGTGTTCGGCGTTGCCTGCGATGCAGACGCCTGCGCAACGGTCGCGCTTTACCACGATGCAAGCGAGATCCTCACCGGCGATCTGCCTACACCGATAAAGTATCACGACGGCGAGATTATGAGCGCATACAGAAAAGTGGAGCAAATCGCTTCGGAAAAGCTGCTTAATATGCTGCCCGTGGAGCTTAGAGCAGCGTTTGAGCCTATCTTAATAGGCGATGTGGTAAAAGAGCTTCATCCAATAGTCAAGGCCGCGGATAAAATGAGCGCATATATCAAATGCATCGAGGAGCGCAAGGCGGGCAACAACGAGTTTGCCTCCGCGGAAAAGCAGACGCTCGAGGCACTGCACGGTTATAACATGCCCGAGGTGGAGTATTTTATCGAGCATTTCATTCCGGCATTTGAAAAAACTCTTGACGAGTTGGGGAGCATAGACTGATGGAAAACTCAAAGCTGCAGAGAATCAACGAGCTTGCGCACATTGCAAAGCAGCGCGGGCTGACGGCGGAGGAGATCGCGGAAAGAGACGTTCTTCGCAAGGAATATATCGCCGAGTGGCGCGAGGGTGCCCGGCAGGTGCTCGACAATACATATATCCAGACCCCCGACGGCAAAAAGCATAAGCTGCAAAGAAAAGACAAATGAGCGATTTTGTCGTATGCGTAAACGCCGTTCTGCCCCTGTTTATTATAATGGGGCTGGGCTATGCGGCACGCAGGCTCGGCGCGATAAGGCGCGAGGATGTGCCGAGGCTTAATAAAATGGCGTTCAGGTTTTTCCTTCCTGTGCTGCTGTTTTATAATATTTATACCTCCGATCTGTCCAGCGCGGTGCAGCCAAAGCTGCTCCTGTTTACGGCAGTCTGTGTGCTGTGCCTCTACGGGCTGAGCTTCGGCTATGTGCTTATGACCGAGAAAAGCAGCGATAAGCGCGGCGTCATGATACAGGGCATTTACCGCTCAAACTTTGTCATCATGGGCATACCGTTGGCAAAGCAGCTCGTTCAGGGCGCGGATCTCGGCTGCGTGGTCATGTTGGTTTCGGTCGTTGTGCCTATGTACAATGTGCTCGCGGTAATAACGCTGGAGCTGTTTAACGGCAAAAAGCCGAGCGTGGGCAGGCTGCTGCTGGATATTCTGAAAAATCCGCTTATCATCGGCATTGTGGCCGGTATTCTGACGCTGCTTTTGGGAATAAAGCTGCCCGCGGCGATAGAATCCGCCGCCGAACAGATCGGTCATGCGGCAAGTCCGCTGATGCTGTTCCTTCTGGGAGCGTTTTTTGAGCTCAGGGGTCTCGGTGCGTATCGGAAGGAGCTGACAACGGCTTGTATCGGCAGGCTCATAGCTGTGCCGGCTATATTTCTGTCGGCGGCAGTCATGTGCGGCATCAGAGGCGTGGCACTTGCCGCGATGATAGCCATATTCGGCTCGCCGACGGCGATATCCTCGTTTACGATGGTGCAGCAGATGGGCGGCGACGATGTTTTGGCAGGGGATATCGTGGTTCTGACAAATGCGCTTAGCTGTCTGACCATGTTCGGCTGGGCGTTTGTGCTCAAAAGCCTCGGAATGTTCTGAAAAAGCAGATAAAATCAAAGAAAAATGCTTGACCTTAAGTCTTGACTATGGTATATTCATTATTACCTGTCGGATGAGAGGTCTTTTTTCGTGCGCATTTTTTGCGTGGGAGGGAGGATTTTTTCACCCCATACAGGGAGGCAAATGTCCGCACCGTAACGCGGATAAATAATATAGGAGGTGCCGAAAAGTATGGCTGACAACAGAGTCAAAATCACCTTGAGATGTGACGAGTGCAAGCAGAGAAACTACAATACGGTCAAGAATAAGAAGAATACTTCCGAACGTCTTGAACGCAGTAAGTATTGCCCCTTCTGCAGAAAGCACACCAAGCATGTCGAGACCAAGTAACTTTCTGAAAGGATGAGTGCAAAAATGGCTGAAGAAAAGAAAAACGCTGCAACTGCCAAGAACACGAACGCCGTCAAGAAAGAAGATAAGAAGCTTGGTTTCTTCCAGCGCATCGGCAAATGGTTCCGCGATATGAAGAGCGAACTTAAAAAGGTCGTATGGCCTACGCCGAAGCAGCTTGCCCAGAACACCGGTATAGCACTTGTCGTTATGGCAATTGCCGCCGTTATCCTGTTTGCCTTCGATAAGGGCGCGGGTGCGGCAGTCAACGCCATCTTCGAGCTTGCAGGTTGACGACTATGGCAGAGGATGCAAAATGGTATGTGATCCATACCTATTCCGGGTATGAGAACGCAGTTGCTGCCGCCATTATGAAGGCAGCGGAAAACCGCAATATGACGGATCTGATCCACGAGGTAAACATCCCCATGGAAACAGTCACCGAGTTCACCGACGCCGGCGAAAAGACCGTTGAGCGTAAGGTGTTCCCCGGCTATGTGCTGTGCAAGATGGTGCTTACCGATGAGAGCTGGCATCTTATCCACAATGTTCGCGGCGCAACGGGCTTCGTAGGCTCGGGCGGCAAGGCCGTTCCCCTCACGGAGCAGGAAATATATGATCTGGGCGTTGAGCGTCATGAGATCGTCACGGGATACGGTGTCGGTGATAGTGTCAAGGTCATCGACGGTCCTCTTGCAGGCTTTAACGGCGTTGTCGAAGAGCTTGAGCCCGAGAAGGACAGAGTCCGCGTCGTCGTTTCCATGTTCGGCAGGGAAACTCCTGTTGACCTTAACCTCGACCAGGTCGAAGAAATTAATGATTGAAAGAAAGAGGTGCTGAATAATGGCACAGAAAATAGTTGGCTATGTCAGATTCCAGGTTCCCGCAGGAAAGGCAACTCCGGCTCCCCCTGTAGGTCCCGCACTTGGTCAGTACGGCGTAAATATCGGCCAGTTCACCAAGGATTTTAACGAGCGTACCAAGGGCGATATGGGCATGATGATCCCTGTCGTCATCACCGTTTACTCCGACCGCAGCTTCACCTTTATCACCAAGACTCCCCCCGCAGCACTGCTGATAAAGAAGGCTTGCGGCATCGAGACCGCTTCCGGCGTCCCCCAGAGAGACAAGGTTGCAACCATCAGCAAGGAAGACCTTCGCAAAATCGCAGAGCAGAAGATGCCCGACCTCAACTGCACCGACATTGAGTCTGCAATGAGCATGATCGCCGGCACCTGCCGTTCTATGGGCGTAGTCGTAGGCGACTGATCGTCCCCGTGGGAGGATTTATCCATCCGACGAACCACAATATTAGGAGGAAACGAAATTGTTTAGAGGTAAAAATTATAAAGAGAGCGCAAAGCTCATAGATAAGCAGGCCCTCTATGATCCCATGGAGGCATTCGGCCTGGTAATAAAGGCAAGCAAGGCAAAGTTCGACGAGACCGTCGAGCTGCATGTAAAGCTCGGTGTTGACGGTCGTCACGCCGACCAGCAGGTCCGCGGTGCAATCGTGCTTCCCAACGGCACCGGCAAGACCGTCCGTGTCCTCGTCTTCTGCAAGGAAGAACGCAAGGAAGAAGCACTTGCAGCAGGCGCTGATTACGCCGGCGGCATGGATCTCGTTGAAAAGATCCAGAAGGAAAACTGGTTTGAGTTCGATACCGTAATTGCCACCCCCGACATGATGGGTACCGTTGGCCGTCTCGGTAAGATCCTCGGACCCAAGGGCCTCATGCCCTCCCCCAAGGCAGGCACCGTAACCCCGAACATCACTCAGGCTGTCAAGGAATCCAAGGCAGGTAAGGTTGAGTACCGTCTGGACAAGACCAACATCATCCACTGCCCCATCGGCAAGGTATCCTTCGGCGAGCAGAAGCTGTATGAGAACTACGCAGCTCTCATCGGCGCTATCATCAAGGCAAAGCCCGCAGCGGCAAAGGGCCAGTACATCAAGTCCTGCGTCACCGCGTCCACCATGGGCCCCGGCGTCAAGATCAACGCTCAGAAGCAGCTTTAATTGAATTTTCACAGGCGGCACAGTGCGGCGACGAACCGGTTTTGACCGGCTCTTTTCCGCCCATACCGCGCAAAAAATTCCGGTAATACACAATGAACCGCCCCGAATTGTGCTGTCTGCACAATTCGGGGCGCTTTATTAGTTTGGCGGTTTTTCATATTCAATCGTTTTTTCGCCTCGTTCGGTGAAAATTCGACAAAATTATGTAACTGTTACGTTGTAAAATCAGTCTGAAACACAAGGGTTTTAAACACTTTCAACAGAGTTTCCAACACATTATGTAAATCAATCATCCTCAATGAAGCCCAGAACGCCTCTGCTGCAATATCTGTCAAGTATCATCGACACTTCCTCGGGCTCCGCCTCGAGGTCGGTGTCAAACCAGTGCTTCACAATGGTGGTGATGGAGGAAATCAGAAGCATCCTCAGGCAATCGATTTGTGTTTGCGGAAGATTGCCCACCTTGCTGAGAACCTCGTTGAGATATGCGTCGGTGTGCATTGAGATTATTCTCCCGAGGGCATCTTTGTCGCCGTTTTCGCCGGCAAACACTCTGCACAGCTCACGGTTTTCTCTGATAAGCCTGAAGGTCTCAATGCTTGAGAGCCTCGTCACTCCCAGCTCGTACATACGCTCCTCAATTACCTGCACAAGCTCGTCTGCAAGACTTCTGCGCAGGTCGAAGGGGTCGGTGTAGTGCGAATAAAAGGTGCCGCGGTTGATGTCGGCGCCCCTGCAGATCTCGGTAACGCTGATTTTTTCTACCGGCTTTTGCTCAAGCAGGGCAAAAAAGCTCTCCCGGATGGCTTCTTTCGTGTAGCGTACCCGACGGTCTATCTTTATCCTTTCGCTCATACATTATACCTCTCTTCCGGATTTGTCCGCATTATAACTCATGCGCCCGCAAAAATCAACATCTGTCAAAAAACAATCGTTCTATGTGAGTTTGTCTATTGACATACAGATTTATCAATATATTATTGTTATTTGCGTATTCATTTAGGAGGGATAGAGTGAAGAAGATAGGGGCATTAAACCTTGGCATGGCGTTTGCCGGATGCTTCCTCGGCGCGGGCTATGTATCCGGTCAGGAGCTGTGGCAGTTTTTCGGCTCGTTCGGCGTAAAGGGTGCGGTGGGTCTTGTCATTGCGATGGCGGCACTTTTTTTAGTCGGCATTATGATGCTTGAGCTTAACAGATTAAGCGGCATTGCCGAGATAGATAAGCTTGTTGTTCGCAAGGATATACCGGTGCTCAGAATTGCCGTCACGGTGCTGGAGCTCCTGTTTTTGTTTGGCGTATGCACCATCATGGCGGCAGGCTGCGGCGCGCTTATCAACCAGCTTTTCGGCATACCCTCGTGGATCGGCTCGGCGGTACTGTCTGCGGCAGTGGCATATGTGTCGCTGGCAGGCCTCGGCGGCATGGTGGCGGCATTTTCAGCGACCGTTCCGCTGCTCGCCGCAGCAACGCTCGTGTTCGGCATAATTTCGCTTTCCCAAAACGGAGTGCAGCTTTCCCGGCCCGAAGTAAGCGGCACAAATCCGCTCATGGGCTCGTGGCTTGTTGCGGCAATAACCTTTGCGTGTTATAATCTTTTCGGAAACATCGCCATGATATCTCCTCTGGGCGAGTTCATGAAAAGCAAAAAAGCCGCTTTGGGCGGTATAGCCATCGGTACGGCGATACTTGTGATGATAGCAGGCAGCGTGCTTTTATCGATAAGCGCACAGCCGTCGCTTGCCGAAGCAGAGCTTCCCATGCTCGCACTTGCGCTCGGAAAGGGCAAAGTGATCGGCTTTGTGTACGGCGTTTTGCTGCTGCTTGCGATGTTCGGTACGGCACTGTCAAGTCTGGTAGGCTTCACAAGCATCATTTACCGCAAAAGCGAACGCATTAAAAGCAAAAAAACGGCATTCACCCTTGCTTGTGCCCTCGCAATGCTCAGCGGCAGTCTGTTCGGCTTCGGCGACCTCATCGGCGTGGTTTACCCGATATTCGGCTATTGCAGCAGCGTGTTTATAGTACTCATGACGGAACACTATATCAAAATAAAAAGAGCAGGTAAGGTAAATGAAAAAATTGCAGATAAAGCTCGAGGCGTTTGAGTCGCTCGATTCGACAAACACATATCTTAAGCAGCAGGCCGCAAAGGGCGCGCCCGAGGGCACGGCGGTAATCGCAAATGCGCAGACCGCGGGCCGCGGAAGAATGGGCAGAGGCTTTGCCTCGGCACAGGGACTGGGCATATATATGTCGCTGCTTTTGCGACCCGATTGCGCACCCGACTGCGCGCTGAGCCTCACGGCGAATACCGCCGCGGCTGTGTGCATGGCGATAGAAAATGTCAGCGGTATTGCACCCGAGATAAAATGGGTAAATGACTTGTATCTCAAGGGCAAAAAAATCTGCGGCATACTGTGTGAAAGCGCAATAGGCGCGGATAAGCTCGATTATGCTGTCGTCGGCATAGGGCTGAATGTGATAACGCGGCCCGAGGATTTTCCCGACGAGCTGCGCTCCGTTGCAGGCTCAATCTACTCGCAGACCGGTATGATAATCGAACGCGGAAAGCTCATATCGGCCATATTAAACGAGCTTGACGCAATGTATGCCGCCTGGTGTGAGGACAAAAGCGCGTATCTTGCCGAGTACAAAAAGCGCTGCACCATGCTCGGCAGCGTCGTCACCGTCAAAGCCCCCGAGGGCGATTATGACGCGCTGGCAAAGGACATAATGCCCGACTTCGGACTGCTTGTCGAGGATGCCGCCGGAGAAACGAGAACGCTTTATTCCGGAGAGATCTCCATCAAACTGAAACACTGACACAATTCCCCCATGACGCATAGGATGATATAAGCGTCAATGGGGGAATTTATTTTGGAATATGTACTTATAACGGCTGCCGGTATAGCGCTGTGCAGCTTCGGCGGAGCGGTGGTAGGCTTCATGTTTGAAAACATCTCGCCCAAGGTCGAGGATGGACTGTCGGGTGCGGCGGCAGGCGTAATGCTGTGCGCTGCGGTGATGGGGCTTGTTGTACCGTGCGTCGAATTTTCCGGCGATAACGCAGCATGGCTGCCCACGCTCGGTATTTTCTGCGGAGCGGGATTTTTAACGCTCATTAACCGCGCCGGACCGCAATTGACTGCAAGGCTCGGCATGAAAAGCGACGATGTTTCAGGCCGTGAGCGCGCGCTGATATTCGTCATGGCAATAGCCATACACCACTTTCCCGAGGGAATAGCGGCGGGTGTGAGCTTCGGTACGGGGGATGTGAGCGATGCCGTTACGGTGTGCTCGGGCATAGCGTTTCAGAACATACCCGAGGCTATGATAATAGTTCCGCCGCTGCTCAAGGCGGGTACGGGTAAACGCCGCGCGGCGGTTTTCGCTTTCTTCAGCGGCTTTGTCGAGGTCGTGGGTGTGTTTTTCGGTTACTTTGCCATCACGGTATCCACTGCGATACTGCCCTTTGCGCTGGCGTTTGCAGCAGGCACGATGCTCTATGTCATCGTTGACGATCTTGTGCCGCAGACCCATGAACGCAATAACGGCAGGCTGGCGACTTACGCCGCGCTTTGCGGCTTCTGCCTCATGCTCGCAGTCGATTTTCTTGTCGGATAATAACAAAACCTCCGATTATTCGGAGGTTTTGTTATTAAATTTTCTTGACTGCACGAAGCTCAATATAGCCTCTTGCGCCGCGGGGTTCAAGCTGAATACGGGGTTCGTCGTCGTCCCAGACATAACCGATGACAGAGGGATCGTAGCTGTTGATGGCATTTTGCACTGCGTTAATTGCGTCGCAGTAATCCTCCTCCTTAAACGGCTCACCCTGAAACATCAGATAGTCCGCCGCAGGAAGCTCGATAACATCGAAGCCCTCGGGAACACAGCTGTCGCAGTCCGCGGCGGCCTCAACGCCCTGAACATATTTTGAAGTATCCGGCTTTCTGTACTTTTCGGGAAGCCAAAGACAGACAGGCTCGCCGCACAGAGAGTCCATGCTCAAAAGCGTGCCCCAAACATCGCAGCCGACCTCCTCACAGTAGGGGAAATAGTCCTCCGCTTTGATGCCGCGCTTGCAAATGACCCTGCGCCGGGGCTTGGAAATGACCTGAATAAAGACATTACTTGTGTTTTTCATGCTGAAGCTATCCTTTCTCAATGCTCTGAATTTTGCTCCGTAGGGGACGAACAGCGTGATGGGGACGGGATCGCTCCCGTATTCTGCGGGACACATCCCAAACTCGCGGGTAAATGCCCGCGTAAAGCCGTCTGCGCTGCCGAAGCCGAGGTCGAAGGCTGCGTCAATAACGCGCACATCCTCGTTTTTAAGCCGCATTGCCGCTCTTGCCAGCCGCAGTCTGCGGATGTAGCTTGCCGGTGTTAAGCCGGTGTGCTCGATAAACAGACGGTAGGAGTACCACGGTGAAAACAGAGATACTCCGGCGAGCTCGGCAAGACCAATCTTTTCATCAAGATGCGCATCAATGTAGTCCTGCATCCGCTGCACCGCCAAAATCTGTTCCTTCATGCCGTTCACCTCCCGAGCGTCTTCATTTTAGCCTCTTGGAAAGAAAAGCTCTCGACTTTTTTTGCCTTTATTTCTT
>SAMEA3663235__coassemble_859_pt1 | contig 9505 bp, 10 predicted proteins | sample SAMEA3663235__metabat2_low_PE_005 | metagenome-assembled genome bin SAMEA3663235 (sample SAMEA3663235) | pig gut metagenome | biome: pig gut; feature: pig-associated habitat; material: faeces | place: China | collected 2013
ATGTCATAACCGAAATGTCCGCCGTCGGAGGTGCAATGTTTATAGGCATGGGCATAAACATGACCGGAATTGCCGACCGCAAGATAAATGTATCAAACCTGATTCCGGCTTTGGTCATTCCGATTATTTATATGCCGCTGTCATCGTGGCTCGGGGGTCTGTTTTAATGGCTAAGAAAAGATACACCGCTGCGGTTATAGCTGCCGGAACTCTCTGGGGCTTCATGGGCTTTTTCCGCAGGACGCTTGATACGATGGGGCTTTCAGCCTCCAACTGCATTGCGGTCAGATGTATTGTTGCGGCAATTCTGTTTGCAATAACGATGCTTATTGCCGACCGTAAAGCATTTAAAATTAAACTGCGTGACGCATGGTGCTTTGTCGGCTGCGGAATTGTATCGCTGCTCGTGTTCGGCTTGTGCTATTTCAAAGCGATGGACTATATGAGCCTGTCAAACGCTGCTATTTTGCTCTACACAGCCCCGTGCTTTGTGATTATCATTTCTGCGGTGTTGTTTAAGGAGAAGATTACGCCTAAAAAAATCGCAGCGATGCTAATGGCCTTTGCCGGCTGCTGCCTTGTTTCGGGCATCGGTACGGGGGACGAGATAAGCGCAATTGGTCTCGCACTGGGGCTTTGCTCCGGACTATGCTATGCGTTGTACAGCATTTTCAGCCGTTTCGCAATTAACCGTGGTTATTCCTCATTTACAATAAACTTCTATTCTTGTCTGCTCGCCGGTATCGGAGCAACTGCGGTTGGCGGCACGGATTTTATTTCGCTTATCAGCTTAACACCGTCAAATCTGCTGTTTGCGGTCGCGACGGGCCTTGTGACCTGTTTTTTGCCATACCTGTTGTACACCTATGGTTTGATAGGCATTGAAAACGGCAAGGCATCGATAATGGCGTCAATTGAGCCGGTGGTAGCAACGCTTTGCGGAGTATTCATTTATAATGAGGGCTTGACCGTCATGAGCACCGTCGGCATATTGCTTGTGCTTTCAGCTATCGTACTGCTGAAAGAAAAATCAACAACCGAACAAGCCAAATGAAAATGCACTGATAATTCAGTGCATTTTTTCATATATCGATTGTAATTCTTTCGTTTGTAAAAAGGTCGATACTCATGATTTTGCCTTCAAGCGCCGAGCCGCTGCCGCTGAGAAGCTTAACTGCTTCCGAGACCTGTACGGCTGCGCACATTGCAGGCACAAAGGGTAGAACATTTTCGCCGTGAGCCTCGGGAGCGGCAGGAATATCATCAAAAAATCCGCAGCCGGAGGTGAGAAGTCCGACCTGCACCTGCCATGCGCCGATTGCCCCGAAAAGCATCGGAATGCCCAGCTCCGAGCACGCGGTATACAAGAGCTTTCTCGACTCGAAATTATCCAGTGCGTCGATCACAAGCTCACTTTCTGCAATGACGGAGCGGACATTGTCCTCCGTAATGAACTCGTTTATATCTCTCACACAAACTTCGGGGGCAATGCTCAACGCGCGTTCCTTCACTGCCGAGGCCTTGCACTTTCCAATACTGTCCTTTGTGCAGAGTATCTGACGGTTGAGGTTTGATTCGTCAAAGCGGTCACCGTCGACCACTGTGAGATTCTTTACCCCGAGCCTTATCAAAAACTCGGCTGCATAGCCGCCGATACCGCCGCAGCCGACTATGCAAACACGGCTGTTTTTTATTCTATCCCGTTCATCAATGCTCAGAGGGTTTATAAGATTCATTTGCTGCCACCGCCAGTTACAACATGGTTATAGCGCCCACCGGACAGTGGTCAGCGCACATTCCGCAGCCCATGCACTTTGCGGTCTCCGCCAAGAACGCAAAGGTGTTGATATCGCCCTGTGCACGGGGCTTCGATATTGCAAGAGCAAATTCCGGACAGGTTTCAACGCATAGCATACAACCGGTGCATCTGCCAAGGTCAATAGATGGCGATTTCCATTTGCTTTTCGGCAAATGCCTTGCCTGCTTTCCGGTGTTATCGATAACTGCGCCCTTTTCGCAAATATTCCCGCAGTGACCGCAGGAGACGCACAGATCGGTGTCGACCTCGCATCGTATATGCTCGTTTTCTCTGTGAACGATTATCGCACCGGCGGAGCAATGCTTTGCACAAAGCTCGCAGTCGATACATTTCTCATTAAAGCTGTAAGTCATTTTTATCTCCTATACCCTTGAGATCATTTTTATCGCACCTACGGGGCAACGGTTTTCACACTTTTTGCAGCCGATGCACAGTCCAATGTCGGTGAGCCTTGCGTGGGTCGTGATTTTTCTGCGATGAACGGATTCGGAGATCTCAAGCACATTTATCGGACAGACTTCAACGCACATACTGCAACCGGTGCACAGAGCCGTGTTAATCTCGGGAATACCCCAATCCTCCCATGCGCATGCCGTTGCCGGCACACCGTTTTCGTCATAAACGGCCTCATACTCGCAGAAATCCGCGCACAAGCCGCAGGATACGCATATATCCGGATCAATGCTGTGAACCTCATGATGTCTACCGCTTATCGCCTGGGTAGGGCAAGCGGTCGTACAGGCATCGCAGCCCTGACATTTTTCCTTGTTAATGCTGTACGGCATAGTCAGCCTCCCGCAACTGCCGGAACGAGATACAATACATCCCCGTCTTTCAGCTTTGCGCTCATTCCGACCTGCTTTCCGTTTAGCGAGAAAATGCAGCCCTTGAGGTCCGTAATAGTCAATTCCGTTTCCGGATCGCGTCTTTTGACCTCATCCATGATAAGAGGAAGCAACTTTTTGATCGAGCTTACATCAAGCTCAAGCTCTTTTATTCCGCTGTCAAGACGGAAGGTTCCGAATAGCTTTACTGAAACCATATTGACCTCCTTATGATATAATCTTCATTTTACGCATCTTCTTTTCCGTTGGAAGCCCGTTTTCGTCCCATCCGCGTGCTTCGTAGTAGATTTTCTTCATTTCTTCTAACGGCACCTTAGTGGAGGGATCCTTGGGGTCCTGCGGAACGTCCCTCAGCCGTTTCGGCAGAGTGTCGGATGCGGCGGAAACACCGAATTTTGCATTGACCGCTCGTTCAACATTGTAGCTGCGCTCACCGGCTCTTATGAATTTTGCAAGATTAATCCTCATGCCGGTGGCATATTTGATAGCCTTAGTGTGGGGTATAAGCCACAGATGGAAGGAGGCTATCTCGGTGAATTTGTTTATCATTCGCACAATAGGACCGGTAAAGGGAAGAATCTTGTTGATTATCTTAGTCAGAATGCAGTTGGGTTTAGAAATGAGAAATCCGGGGAATACGGCGTAGGAAGTAAAAAGGCACTGTCCGCCGAGTGATACCGCCTCCATAATATCCTGCATTATCATACAGAGGTCTGCCTTGCCGTGCGGAGTCTGCGGGTCTGCGCGAAGACCGAGGTTTTCGAGAATGACAAGGTAGCCGCCGTTTAAGTGGCAGCCGCCTCGGTTCGATACGGCATAGCCGAGACCCTGACCTACGGAGCGGCGCGGCTCGTAGGCGGCAAGCTCCAAGCCCTTGGAATGAATTGCAAAGTCCTCGCCACCGTATTTTTGACTAAGCCAGCGCGAGCCGTTTGCAAGCTCAGCGCCGATTCCGCGGCGATACGCCATATCGTCAAAAGCCTTTGAAATATTATCCGTCCTGCCAAATTCGAGACCGTTTTTCCACAGTCCCTTTTCGTTTGCCTCCATAGCCCACGCGAGGGTGCTGGAGGCAGAAATGGTGTCCATACCAAGCTCATCAAGCTCATAGTTCCACTTAAGGATTCTTTCGAGATTGTCGTTTAGAATTCCGCCGCCGAGAAGACCGAGCGTTTCAAGCTCCGGACCCTTGACCTCCTTGCCGGAGACCTTGACCGTTCTGGCGCACTTTATGGGGCAGGACATACAGCCCTTGTTTACTATATTGTAATCTTCGGCGAGCGTTTCGCCGCTTACCTTATCAAAATGCTCGTACTGACCGTATGTATAGTTTTTGGTGGATAGTATTCCTCGCATTTGCATCGGGCTTACAAGGCCGGCAGTACCCATTTTGGGAAGCTGATTGCCGGTGAGCGGATGCTTGCGCAGCGTTTGTGTCCATTTGAGGTTGTGTTTTGCGTTCTTTTTCGGGTTGTGAATAGGTGTTTCGTGATTGCCGGTTGCAACGATGGCTTTTAGCTTTTTCGAGCCGAAAACCGCGCCGACACCCGAGCGGCCTGCGGCGCGCTCACCGCTTATGACAGCGGCAAAACTGACGAGGTTTTCGCCGGCGGGACCGATAGATACCATGCCGCACTTAACTCTGCAGCCACGCGACTCATTCATTCTGCGCTGAAGCTCCTCTTGCGCCTCGGTTACCTTCATGCCCCACAGCGTGCCGCATTCATGGAAAAAGAACTTGTTGTTTTTTATCTCTATCCAGGTGGGCTGTTTACACTTTCCGCGAATTATAAGTCCGTCATATCCCGCCTTTTTCAGATAAAAGCCGAAATTGCCCCCACAGTTGGAGGAGGTCGTTATGCCTGTGAGAGGCGAGAGGGTGGAGATATTAAAGCGGTTTGAGCAGGGTGCGCCGGAGCCGGTGAGCGGACCTGTGGTAATTACTATCAGGTTTTCTTCCGAAAACGGCGTTTCCTTGCCGGTAAGGTTATCATAGAGTATTTTTGATGCCATACCCTTTCCGCCAATATAGTTTTCGCGGTCTTCATCCGTCCACGGATAATCCGAAATCTCTTTGGTGCCAAGGTCAAGCATTACTACCCTGCCCATATATCCGGAGTATGTCGTCATATAATCTCCTCGCTTATAAAAAATATGTGTATATTTTAATACAGAATGTTTGATAAGTGAAGAAAAAGTTTTCGTTTTTGGCGATTTCATCATATAAAAGATGCAAAAACGGCAAAAGCACCAAATTTTACGGCGCCGTAATTGTAAAAAAGACCGCAAGGGCGGTCTTTTATAAAATGAAAATGATTTACTTTTTAAAGCTGTCCTTGAGCGCAACGGCACGGTTGAACACAAGATGCTCGGGGGTGGAATCCTTGCTGTCGACGCAGAAATAACCCATGCGCAGGAACTGGAACTGTGCCGGAGCCTTTGCGTTTTTAAGCATTTTTTCAATTTTGCAGCCGTGAAGAATTTCAAGTGAATCGGGATTCATGCACTTGATGTAATCCTTGTCGGCAGCATCGGGGTCTTCATCGATAAACAGGTTACTGTAAAGACGGACCTCCGCCTCGGCGCAGTTATTTGCGTCCACCCAATGTATGGTCGCGCCCTTGACCTTGCGGCCATCGGCAGGGTCGCCGCCGCGGCTTTCGGGATCATAGGTGGCAAGAATCTCGGTGATATTGCCGTTTTCGTCCTTAACACAGCCGGTGCAGGTGATGAGATACGCCCCCTTTAGCCTGCACTCAGGACCGTTGGGATAAAGACGCTTGTACTTGGGAACGGGAACTTCGAGGAAATCATCAGCTTCAATGTAGAGATTCTTCGAGAAGCTCACTTCACGGGTACCGGCATCGGGGTCGTTTGGATTGTTCTCGACGCTCAAAAGCTCGCTTTCGCCCTCGGGATAGTTGGTTATAGTGAGCTTAACAGGACGCAGAACGGCCATGGCACGCTGTGCGTGTTCGTTCAGGTCGTCACGCAGGCAATGCTCGAGGAAGGAATACTCAATGGTGCTGGGGACCTTGTTAACGCCGATGCGTTCGCAGAAGCTGCGGATAGCGTTAGGGGTGTAGCCCCTGCGTCGAAGTCCGCAAAGGGTCGGCATACGGGGATCGTCCCAACCGGAAACGATGCCCTCCTCAACAAGTCTTCTCAGCTTACGCTTGCTAAGTACGGTATAGTTGATTCCCAGTCGTGCAAATTCTATCTGACGGGGCTTTGACGGCACGGAAACATTGTTAATGACCCAATCGTAAAGCGGACGGTGGTCCTCGTACTCGAGCGAACACAGGGAGTGGGTGATTCCCTCAAGTGCATCCTGAATAGGGTGGGCAAAGTCGTACATGGGGAAGATGCACCATTTTGTACCCTGACGGTGATGCTCAATGTAGCGAATGCGGTAGAGCACAGGGTCACGCATATTGAAGTTTCCGGAGGCAAGGTCAATCTTAGCCCGAAGCGTGTACTTGCCCTCGGGAAACTCGCCGTTTTTCATGCGCTTGAACAGGTCAAGGCTTTCCTCAATGGGTCTGTCACGGTAGGGGCTGACGGCGGGACGGGTAGTGTCGCCGCGGTACTCCTTGAACTGGTCGGGGGTAAGCTCGCAGACATAGGCAAGACCCTTGTTTATAAGCTCAAGAGCATATTCATAGGTCTTTTCAAAATAATCCGAGCCATAGTAGAAGCGATCGCCCCAGTCAAAGCCGAGCCAGTGGATATCCTCCTGAATGGCATCGACATACTCGGTATCCTCCTTGGCGGGATTGGTGTCATCCATACGCAGGTTGCACAGACCGCCGTATTTCTCGGCAGTGCCGAAGTCGATTATCAGCGCTTTGCAGTGCCCGATGTGCAGATATCCGTTGGGCTCGGGCGGAAATCTGGTGTGAACCTTCATGCCCTCGCAGCGGCCTCCCTCGGCAAGATCCTCATCTATATAATTCTCTATAAAATTTTTGTTTATCTCATTCATCTTTATATGCTCCTGTAAAAAAATTCGCATAATGGAATTATAAACGATAATTGTAGTAATTACAACAAAAATGTGTTATAATAACTGCTAAAATAGGAAAAAAAGAGGTGATGGACGCTATGGGAAGTAAATTTGACATTTTGATAGTAGGCGGCGGTCCGGCGGGTATTTCCGCTGCGCTGACTGCCTGCAATCGCGGTAAAAGCGTCGGAGTCATCGCAAATCCGCCGGAAACGAGCAAGCTCAATCTGGCAGAGTCGGTTACAAATTATCCCGGAATTGACGGAAGCGGCGCACAAATACTCAAAAAAATGCGCGATCAGTTAAGTAACAGCACTGCAGAACTCATCCCCGGCAAAGCTCTCAGCGTGTTGCCCCTGGGCAAAAGTGTCGGCGTTGCGGTCGGAAACGATTTCTTTGAAGCCTCGGCCGTTATAATTGCCACCGGTATCAGTCGCAGACCGCTGTGCGAGGGTGAGACTAAATTCCTCGGCAGGGGAGTGAGCTATTGCGCCACCTGCGACGGAATGCTTTATAAAGGTAAAAAAGTCGCCGTTTTGGGCGAAGGCGAGGAAGCAAAAAAGGACATTGCTTTTTTGAAAGAGATTGGCTGTGATGTCTCTGCGTTTTCCGGAAAGGGGAAAATCGAGATTTTGGGCGATATGAAGGCTGATACTCTTGTTGTCAACGGTGAGACGGTAAAAACTGATTGCATCTTTATACTGAAGGAAACGCTTTCTGCGGAAAGCCTTGTAAACGGCATTGAAAGCGAAAGAGGCATCATAAAAGCCGACCGTTCCGGCAAAACTAACCTCAACGGCGTTTTTGCCGCCGGCGACTGCACCGGTGCACCGTATCAGCTCGCAAAGGCAGTTGGCGAGGGTAATATTGCGGCACTTGCTGCCTGTGACTACATTAGTAAATTATACTGAAAAGGAGATAAATAACATGGCTGTAATGCATCTTACTAAGGACAATTTTGACTCCGTGACTTCATCCGGTCTTGTTTTGGTGGACTTCTGGGCAACATGGTGCGGTCCCTGCCGTATGCAGGCACCCATCCTCGATGAGCTTGATGAGCAGCTTGGCGACAAGGTCAAGATCTGCAAGCTCGATGTTGACGACGAGCCTGCAATTGCACAGCGTTTTGGCGTTTTCAGCATACCTACGCTTATGGTTTTCCGCAACGGAGAGATGATAAGCAAGGAAGTCGGTGTTCACACTGTTGAGCAGCTCATGACTATGCTTGGATAATACTTAAAAAAATGATTGCATTTACCCTTGCACCCGTATATAATACGGGTGCAAAAGCATTTTGAAAAAAAGGAGATAACTATGTCTGACTTTATTCTTAGCTGTTGCTCTACGGCTGATTTGTCTAAGGAGCATTTTGACGAGAGAAATATTAAATATGTATGCTTCCACTACTTTGTAAACGGCGAGTCCTATGCCGATGACCTCGGCCAGACCATCGGTTTTGAAGATTTTTATAAGATGCTTGCCGACGGAGCGGAAACCAAGACCGCGCAGGTTAATGTTGCTGAATATATGGATCACTTCAGACCCTATCTTGAGGAGGGCAAGGACATTTTGCATGTCACTCTTTCCTCGGGTATTTCCGGTTCTATCAACTCTGCACGCACTGCAGCGAGTCTGCTCAGCGCCGAGTATCCCGACAGGAAGATATACATAGTCGACTCTCTCGGCGCGTCCTCCGGCTACGGGCTTATCATGGAAACTCTCGCCGATATGCGTGACGAGGGCAAGAGCATCGATGAGCTTCACGATTGGGTAGAGGCAAACAAGCTGCGTATGCACCATTGGTTCTTCTCCACCGACCTCAGCTTCTATGTCAAGGGCGGCAGAATCACCAAGGCAGAGGGCTTCTTCGGCACTATGCTGAGCATTTGCCCGCTGCTTAATATGGATAACGGCGGACACCTCATCCCCAGGGAGAAGATACGCACCAAAAAGCGTGTCATCAAGGAGATAGTTGCAAGAATGGAGGAGCACGCCGAGGGCGGCCTTGATTATTCCGGCAAGTGTTTCATCTCACAGTCTGCCTGCGTTGAGGACGCAAAGGCCGTTGCAGCACTTATCGAGGAAAAGTTCCCCAAGCTCAATGGCAAGGTCGTCATTAACTATGTCGGCACGACCATCGGAAGCCACACAGGACCCGGAACCGTTGCCCTGTTCTTCTGGGGCGATGAGCGTAAGGAATAATCTTGACAAATCCTCTTGGAAATACTATAATTTTCAAAAACCAAACAGGCTGTGATAAGCAGGAGTAGGCAATACGCCGGAGTCAGAGAGAAAACGGATGGTGCGAGTTTTCCGAAGCGTTGCCGAAGGTCGGCTTTGAGCTGCCGTGCCGAACTTGAGTAAGCACGGACGGGTGCTCCCGTTACAGAGTTTATGAGTGCCGCGTTTGCGGAATTCAGGTGGTACCGCGTAAATTATTGCGCCCTGATTTTTCAGGGCGCATTTTTTCTTTTTTAGGAGGCAATTATGAAAGAATTACCCAAGGTGTATGACCCGAGTACGGTCGAAAAGAGAATTTATGATATGTGGCAGACCGGCGGTTATTTTAAGGGCGTTATAGACCCGGACAAGGAACCGTTTTCCATCGTCATGCCGCCCCCTAATGTAACCGGTCAGCTTCACATGGGTCATGCGCTTGACTCCACTTTGCAGGATATCCTAATCCGTTACAAGAGGATGCAGGGCTACGCCGCACTTTGGCTTCCCGGCACCGACCACGCAGGCATTGCGACCCAGATAAAGGTCGAGCAGGAGCTGCGCGAGAAGGAGGGCCTGTCCCGTTACGACCTTGGCCGAGAGAAATTCCTTGACAGA
>SAMEA3663235__coassemble_870_pt1 | contig 9452 bp, 11 predicted proteins | sample SAMEA3663235__metabat2_low_PE_005 | metagenome-assembled genome bin SAMEA3663235 (sample SAMEA3663235) | pig gut metagenome | biome: pig gut; feature: pig-associated habitat; material: faeces | place: China | collected 2013
CTGATTCTCATTGAAAGCCAAGACAGGAACGCTGCGATAAGAGGAATGAGGAACAGTCCCAGTGCCGGCAGTGCGGTCTCGGTATTTGAGAAGTCAAGATTCCAGACCTTCCATTCGGGGATCTTACCGAGGTTCATCCCAAGGAAGCTGTAATCGAGATTGATGAGCTTATCGCCGAGATCGCCGAGAGCACTGACTGCCGCATCCCAATTCTGATGGATAGCATCGGTGACGCCGATCTCGTCATAGGTATGGTTGCTTGAGCCGACAAAGCCGGCATTTTTCGTCGCCCACTCGGTTATCTTTGCAACACCGTCCTCGCTTATACCCATCATCTTCTCCAGAGGCTGGCGGATGACGCTGTACAGAGCTATAAGGATTGGGAACGGTATCAGACTCCACAGGCAGCCCGACATAGGATTGATATTCTCCTCGCGGTAGAGCTTTGTGATCTCCTGCTGATACTTTTCTTTGTTGCCCTCATATTTCTTTTCGAGAGCCTTCATCTTCGGCTGGAAGCGAGTTGTGCGCATCATGCTTTTCTTGCTCTTTGCCATGAAGGGGAGAAGAATAAGGTTAACTACGAGAGCAAAGAGAATGACGGCAACGCCGTAGTTCTGAGTCCAGTTGTACAGGAACTCCATAAGTCTGGCAAACGGCCAAACTATATAATCCCATAATGACATAAAATTCTCCTTGTAATCAGACCCCGTTTACGGTACGGGATCATAGAAATCGTGCTCACCGAAGTGAAAGGGATGGCACCTCAGCAAGCGTTTCAGAGCAAGCCAGCCGCCCTTCAAAGCCCCGTATTTCTCCAGAGCTTCAACGGCGTACTGCGAGCAGGTCGGAACATACCGGCAGCAGGCGGGTCTTAAGGGTGAGATATACTTCTGATAAAGCCTCACCAAGCCGATGAGCAGCTTTTTCATTTTTTCTCTCCTTTTATGAGCCCGAGCTCAGCGCAGGCGTGCAAAAATGCTTTCTCGATTTTGGCAAAATCGCCGCTTATGCAGGCCGAACGGGCGACGATGACCATATCCGTACCGCTTATGAGCTTGTCCGCATTCAGGCGGTAGATTTCTCTTAAACGGCGACGGACGCGGTTGCGTGTAACGGCCTTGCCGAGCTTAGTTGACACGGTGTAGCCCACACGGTTGACGCTTCGCCCCGTTTTCAGGCAATATACGACGAGATACGGGGTGACGGCGGTTTTGCCTTTGTGATACAGCCGTCTGAATTCATAGTTTTTCTTCAGTGTGACTCTGAAATCCAACGAAATTCACCCCAAATCGGTTGAAAACAATTCCTGCGCAAACACCTCAAGGGCGGATAACACCCGCCCTAAAAAATATTTAAACTTCCGTTCTGCTCATGCAGGCCAAATCAGGCGCTGAGCTTTGCTCTGCCCTTTGCTCTGCGGCGAGCGAGGACCTTACGGCCGTTTGCGGTGGACATTCTCTTGCGGAAGCCGTGCTCTTTTTTGCGCTGACGCTTCTTGGGCTGGTAAGTACGCAGCATAATTCTCTGCACTCCTTTCAGGATTATTACTCAACATTGACCTAAGTCAAAGTAGTTGACTAAAAAATTACTTCCGATGCCGACAGGCATCGGAAGCTTATTATATACGATACACTTACTTAATGTCAATCATTTTTTACGCCTTTTTCAGGTCCTCGCCGCGCAGATATTTGCCCAGAGGCTTCCAGACAAGTGCGCCGATAACGAGTATGATGACCATATCAACGAGCATATAGCTGCCGTTATACAGTGCCGAATAAATCCACGGCGAGGTCATGGTCATGTTGAAGAAGGTTTCCGGCATGTACTCTGCCCAAACGGTCGCGCCGACAACATAGTGGACAAGGAAGCGTGCGCAGCAGGCGACGACAGTGCCGATGAAGAAACCGTACTTGTTCCTGCTGAAAAGACCGGCAACGCCGAGTACCGCATAGGCAACAATGAAGTCACCGATAATGGACTGCCAGCCGATGGCTATGCCGCCTTCATAGAACATCTGCAAAATGCCGTAAACCGTCGACGCCAGCATCGCAGGGCCGAAGCCCCAACGCACGCAGAACACCAGCAGCGGCAGCATTGCAAGGTCAAACGAGCCGCCCTGCGGCATCTTGCCGACAGGAAGCATGCTGAGCACAAATGACAGTGCGACAAAAATCGCACCCTCGCACAGTGCGCGAAGCTTGAGATGGGATTTGCTTTGATTCATAACTATTCCTCCTAAAACGAAAACCGCACCATCAGGCGCGGTCATAGGAAAACGATTTGAATTTCAGATTTTCGTTTCCTACGCCGGCATTACCCGGATCAGGTTCATGGGTTTCGGAAATTCGATTCTCTCCGTCTCAGCCGAGAAAAACTCAGCACCCCTGTTTACTTGCAGCCCAATAGTATTCTATTGCTACCGATTTGTCAAGAGTGTTTGGCGACAAATTCCAAGAAAAAACGCTTCTTTGGCAAATATGTCATGAGCGGCAATCCGATGACATACATAACTCCCAGCTCGCCGAGGCCCACCTGTCCGGCGTAAACGGCAAATGCGCCGATATCCTCCAGCGGGTTAAGTCCGGCAAGTGCGACGGTGAGCGTTGCGCCGACAATGAGCGCATTCCAGATAACCGGCATAAAGCAGGCCAAAAGCCTTGCACGCAGAGTGTTGCCCATTTTGCCGCACTGCGCGATACACACGCAGGTTATGAGCGTTGCCAGTGAGCCGAACACAACATCGAGAAGACCTGCCGCGCTCATTAGATTTGCAACGATGCAGCCTATGAAAAGTCCCCAACTTGTGCAGGGCATGAAAAACGGCAGTATACACAGCACCTCGGAAACGCGAAACTGCACCGGTCCGTAGCTTATGGGCGCGAGCACCATGGTAAGCACCGCATACAGCGCGCCGATTATTGCGGCGGTTATCAGATTTCTTGTGTTAATCTTCATCCTTTTCCCCCATGTTTGCCAGCGAAAACACGCAGCCGCAGTATTCCTGACGGTACAGTCCGTATTTTTCGGACAAGATTATCGAACGGTGGTTGCCCTCGCGCTTTCTGAACTCCGACGGCAGCCACTTTACGCCGTATTTTGCCGCGGCCTCACGACCGATGGCGTTTATCGCCACGGCGTCCTTGCGCGATGATACGGTGAGCGTGGTGCAAAACCACTCGAAGCCGCGTTCGGCGGCAATGCGGGCAGTTTCATCAAGGCGGATCTTAAAGCACTCAAGGCATCTTTTGCCCTCCTCGGGTTCGTTTTCAAGCCCCTTTATGCGCGAAAAATAGTCCTCGCTGCGCCACGGTTCAACCAAAAGCGACGCCTTGACGCCGTCGGTGCCGATTGCGTCAATCAGCTGCTTTTGAGTGTCCAGCCGCTTTTCATACTCCGCCTCGGGATACAAATTCGGATTATACCACAGCACCGTTACATCAAAATACTTCGCCAGCAGCTCCAAAACCGAGCTTGAACACGGTCCGCAGCAGCTGTGCAGCAGTATTTTCGGCATTTCACCTTCGAACTCCGCCACCGTTTTATCGAATTTTCTGAAAAAGTTTTCTCGGTTCATAGCACACATTATATTTCGTTTTTCTTCGCTGTCAAGCCGTGCTTTACTTTTTCGTTTGTTTAGTATAAAATAGCCGCAGTAATAATTTAGGAGTTTTGTTTATGACGGTTTTGGTCACAGGCGGAATGGGCTATATCGGCAGCCACACCTGCGTTGAGCTTTTGCAGCAGGGCATGGAGGTCGTGATAGTCGATAATCTTGTAAACAGCAGTGCCGAGGCAGGCAGACGCATCGAGCAGATAACGGGAAAGTCCCTTACCTTTTACGAGGCGGATGTGCGTAACCGTGAGATGCTTGACGAGATTTTTACTAAGCACAGCATCGACTGCGTCATTCATTTTGCAGGTCTTAAAGCGGTCGGCGAGTCGGTCGAGATGCCGCTTGAGTATTACGACAACAACCTCGGCTCGACGATAACGCTGTGCGAGGCGATGAGGGCGCACGGAGTTAAAAATATTGTTTTCTCCTCCTCCGCAACCGTCTATTCCGGCGACAACGAGATGCCGCTGTATGAGACCTCAAAGACCGGCAGCTGCACCAACCCCTACGGTTGGACAAAATATATGTGCGAGCAAATACTGCGCGACTATGCAAAAACCGACCCCGAGTGGTCGGTCATTCTGCTGCGCTACTTCAACCCCGTCGGCGCACACCCGAGCGGTCTTATCGGCGAGGATCCCAAGGGTATTCCCAACAACCTCATGCCGTACATCTCCCAGACCGCCATTGGTAAGTTTGAGTATCTGCGCGTGTTCGGTGATGACTACGACACCCCCGACGGTACCGGGGTGCGTGATTATATCCATGTTGTCGATCTTGCCCGCGGTCATGTCGCCGCAATCGCGTACATGAACGAGCACAAGGGCGAAAGCGTGTTTAATCTCGGCACAGGCACGGGTTACAGCGTGCTGGACATGGTGCACGCTTTTGAAAGGGCAAACAAGCTAAAAGTACCGTACAAGATAGTCGGCCGCCGCGCAGGCGATCTTGCCGTTTGCTACTGTTCGCCGGAAAAGAGCGCGAGGGTGCTCGGCTGGGTGGCGCATCTTGACCTTGAGGATATGTGCCGCGACAGCTGGCACTGGCAGACGCAAAACCCGAACGGCTACCGTAACGAAAGTGACTTGTCAAACTAAGTGTAACAGGAAGAGAGTTCAAAGTCCCACAACTCCTGAGCAGAACGGAAATTAAGAACCTTGAGAGGCACGGCAGCAGCGACATCGCCGTGCCTAAAAAACCGAGACGACTATATATCAGTACGATGAGCCTGTAACAGCGGATATAGACAAACATCCATTTTGCCTCGCGCCGCGTCTCCCGGAAGGAAACGTCTTCAATTTATCCATATTTTTTGACGCAAAAGGGTCTTCCCCACCTTGATCGGTGAGGAAGACCTCGCTTTATTCATCTTATAACCGTCGAGCCGTCGGTTTTGAGAAGTATCTGTACCGGAGGCGTCAGGGATGCAAACTGCATCGGTGACAGCACAGCCGCATAGCTGCCCGCGTTGGTTATTACAAACACATCACCGCAATCAAGCTCAGGCAGGGTAATATCCTTTACGATGACATCCGTGCCGGTGCAGAGGTTTCCTGTGACGGTAACGGTCTGAGTTTCTTCGGAATCAACAAGCGGCACGAAGCCGAACGCGCCTCGGCCGGTATACATCGGCTCGGAGTTTGCCGGCCTCTCTGCATCGGTGTAGCTCTCGACCATCTGCGCTATCGAGGGTCTTGCAAAGCCGTTGAGAGTGTTTGAAAGCAGCACAAAGGTCTTGCCGTGCGAAACCTTTTTATCGAGCACATGAGTTACATAAACGCCTGCCTTGCCGACAAGAAATCTGCCCGTTTCAACTAATATCTGCGTGTTTTTGAGCCTGCCGCGGTATAGCTCTATAAGCCTCGTCATCTCGCCACCGAGGAAAGCAAGGTCAACGGGCTTATCGCTCTCGGCATAGGGGATGCCTATACCCGAACCCATGTTGACAAATTCAAGCTCAGCACCCAGTGCCTCTTGGAAGCGGCAGGAAAGCTCGAACATCTTTTCGTAGTAGCCCGCTATCAGCGCCCCGTCAAGCTCCTGACTGCGTGAGTGGACATGGATGCCGATGATTTTAATATTCTTCATCGACCTCCACTCGTCAATGCAGTTAAAAACCGTGTCCTCATCGATGCCGAATTTGTTTGCAAAGCCGACATCACCGTCAAAAGTGAAATTGGGGTTTATGCGAATGCCTATCTCGGCAACTATGCCGTGGCTTGCGGCAAGCGACTGTATGCGCACAAGCTCGTTAACGCTGTCGGCAATTATCACGCACTCCTCCAGCGCCGCGTCAATATCGTGCAAATTCTTGCCGGGTGCGGAATAGTAAATGTCGCGCTTTCCAAGTCCGTTTTCTCTGCCCATCATGACCTCGCGCAGAGAGGCCGCGTCAACGCCTATCCCCTCGGAAAGTATACATTTTATAACACCCGGATGCGGATTTGCCTTTGCCGAGTACAAAAAGCGCACTCCCTCAAAGTTCCTGCGAAGCTGCTCTATGCTCTCAAGAATACCGCTTTCTTCATAAAGATAAAAACTCTCGTATTTTTCTGCAAGATTCATTACCGCGCTGCGATCAAAGCTCATATTTATCACTTCCATTTCTGTTTGATTGTTTTTCATTATACAGTACTGTGCAAGCTGCTGCAAGAACATATTAAAAATACCGCTTCACTTTAGTGATTTAAACGGAATAAAAAAAGTTTATATTTGCTATTGACTTTCGCCCTTAAAAGTGGTAAAGTGACCTCATTCCGACAGGAGGAACGATGTAATGAAGTTCAACCGATTCTTTATGAACAGCTTTTACCGCTATTACTTTTACGCTAAGAGTAATGGTTGTTTGTGCTGCTCATAAAAACGGGTTGACTGTTTGTTTTGTTTACGGGCCGTGCAGACAATGTTCTGCACGGTTTTAATTTTTAATTAATTCAGGAGGAATCCAAAATGAAAAAGATCATTGCAATACTTCTGGCAGTAATGATGCTGTGCGCAGTCACGGCCTGCGGCGGCGAAGGCGGCGAGGCCGAAACTTATACCGTCGGCATCTGCCAGCTCGTTCAGCACCCGGCACTTGACGCTGCAACTCAGGGCTTCAAGGATGCGCTGACCGAGGCCTTCGGCGACAAGGTCACCTTCGAAGAGGGCAATGCCTTCAACGACATTCCCACCTGTGCAACCATTTGCAACGGCTTCGTTTCCAGCGGCGTTGACCTCATTCTCGCAAACGCCACCCCCGCTCTTCAGGCAGCGGCTTCCGCAACCGACTCTATTCCCGTTCTCGGCACTGCCGTCACCGAATACGGCGTTGCACTCAGTATCGATAACTTCAACGGCACCGTCGGCACCAACATCTCCGGCACCTCCGACCTCGCTCCCCTTGATCAGCAGGCAGACATGGTAAGCGAGCTGTTCCCCGATGCAAAGAATGTCGGCATTCTCTACTGCTCCGGCGAGGCTAACTCCAAGTACCAGGCAAAGGTCGTTCGTGAGTGCCTCGAGAAGAAGGGTCTGACAGTTAAGGAATACACCTTCACCGACTCCAACGATGTTTCCACCGTTACCACTACCGCTTGTGACGAAAACGATGTTCTCTACATCCCCACCGACAACACTGCCGCTTCCTGCACCGAGGCTATAAACGCCATCGCTCTGCCCGCCGGGGTTCCCATTGTAGCAGGTGAGGAGGGCATTTGTAAGGGCTGCGGAGTTGTAACTCTCTCCATCGACTACTACGAGCTCGGCCGCACCACCGGTCAGATGGCAGTCAAGATTCTCAAGGGCGAGTCAGATATTTCCGAGATGCCCATTGAATACTACCCCGAGCCTGTCAAGAAGTACAACGCAGACATCGCCTCCAAGCTCAACATCACCGTCCCCGGCGACTACACCGCAATCAGCGATTAAGCAATCAATTTTGTGAGGTAAAGCTATGAACACAGCTCTGTATTTGGCGTCATTGAGCCTGCCTAATTTAATAACTCGATTGCCCGGAGGTGTTGCGCAGGGCATCATCTGGGGCATTATGGCTCTCGGACTGTACATAACTTTCCGTCTGCTCGATATCGCAGACCTCACGGTAGACGGCTCATTTGCAACGGGCGGTGCCGTCACGGTCATGCTTATTATTGCAGGCTATCCGGCCTATGTCGCACTTATAGCTGCTGTTATCACAGGTATGCTTGCCGGTCTGTGCACCGGGCTTCTTCACACGAAGCTCGGTATACCGGCAATACTTGCCGGTATACTCACCCAGTTTGCACTGTACTCGGTCAACCTGCGAATAATGGGTATGTCGGCAAACAAGCCCGCAAACCCCGATGTCTACAATCTTCTCATCAGCATGAGAAGCATACCCTCTGCAATACTCAAGGGTTTGCTTTTTGCTGCACTGATAATCGCCGCGCTGTACTGGTACTTCGGCACCGAGCAGGGCTCTGCAATTCGTGCGACGGGCTCTAACCCGGCAATGAGCCGTGCGCAGGGCATCAACATCAACAATATGAAGCTGATTGGCCTTTCACTTTCAAACGGTGCGGTCGCACTTTCCGGCGGTCTTATGGCACAGTATCAAGGCTTTACCGATGTCAACATGGGCCGCGGCGCTATCGTTATCGGACTTGCCGCGGTTATTATCGGCGAGGTGTTGTGCGATGCGTTTTTCCGCAAGGGCAGCGAATTCTATGTACGCCTTGCATTTGTCGCCTTGGGCGGTGTAGTATACTATCTCGTCATGGTCGTTATCCTCTGGCTCAGGCTCGACCCGAACGACCTCAAGCTATTTACCGCCGTCATAGTTGCCGCATTCCTCGCCGTGCCGTACATCCGTTCGCAGTCTAAAAGCTCGTTTAAGCTTGCCGAAAAGCAAAGCAAAAAGGAGGCAAATCATGCTGGAACTTAAGTCTATCTGCAAAACCTTCAACGCAGGTACGATAAACGAAAAAAAGGCTCTTCAAAACTTGAGCCTTCATCTTAAGCCGGGTGATTTTGTCACCGTAATCGGCGGCAACGGTGCAGGCAAAAGCACTCTGATGAACGCAGTCGCAGGGGTCTGGCCCGTTGACTCGGGCTCGATAATCATCGACGGCGTCGATGTCACAGGTCAGCCCGAGCATAAAAGAGCTGCCTACATCGGCAGAGTGTTCCAAGATCCCATGATGGGTACCGCCCCCATCATGCAGCTCGAGGAAAACCTCGCTCTTGCAATGCGGCGCGGTAAGCACCGCGGTCTGCGCTGGGGTGTAACGAATGCCGAGCGTGAGCAGTACCGCGAGATGCTCAAGTCCCTCGGTCTCGGTCTTGAAGACAGGCTAACGGCAAAGGTCGGTCTGCTCTCGGGCGGTCAGCGTCAGGCGTTGACGCTGCTCATGGCGTCGCTGCAAAAGCCCAAGCTGCTTTTGCTCGACGAACACACTGCGGCACTTGACCCTGCTACGGCGGCAAAGGTTCTCGAGCTCTCCGACAGGATAATCCGAGAAAATAACCTGACCGCGATGATGATAACCCACAACATGAAGGATGCTATCCAGCATGGCACTCGCCTTATTATGATGCACGAGGGTCGAATAATTCTCGATGTTGAGGGTGAGGAAAAGAATAAGCTCACAAAGCACGAACTCATGGACAAGTTTGCGCAGATCGCAGGCACACAGATAGAATCCGATCAAATACTGCTCTCCTGACAGTTATATAAAAAAGCATACTCCAAATGCTAACGCCACATAAGGAAGTAATTTGAAAACACATCAAATACAAACTTTATGAGCGCTGCAAAGGCAAAAAAAAGACAGAGTATAAGGCAAGAATGCTTTTTACTCTGTCTTTCTTTATGTCA
>SAMEA3663235__coassemble_878_pt1 | contig 9416 bp, 10 predicted proteins | sample SAMEA3663235__metabat2_low_PE_005 | metagenome-assembled genome bin SAMEA3663235 (sample SAMEA3663235) | pig gut metagenome | biome: pig gut; feature: pig-associated habitat; material: faeces | place: China | collected 2013
GTGTGCTTGCCGGAATCCTTCACCGCCTGTCTGAATTCGCGGTCAAGCGTCAACAGCTGTGACTTGTAGGCTGTAAATCTTGCCGTATACTCCTCTGCGCTGGCTTCATCCAATCTACACAGCTCATTGCATATTGCCTCTGAGATCTTGATTGCATTGAGCGGAGATGTCCACACATGCTCGTCAAGCTCGACTTCCTCCCCGTGCTCATGCTCGGCGGCATATATACCCTCGTGCGATTCCTCAACGGCATCTACGCAGTCCATCATATGAATAATGTTGAGCTCCGGCGTTATGAGTGAATCTACCCACTGCTCCGACTCGCCGCCGTTGCAAATGAATAAGTCGCATTGCCGTATCCTTATCATATCCTTTGGCGTCGGCTCATAGGAATGAACCTCCGAGCCGGGCTTTATCAGCAGCGTAAGCTCGGCATTGTCGCCGACAATTTCCCGTACAAAATCGTAGGCGGGAAAGCTCGTGCAGACGATTTGCAGCTTTGATTCGTCATACACAGGCTCGGGCTCTGCATTACAGCCGCACAGGAGCAGGCACAGTGCAAGTATTATTACGGATAGTCTCTTCATTTTGACCTCCCTGCGCAAGCGGCACAGCGGCCGTAAAGCATACTCTTTTCATCGTCAATGACAAAGCCGGTGGTCTTTGCCAATGCGTCGCAGGCGGCGTTATCGAGGTGTATAAGCAGGCCGCAGTCAATACATTTAATATGCAGATGCTCGCTGCAGCAGCTCCTGCCCGCAAGCTGATACACGGCACTCGTTGTCCCCTCGCGGGTAAACCTGCGTACAAGCCCATCATCGCAGAGCTTTTTGATAAGTCTGTATGCAGTGCTTTTCCCCGGGGCCTCATCGCCCATTGCAGATAATATCTCGTCTATAGTAAGATGCTCATGCTCGTTTTCTTCCAAAAACCTGAGCAGTGCGGCCTTTTGTTGTGTGTGATAGCTCGTTCTCATAGCTCCTCCAATTTGAGAAACTTTCTCATTTTTGCCTGCTTAGAATAAACTATTCTGCCAACTTTGTCAAGCTCATCAAAAAAAGCAGACGGTATCCCATCTGCTTAATTTAGCAAAACTGCGGCGGCGGTTCCTAAGAGCGTCAGCTCCTCGCCGGTTATAAATTCAAATTTTCGTCCGAGCTTAGCTCCGGCATAATTTGCCATGTGCTCTTTAAGCATCGGTCTGAACTGTGCGCTCTTTTTAAACAGTGAGCCGTCAGCCGAAATGCACACGGGCCTCTCCCTGCCCTCGCCCGTTAAATGTAAAATCGCCGACAGATTACAACACATACAGCGCGCCGCACGGTCAAACAGCTCTCGTATTATGTAAACCGCAGTGCTTCTGTCCGCTTCCGAAAAGCATTCCGGCAGCTTGCCTGTGCCCCATGAGTCCGCGGTGGGCGTATCGAGCCTGTCGAGGTTAAATATGTATTCCGACGCTTGCTCCGAAAGCAGTCCTTCCCTCGCCGCGCCTTGCAGCGTATAGCGGCAGACCTCGCCCAGATATGCGCCGGAGCAGAGCTTTTCGCCGATGTAATGCCCCGTATCGGGCAAAGCTGCATCAAGCTCAAGGTCAAAGTCGCCCCTCGGAAAGCCGTCAAATGAGCCGGATTCAAGATTTATGAGCATTTTTTCACTGCTTATCGAGCAGAGCTTGCCAATTTTCTCTTCCGGCAGCATGCAGCAGGTGTTTACACCTGTGCCTGCGACCATACCGATAAATCCGCCGTATTTTTCCTTGTCCGGTAGCGCAGAGCCGCCTAAGAGTGTCGCCGGAGTGTCGTTGAGTACAACGATTTTCTTTTTGCCGAGTCCCCGGAGCTCAAGCTCCGCATTGAGGTCGGCCCCAAGCAGGCGTCCCTCCGCACCTATGAGCTTTACCTGCTTTGTTAAGCTAAGCACTCTGCCGTCGATATCCGGAGTGACCTCGGCAGGATAGGAAAAGCAAAAGCCTATCAAATCCGTTTGACTCAAAAGCGGCTCAATACCGTCTGCGGTTCGGGCTATAAACTCTTGCCACTCAGCAGGCTTGGTCGTTCCCGGCATCTGACTGCGCTCAAGCTTTTCGAGCCGACATCCCGATTCCTCAAAACTCACAAGCGCGGTACGGTAATTCGTGCCGCCGGCATCGATGACCGCAGCCTTTCGGTTTTGCGGCACCTGCGCCTCGCCGCGCAGATAAGTCGGTATCATGGGTACAAGCTCTTGCTTTTTGTCAAGTCCTCGCCTCATGCACCCGTAAAACGCCTTGCTGTATTGCTCAAGCCCGACACGGTCGGCGTTCATACCGTGGCGCATCAAAAATTCTCTTACTTCTTTCATCTCATATAAAAAATCGGCGGCAGTGCCGCCGATTTATAAAGCATTAATTACTCCTGCTGGGTGGGTACTTCCTTAACGGACTGAATAACGCCCTCTGCAAGACCTGCAATGCCCTGGATCTCGCTGGGGATGATGATCTTGGTGGCTCTGCCGTTGGCTGCCGCGGTGAATGCCTCAAGAGCCTTGATCTTCAGGACGCCCTCACCGGGAGCTGCCTCGTTGATAAGACGGATACCCTCTGCGGTAGCGGTCTGAACCTTGAGGATAGCCTCTGCCTGGCCTTCTGCTTCAAGGATCTGCTGCTGCTTCTTAGCGTCTGCACGCAGAATGGCAGATTCCTTTTCGCCCTCTGCCTCGAGGATGGCGGCTCGCTTTTCACCCTCTGCGCGGAGGATGGCTTCACGGCGTTCACGCTCTGCCTTCATCTGCTTTTCCATTGCAGACTGAATCTCTCTGGGCGGCAGAATGTTCTTAAGCTCAACGCGGTTTACCTTGATGCCCCAAGGATCGGTGGCTTCGTCAAGGATATTGCGCATCTTTGCGTTTATGATATCACGGCTGGTGAGGCACTGGTCAAGCTCAAGGTCGCCGATGATGTTACGCAATGTGGTCGCCGACAGGTTCTCAATAGCTACCATGGGATGCTCGATGCCGTAGGTGTACAGCTTCGGGTCGGTTATCTGGAAATAGATGACCGTGTCGATCTGCATGGTGACATTATCCTTGGTGATAACGGGCTGCGGGGGGAAGTCTGCTACCTGCTCCTTGAGGGAGATGGTCTTTGCAACTCTCTCAAAGAAGGGGATCTTGAGGTGGATGCCGGTGCCCCATGTTGCCTGGTACTTGCCGACACGCTCAATTATCATGACCTTGCTCTGCTGAACGATACGTATGTTTCTCACAATGATGAGAAGCGCAAGGATCGCAATTATGCACCCAATAATAAAATCCATATTCTATCCTCCGTTTTTAAGCCTCGGGGGCTGTTTTTGATACTATGAGCTTTACGCCTTCAATGCGTATTGCCTTGACTAACTCGCCCTCGCCGATCACTTCGTCATCGGCACTTCTGGCGGTCCATGTCTTGCCTTCAACATACACAGCACCTGTGCCCGAAATATTATCGACCGTTTCGACCACGCGGCACTCCTTGCCGATTATCATATCTGCATTTGTCGGCTCGACCTTGTTGTTGATGTACTTCTTGACAAGCGGTCTTGTGAAGTACAGTGTGACTGCCGAAACGATGATAAACACCGCTATCTGGAGCCAAAGCTCGGCGCCGAGCATTGCAGTTACCATTGCAAACAGTGCGCCGACGGCAAACCAGATAGAAGCAATACCCACGGTCACCGCTTCGATTATGAGGAACACTACCATTGCGATTATCCAAATTGTTGTCATAGACATCTCCGCAAATGCCGGCATGATCCATACCTCCATCCTTTATATTCTGCTTATAATTGTATTATATTATCACAAATTTATCAATAGGAAACTATAACATTTATTACTTTTTTACAAGCTAAAATTCAGCACTTTCACACTTTACAATTTTGATGTGATGATGTACAATGTAGCAAAATGAATTGATAAAATGCCGCTTTTGGAGGAAATAGATTTATGAACAAGCTTAACAGAAAACCCCGCAACATTGATATGTACAAGGCTATTCTTACCCTCAACACCGTTGAGGAATGTATGGCATTTTTTGACGACCTGTGCACCGTGACCGAAATTCAGGCAATGGAGCAGCGTTATCAGGTCGCCGTATGTCTCTCGAAGGGCATGATTTATAACGACATTCTTGCCGAGACCGGTGCGTCCAGCGCGACCATAAGCCGCGTTAACCGTTCGCTTCAGTACGGTAAGGACGGCTACGAGATAGTTTTTAACCGTCTCAGAGAGCAGGAAGAGAAATGAGTTCGGCATACGGTCCTTTGGCAGCATGGTACGACAAGCTTACGCTTGATGTGCCGTATGAGGATTTTTTGTGCTTCTACGAGCGTGAATTTTCCGCCGATGGCGGAGAGTTTCATACAATACTCGATTTTTGCTGCGGAACAGGCACTCTTACATGGCTGATGGCAGAGCGGGGCTATGAAATGATTGCCTCCGACGCATCACCGGATATGCTTATGCAGGCAAGCTGCAAGGCGGCGGAGGTTAGTATTCCGCCGCTGTTCCTATGTCAGGAGGCATCCGGGCTCGACCTGTACGGCACGGTCGATGCCGCCGTTTGCTCGCTCGACGGCATGGATTATATTCCGCCCGAGGAGCTTAACGAGGTTTTTCGCAGGCTGCATCTGTTTATTCGCCCCAACGGACTTTTAATATTCGATATTCGCAAGCCGGAGTGGTTTCGCAGCATAGACGGCGAGGTTTTCGTTGACGAGACCGAGGATATGCTCTGTCTCTGGCGGGCCGATTTTGACGAGGGCGAGGGATTCATGTGCTACGGCATGGACATTTTCTCAAAAACCGGCAAGCTTTGGCGGCGTGAGAGTGAGGAGCATATCGAATACGCCCACGAGCCGCAGATGCTTGAAAAACTGCTTACCGACAACGGCTTTGTTAACATTAAGCTTTGCACAGAATGCCCGCAGGGAAATGACGGCAGGCTTTTTGTTGTAGCGAAAAACACAGCACATTAAATTGTGTTTGACTTCATATATTGAGGTAGTAATATGGATAGGATTTTAAGAGCAACAGCCGCTGACGGCTATATAAAAATGTCCGCTATATCCGCACAGGCTACGGTTCAGCGCGCCAAGGAAATTCACAACTGCACACCGACTACGGCGGCGGCACTCGGTCGCACGCTTTGCGCAGCCTCCATGCTGGGCAACCTCCTCAAGGAGGATAAAGGCAGTCTCACAATCCGCATTAACGGCGGAGGTCCTATCGGCAGTATTATCGCCGTATCCGATTCCGAGGGCTATGTGCGCGGCTATGTCACGAACCCCGCAGTTGACCTTCCCCTGCGGTCTGACGGCAAGCTCAATGTCGGCGGTGCAGTCGGCAGAGACGGTATGCTCACCGTGAGCCGTGATATCGGTCTCAGAGAGCCGTATATCGGTTCAACTCAACTCGTTTCCGGCGAGATTGCCGAGGATTTGACCGCATACATGCTGGAAAGTGAGCAGGTTCCATCTGCTTGCGGTCTCGGTGTGCTTATCGACACCGATTTGAGCGTTAAAGCAGCAGGCGGCTTTATTGTCCAGCTCATGCCGGGCGCACCTGATGAGTATATAGATGTTCTTGAGAACAACATTTTCATGATGGATCAGCTTACGACCATTCTTGCCGAGGACGGCCTTGAGGCTGTGTTTGAGCAGGTGCTCAAGAGTCTGCCCTACCACATTGTCGATGAGGACGAGGTCGGCTATCGCTGCTATTGCAGCCGCGAGCGAGTTGCCGATGCCATTCTCGGTGTGGGCGCAGATGAGCTTGAAAGCATGATAAACGAGGGTAAGCCTGTCGAGGTTAGCTGTCAGTTCTGCGACACGGTTTATTCCTTCGCCCCCGACGAGCTTCGCAAGCTGCTTGACGATGCCAAAAAAGCGTAAAAAGTTGAAATTTGAGGTTGACAATCGTCTAAAGCTTTAGTATAATGAACAAGCCGCTGAATGAGGGAGCATAGCTCAGCTGGTTAGAGCACCTGCCTTACAAGCAGGGGGTCACTGGTTCGAGTCCAGTTGTTCCCACCATTTCCAGCATATGCCTCTGTAGCTCAGTAGGTAGAGCAGCGGACTGAAAATCCGCGTGTCGTTGGTTCAACTCCGACCGGAGGCACCATTTTGCGGGCATAGCTCATCCGGTAGAGCGCCACCTTGCCAAGGTGGAGGTAGCGAGTTCGAGTCTCGTTGCCCGCTCCAAAAAAAAGGTTTGCAGGCTTAAAAGGCCTGCAAACTTATATGGCGTCATAGCCAAGTGGTAAGGCAGCGGACTGCAAATCCGCGATTCCCCGGTTCAAATCCGGGTGACGCCTCCAATAAATCCTCATTCTATCGAATGGGGATTTTAACTTTTTATATTCACTAATAAACAATCCTGCACAGTTATGCAGGATTGTTTTACATTGCAATTTCTTTCGGCATGATTTCGCGGTCCTTCAGTTTTCCGAGCTTATAGCCCTCCTCACACACGACCATATAATAGGCATTTGCTATGAGGATAATATTCACCCATGCTCCGCGCACGCCCATCAGCGATACCGCGATGTAGCTTACTGCCGCGCCAAAGCTGAACGCAAGATGCCTGTACTGCCCTATGTTTTTGTTGTTTTTCATTTTATCGCCTCTAATAACGCTCTTCAGTATAACACTACTTTTTGTTTATTCAAGGCTAAAAATCGTCAATTTTCAAATAATCTTGATTGCTTTTTAAGGCAGTGGTAGAATACCCCAGAGGTGATACTATGTACGAACTTATTCAGGTTGCAAATAATTCATATTATGTAAACTGCCCTGCAAAAATCGGTGTATATCGCTGCGCGGATAACGGTGTATATCTCATTGACAGCGGCAACGACAAGGACGCCGGTCGCAAGGTACGCCGTGTGCTTGAGGCCGAGGAATGGCATATTAAGGCGATACTGAATACACACTCGCACGCAGATCACACCGGCGGCAACAGGTATTTTCAGCAGAACACCGGCTGCAAGATATTTGCCCCCGGTATCGAGGCCTGCATAGCCAATCACCCCATACTTGAGCCGGCATTATTATACGGAGGAGCACCGGCAAAGCAGCTTAGGCATAAGTTTCTGATGGCACAGGAGTCGGTTTGCTTTAACATAAGTTCCCCCGATTTCCCCTCGGACATCGAGGTCATTCCCCTGAACGGGCATTGTTTTGACATGGTTGGCTATCGCACACCGGATGATGTTGTGTTTCTTGCCGACTGTGTTTCAAGCTCTGCGACGCTTGAAAAGTACAAAATCGCTTATCTGTACGATGTGCAGGCATATCTGAATACGCTCGACTTCGTCGATACGCTGAGTGCAAAGGTCTTTGTCCCCTCTCACGCAGAGCCGGTTGAGGATATTCACGTGCTTACCAAGCTCAACCGCGACGCCGTGCATGAGGTTGCTGAGAAGCTTCTTTCCGTCTGCGCCACACCTACTGATTTTGAAACGATATTGCAGTACATATTCAACGATTACGGGCTTACACTCAATTTTGAGCAGTACGCGCTTATAGGCAGCACGCTGCGCTCATACCTGAGCTGGCTGCTTGACGACGGCAGGCTTTCCGTTTCGTTTGAGGATAATATGCTTCTTTGGAAAACCGTGTAACGGGGTGAAGCGAATGGAACTTACACCAATACATTTTTTAATCGTCTGCCCCCTTGTTTTTCTCGCCGGATACATTGACGCAGTTGCCGGTGGCGGCGGACTTATATCCTTGCCGGCATATCTCATATCCGGTCTGCCCCCTCATTTTGCGATAGCGACAAATAAGCTCAGCTCCGCAATGGGCACGACACTTACCACAGTCCGCTATGCCAAGGACGGCTTCATACCTTGGAAGCAGGCAATTATCTGTGCAGTTTTCGCACTTATCGGCTCTGCCTGCGGCGCCGAGCTTGCGCTCATGCTTAATGCGGATGTGTTTAAGATTTTGATGCTGTTTATATTGCCGTTGACAGCAATATATGTATTTAAGAGCAAGGCTCTTGTATGCGATAAACCGCCGCTTTCATTTGCGAAAACGACGGTTTTGAGCTGTATCATTGCGCTCGTTATCGGTGCGTATGACGGCTTCTACGGTCCGGGTACGGGAACATTTCTCATTTTGCTGTTAACGGCGGCAGCGCATATGCCGCTGACAAATGCAAACGGTATCGCCAAGGTCATAAATCTTTCCACTAACCTTGCGGCAATGACGGTTTTTATATTCAGTTCAAAGGTTCTGTATCCGCTCGGCCTCTCCGCCGGTCTTTTTTCCGTAGCAGGAAACTTCCTCGGCTCAAGCCGCTTTGAAAAGGGCGGCGGCAGATCCGTTAAGCCTGTCATGATACTTGTACTCAGCGTATTTTTTGTAAAGGTCTTATATGAAGTCATTGTAAAATAAAAGAGAGTGCAAAAGCACTCTCTTTTATTTTACAAAATAGTTCAGGTAGAGCATAACCATGGAAACAAACACAGCCACAACGGTTATCGGTACCATGAACTTACAGTATTTGCCCCAGCCTATCTTATGACCGGACTTATTTGCCGCTGCCACACCAACAACATTTGCCGAAGCGCCTATCGGAGTTGCACTGCCGCCAAGGTCGGTACCCATAGCCAGGGTCCATGCAAACACATCAAGGTCAAAGCCTGTCGTTGCGGCAAGGCTCCTTATGACCGGTATCATCGTTGCGGCAAAGGGTATATTATCCACCAATGCACTCGCAATTGCTGACAGCCAGAGGATTATCACCATAATGACCACCGGCTCACCGCCGGAGATGCTGCCTATAATGCCTGCTATCATTTCCAGCACACCGGTTATCTCCAGTCCGCCGACGACAATGAACAGCCCGACGAAGAACAGCAGCGTCTTATAGTCCACCTTCTTGAGAAGTGTTCCGGCATTTTTCACATGAGTAAACAATGTTATGAGTGCAACAAACACGCCTATCGTTGCAACAGTCAGTCCTGTTGTCGCATGGGTCACAAGCAGAACAACTGAGACTGCAAAAATAATGCAGCTTGAAATGAATTTGCCCTTGTCGGTTATCGCCTCTCTCGGCTCGATAATCGTAATCTCGCTCAGCGAAGCCGTCTGTTTTTTGATGGACTTACCGAACACCAGACAAAAGTAAGCGACAGTAAAAACCATTGCCACCAGGGCGATCACACCGGTGTTCATCAGAAAATCGCTGAAGCTGTAGCCTAAGGAGGTACCGATTATAATATTCGGTGGATCTCCGCACATCGTTGAGCTGCCGCCGAGGTTTGCGCAGAATATCTCGGCAAGGATGAACGAGATCGGGTCAAAGCGCAGAAGTCTTGCAAGCTCAATTGTAACCGCCGCAAGGAACAAAATGACCGTTATGCTGTCGATAAACATTGACAGCACTGCCGA
>SAMEA3663235__coassemble_904_pt1 | contig 9278 bp, 6 predicted proteins | sample SAMEA3663235__metabat2_low_PE_005 | metagenome-assembled genome bin SAMEA3663235 (sample SAMEA3663235) | pig gut metagenome | biome: pig gut; feature: pig-associated habitat; material: faeces | place: China | collected 2013
TCCCGAGCTTCTTCTCGGGCTTGACACGGGCGCGCTTATTTTCATAGGCATCGGCGCAGCGGTGCAGGTTTTGTTCATCGTGCTGTTTGTCATGTGCATTTTCAACGAAAAGCTCGTGCTCAGCGTCTGCAAATTCTCCCTCAAGCTCTGCCACCGTCTGAAGTTCATCAAGGACTATGAAGGGGATCTCTTAAAACTGACGGACATGATAAAGCAGTACAAGGAGTGCGGTACCCTGCTTCGGCACAAAACCGTACTGCTCATCAAGGTGTTTTTCCACAATCTTATGCAGCGGCTTTCCGTAATAATGGTCGCCGTGTGCGTATTTATCGGCGTCGGCGGTGCGCCCTCGAGGGCATTCGAGGCATTTTCCGTGCAGGCCTTCGCAGTGCTCGGCTCGAACGCCGTCCCCGTGCCCGGTGCGGTGGGAGTTGTTGATTACATCTTCTTAAACGGCTTTCAGCACCTCGTTTGCGACCCCGTCAGCGTTGAGCTTTTGAGCCGGGGGCTTTCCTTCTATTGCAACCTCGTGCTCTGCGGTATACTCGTATTTATTGACTTCCTCAGAATAAATTCAAAAAACAGGAATGAATCATAATGTCCAAAAGAACAATGACCTTAGGCCTTAAATATTGCTACACCAAAATAGGCAAACCTACCCGCTGCATTATCACCAATCCGCTGCTGACCGCAATCGTCGGCGCATATATGGACACCAAGAGCTCTGCAAGGCGAATTGACGGCTTTGTTCGCCGCAACAAAATCGATATGAGCGACTATGTTAACGACAAATACCGTTGCTTCAACGACTTTTTCACCCGCAGGCTCAAGCCCGGGGCAAGGCCCATTGACACAAACCCCGATACGCTTATCTCCCCCTGTGACGGCTACCTCTCGGCTTACAGGATAAGCGGAGACTCGGAGTTTGCGATAAAAGACAGCTATTACAATGTTGAGGATCTTGTCGGAGGCGATGAGATTGCCTCGGAGTATTTAAAAGGCACCTGTCTCGTGCTGAGGCTCGGCGTTGAGAACTACCACCGCTACTGCTACATAGATAATGGCTTCAAAAGTCGCAACTACCACATCAAGGGCCGCTATCATCCCGTGCAGCCCATCGTTGTACGCAAGCATCCGGTGTTCAAGCAGAACACCCGCGAATACTGCCTGCTGGAGACCGAAAACTTCGGCACGGTGACCCAGATCGAGGTCGGTGCCTGCATGGTGGGCAAGATAAACAACCACCATGAAGCAGGCGTTACCCACCGTGGCAGTGAAAAGGGTATGTTCCTTTTCGGCGGTTCGACGATAGTTCTGCTGTTCAAGGAGGGTGTGCTCGACATTCCCGACGATGTATTTGCCGCCACCGCAAAGGGGCAGGAGGCAATCGTCAAATACGGCGAAGCAATCGCCAGAAAAGCAACATAACCGGAAAAATCCTCGGTAATACTTTGTGTATTACCGAGGATTTTTAGATTTATTAGATTTATTTAAAAAGCTCCGTGCCGCGGGTCTTTTTTACAAAGCGTTCAAGCTTTTTCTGCTCAAGTCTCCAATATATGCTGCGGACAAAGGGGAACACCGTCATGAGCACTCTGCTGACACCGAACAGGAAGCAGGGAGATATCTTCTTCTTGCCCTTTTCGATTCCTTTGACCATCTTCTTTGCAACGACGCAGGGATTCTGCACCGGGAAGGGCTTTTCGAACTTCACGCCGTCGGCTGCGACCTTGAAGAAGTTCGTGTCGGTAGCAACCGGATACAGGCAGGTCAGCTTCATATTCTTGGGCATTTCGAGGCGGATGCCCTCCTGGAAGCCCTGAAGGCCGAACTTGGAGGCCGAGTACAGCGCATAGCCGGGCATTGCCATTGTGCCTATCGCGGAAACGGTGTAGGCAAGATGACCGTCACGGCCGTTAAGATGATGCAGGTATTTTACATAGGTGTATGCCGGTCCGAGCGTGTTAGTGTCGAAGATGCTCTTGAGTCTGCCCCAATCCTCGTAGTCATAGAGCTCGTAGTAGGGGAAACCTGCGTTGTTGTAATAGATGTCGATCTTGTCAAACAGCTCCTCAGCCTTTGCAAAGATGGAATCGATGCCCTCTTTGCTGCTGATGTCGGCATTAAAGGGAATGACATTGGGAGCAAAGTCCTCAAGTCTTTCGACAGCATGACGGGAAACCGCAAGAATAGTGTTGCCCTTGCCCTTTGCAAGGAGCTTAAGAACCTCAAGGCCTATGCCGCTGGATGCGCCGGTAAGTACGATCTTTTTGTTGTCAATCATCTTTTTACCTCACTTAATTTTCATCACGGTGTCGTATGCGCTGTGGGTAGCGTCGGCTATCGTGCCGCTCTTTTTTGCATCTCCCACGGTTACGACCTTGTGTATTCCGCAGCCGACAAGCTTTGTGACCATGTCGTTAACGGGTCTTACGCCGAGGGAAAGGACTACATTATCCGCCTCAAGTGCGCTCTTTGCACCGGTCTTGACATTCTCTACGAGCACCTTGCCCGGCTCGATGCCGACAAGCTTTGTGCCGGTCATAAACTTTGTGCCGAAGGGCTTGATACGCTCCATTTCATCATCGACGAGCTGGAACCATGCACCGGGTGCGACCTCCGGAGCCATCTCAATGACGGTGACCTCGCAGCCGGCGTCGTTGAGGAATTCCGTTACCTCAAGACCGGTGATGCCGGAACCTACAACAACGACCTTCTTATTCTCTATCTTCTTTTCGCCCATGATAATTTCGGGAGCGAGAACGACGGTGTCAAGGTCTATGCCGGGTATGGACTTGGGACGGATGGGAGTGCCGCCGGTGGCAACCACCACCGCGTAGGGCTTCATTTCCGCAATCTGCTCTGCGGTCATATCGCAGCCGAGTTTGACCTCTCCGCCGAGCTTTGCGACATTGGTCATGAGATCCTCGATAGCCCAATACAGCTTGCCCTTGAGGTGGCAGGTCGATGCGGTGATGACCTGACCGCCGGGCTTTTCGTCCTTCTCGATAACGGTGACCTTAAAGCCTCGATGCAGCAGAGTGTGGGCCGCCGTAAGTCCCGCAGGACCTGCACCGATGACGACAATGTGTCTGCCCTCGCCGTCCTGAGGCATATTGAAAAATTCTTCCTCTCTGCCCATACTCATGTTCAGTGCGCACTCGCCGGCTTTGCCGACCCATGCGTTTGTCATGAATGAACGGATGCAGTTAAGGCAGCCTATGCAGCGGCGTATCTCATTGGAGCGGCCCTCCTCCGCTTTCTTGACCCAGTGGGGATCGCAAATGAAGGTGCGGGCGGAGGCGACAAAGTCCTGGCAGCCCTCCTGAAGCTGCTGTTCTGCCTGCTCGGGAGTGCGGATAACGCTTGCGCCGGCAACCGGGATGCTTACGACGCTCTTTATCTCCTTTGCCAGATACTTTCTCCAGCCCGGCTCAAAGGAGGTCGGCTCAAGCCAGTAGCTGTACGCGTCGTAGCAGGCGGAGGTGACATTTATTGCGTCAACGCCCAGCTCCTCGAGACGCTTTGCTATTCTCTTGCCGGTCTCGATGGTGTAGCCCTTGCCGGGCATACCGATCTTTTCATACATCTCATCGGCGGTCAGACGCACCATGAGGGGGTAGTCTCTGCCGCACTCGGCACGGATGCCGTCTATTATCTCGGTGATGAAGCGCATACGGTTTTCAAAGCTGCCGCCGTATTCGTCCTCGCGCTTATTGGTGTTCGGGGACAAAAACTGCTGAATGATATAGCCGTGACCGCCGTGCAGCTCAACAAGATCGACGCCTGCCTTCTTGCAGCGCACCGCAGCATTGATAAAATCGTTTATAAGATGCTTGACCTCGCGGCGGCTCATCTGGCGAATGCGCATTGCGCCGTGGTTTGCAAGCTCACCCTTGTAGGGTGCCTGTACGGGCCAAAGCAGTGCCTTCTTTTCAAGCTTATCAAGAATGGGAGTGCATTTATAGATGCTGTCAAGCACCTTGGGAAAGCGGTCAACGATGGGAATTACCATGGGCAGAGAGTGAATGGAGCTGGAATAGCCCTGTCTGCCGGGATGATGGAGCTGGATACCCAGCTTTGCACCGTGCCTGTGTATTCTCTCGGCAAACTCACGCATGGGCTCGATATGGTAATCGTGGCTCATTGCAAGCTGAGTGTAAGTAGATGCTGCGCAGTCATCGTTTACACGGGTAATGCCGGGGATGATGAGACCGACGCCGCCCTTTGCGCGTTCCTCGTAATATGCCATCAGCTTTTCGGTGGGCTTGCCGTTTGCCTGACCGAGGCTGACCTCCGCCGCAGACATGATGGTGCGGTTTTTCACTGTCATGGTACCGATGTTCATCGGTGACAGCAGCATTTCATAGCTCATGATGATACATCCTTTCTTATATACACACTAATATTTATCATACAAATCTTCCTTATATGTAGATAATAAAATCACAAGCAAAATCCGTCAATAAACGACCGAAAAATCTATATTTTTAATAATTTGGACTTTATAATTCTGACAACTGATTCTGCAGTTTCGTTTGACATAGTAAACAAAATGTGATAAATTGTACATAAGATTTGTACACTTGTCCAAAGGTGATGAAAATGTCTATTTTTACCTCAAAAAACACAGAAGCGATAGTAAACTCAGCTTTGGAGCTGTTTAAGCGCAACGGCTATGTAAATGTTTCCGTCAGCGACATCTGCCGCGCTGCCTCCGTCCCCCGCTCCTCGTTTTACAGCATTTTCGCCGGCAAGGAGGAAATAGTCACTTATCTTCTGCGCAATCTCAAGGACGATTATCAGTCCGTTTTCTCCGAATTTCTAAATGCAAAAAACGACCTTGACCGAATTTGGCTTTTGTACGACCGCTATCTGACTCTCGCCATGGAGTTCGGTCCGGATCTTACAGGCACGCTGTTTTCGCTCGAGCTGCAAAAGCCCGTAGGCGTATTCGAGTTCTTCGATGCCTTTAACGACTGGTTTGTCAAGCTCATTCGCAACTGTCAGGAGGCCGGACTTATCCGCAACAAAAATCGCCCCGAGGACATTGTCGTGCTGGGCGTCAGGATCGCAGTTGGTGCTGCCTACGAATGGTGTCTCACCGGCGGCAGCTTTGATCTGCGCGAGGTCGCGCTGGCAGAGCATGAGATACTCTATGATGTTCCGCCGGAATACCGGCGCAGGAAAAACGAAAAGTAATAAAGCGAAAAATCGGCAAGCCGTCAGTCAAACGGCTTGCCGATTAGAATTTATTTGATTTACTTCATGTATTCGCTCAGGTCGAGATATTCGCCGAGCTTGTAGTCCATTTCGACGGGCTTAAAGCCAAGGAACATTCCCGGAGTGAAGGTAAGCTCGCCGACATATACTCTGCCGTCAACCTCGTAGAAGTCGATGCGCACCAAGGGGAAGTCTTTTGAAAGGATCCTGCAAAGTCTGATCATTTCATTGAGCTTTGTGGGCTTCTTCGGATGTGCAGCCGTATTTTTGCCCTTACGCATAACGGGTATGCACTCCCACTCCATGTCAACGAAGGTTCTGGTCTGAGCCTTTGCGTTGCGGTTGCTTACGACGAGCGCAAACCGAGGCTCGCCGTTGCAGCAGTAGAACTTATAGTCGTCAACGCTGCCGCCCTCTTCGGCTTCAAGAAGCTCCTCTATTACGATCTTGGGTTCGATCCTCTCATCCGTTATGCACATATTCTGATAGTAATAGGTGCGCCAAGGATAAAGCCATGTGGTCATCATGACCTTGAGGTGGTCAATGCAGTGAGTGTCTTTATCTTTTACGAGAATTACCTCGTCGCTGCCCCAGCCGCCGTTTGACTTTGCAACAAATTTATTCGGCAATGCGTCAAAATCCACCTGAGACACGTCGTCGTATGCGCCCAAAAGCGGAACGACATACTGTTCGCCGACCTGGGATGCAATGTATTCCTTTGCTCTGTATTTATCGGCGGCGATGCTTATGATCGGATTCTTGTAGTTAAGAGCCAGCCAGATGATTTTTTCGTTAAAGCTCTTGGGATTGTCCAAATCGGGCAGATATTCGAGCTGGGCATATGCCTTCTGCATGCAGTACATACGCTGCATGGGAACAGTAATCTTCGACTCCATCATATAGGCTTCTTTGGGGGTGAGAGGATCGAAGTAGTCCTTAGTGCTCTGAATAAGCTTATCCGGCAGACGGATCATTTCGCCGTACTTCTTATCCCATTCAAACGGCTCAAAGGAAAGCAGTGCGCCGCCGGAATAGAAGGTCATTTCGCCGACATACACACGGTCGCCCAAATCGTAGAAGTCAACGCGTACAAAGGGGAACGGTGCGGAAAGCTTTGCGGCAATCTCTTTCATCTTTTCGAAGTTTTTGGGCTTGACATGAGGCGTTTTAACATGAGGGTGACCGCCGTAAGTTATGGGCAGGGGGTTAAAATCTGCGTCGTAGAAGTCAAAGGTCGTGGGCTTTTTCTTGTCCTGACGGTCAGTTGCGATAAACAGGCTGTCCACCCTGCCGTTAAAGCAGAAAAACTTGTAGTCGTAAACCTGTTCGTTAGACTGCTCGATGTATTCTTCGGCAAATATAATGGGGGGCATATTCTTGTAGCCCCAGTTGAGGGTCTGGTAGTAGGAATTACGATAAGGCTTGATCCAGCGGGCAAACTGGTGTCTGGTTGCTCTTTGTCTGAGCTCTTCCTTGTTTTTGACGATATTCAGATATCCGCTGCTCCAGTTGACTTTAAGCACAAATCTCTCGGGCAGCTCGTCAAAATTGATCTGACCTGCGTTCGTCCAGCTCTTTATCGTGGGGACAACATACTCTTCGCCGACCATTTTGGAAACATAGTCTTTGACGGCATATTTATCGCAGCACTTGGTGATCAGCGGCTCCTGATAGTACAGCTTCATCCACATCAGCTTTTCATTAAATGTCTGCGGATCTCTGAAGTTTATTTTATAGCCGTGCTGCTTTTCGAATATCTTAGCAAGAAGCGCTTCCTTACGCTCATCCGTAAAGATACCCTCTTTTTCCATGCGATAATTCATTTTCTTCGCTTTGACCGTAGCATAGCTGTTTTTCCTGATGTTCTTATAAAAGTAACGGTCCACCAAGTAGCGTCTGAGCATTTGGAAGGTATCCGTCATTTTAAAGCGGGCATATTCTTCCTTAGTGAAAAACAGACTCCGTATAAATCGTTTTATCCTCTTCTTGATCTTTACCCACAATTTCATTTGCTTTTCCTCGTAAAAATATTTTTTATTGCGTAAAAACTATACTTTGTTAGGCGCAAAACTCATGTTATCATAACGCAAAACAATTTTCAAGGCGATTTGTTGCATTTCCGACTTTTTTACATGTTTATCTTGAAGTATCACGAAAAACATTGTACAATGATTTGAGTTTGCGCCGGAGCCGTCCGAGTGCGCCGTGTTGAAAACGAGGTCATGCCGTATGAAAGTAGCTGTAATTTTACTGCGATGGCTGTTAAACTTTATATATTTCTTCATGAAGCTTGCGCCGACCGATGATCGCAAGGTCGTTTTTCTCAGCCGCCAATCGAATACGCCGACGGACGATTTTCTCATGCTCAGGGAAAAGCTTGAGCAAACCAAGCCCGACATAAAAATCGTGATGTTTACCCAACGGGTGGACACCAATTTCAAAAGTATGCTCAGCTTTGGCGTGACAACGCTCAAAAGTATGCGCCAGCTGGCAAGCGCAAGGGTCTGCGTTCTCGATTCGTATTGGCCGGCAGTTTCAATGCTCAGGCACAAAAAGCAGCTTGCCGTCGTTCAGATGTGGCACGCAATGGGCAAAATCAAAAAATCCGGCTATCAGTCGGTGGGAAAAGAATTCGGCAGAAGCAGCATGATCGCACATGAGCTTCGTATGCACCGCAACTATGATGTGATAATTGCCGGCGGCAAAGCGTTTAACCCCTTTTACTGCGCCTCTTTCGGCGTTGACGAGTCGATCCTCTATAACGTTGGACTGCCGAGGATGGATATGCTCCGGGAGAACACCGAAAAATGCCGCAAGCAGTTTTTCGAGGCATATCCCGAGCTTGAGGGCAAAAAGCTCGTTCTTTACGCCCCGACATTTCGCAAGGGGCAGCGTCTTGACCCAAAGCCTTTCGTGGACGCATTTGACTTCAACGGCAAACAGGCGCTCATCATCAAGCGGCATCCTAACCAACTGCTGGAGCATGATTCCCTCGGAAACGCACTCACCTGCGACAAGGTCTCGACCGCAACCGTGCTTTCAGTCTGTGACTGCGTTGTCACGGACTATTCGGCAATAACCATCGAAGCGGCGATCCTGGGAAAACCGGTTTATTTCTACCTTTACGACTATGACGACTATCTGTCCAAAAACGGACTTAACGTGAAGCTCTTTGACGAATTTTCCGATTGCATTTTTAAAGACGCCGAAAAGCTTGTCGAGGCAATAGATAACGGTCACTACGACTTTGACAATTATAATAGATTCTGCGAAAAATACCTGCCCGCTCCCGGTACGAGAGCGACAGATGCGATTTGCGCACTGATCCTAGACTGTATGGAGAGAGACAAACATGATGCAATTAATGAGAGCATTGCTCGCCAAAATCAAATTAGCGGTATTGTGGGTAACGAGAATTCTGTTCGCCCCGAATCACTTTAACATACCCTTTTATAAGAGAATATGGTACGCCGTATTCGGCGGTTACATGGTCGATCAGGTGGCTCTTTACGATTTTCGTCACCAAGATAAGACGCAGTATCTTTCCGAGTTTGACTGGTACCGTTCCCGCCGTATAAACGATCCGTACAGCACCATGCTCAACAACAAGGTCGTTTTTACGCAGATCATTGAGCGTTACTGCTCCACGCCTGAGATCTACTGCGTGAAAAAGGGTAAACATTTTGCCGGCTTTAACGGCAGAGAGCTTCACAACGGCGAGGATATGCTGACTCTGCTTGACGAGGTGGGCGCCTTTGTGGTCAAGCCCGTCGGCGCAGGCAAGGGCAAGGGCATTGAGATTGTAAAGAGCACTGCGGACGGTTATATTTGCAATGACGAGCCTGCCACACGCAGCGAGCTTATCCATATGTTTAACGAAGGCAGGGACAAGCTTTTCTGTGCCTTTGCGCATCAGGCGGAATACCTGGATAATATCTATCCCAATTCCGCAAATACCCTGCGCATGATAGTCCTGCGCAACCCTGAAACCGACAGGCTGGAGCTGTGCTTTGCCGTGCAGCGCATAGGCGCATCGTGGACCGGTGCCGTGGATA
>SAMEA3663235__coassemble_945_pt1 | contig 9078 bp, 8 predicted proteins | sample SAMEA3663235__metabat2_low_PE_005 | metagenome-assembled genome bin SAMEA3663235 (sample SAMEA3663235) | pig gut metagenome | biome: pig gut; feature: pig-associated habitat; material: faeces | place: China | collected 2013
GTTTTCACATATCTGTGGGCAACGCTGACCGCACCGACCTCAACCGTGTTTGCTGTGCTGACTCTTGTCGCCGCCGCAGTATTTGTTATCTCGACAAATCTTATTACAAAACGCTGAGAAAACTTCCTCTGCATCGGCAGAGGATGTTTTTTAGAAAATATCGATAAATTTTTTCTTCGCCTCGGACAGATTTCCTGCGTCTACCCAGCAAAGGTCAAGCTCCCTTACGGGAAGCGGCACGTCAAGCTTGAGCTCAAACAGCTCGCCGTCAATGGCTGCAAACTCCCTTGTAACGCAGGATATGCCGAGGTTTATCCTCGCAAAGTCCACCAAAAGGTCATGACAACCGAGGTCTATCTCGGGGTTTAGCGCAATACCGGAGCGCATGAACTCTTCATCAATGGACCGCCTTGTGTTCGATAGCTTTTCGAGCATGATGAGGGGATACGAGCAAAGCTCCTTTCGCGTGATCGTCTTGCCCTTTAGTTCCGAAAACGCATTACCTGCGATGAAAACATCATGCAGTTCAAGGCATTTTTTGACGGAGAACTTACTTTTGTCAACGGGTGAATTTACAAAGGCAACATCGAGTTTGCCCGCCGATAATAGAGAAAATGCCTCTGTACTCGTGCGATTAACGACTTGAAGACGCACACCGGGATGCAATTCGTTCCATCGCTTGAGATAGGGAAGCAGAAAGTGCCTTGCAACGGTGTCGGCAGCTCCCACGCGCAAAAAACCCTCCTGAAGCCGTTTGAAGCGCTCAATTCGCTCCTCTGCCTCGCAGATCGTGCCTATCGCCGGAGCAATCATCGCGTATAGCTGCCGGGCCTCAACCGACGGCGTCACCGCACGCTTTCCGCGCAGAAAAAGCTGTATTCCAAGCATTGTTTCAAGCTGCTTGACCGATTGACTTACTGCACTTTGCGTGACAAAAAGCTGCCTTGCAGCCTCAGAGAAAGACCGTTTTTCATAAACGGCGGCGAATACACGGTACAGGTCGAGGGAAAAGTTTTCTTTCATATGTAACACCAATAAGAATTGCTAATTAAAATATCAAAAAAATTAACTTGGCTTATGGACTGAATTGTATTATAATGTTGAAGCAAAAGCAAGTGATTTCTCAGAATTTTCTATAATAATCAGCCGACAGGCAGAATGGAGAACAGCAATGGAAAGAACTATCGGAACAGTTGTACGCGGCGTCAGAGCTCCCATCATCCGCGAGGGAGACGATCTTGCTCAGATCGTCACCGAAAGCGTTTTGAACTGCATCGCGGCAGAGAACATAACCATTGGTCATAAGGATGTCATCGGCATTACCGAGTCTATCCTCGCAAGAGCACAGGGCAACTATGCTTCCGTCGGCGACATAGCAGAGGATATCAAGGCAAAGTTCCCGGGCGGTCATGTCGGAGTTATCTTCCCCATACTCAGCAGAAACAGATTTGCCATCTGCCTGCGCGGCATTGCACAGGGCTGCAAGAAGATCACCCTCATGCTCAGCTATCCCTCCGACGAGGTCGGCAATCACCTGTTTGATGTTGATATGCTCGACGAAAAGGGCGTTGACCCCTACGCCGATACTCTCAGCGAGGAAAAATATCGCGAGCTGTTCGGCTATGTTAAGCACCCTTTCACCGGTATGGACTATGTCGCATATTACAAAGAGCTTATTCTAAGCTGCGGCTGCGAATGCGAGATCATTTTCGCAAACAAGGCTGCCGCCATTCTTGACTACACCAAGGATGTTCTGTGCTGCGATATCCACACCAGAGCACGCACCAAGCGTCTGCTGAAGAAAAACGGCGCCGAGACCGTCTACGGCCTTGACGACATTCTAACCGCACCCGTAAACGGCAGCGGATACAACGATTTCTGCGGTCTGCTCGGCTCAAACAAGGCCACAGAGGACACCATTAAGCTGTTTCCGGTAAACTGCCAGGAATTTGTTGAGCGCGTTCAGAAGCTCATTCTTGACAGAACCGGCAAGACCGTTGAGGTCATGATATACGGTGACGGCGCATTCAAAGACCCCGTGGGCAAGATCTGGGAGCTGGCCGACCCCGTGGTTTCTCCGGGCTACACCGCAGGTCTCAGCGGCACTCCCAACGAGCTCAAGCTCAAGTACCTTGCCGACAATGAGTTTGCAAATCTCTCCGGTGATGAGCTGAAGGCGGCAATCTCCGAGAAGATCAAGGAAAAAGACGGCGACCTCAAGGGACAGATGGCTTCCGAGGGCACTACCCCGAGAAGGCTTACCGATCTCATCGGCTCGCTGTGCGACCTGACCTCCGGCAGCGGCGATAAGGGCACCCCAATCATTTACATCCAGGGCTATTTTGATAACTACACCAAGTAAATGCGCTGATAACAGACCGGCTGATATCTTGTATATCGGCCGGTTTTTCATATTTTTGCGATTTCGGCAAATAATAGGTGTATGACAAGTGAGGAACTCATCGTAAAAATGTGCTCGCCGACGCTTATGGGACTGAAAACGGGAAGTATGTTTTCGGCGAAATACCGCTCGGCGGCAAAGGTCAAGGCGGAGCTGCGGCGGTTAAATGAGACGCTTAAACCCAAGGGACTGCTTATAATGCCTCTGCGCTTTACGGAAAACAGGGTGCTGCTGTATGTATGCCGAATGCAGTTGCTTGAAAGTGACCTGTCCAAGCCCAAGGTGAGCTTCATGCTCAAAAAACTGGGATATCCCTGCGAAAGTGCGGAGCACAGCCTGCTGCATCTGATGCGGAGGATGCGCACTTCAGCGGGTTTCCCGCATGAGGTGGGGCTGTTTCTCGGCTATCCGCCTGAGGATGTTCTCGGCTTTATTAAAAACAAGGCGAAAAACTATAAGGCAATGGGTGTGTGGAAGGTGTACGGCGACACCGCAAAGGCGCAAAAAAGCTTTGACAGCTTCAAAAAATGCTCCGAGGAGACTTACCGACGATTCAAAAGCGGAGTCGGTTTGGAGCAGCTTATCGGCTGACAGGTGAAAGGAGAAAACATGAGTAAAGTAGCAGTTGTATACTGGAGCGGTACGGGAAATACCGAGCAAATGGCAAATGCCGTCGGGGAGGGAGCAAAGCAGTCCGGTGCGCAGGTAAGTCTGTTCAGCGCCGATGAATTTAACAGCGATATGGTGGATGACTTTAGCGCAATAGCCTTCGGATGTCCGGCAATGGGTGCCGAGGAGCTGGAGGAAAACGAATTTGAGCCGATGTTTAAGGGCTGCGAGGGCAAGCTCCCCGGAAAAACTGTCGGACTGTTCGGATCATACGGCTGGGGCGGCGGTGAATGGATGGAGCGATGGATGAATAACTGCCGAGGCTTGAATGCCAGGCTCGCCGGCGGCGTTATAAGCTGCGGCGCACCCGACAGCGAAGTTATAGGTCAGTGTAACACATTAGGCAAAGCCTTGGCTCAGTAAACGGAATTTGCGCTTCTCGGCTTGACGGAATACCCGTCTTGTTCTATAATCGGGGTATCAAATCAAAGGAGAAGCGTCATGAGAGAATGCGAGATTTGCCATAATCGTATACCCGAAGGTATGAAGATATGCCCTCATTGCGGCAAGCTGCCGCCAACGCTTTATCCGCACTTTTTTGTGTATCTTGCGTTGACGCTGGTAGCTATCGGTGCTGCGGTATATTTCCGCCCCTTCCTTGACGGACCTGCCTCGGGGCAGGTGGTGACCGGAGTGCTTTGGGCGGCTTTTACCGTATTCGTGTTTTTCACGATAATTTTTGCATGTGTGTGCATCATCGTCGCAAGGGATTACTCGAACAGAAGCTTTAAGGAAAAGCTCACCAAAGCAGAACGCATTCGGTTCATCAATATGAAGCAGCACATTGAATCCCGCCGTCATTTCTACGACAAGGGCGAATACTGCACCGTGTGCGGACATAAAAAGACCGGCAGACAGACCGGGAAAAAGTGATAACAAAGCAGTATGCAGGAACCGGCATAGCCTGATCAAACGGGATATGCCGGTTCGCTTTGTTATTTTGCAAAAATTCGTCGATGGCTGTACCTGAATTTACACTCGCAGACAACAGCACCGCCAATGATCAGGACCGCACCGAGAATTTGCAAAGGCAGCATTTGTTCTTTTAATACGAAAGCCGAAAGCATTACCGCAGACAGCGGCTCTAAATAACCGCAAACCGCCACAGTCTGAACCTTTAGCTGTCCGATGGACGAAAAGTAAAGATAGCAGCCGACACCTGTATTTATTAAACCGAGGATAAGTGTCGGCAAAATGTTCCCTGTCGGTATTTTTATATCATAACCCTCGGTTGCCCCGATGAATATTGCGGCTGTCAAAAAAGCGGTAAACAGCTGCAGTACGGAGTTTTCAAATCCGACAACATCCTTTGCTTTCTTGTTGCAGATAAGCATAAGCGCATATAGTGCGGCAGAGGAAAAGCCGCAAATGATGCCGAAAACATCTCCGCTGCCGGAAAATGCGTTTTCGTTGAGCATCGCAATTCCGACGAAAACAAAACCGAAGCCGGTCACTTTTACTGCCGTCAGGCGTTCATTGAATAACATCGGCGACAGAGCCATTACGATGATAGGACCGCAATAGTACAAAAGCGACGCTATGCCGACGCCTATGCGAGTATATGCTTCAAAAAGAAACATCCAACTTGCGCCCATAGCCACGCCTGATATCAGAAGAAGAAAAGATTGCTTTTTATGCTTATAAAAAGTGAATTTCTTGCCGCTCACCAAAAATACAAAAATCAAAAAAATGCTGCCGATTAAAGCGCGCAGCAACACGATTTGACTGCTGCTAAGATCAATATAGCTTGCGACTGTTCCATTTGAACCGAAGAGCAGCAAAGCGAATAAATACTTGCAAAAGTCGATTTGTTTCATATCACACCTCGTTGAACTTTGACTTGAAAAAACAGCATTTGTATTGTATCATCATGATGATGATTACAAAAGCGAATGTTTATCATGTTTCAAATCACAATTTCAGATATAAGAGGTGATCTCCGTGGATATGAACATTCAAAAATTCATGGCATTCGTGAAAACGGTTGAATACGGCAGCTTTACAAAGGCGGCTGAAATCCTCAACTATTCGCAGTCGGGCATAAGTCGTATGATAAATGATCTTGAAAAGGATTGGAAAATCACGCTTTTAGAACGCAGCAAAGCCGGCGTTAGACTTACAAGCGACGGAGTAAAGCTATTGCCGTATGCAAAAAGCGTTTGCAAGGAATACGAAAAGCTTTTAACTCAGGTCGATGAGATAAACGGACTGCAATCGGGGCTTATTCGCATCGGCACCTTTTCGAGCGTTGCCGCTCATTGGCTGCCGAATATCATCAAGGCGTTTCAAGACGATTATCCGAATATCGACTACGAGCTGCTGCTCGGCGAATACTCTGAGATTGAAGAATGGATATTGGAGGGGAGAGTGGACTGCGGCTTTCTTTGTCTGCCAACACATAACGGTTTGGAAACGGTTTTTTTGGAGCGGGACAAATTCCTTGCCGTTCTCCCTGAGAATCATCCTTTGGCGAAGCTTGAAAGAATACCGCTTTCTGCTCTTTGCAGCGAACCTTTTATGCTGCTTGAAAAGGGCAAAAAGACCGAAATCTCCGAAATATTTGAACGGTGCGGCTTGACGCCAAACACGCATTTCACGACAATTGACGACTATGCCGTTATGTCGATGGTCGAGAGCGGCTTGGGTGTAAGCATCCTACCGCAGCTTATACTCAAGCGTGTTCCGTACAGAATCGTTACAAAAGAGCTGGATGTGCCGGTATACCGAAATATCGGACTTGCACTGAGAAATAAACAAACCGCCTCGCTGGCGGTGAAGCGATTTATAGAATATTTGAAATACCGTTAGATAACAAAAGACCGCGGTTTACACCGCGGCCTTTTTTCGCCGTTCTCAAGGGCTACGCCTTTTGAGAACGCTCAAAAAACGCCACATTTTTCGTAAAATCCTTTACGAAAAATCTCGCTTTGCTCGTCAAAAAGCCTGATAAAGCAGGCGTTTTTGATGGCTATTTATCAAATTCGAGGCGGGCTTTGCCCCCTCGAGCTCCCCCCCACGGCTTCAAAGGACGGGATTGTATATATGATTTATGTGCAGTAAAACAAAAGACCGCGGTTTACACCGCGGCCTTTTGTTTTGAGAAAAGAATAGAGAGGATGTATAAGGAGAAGAGAGATGGCTTGTTATAGGTCACGAGCCAAACTGGGGGTGGCTCGAAAGACCGGATTCATTGACACCGTTAGAGTCGGCGTTCGGCTTGGATTCATCGAAGGTCACCTTGAGCGTCGTATAAGTGCCGCTGCGGTAGACCGTGATGTCTGCCGTATCTCCGGCTTTGTACTGCCGGATAGCGGAGTCGAGGTCTTTAAAGCCCTTGACCTCCTCATCGCCGAGCTTGGTGATTATATCGCCTGCGGACAGACCGCATTTTTCGGCACAGCTTCCTTTTTCAACATTGAAAACATATGCGCCCTCGGGCATCTTGTAGTAATTAGCGTAGACGGAGTTGTACCTGTTGTCAATGTTAGCACCCAGATACGCCTTACCGGTGACATAGCCTTTGGTTATGAGGTCGTTTGCAATATCGATAGCATCGTTGATGGGAATTGCAAAGCCCAGACCTTCAACACCGGAGGAGCTGTATTTAGCGGTGACTACACCGATGACCTCGCCGTTGGAATTGTACAGAGGTCCGCCGGAGTTGCCGGAATTGACGGCGGCGTCAAACTGGAACATGCTGATAGCTGAGGATTTTTCGCTTGTAACTATGCTGCGGCCAAGTGCACTTACATGGCCCGTGGTCATGGTGAAAGCAAGCTCACCGAGGGGATTGCCGATCGCATAGACCTCTTCGCCGACCTGGATGCTTTCACTGTCGCCCACATCAATGGGGCTAAGCCCGGTGGCATCGATCTTCAAAACAGCGATGTCGTTAGATTCTTCAACGCCGACGATGGTGGCCTCATAGGTCGTGCCGTCGTAGAACATCACGGAGACCTTGTAATTATACTTATACGCATATTCTATGACATGGTAGTTGGTGACTATATATCCGTCGGCGGTAACAACAAAGCCGGAGCCGGAAACCGCGCTGGAGCTGGTCTGACCGAACCAGTTGGTGGTGGTGACCTCGGTAGTAACACCGACTGCCTGCTTGCAGCCGAGAGAATAGATGTCGTTTTTATCGTTTGCCTTACTGCTTATGGCAGCACCGCTCGTGCCGGTGGAGATGGGCTTGTCGGAATTTGACTGAGCCTCGGCGTTGCCTTCCATGACCTTCCATGATACAACACCTCCGACGGCACCGCCTATCAGCGCACACACAAGGCAAGCACATACATACTTGATAAATCTTTTCTTTGCTTTTGAAATGACCGTTTTGCCCTTGGGTTTTTCTTCCTTGGGCTTTTTCTCCGCGGGAACATAGTACTTGGGAACTTCGGTATCTTCCCCGCAGGGAACAAACTCGGCATCTTCGTACAAATTCTGCTCGGGCTTTACAAAGTGATATTCACCGTTATCGGAGAAAGACGGAGCCGAAGAATTATCTTCGGTTTCGGGATTGTTTTCGATATCGGTATTCTTAATTTCATCATTACGGTCTTCCATGTTTGCCTCCGTCAGCCTTGTTGCTGTGCCATTATAATACCCTGATAATATGACAAAGGCATGAACAAAAAAGGAATTATTTATAAAGAATAACGGCCGCCGATTTACGGCAGCCGTTATTCTTTAAAATGTAAGGTCTACATCAAGATTTGCCTTGATCCATTTAATGCACTCGGTGCAGTCCGGGTCTATTTCAATGGTCAGATTGTCGTAGGTTTCTTCTCTGGTGCCCACTTCGGGAGCCTTCACAAGATCAATGAGGACATAGGCACGGTTGACGGTGTCATTTATCGTCTCGCCTGATTGCGGCGCAACGGGCTTCTTTGCGCCGTTTTCAATGTCTGTCATCAGCGCATTGCGGTAGAAGTCAACCGCCTGCTCCGGTGTAAGCTGTATAGTCTGCATATCGCCGGTGTCGGTCGTATACTCAAAGCAGGCCTCGTAGACATTCTGCACGGTGACCTCAATGCTCGGCATAAAGTGTGACTTGATGACTGCCGTTGAGGCGAGCACCGCATAATAAGCCTTGTAGTTATCGTCCTTGTATATAAGGTAGTCACGGCTGACAACACTGCCGTTTTTAAGATAATAGCTTATGCTGATAAAACCGACATCCTCGGAGTAAGGGCCGTCGATATTCATATATTCATCGCGTTCGGCAATTACCGCTTTGTTTACCTTGAGCATTGCCTCAATATCCGAGCGTTCGGTTAAATCGTAGCCGAAGCCGTCGGCGGAGCAGGTGACGGACTGAATATCGTCGGCGTCGGGCAGCTTTGCCGAAAGATCAAGCAGGTCTGTTACGCAGACAAAGGCAAACACGACACACAGGACTGCGACAATGATATATCCCTTCCAGTGACCGCTAAACACATGTAAGCTCTTTTTAAGCAGCATTTCCGAGGCAAAGTAGCCGATGAACGCACCGATGAGAAGACCGACGGTCAGAACGAGCAGCGATGCGGAAAGACTTGAAAACAGTGAGGAAATTATCACATAGAACAGTAGCCCGAAGCACAGTGATGCACAAGCAGTGACGCAGTATTTGAAAACCGGCTTGAGGCACTTGATGGCGATGACATCGCCGGCGGTTTCCATTCTCCTCTTGCGGTACAGCAAAAGAGCCACGGCAAAGAGCACTACCCCGATAAGGCAGTAGACGATAAGCGTATTCCAGCCGGAGAGCACGATTTTGTCGGCAGTCGCGCTCAGCTTGATATGGTCGGTAAAGTATATTATCGGGCTTGTAAACTCCAGCGAGGAATTCAAATGCTCGTTAAAGCCGAAAACGAACATACCGTAGAGGGTTTTGATGATATATTCCATGCCGACAAACACGAAGTTGAAGATGATGTAAAGCACCGGCAGGGCAACGATATTAGCTGTAAGCATGGCGATAAGCGAGGCAAGGGAGAAGAATACAAGGTATTCCATCGAAC
>SAMEA3663235__coassemble_999_pt1 | contig 8786 bp, 8 predicted proteins | sample SAMEA3663235__metabat2_low_PE_005 | metagenome-assembled genome bin SAMEA3663235 (sample SAMEA3663235) | pig gut metagenome | biome: pig gut; feature: pig-associated habitat; material: faeces | place: China | collected 2013
TATCAAAAAAGCTTATGCAGGTCTTGCCGCCGTCACGGCTAAGTGAAAATCTGACTGTCTCTCCGTTGTGTCCGAAAAGCTCGCGGAGCTTATCCTCAAGCGGCTTAAAGCCCGGATAGCCGATGCCCAGCTTGAAGGCATCGTAAAGCCTTTCCTCAACCTCGGAAAACCAGTCCCAAAAGCCGCGCAGCTTATCAAACTCCGGCTTTTGCAGCGCAAAACGCGGGTTTTTCTGTGCAAGTATCTCCTCGACGGTCAGCGCGTATTTTGCCTCGAACTCGGGAAGCTCCTTTCGCAGTACCGCCATTTTCTCCCTCGCCTGCTGCTTCCTGTCCGTTGCCGCATACAGCATTGCCCATGAAAGATTGAGCTGCGGCGGCGAGTAGCCGAAGCTTTGTGCCTCGTACAGCTCATACTCGGCTTCGTCATACTGCCGCATCATCACAAGGCAGGCCGCCATGTTGCCGTGGATGGAGCCTATAAGCGGCTCGGAACGCACCGCCGGCAGCTCATCGCGCTGAGGCATATTCAAAGCACATTCCAGGGCACGCATATAACCGCCGAGCGCGGCTTCGTAGTGTTTCTCCTCGTGCAGACACTTTGCGAGCAAAAGGTAAACCATGTAAAATTCCGGCTCGCGCTTTGCCGACTCCGTCAAAAGCACCGCGGCGCGCTCGCGAAGCCCCGTCTTTTCATAGCATACTCCCACGAAGAAATACCACGCCGCAAAATCCTCGTCGGTATTGCAGAATTTGAACAGGTTATCGAGCTTTTTCATGCCGCGCACCATGTCACCGCGGCTGATGAGATTAAGCGCGGCAACAAGCTCAAATCTTGCCGCCATATCGTCTGTAAACGCAGGGTCCATGATGTCGCCAAACATACGGGCATGGATATACCATGCGTTGTCAAACGCAGTTTTCACCCTCGATATTTTCATCGCCCTGCCGATAATCTTATTCCGTTTTACTCTGAGCTTATCCGACATAGTATCTCCCACTGCAGCAGTTTTTTATATAATACCACAAATCCGAAAAAAGAAAAGAGCCGCCGTTTAAAACGGCGGCCGGATTCGTTAAATGAATTATCTGTTCTGGTTGTTGCGCTGATTCTGATTGTTGCGCTGCTTTTCCTGATTTTCGCGGTTCTGCTCGTTGTTCCGGTTCTCGCGGTTCTGCTGATTTTGGTTGTTGCGCTGGTTCTGATTGTTCTGATTATTCTTGTTATTTGCCATTTTAATTTCCTCCAAAGTTTTTCGCATTTTCATGCATGTATAGCTTGCCGCAAAAAGGCAAAGAATATACATCGCAAGAAAAAACAAGAGGATTTTTACTATGCTGCTTATAAAAAACGGGCTTTTATTTACAATGAACGAATCCGAACCGTTTTACGGCGACCTGCTTGCCGATAAAGGCAGGCTTGTTCGGGTCGGCGGCAAAATTGCCGCGACGGGCGATATGCAGGTCATAGACGCGCAAAATATGCAGGTCTACCCCGGATTTATCGACGCCCACAGTCACATCGGCATCTCCGAGGAAAAAACCGGCAGGCAGGGCGACGACTGCAACGAGGGTACAGACCCTCAGACCGCTTGTATGCGTGCGATAGACGCCATAAATCCGATGGACAGTGCCTTCCACAACGCGCTGGCGGCAGGTATTACAGGCGCAATGGTAGGTCCCGGCAGTTCAAACCCAATCGGCGGACAGTTTGCCTTTATCAAAACCGACGGACGCTGCGTTGACGACATGGTGGTGCTGGCACCCGCCGCAATCAAGATAGCCTTCGGAGAAAACCCCAAGGTCAATTTCGGCACTAACGGCAATATGCCGATGACCCGTATGGGCATCGCCTCGCTGATAAGAGAGGAGCTTTTTGAGGCACGGCAGTATTTTGACGACAAATCCGCTAAGCCTCGCTTTAATATGGAATGTTACCGTGAGCTCTTCGAGGGCAGAATACCTCTGAAGGCCCATGTGCATCGCGCCGACGATATTTTCACCGCTATACGCATTGCAAGGGAGTTCGGTCTGGGACTCACCCTCGACCACTGCACCGAGGGACATCTCGTATCCGAAAAAATAGCCGAAAGCGGCTTTCCGGCAATAGTCGGGCCGTCGCTCGCCTCACGGAGCAAGAACGAGGTGTGCCGCTCGGATTTCAGCACCGCCGGTGTTTTGGACAAGGCGGGCGTCCTGGTCGCACTAACCACCGACCACCCCGTATCCCGTATTCAGTATCTTCCGCTGTGTGCATCCCTTGCCGCCAAAGAGGGGCTCGGCAAAATGCAGGCACTGCGCGCCATAACCGTAAACGCCGCAAAGATCTGCCGCGTCGACGGGCGTCTCGGTACTCTCGAAGCAGGCAAGGACGCCGACATCGCAATTTTCAGCGGCAGTCCGCTTGATATAGACAGCTCGGCGGTTTATACCGTCATTAACGGCTGCATAGTCTGGAAAAACGAACAGGCAAACGGCTGACCGAAGCGCGGTCAGCCGTTTATTCTTATTGGCAGGCACTCAGCACCGCATCGAACGGCTCGCCCGGCATTTTCACAAAATACCATCCGAGCTGCTGGCAGCCGACATAGCCGCCGTCTATGAGCCTGAGTTCAACCGTTGTTCCGTCTTTCATCTCCAGATACAGGTGTCCCTGCGTCGGAGTATCGTAAAAGTCCGGCATTGTTTCGTAGTCTATGAACACAAATTCGCTGCCGCAAAGCTCATCGATAAAGCTTTCAAACTGCTCGGCTGTGAGCTTATCAAACTGCTTGTAACGGTCAATATGACTTTCGTAGTTCCAGTCGTAGTGAGTCAGATACTTTATCTGTGCCACATTGTTTCTTATATGCAGTCTGTCCTCAAACAGGTCCTTTCCCGTATTCAAACCGATGCCGTCATAATTATCTAAAAGCTGCAGGCTTTGCGTTCCGTCATACCATTTCTGCCAAATGCAAAGGCGAAAGCTTTTGTCGTAGCCCTTTACGGTATACACCGAACCTTCGTATGTGGATGCAAAATCCTCCTTCCATACCTCCTTGTCCGTCCATTCGTCAAGATTGCCCTTTGCTTCTCCGACATACTCACCTATCATAGCCTCCGCGGCGGCGTTATCGCCTTCAAAGGCTATGCTTTGCGTGTAGACAGCACCGTTATAAACAAGGCAGCCTATCATATCCGACTGCACACCGGGTCTGAGCTCGGGCGGCACAAAGCTCGGGGTGTATACCTTGTATTCTCCCACGGGCTGCGGCGTCTGCACGGCCTCCGGTTGTTTTGAAATGCCGAAAGCACCCGCAACAACAAGGCAAAGGCACGCCGCCATAGCAGCCCACTTCACCCATGCTCTGTTCTTCCCGCTCACTTCTGAGTCAATGATGAAATCATCTCTTATCTCGCCGATGGCGTCGTTCAATTTGTCTGACCTCATAACCAGATATCCTCCTTTTCCAGCTGCGCACGGAGCTTGTCTCTTGTGCGCTTTAGCAGCATTTTGACCTTGCTTTGGCTGAAACCGAATCGGGTCGAGATATCTTCAATGGAGTCAAAAAACCAGTAGCGGCGCAAAAACACACGGCGTTCATCGGCCTTGAGCATATCGAGAAAGGCGTTAAGCACCTCCGCAAGCTCCTTTGCGCTAAGCTGCTCGTCAATGCTGCGCTCGGATGCTATGCACTCCTCCAGCTCCTCCAGGGCGAGTGCGGTTTCTCCGCTGCCGCGCTTTTCGGCGCTTTTGCTGCGGTACTTTTTAAGCGATATTCTGCGGGTTATTTTTCCGAGGAAGGTCGATAGAATCGCCGGACGGTGAGGCGGCATGGCGTTCCACGCGCCCATATATGTGTCGTTTACGCACTCGTTTGCATCCTCGTCATTGTTCAAAATGCCCTTGGCTATCGCATAGCAATATTTTTCGTATTTTTCTTGCGTGTGAGCTATCGCCGCTTCGTTCCTTTGCCAGTACAGCTCAACTATCCTGCTGTCCTCCATCGCCTCACCCCCGTTTTTCGGTTTCACTTATCATCTGCCGCTTTTTTGGAAAAGGTCACGAAAAACCGGAATATTAAAGCTGCTTTAATTCGCTCACTGCGTACTTGACAAAGCGTTTGACCGCCGGTGACGCATGCTTAACAGACGGCAGTATCATGCCCAGCGTAATTTTCTCCGGAGGAGACACGGGTATTTTGGCAACATCGCAGTCCCAGCCGTGCATCAGAAGCTCATTTGTGATGCTTATGCCGAGCCCGTTTTCGATGAGCGCCCATGCCGAAAAGCTTTCGTTGGTGGAATAAACAATGTTCGGCACGATGTCGTATTTATTGAGCATTTTCATTACATCCTCGTCCTTGCCCATTGCCGGCATTATAAACTCCTCCTGCTCACAGCGGTCAAGCGGAAACTCCTTGGCGTCGGCAAGCGGATGATCCTTGGGAAGCACCGCTATCATTGGGTCGTCGGCAAGCGGTATCCAGTCGTAGTCGATATCGTCGCCGCCGCTTAGCAGACCGATATCGGCTCTGCCCTCCTCTATCCACTTCAAAACCTCCTGCCGGACACCCTCCATGAGGTTTATGTTGATGTTCGGGTACTTCTTTTTAAAATCGGCAATGACCTTTGGCAGCCAGTGCGTGGCTATGGAGGAATAGGAGGCAATGTTTATAAGACCGATGTCCAGGCCGTTGATATTCGCCGCAAGCTCGTGCATACGGTTTTCCTGGCTTAAAAACGCTCTGACTGCAGGCAGCATCCTTTCGCCCTCCGCCGTCAGCACAACACCCCTTGTCGTGCGCTTTAAAAGCAGAAAGCCGAATTCACTCTCCATTGCCGAGATGAGCTGACTCACACCCGAGGCTGTGTAGTTGAGCTTTTCCGCCGCCCTTGTCAGGCTCCCGCACTCCGCTGCCGCTAAAAACGCCTTGCATCTTGAACTTTCCATATTTATCTTCCTTTAAGTTTTACTTAATTGAGTCTACATACTTTGTAACTTTACTTTATAATATCATACGCTTATAATGCAATCAAGCTAAAAAGAAACAAAAAACTTCTTAGGAGGTATTGATATGAAAGCACTGTCACCCAAAACTTTAGTATTTCTCGCAATCATCAGCCTGCTTCTCACCGTGTTGTTCACCTACCTTTGGGCAAGCCTCGCGGGTGTTGCATCCACCGTATTTTCCGTGCTGGTATTCGTTGCCGCAGGCGTTTTCATCTACTGCATCAATATTATTGATAAAAACTGATATTTCCCCTCTCTCATCATTATTTCCAGGAAGAACCTGCGGCCGACACCGCAGGTTTTTCGTTTTGTATAAGATAAACGATAATTGCAAATTATAACGGATGATACTGTTGACAAATACCCCCACGGGGTATATAATTGCAATCGGAAAATACCCCCGGGAGGTATAATTATGGATAATACTGAAATGCGCTCCTGCTGTATGAAGACCAAAATGCGCTCCGAGCAGGAAATTAAGCTGCTATTAAACCGCCTTAACCGCATTGAGGGACAGGTTCGCGGCATTAAAAAAATGGTGGAATCCAACGCCTACTGCCCCGATATTATCATTCAGGTCTCGGCGATAACCGCCGCTCTGAATGCTTTTAACCGCGAGATTTTGTCAACACATATACGCACCTGCGTTGCCGACGGAGTGAAAAACGGCGACGACGGGAAAATCGACGAGCTTGTCGATACGCTCCAGAGGTTACTCAAATGAAGCAATTCAATGTTGTCGGAATGACCTGCGCCGCTTGTCAGGCAAGGGTCGAAAAAGCGGTGTCAAAGCTGCCGGGAGTCACTGCTTGCTCTGTGAGCCTGCTGACAAACAGCATGGGCGTTGAGGGTGCTGTCTCCGACAGCGAGGTTATCCGCGCCGTTACCGATGCCGGCTACGGTGCATCGTTAAAAGGTACGGCATCGGCAAAAAGTGTTCCCCCCGATGAGGACGCTCTCGTCGACCGCGACACTCCGGTTTTGAAGCGGCGGCTGTTTATCAGTCTCGGATTTCTTCTCATTTTAATGTACTTTTCGATGGGTCACCATATGTGGGGCTGGCCCATACCCTCATGGCTCGGGGGCAACCATGTTGCTATGGGGCTTATTCAGCTTCTGTTAACCGCGATCATCATGGTCATTAACAACAAATTTTTCGTTTCCGGCTTCAAAAGCGTTCTGCACGGTGCGCCGAATATGGACACGCTTGTTGCACTGGGTGCTTCGGCATCGTTTTTGTGGAGCGTTTATGCGCTGTTTATGATGACCGACGCACAGATAAAGGGCGGTGCCTCAGCCGCCGCCGTGTGGATGGACGAGTTCTATTTTGAGTCGGCGGCAATGATACTTGTGCTTATTACCGTGGGAAAAATGCTCGAAGCGCACAGCAAGGGCAAAACCACCGATGCTCTTAAATCGCTCATGCGTCTTGCGCCGAAAACCGCTAATGTCCTAATAGACGGCGCAGAGCATACCGTGCCCGTCGAGGAGCTTAAAAAAGGTGATGTATTCGTCGTTCGCCCCGGCGAGAGTTTTCCCGTTGACGGCATCGTTTTAGAGGGTGATACCGCGGTTAACGAATCTGCGCTGACCGGTGAGAGCCTGCCCGTTGACAAATCCGTCGGCGACGCTGTATCCGCCGCAACGATAAACACCTCGGGTTTTATCTGCTGCGAGGCAACTCGTATCGGCGAGGACACGAGCCTTTCAAAAATAATCAAAATGGTCAGCGATGCCGCCGCAACTAAAGCACCTATCGCAAAGATAGCCGACAAGGTGTCGGGAGTTTTTGTGCCCGCCGTTGTAAGCATCGCCGTGATCACTCTGCTCGTCTGGCTGCTCATCGGTAAGCCCTTTGGCTTTGCCCTTGCAAGAGCAATTTCGGTTTTGGTCATTAGCTGTCCCTGCGCATTGGGACTTGCCACTCCCGTCGCTATCATGGTTGGAAACGGAGTCGGCGCAAAGCACGGCGTGCTGTTCAAAACCGCCGTGTCCCTTGAGGAAGCAGGCAAGGTCAAAATAGTTGCACTGGACAAGACCGGCACAATCACCAAAGGTGAGCCCGAGGTCACCGGATTGTACCCTGTCGAGGGCGTGACGGAGAACGAGCTGCTGAATGCCGCATATGCGCTGGAGGCAAAAAGCGAGCACCCCCTTGCCCGTGCAATAGTTCGGGAAGCCGAAAAGCGCGGACTTAGTGCCGACGAGGTAACGGATTTTAAAGCTTTGCCCGGTAACGGTCTGACGGCAACGCGCAAGGGCTTGTCCGTCATTGGAGGCTCTGTCAAATTCATCTCAACGCAGACGCATCCGGAGGTGGCTGTGCTGTCCGAGGCTGAGGCTCTTGCCGACAAGGGCAGCACCCCGCTGCTTTTTACCGAAAACGGACGGATGCTGGGCATAATCGCCGTTGCCGACGCCGTTAAAGAAGAAAGTGCCGACGCTGTTCGGGAGCTTAAAAGCATGGGCATTGAGGTCGTGATGCTCACCGGCGATAATCTGCGCACGGCGCAAGCGGTCGGACGCGAGGCCGGTATAGACAAGGTAGTTGCCGGAGTGCTTCCCGACGGCAAGGAGGCAGTGATAACAAAGCTCAAGTCCATCGGTAAGGTCGCGATGGTCGGTGACGGTATAAACGACGCACCTGCTCTTACAAGTGCGGATATCGGCGTTGCGATAGGCGCAGGCACGGACGTTGCGATCGATGCGGCAGATGTCGTACTTATGAACAGTAAACTAAGCGATGTTCCCGCCGAGATTCGCCTGTCCCGCGCGACGCTGACAAATATACGCGAAAACCTGTTTTGGGCGTTTATCTATAATGTTATCGGTATTCCGCTTGCCGCAGGCTGCTTTATCGGTCTGTTCGGCTGGCAGCTCAATCCCGTATACGGCGCGGCGGCAATGAGCCTTTCAAGCTTTTGCGTTGTGACAAATGCTCTCAGGCTCAATCTTTTCGATATGTACTCGTCAAAGCGTGACCGCAGAGGCTCAAAGTCCGTCTCGCAGGCCGAGCTGAGTGCTTTAATAAATGAATTCAATTCTGTTCAGGAGGAAAAAGCAATGAATAAGACCATGAAAATCGAAGGTATGATGTGTCCTCACTGCCAGGCACATGTAGAGAAGGCTCTTGAGGCCGTGAGCGGCGTTACCGCTGTCGAGGTCAGCCATGAAAAGGGCACGGCCGTCGTTACCATGTCGGAAATGGTGGACAATGCCGCATTAAAAGCCGCAGTCGAGCAGGCAGGCTACACGGTAAAAAGCATCGACTGAAAACCGGCCTGTCTTTGATTTATATTCGTATCGTTAAAATCTGTTCTGCAAATAATTCGATACGACTTGCTTCCTCAACCGGCACTGTCAGTACTTTCTATCCCAAAGAATTATGTCATTTTTCTTAGCCGATTCCACTGCATATTTCGTGAAATATTTGTTTGCCAATACAACTCAGACATACTGCCATTACACTTGATGATTTATACGGTCATAAATCACCGGGTTAGACGATGAGGTTTGTCTGCATTTGGATAAGGGTATGGGTGCAAATTACATTACTATGTTTGAGATAATCTCTGCACGGCAAAAAATAACAGCAAAAAAGAGCTATCGGACTTTTAAAAAATCTGATAGCTCTTTACTTTTACAATAATTCAAATATTGTTGCCGTTTTGTTGCCATTGAAGGCAGCCAAATGGTGAAAAGACTTTATTTACGGACTTTTTCGTGAGCATGAAATCATTCCCACTCGATGGTGGAGATGGGCTTGGGGCTGAGTTCGTAAAGCACACGGCACA